>Ga0302326_10017154_pt1 | contig 15120 bp, 19 predicted proteins | sample Palsa_T0_3_FD_202264 | JGI IMG/M metagenome (GOLD analysis project Ga0302326, IMG submission 202264) | Peat permafrost microbial communities from Stordalen Mire near Abisko, Sweden - Palsa_T0_3 | ecosystem: Environmental > Terrestrial > Soil > Palsa > Peat permafrost | place: Sweden: Abisko...
GTACAATCAGGCAGGCCGAACCGCCGATTAGATTTCTCCTCCAGACTTTCTTAGCAAGGGTTTCGATTCGTTCCCGAACTCCTTCCAGCGACATGGTCGCACCCTCCAGTGGTTGGCTTTGCCACAGGTTCCGTGCATCATCCGGCCTCGTTTCATCGGTCATGGTTGTTCTCCAGGACGAAACCGTCGGGACACGATGTTCTTGATCCGATGAATCTTGGTCGCCACATTCCCCGGCGATAGCCCTGTGATTTCTGCGATGGCAGCGGCATCCATATCCTCCAGATATGCGAGGATCACCTGCCTGTCGATGGGTTTGAGTTGACGCAGCATCGCCATCAATTGATCGAGAAGTTGCTGTCGATCATGACCTCCATCGAGAGTCGGGGCAGCAATGTTCTCAATTTCTTCGAGGCCAATCATTACCTGCCCTCTTCTCCTCCGTTCCCGTAGGACGTGGGAGACCGCTACATTGTGAGCCACACGGAAAACCCAAGTTCGTACAGAGCACATTCCATTGAAGTTGGCAAAGCTGCACCACAGCGCGACATGGATGTCCTGTGAGAGATCTCGCCTTTTCTCGACATTGGCTTCGTAAGCCCGTACAAGCCTTTCGAGTGCGGCGGCGTACTCAACTGCCACCTGCTGGTAGAGGCTGTCCTGAGTCGAGGTTATACCCGGCATCGTCTGGGGAGGTCTCCCATTCAAGGTAGTCTACCGACGACGCGATTTCTTACAAGCAAGCGGGAAATTATCAGGGTGGGGACCCTACGCACCAACGCGACTTTTTCAGCAGCGGCGGGTAGCCCTCCTGGGCCATCTTGCGCGGCCCGGCGGCGCGGACCTCATCCAGCGCCTTATTCATCTTGGCGACGAGGTGGAAGCGGTCGAGGATGTGTAGCGCCTGGGAACATTTCTGGCGGATCACGTCCAGGTAAGGCTGCCACATGTCGGAGCATACAAACTCGATCTGCGCCGCGAGTTGCTCTCTGAGGACGGTGAAGAAACCTTGGAAGGATTCGATGGTGCGTTCCTTGCCGAACCAAAGCAATCGAGTGCCCTCCTGGTCGATCTGGTAGACCAGGGTCAGGTATTTGTGGCCTTTGGCGTATTGAATTTCATAGTCACCAATGGCGCGGATCGACTGCAGGGTGCGATGTTCCAGGCCCCAGCCGACCACATACTCGACGGCATCGCACACCTGGTCCCAGGAAGTGTGAAACGCCTCAGCCGTTTCTTTCCAGGAGAGCTTCCGCACCCAGCGGGCCAGAAACAGCATATAGGCTCGGGTCAACTGTTGTTTGCCATCGCCCCACTGGACTCGTTCGCCGTCCTGAAACTTTGGACTAGGGACTCTGCATCTTAGTTGTCCCCTCAGCTCAACATGATTCGCGCGTTCACACATGCCAAAATGTGACGACTAAGCTAGGGTTTTCAGTCTCGAGGCGCGAGCTGTCTCCCAGGCTATTCCAAGCATGTACATGAATATGGAATCTGTGTACATTACGTCGTATCCTCTCTCTCTAGGGAAAGGGGTACTTCCATGGCCACAGCAAGGAGTCGCTCGCACAAGCACTTTCAGTTGGATTCCGCGAAAATCAAGCGCGCCCAAAAGGCTTTGCGAGCGAAAACCGAAACTGAGACCATCGAGCGGGCGTTGGATTTGGCGATTGCCGAACACCAGAGCAACCGATTGGTTCTCGAAGCCACTGAGCGTTTCGTCAACAGCGGAATTGACATAAAGGACGTATACGGCACGCTGGGTGGTTAGATGCAGCCTGCCCTGTTCGACTCTTCCATTTACATTACCGCACTCCGGCGAGGAGACGATGCGGTCCTGGCACTGCGCCGGTTCACTACGGACGCGCCTCTTTGGCTCAGTGCAGTTGCCCTCGAAGAACTCTATGCTGGCACTGTCGATCGCGATCGTCAGGTTGTAGAACGCTTGCAGCGAGATTTTGACAGGGCGAAGCGAATCCTGGTTCCGAATCTTAGCGACTGGGCTCAAGCCGGCAGAGCGCTTGCTCGTTTGGCGGCCAAGTATCATTACGAAAAGATCGGGCAGGGACGTTTGACTAATGACGCACTGAGCGCGATGAGCGCGGGGCGATTGCGCATCCGAGTGATCACGGCCAACGAACGAGATTTCAGCAGGCTCGCCGAGTTTCGCACCTTCCAGTGGCAAGTGACCACGCTTTGACGCACGTCGACTCGCAAAGCGGACACTTCGGATAAGTGGATAAGTGTCCACTTGTAGCGCAGATAGAAACTTCCAAGCAAGTAGGAATCATTCTCAGAAGCAAAGAGGCTTCGGTCGCACCACTGCGGCAGCGGCGGAGCATTGCCGAGAAGCGACGGATTGTCGAAGAGACGCTGGCGCCAGCCGCGTCAGTGGCTCGGGTGGCACGAGCGCAGGGATCAACGCCAATCAGGTATGGCTCGCGCCGACTTTACTTGGCCGGAAGACTTCGGGAGCCAAAGCGAGGGATCAAGTTGCTGCAATGACTGAATGGTCTTGCGGACCCGAATGAATCGCTAACCACCGATTACCCCTCAAAGATGATGGTTTTGCGGCGTTTTGCGGCGAATGAAAATCAATCGGTGGGCGGGAATTTGCGGGAATTAGAGGGTATGAGGAACAATCTAGTTTGTTCGTTTACCCAACTGTGTGTGTGAACATCCCACTCAAGCCAAAATCGGGCTTGAGTGGGCCACCCGTCTAATCCGGCGTTCGCTGAAATGGCGTTACATGCCCTTCACTAACGAACAGTGGGACGCAGCGGTTTTCCATGTACCAGAATCATTGATCCAGGTGTCGCTGCAGAGGACCGTTCGCGCCCGATGCGTGCCGTTTAACTCCGCGTCGTAGGCGAACGTATAACGTGAAACTGCGACGTTTGGACCGAAAACCGCCACATGCACGTCGCTGATCTCGCCGCTCTTCCACTTGATCGCCTTGTCCTGCATATCCTTGAGGGTTTCGTCCTTCGTCGACCAAGCCCCCCAGCTGTTTCCTTGCACGTACCCGTCGGCCAAATGCTCCCGCAGCCATGACACATCGTTCTTCAGTTGCGCATTCGTGGAGTCCTGTTGCAGTTGTTTGATCTTCTGGGCGACGTCGCCGCCAGCCTGGGCTTGAAGGTTAATGGATAGAGTGAGACAACAGAGCAGAGTTATCACAGCGAAAGCCGTTGTTTTTGTCAATGTGCGCTCCTCCATAGAGTCGCCGGTATTTTACACCTCGCTCGCTTATTGTGTGCGATCTCACCTTTTCTCCGTTAGCGTGGTCCTCCGCGCCCCGCGAATGGCATTCGATATCGACGTCGCAGGTTTCTTCGCGGGCTCTGGAGGAGTTCTCCGACTGGAGCGCCACGCAGAAGTAAGAAGTCGCGTCGGACATGCCAAGCACTCGCAAAAGAACCATAGGTTTCTCTGGCCAAAGTCGCCGCCGAGAGCGAGGCGTCCGACTCCAGCGCGGCCCACATATCCGCACGGTAGTTGGGCCCCATCATGATCCGGAAATGGTAGTCGTGGTGACGACGAACCAGAAGAGACGGCGACAACACGTCGGCCGGACGATCCCGAAGGATATTCGCGGCTACGCGGATCGCGCTGCCCGCGAAGCGAGGGTCTTCACCGTGGCGTTGCAATTGGAACTCATTCCCGACTTCGAGCACGTCCTGCCTCGGCCCTTTGTACGAGCCGCTGAGACGCACGAACCGACGATCTTTCTCAGCCGGTCCGCGTTGACCCATGCCGCATGAATTCCAAACCAGGTGACCAGAATTCCAAGTACCCGAAGGTTACTTAAAGCAGGGTCGGCGAGAGGCGAGTTCTGTTCGAATGAGATCATTTTACCGAAGAGGACAAGCGTTTCTTGGATCTGCTATCTTCGGGGTTAGCGAGCGAGTTTCCAAATTTGGATCGCAGTGGATGCCCTGACTCCTCAATCCTCAAGGCAATCGCTTCACACAAATGTCGCAAGTGGCGCCTTGGTTGGACCACTTCAGTTCCTGCAGTCTCGGAATCCCAGATTCCTTGAAGCTGTACTGCGCCCGCCACACGTTTGGTACGGTGGCAATGGCGGAGACGAGGAATCCGGGACTGGTCAAAGATGTCATGGGGCACGAGAGCCTGGACACGACAATGGGCTATCTCCGCCCCGAGACGTCTCAAATCAAAGTGGTCATTGGTCGACTCAACCAGCCGAATTGTACCTAAAGTAGCTAGTCCTTCAAGGAGGACAGTACGGCTCTGGTCATACCGCCCTCCTTGATGGGGGATCATTCTAGAAGTGGAACCCAATCTCCGCCGTGAGCGAACGCGGCGTCACATAATGCGTCCCGCTGAAGGTTGAAAGGAAGTTGTACAGAGCATATTTGTTGGCAAGGTTGATGGTGGTGAATTGCAAGCTGACTTTGTATTTGTCACCGTGGAAAAGATTGTCATGTCCGACGGCGAGATCGAACAGACTGCGGTGCTGAATGCGCGGCGGGTCGTGATCGTCATTCTCCTTGCCCGGCGCGGGAATGTTGACCAGGTTGGAGGTAAACGCATTGGCCGGGCACACGCCTGGCAGCGGCACGGTTGGAGTCGCGCGCACGCCGTTGCAGGTGAAGCCGGCTTCAAATTCCAGATCGCCGGTCAGAGGATTTCCCAGCACGTCCTGCATCGCAATGGCTGGTTGTCCGTTGAGAATGGTGGACTGCGGGCAATCGTTGTAGGCTGAAATTCCATAGCACGGCGTATTGCCGGCCACGAGTCCGCTGTCGTAGCGCCAGTTGAAGCCGAGCCACGGCCCACGCTTCGCAAACTGATACTGGAAATGTGCCGTAGTGTTGAATTTTTCGTCGTGATCGATTCGGAAGGGTTCTCCGAGCGCGCCTACAGTCGAGCCAGCCCCGCCAATCTGCGGGGGGAAAAAGCGCGCGGCCACGCTGGAGAAGACTACGAGCGCCGAGAAGCCATGGATTTCGGGTACGCTCAAGCGGCCCGCATAGCCCGGAATCTTGGATTTCGTCCACTCGATTGGAAACGTAATGGGCGTATCACCCAACACGCTGAAATCGTAGCCGAGGTTAGTGTATTTCCAAATGTACTCGCCCGAGAAGACGAGATATTTTCCGAAAGCCTGTTCCATTCCGACGTGGTATTCGTTTCGTATACCGGGACTCAACGGATCGGGCGTTGCAGCCGAGCACAGCAGCAACGGAGCCAGAACCTGATTCGCACAACCCAGGCTCGAAAGTATCAGGTTCTCATTGAATGGGGATTCCAGCGTGTGCGCATATGACGCGCGCAGAACCGTGCTCGTGCGTTTGATGTTATAAGCCACGCCGAGGCGAGGCTCAGCCTGACTGTGATCGGTAATACCGTTGTAGATATCACCGCGCAGGCCCAGGTTCAGATTCCAGTTTCGCCAGGTGATCGTATCCTGAATGTAGAGGGCGGCTTCTTTCACATCGGTGTGCGTGAGCGCAGGATCGAGCGCCTGCACGTTGTAGAGAACGCCGCCGCGGGTTAGATCGTATGGCCGCAGAAGGGGGTTGAAGTTGGGATAAAGAGTGGAATTGGGAGCGTTCAGGTTCGCCGCCGTGTTAGGTTGGTTGGCCCCGACGCACTGCGAAGGGTCGGTGAATCCGGGGACGGCAACATAAGTGCCCGACGCCGGATCGAGCGTAATGCAAGGCGCGTTGTAAGCGGGATCGACGATTCCCACGCTGTCGTCTTCGTGCAAGAACGTTTGTTCATAGGTGACCCCGCCCTTCACGTTGTTAATCCCTCTAACGTAGGAGAGTGAGGCTCGCAGGCCGGCATTGGTGAGACTGCGGCTCTGGCTCACGGTCTGCCGCTGCAAGCTCGGCGGGCCAAGATCGGCGAAGGGATTGCCGCTCGGATAGTAGTTGTAGGCGTCGCGGCGTACCCATGCCCCCAGCGTAAATACCGTGTTCGTGCGGAGCAATCGCGTCCAAGAGGGGGCGATGTTAAAAGTTCCGATCTTCGAGCGCTGGTCGGTGGGACCAACAACCAAGCCGTTCGGGCCGATGCCACCGTAGTTTTCAACTGCCGGAAGAATGCCATATAACCCAGTCCACGACGTGGCGTTTTCGCCATCGATCGTATTCGGCGTCTGAAACCACGAGCGGCTATAGCCGAGGTCCAGATGAATGGAGTCGGCGCTGTCTAGCTGATAATCCACCCGGTCGAACAGGTTTTCTTCATTGCCTTTATCGTGCAACACGGTAAATTCGGGAGGATCAAGGAAGCGGCCTGTATTCAAACCGTTTGCGGAGATGAAATTTCCCCAGTTCTTTCCTCCGTACGCAAGATCGGCCGCCACGTACGACGTGCCGAATGTCCCATAGGAAGTGGCAACGCTGCCGTGAGGTTCAGTCACCCCCAGGCCAGAGCGCGTTGTTGCTACGATCACGATGCTGGTCTTGCCTCCGAATTCAGCGGGCGGCGCGCCGGAGATCACCTCCATGGATTCGATCGAATTGAGGTCGGGCTGATTGGAAAATACTTTACTCTGCTGGTCGGTAATGGGCTGGCCGTCAATGGAGAACGAATTCTCTGCGTGATCACCGAGCCCGTGGAACAACCCGTTAGAATCGGCGGCTATGCCCGGTGTGGCGAGCGTCACCTCATTACTCAGTGCCGACGTGGAGCTCTCCAAAGGAATCTTTTCGAACAAGTCCCTGCTTACGTCAGTGTGGAAGGTAGAGTCGTTTTCCAGCATATCGGTCGCCGGAGCCTCGACTGTCACCGACGTTTTTGAACCCGATATTTGGAGATTGACCTTCACGTCGATGGGCACGACCGAGCGGACTTCCACCTCCTGCGAACTTTGCGTGAATCCGCCCGCGGTCACTGTCATGTGATAGGGATTGAAGGGGACGTTCTGGATGGTGAAATTTCCCGATCTATCCGTCGTGGCAGATCGGTCAAACTGGCTGACCGGGTTGTGAATCTCAACCGTCGCATTGGGCACAACGGCACCGGTAGGATCGAGGACGGTGCCACTTATGGACCCAGAATTCCCGCTCGACTGCGCATAAGCCTGAATGCCGAGAGCCAAAAGGAAAACCACCATAAAAGTCGCACGAAGCGACTTCTTGCAAGAAGCCAGCATGATTCCTCCATAGAATTTGTTCGAAAGATCAAAGAAACGGTTCGTCGAAACGAACCGGCCTGCACAGAGCTGAAATTTGATCTTTAGGCGCCAGGAGGGGGGCGGACACACAGAAGAAAGACCGTGAGGCGTTGCTTGGCAGAAACTGGCTCCGGCAGAAAGGTGGAGACAGAAACGAACATCACCCTTGGCAAGGTGGTAGCGGTTTGCGGAGAAGCTGAGTGGGCGGCGACACAGACCGTGCACGTTGACGTCTCGGTATCGCTCGAATGTTGATGCGCGGCGAATGCTAGTGCCGACCAGAAGGTCAGCAACACGCATAAACACGCGATCCGCTTCGATATCGAACGCACGACGGCTACCTCGCGGAAGCTTCAGTTCGAATCTATACCAAAACGCCAAACAAACGCAACGAGAGAGTACCTATCCAGGTATGTACACACAGCCTGCTTATGTTTTGTGTTTCGTGACCGCCAGAGCGAGTGGTGGTGTGACGAAGCAAGGCCGCCGTAAAGACCTAGTACGACGACGACTATTGCCCACAGAATGATCCATAGCAACTGAAGGATCCCCTGCTTTCTGTTAGCTTTATTCTTACGATTCCCTTTAGAGATTGATACCATCAGCTCTCTGCGTCGCAGGCATCGAGGACCAACATGTTCAGAGGGGAGAGCCCTTCCTTCGTTGTTTGCGAAGCTGTTTGAATTCTTCGACGACCTCCTCTTCTTCGACGCCGGCGCTGGCGAGCAGACCTTCAAGTCTGGAGGCCGCAGTGCGCAAGGCATGAAGATCGGATTCCACAACTGGTTTACGTTTGGTGGGAATGTAAAAGCCGATGGTCTCGCCATGCCAGGTTACGGCGACCGGATCTTGGCCCTGCAGCAGCGTCGTCATGCGCTGACGAAACTCCCTTATTCCTACTTTGGTCGTGGGCATAATATGTTGTCTCGTGTGTTTCATGTGTACACATCATAGCACAACAGGGGGGACAAAAAACAACTTGACACACTTACTCAGATGTCTGATTGCGTGGTCCGGCGTTCGCTCGCTCAGTCCAATCAGCAGAAACCGCCGCAGTGCCAGCGAATCCGCCGCCCGCCACGCGATCCCGCGCTCACCATCGATGCCCTCGAAAATACCCCACCAGCAGCGCCCGAAAGTAAACCCCAGGGCGTAGCGATGGTCGTCCCAGTCGCGCATGATAGAAGCGCGCACATAATCCCTCCACAAACTCGTCGAACCTGGCGCCCTCCAGTAAATCGTTCAACCGCGTATAGAAAGGATGTCCCGGCGGTACCGCTATAATAACTCCGTGTGCGCGATCCAGATGTCTTCTTGTTTCTCCCCGCCACTCCGCTTGCTCATCGCCATGCGCGCATTCTACGAACTATCCCTGTGGATCACACCATCTCTTGTTTCAGGTACCCAGACTTGCAACGCGGCCTGCTAGACTTGCGGGCGTGCCACAGCGAAAAATCATCGTGAATATTGCGACGAGCGCGGACGGCTACGTGGCTCGACCAGATGGCAATCTGGATTGGCTGACGGAACGGCCGGCTCCAAAGGGCTTCTACGGTCTCCCGGAATTCGAGCGCTCCACCGATGCCAAGATCCTCGGCCGTAAGACCTTTGACCGGAGTCTGCAGATGGGCGCGCGCTTCAGTGCGGCTGCCGTGCACTATGTGTTCTCTCGGCGGCCCCCGCCTGCTTCCGTGCCCGCCGGCGTCCACTTCGTCACCGAGTCGATCGGTGCCTTCGCCGAACGCCTCCGCACAAAAGCTGGCAAGAACGTCTGGATGATGGGTGGAGGCGAGATCATCGGGTCCTTCCTGGACGAGGACGCGATTGACGAGTTCATCATCACCGTCGTGCCAACCTTCATCGGGGAAGGCATTCCAATCCTTGCACCGAGGCATCGCGCGGTGACGCTCCGCTTGCTCGGTGTACAACAGTTTCCGGACGGCGTCGTTCAGCTGCTTTACGAGGTGCAGCGGTCGAAAGTGTGAGCCCGCCATACGGGGGCCGAAGGGCGCACTTTCGCCACAGGCTGCTAGCATGGTTTCTGGCCGGCCTGAGCCAAAGCAAGCTCCGCGATCTCCTCATCTTCAAAGGCGGCACCGCGCTCAAAAGCTGCCACTTCGAAGACTATCGCTTTTCCGAAGACCTCGACGTCACGCTCGGAAGAAGAGTGGAGTTCGCGGAGATCCGCGCAGGGTTGGAAGAGATCTATGAGTTGGTGGCACAAGCCTCCGGCATCCGCTTCTCTTTCGAGGCTGAGGATCGCCAGACGCGGTAACTGCTTTTTTCGGTCGGGAAATGGCCCAAAGCGGCTACCAGAGCGGGAGACAGACGAAAGTCTCAACGAAAATTATGCAGAGTCGGGCGGCTTGCCGCTCGGACTAAGATTCAAACGTGTTTCTAGCGTAGATGCGAGCTCTCGTAGCGGACAGGTCGGAAATATTCTGCCCGTGGTTCCCGCGGCTAAAATTCCTCCTCGCGGCTTGGCTTTTCCGTTTGGTAGCCGGGTTCTGAACTACTGCACTCGCACTGGAATCGAATAATCCGATAAAGGCGTATGGATCTGGATGCTGGTCTTTCCCGGGCCAACCGCCGCCGCCATGCCGTCGGCGCTGATTGTGGCGACGTGAGGATCAGCGGAAGTGAAAGTCGTCTTCGTGGACTTCGTGAGCTCTTCGTTGGAGCCGTCAGGAAATGCGCCCAGCACTCGCACCGGAATTTGATCTCCAATCTGCTCGAATCGAATGAGAGACGGTTCCGTCCAGATTCTCACGGGCTCCTCCGCTTTTTCCACGTCAATCGTTAAAGCCTCCGACACAAGGTCGCCGCCGGAAACTCGTCCCATGGCGGTGACGCGATAGATTCCCGGTTGGGTCTGCGCCGGAACGCGCAGCACAAACTGCATGGGCCGCGCATCACCCTGGCCGCTCGCGGTTATTGCGGTCGGTCCTGCCGTAACGATCTGGCCCACCCCGAGCGGGCGCTGCCCGATCAAGGCAAGCTTCTCTACCGATGCGTTCGCCGCCACCGCTATTGTGATCGTTTGTCCTGGATGCACCACGGTGCCCGTCGATGGGGAGAGAATACGCAGCAGATTCTGTTGCGCGCCGCACGGAACGGCAATGAACCCCGCCACTAAAGCCAGAACGCTTGCGACTTGCCGCACGGATTCTTTTTTCCGCATGTTCGACATTCTCCTCTCATACCCGTCTCTCTTTCTCATTACCCAGCGTTCTCTTTCTAGTGGAAGTCAGAGCCCGTGGGCGCTTCATTTAACAGATTGATGACCTCATTGGAAATATTCGAAGCGGGATCGAGCACCGACGGACCGTCGAAGTCCAATGTCTCGAGAGCTGCGGTATGAATGACGCCGGAATACTGCAGCCCCGTAAGATTATTTAGCGCACTGTCGAGCGGAACGATCGTGTCGTTACTCTGGCCGTAAATCGTTGACCAATTACTGGCAGTAAGGTCCTTCGCCAAGGGATCGCCCGTGCACAGGATTCTCAGCGCCTCTGCATTGCAGAACAGACAACTCAGACCTTTCAGATTGGCGGAAGTTGCGATTCCGGCGATGTAGGCGGTGGGGAAGGGCTGAACAGCCTTGAGATTGCTAAGGGCAGGACTCAAACCCGCGCCATAGCCGTTTCCTTCGAGGTCGTACACCGCGCCGTCCGCCGTCTGTCCAGAAAAAGTGATGGACTGCAACGCGACGTCGCCGTCCGCCGCGAGCACATTTCTGGCGCAGGCATTGCTGCTCGAAAGTAAATCCGCCGCTACAGGCGTGCCTAGGTGGGGCGTAGCAATGGTGATCAGCTTGTTGATGGGCCCTGCGCCGAAGGTCGTGTTGCTGAGGAAGGCAGAGAGCAGAAACATTGTGCGGGAGATATCGCCGCCCATGCTATGAGCGACGACATCTGCCTTAACCGCAGCCACGTTCGCAGTTGTGCGGTAAGCGGAAACGAAATTGTTGATCTGCGAAAGTACGGACGGAGCGTTGTAGGCGAATCCCAGCGAATTCGCTTCGATCGAGGAATCGACGCTGCTCGAAAACGAAGGAGTGGTGCTGGTGATGCCGGTGATGGCATTCGCGTAAACCGCCCGGCTCACGTTGAAATTGGCATCGGTGATCAAAGGAGTGAAGTTGTTGAAGCTTGACGCGTTTCCCCACAGGCCGTGCACCAGCACTACGGGCGGCCTGGCCACGGTGACGCCGGTGCTCGTCGCGCTGCCGCCAGCAGGGGCGACGCTCAGAGTCACGCTTCGAGTGGTCAATGAATTATCGGCCGAGCCCCGAGAAAAATTCACCGGCGCACGGTAGATCGCAAAGGCCTCCGGACCTGCGGAAGTAGTGACGGCAGCCACATTCAGCGAACTGACAAGCGAACTCGCGCTGCCGCCCAGGGCCATCAGTCCGCCGTCGTCGGGAACGGAGGTGCTGCTCGCCCCTTTATCATTAATAACAGTTACAGTGAATACCTGCGCTGCGCTTGTTGCGGGAATACGCAGCACCGTCTGCGTCGTTCCATCCGCCACCGACCCCTGTACCAGGCCGGTCGTCGCCGTCGCGATGTTGTTAACGTTGGTTGTGACAGACGAGCCGCTAAGCAGCCCTGCCACCACGGGATCGATCAACACCGGAGTTGATGATGACGCAGCGAATGTGATATCGGTGATTACGAACTGAAAGTTTGTTTCGTGACTGGCAACCGTAACTTGGCGAATATTTTGGTACGGCAAATGCACTGTCCCCGCGCCGTAGCCAAAAGTTCCCGGCAGCGTCTCGTCGTGAAGAGTTCCGAATTCGTTTTCGGTGGTGTAGGTGACTTCAAGAGCCTGCTGAGTCCGGTAACTCACGGCGACATTGGAAACCTTCTGGTTGAATCGAACGGCAATTTCTCGAGCGCATCCAGAACATGCAAACGCGGTGCCGTACACTGCAGATATTCCGTCCCGCGCAAACTTAGAACCGCGCAGAACTTCTCCTCCGGAGATCGTCGCGGTGAGCGCGCGCACCGGCGGTTGCGCCATGTTGAACCGGCTGGGCCCGGCGAAATCTTCGAAGTCAATTTTCTGATTCTGAGCGAAAAGAGGAATCGCGAACAACAGGCCCGCAAAAAAAGTGAGAAGGCCCATTCCTGGCAGAAGAGGAATTTGTGTGCGCATCATAGGCTCCTTGGCCTGGGCTATCAAACCGATCGCCTTTGTGACGTTAAAATCCGGGTAAAAGTCTACACCTATCTTGCGTTTCGGAGTGTTAAAAGTTTTCGAGCCGGGAATCTCTTGAAAATCATGCCAATGTGCCGATAAATGTTACACGGGACTCCGGGTGAGTGAGTTGATCGGGTGCTAGACACCCTGCTCTCGCCCGTGCGTTCGCCTTACACCCACCCCCCTCAAGTCACGTGGCTCCTCAATGCGTAATACCCCGTCAATCGCAGGGTGCTCGAGCATCAGCAAAAGCGACCGAGTAGGAGGAATGGAGCATTGGCTAGTTAATGGTCTAGATCCGGCAGTCGAAGCGACCGCCGACGATAGTTCGGCTTAACGCGCCTTTGGCTTGCCCATGGCGACAGCCTCCTCATGACGCTGCATTGGAACTACGGCAGAACCCCTGGGCTGCGCAAGCCTGTCGAAACGCACGCACTTGGGGGGGGCTTGAGCGCTATCGCCTGATTTCAACACTCATCGGAGAACGTGAAGCGTATCCTCTTTGGAATGAGGGCAGTCCGAATCGCTTTGCGTCAGTTGATTCTGTTTACTGCCGGCTTGCCCGTGATCCAATAGTTTCTGCAATCGATTCACACAAGCCTGGCTGACTGTTATCGATGCGCCAGAAGAAGCGACAGTCATCGGGGTTACAAAATATTTGACTTTACATCCCAGAGTTCGCTCAATGCTTCTTCCACATTGCAAATGCCTTTTGCATGCGCGGATCGGTAAAGAGTTTCACGCAAACCTCGCGCTCGACCGGCCCAGCCACTACACACTGCAGGTCGGTCCGCCGGGCTACCTCTTTCGCCGGGATACTAATCTGTGAAACGAACCGGCCCGCATCGGCAATCGTGGCACCGAAGACCAGTCGGTCTAGGCCCGACCAGAGAGCGCAGGCCATGCACATCGCACACGGCTCGCACGTCGTATACAGGGTGTAGCCCTTCAGGGATCCCGAGCCCAGCTTGGCGCAAGCGAGTCGAATTGTCAGGGTTTCGGCATGCGCGCTGGGATCGTGGTCGGGACCCACGCGATTCACCGCGCGCATCAGCCGCTCACCGGTAGCCGTGCTCACAATGTCCGCGCCGAACGCCATCGGATGATCCGTGCTCAGCGTCTCCGCCGTGAAGGCAGCCACGGATCGCATCCGCTCGCGGTCAATTGCGCTCACGCCATCCGCAGCCAACGCGCCTGTGGCCAGAATCCCTGTGCTGAAGGACGCCGCGCCAGCCCGCACCAGAAAACTCCGCCGATTTACATTCATGCACTCGTCTCGATAGCGGCCATGCAGAAATCAGCTCTTGAGGAATGCCAGCAGATCGGCGTTGATCTTCTCCGCCTGTGTAGTAGGCATACCATGCGGAAAATTCTTATAGGTAATGAGAGTCCCATTCTTCAGCAGCTTTGCCGATTTCGGCCCCGCCGCCACATACGGAACGATCTGGTCATCCTCACTATGCATCACTAGCACGGGAATCGTGATCTTCTTCAGGTCCTCCGTAAAGTCCGTCTGCGAAAACGCCACAATCCCGTCATAGTGCGCCTTGGCCCCGCCCATCATCCCCTGCCGCCACCAATTCGCGATCGTGGCCTCCAACGACTTCACCCCTGGCCGGTTAAATCCATAGAAAGGCCCCTCCGGCAGGTCGCGATAGAACTTCGACCGGTTCGCCGCAAGTTGCGCCTGCAGATCCTCAAACACTGACTTCGGCAGGCCCTCTGGATTACTCGCCGTCTTCAACATCAGCGGAGGCACCGCGCTGATAATCGCAGCCTTGTACACCTCCTGTTGCCCACGCCGAGCCAGATAGCGCACCACCTCGCCGCCGCCCGTCGAGTGCCCCACATGGATCGCGTCCTTCAATCCGAGATGCGCCGTAAGCGCGGCCAGATCATCCGCGTAATGGTCCATATCGTGCCCATCGGCAACCTGCGTCGAGCGTCCATGCCCACGGCGGTCATGCGCAATCACTCGATACCCTTTGCTCAGAAAAAACATCATCTGGTTATCCCAGTCATCCGCCGAAAGTGGCCAACCATGGCTGAACACGATTGGCTGCCCCGAACCCCAGTCTTTGTAAAAAATCTCAACGCCGTCTTTGGTTGTGATGGTGGACATACAGACTCCTTAGACAACTGGATTAACGCCCAACAATTAGATCACACTCGCTTGCTTCGAGAAGAAGCCTGCCGATTCGAAAGCACACACCATATCCCGAATCACCAGGCAGTTAAGAAGCAGTCCCGAAATACCGCTCATAGGCAATGCACTCGTCAACCCTGGTCTACAGCGTCCGCAACTGGATCGAATACCGGTAAACGCCCTTATCGCCATTAACTCCAAATTGTCGGTAGTGGTGCACTTTGAATCGGTTTTGAAAGGGCACGGCTTCAGCCGTGCCGTAAGCATCTTATTTTCATTGCGGCTTTAGCCGCTGAGGGACGACGATTTTCAAACTGACCCAGTACCGAATTGTCGGCTACTTGGAAAATTAAAATGTCTCCTATGAGCGACTGTCCTACCGGAGAACGACTTCGAAAATTGCCGGCCGCAAACGAATACGTGGCTCGCGTCCCTTTTCAAGCTGCACCACTACCTAAGGATTCATCACAACCAAGTGTGATCCCCGTCACAGACACCTAACTCAGCCTCGTGCCAAAATGTCCGCTGCTTTAGGTAGCGAGAAGTGTGCCCCGTCTCTAAGGGGGCCGCTTCCAGACCTGCCCCCGAATTTTCAAACGTCCGTTGAAAGCTA
>Ga0302326_10017156_pt1 | contig 15120 bp, 12 predicted proteins | sample Palsa_T0_3_FD_202264 | JGI IMG/M metagenome (GOLD analysis project Ga0302326, IMG submission 202264) | Peat permafrost microbial communities from Stordalen Mire near Abisko, Sweden - Palsa_T0_3 | ecosystem: Environmental > Terrestrial > Soil > Palsa > Peat permafrost | place: Sweden: Abisko...
CCGACCCTCCCCTTTTCAAGGGGAGGGAGTGGAGTCAGCCGCGCCGCGGCCATCACCAGCGCCACCGCGAAGACCGCGAGCACCCCGGGGGTGAAGGCAAGCTCCACCTCCCAGACCGGCCGATCCGGCCGCTCGGCGATGCCAAGCCGTTCGAACAGTGCGCCCCAGACGCCGTTTGCCCCGGTGACGTCGAAGACGTCGCGCCACAGCGGCATGTTGGATGCCACCTCCGCGAAATCGCGGCTGCGGCCGGAGAGGAACACCGGCACGTAGAGGATCACAAACGGCACGATGCCCACGGCAAAGCCCGCGGCCGCGCCGAGCACCACCGCCCGTTTCGCGACCAACTCGCGCAGCAGTGCCGCGGTCGCCTGCCGCCCGAATACCGCGGGATAGAGCAGCGCCATCAGGACGAGATAGCAGGCGAAGAACCACGCGGTCTGATACGCCGTGAGGAACAGCAGGGCATAGAGTACCCCCGCCACGGCCGCGAGAACCGCGCCGCGCCGCGCGGCGTTCCAGGCGGACAGCACGAGGTCACACAGAATGGGCAGCAGCATCGCGCAATAGGCCTGCACGTGAATGAGCTTGACCGCGTCGATATTGGCAAATGCGAACAGGAATGCGCCCATGGAAGCACAGGCCGACGGCACCCCGAAGCGGTGGATGGCGAGCCGGCGGAAGCCGAAGAACCCCGCCGCCGCGAGGCCGGCCATCACCACCATGAACGCGCTGAAGGCATCGAGACCGAGCCGGCGCAAGCCGGCATCGGCCACGCCGAGCAGGAAGAAGGCGTCGGTGTAGCCGAGCGTGCCGCGCTCGGGAAAGAAGATGATGGGGTCGGTCCAGCGCACCTCACCGGCGAACACATGGCGCCAGTGCTCGATGACGGCGAGGGCGAGGTAGCCGTCCTCCTCGTCGCCGAAGGCGCGGTCGAAGCCGGTGAACAGCCAGCCGCGGAACACCAGCGCAAAGCCGAGTGCGAACAGGGCGAACGCGATCAGGCGATGCCGGTCGTCGGGGCGCGCCGCCATCACGCCCCCCCGCACGCTCAGGAGGCCGGGCGGTTGCGCCGCATAGTCAGGAGCAGGTTGCTCGGCCAGCCCGCGAGAAACACCGAATTTACCTCGGATTCGAAGCCTGCGATGCCGGCGGCGGCGTGGCCCAGTTCGCGCCCGGTCATCAGGTTGAGATTGGCCTCTTCGGCGAAGAAGCCGCGGCCGGTACTGCGCATGAGGCGGCGGAACAGCGGCTTGGGCAGCCAGTGCACCACCGGAAGCACGGTATGGAATTCGACCGGAAACCAGCGGTTCGGTGTGGTGACGAAGACGGCGCGCCGCGCCACCCGGCCGCATTCGCGCAGGAAGCCGCGTTGGCGCTCGAACGAGCCGACATGCTCGATGACGGCGGCGGCGTGCACGACATCGAAGGCGCCGTCGCCGAACGGCAGGCGCAGCCCGTCCGCCTGCACGAAGCGCATGCCCGGATACAGCGCCGGCAGGAACGAGGCGTCGTCGATCCCCACCGCGGTCACCATGTGCTTGTGCGGATACCATGCCTCCAGGTAGTTCGAGGCTTCATAGCTGGTGTCGGAGGTCGCCCCCACGTCGAGCACGGCGTCGGTGGCGGCGGCGCCGGTGGCGGCGAGGAAGCGTGCGTACATCTTGCGGCGCTGATGGGCGGCGACCTTCACCGGCAGGCTGTCCGCCGCGGCGACATTGTACTGGGCATTGGGCTGAATGCTTGTCATGATCGCCGGCTTGCTTATCATGAAGCCGGCGCAACCGCGATTGCCGCCGGTATCTCTTCTTCAGTTCGTCGTGGCGAACGCTCCGGATCGCGAATTCCGATGTCCCAGGCATTGCAACCAGACATCCTTCAACTGGCCGGGCGTGAGCCGGCAGAGGATGGTCGCAGCGTCGAACTGACCATCCTGATGCCGTGCCTCAACGAAGCCGAGACCATCGCCGCCTGCATCGGCAAGGCGAGCGAGTATCTCGCCCGGTCCGGCGTCGCCGGCGAGATCCTGATCGCGGACAACGGCTCGAGCGACGGCTCGGTGGAATATGCGCTCGCCCGCGGCGCCCGCGTCATCGCCGTGACCGAGCGCGGCTACGGCGCGGCACTGCGTGCCGGCATCGCCGCGGCGCGGGGCCGTTTCGTCGTGATGGGCGACGCCGACGACAGCTACGATTTCTCCCGCCTCGATCCGTTCCTGGCGAAGCTGCAGGACGGCTGTGACCTCGTCATCGGCAACCGCTTCGCCGGCGGCATCGCGCCCGGCGCCATGCCGTTCCTGCACCGCTATCTCGGCAATCCCGTGCTCAGCCTGATCGGACGGATATTCTTCCATTCCGGCATCCGCGACTTCCATTGCGGGCTGCGCGGCGTGCGCCGCGACGCCATCCTCGCCCTCGACCTGCGGACCTCGGGCATGGAATTCGCGAGCGAGATGGTGGTGCGCGCCGCGCTCGCCCGGCTCGTCATCGGCGAGGTGCCGACCACGCTCGCGGTCGACGGGCGGTCGCGCCCGCCGCATCTGCGCACCTGGTCCGACGGCTGGCGGCACCTGCGGTTCCTGCTGATGTTCAGCCCGCGCTGGCTGTTCCTCTATCCCGGCGCGATGCTGGTCGGGCTCGGGCTCGTCGCAACGCTTGCTCTGCTGCCGGGGCCGCTGGTGCTGGGCCCGCAATTCGGGCTCGACTACCATACCTTCCTGGTCGCCACCATCGCGATCCTGGTCGGGGTCCAGGTGGTCGGATTCGGCGTCATCGCCCGCCATTTCGCCACGGCGAACGGCCTGTTGCCGCGGTCGCGGATGCTCGATGCGCTGATGCCGATGGTCTCGATGGAGCGTGGTCTGATGGTCGCGCTGACGGTGGTCTGCGGCGGCATCGGCGGCGTCGCATGGTCGCTGTGGCAGTGGGCGGCGGTCGATTTCGGTCCGCTGACCTCGCCCGCAGTGATGCGCGTGCTCACTTTGTCGCTGGTGCTCATCGCCACCGGCGTGCAACTCGCCTTCACCTTCTTCCTGCTGGGCATCATCGACCTTCCGCTGCGCGGCAAAGGCGGGCGCGGCTGAAGCACGGGCGTGGGCTTTAGACTAGTCCCAGAAGCCGGGCCGCGTCTCTTCGAGCCGGCCGCCGAGGCGGACCGCGGCGACCCGGCTGGCGAGGCCGGTCGCGTCCTCGGTCTCCAGCGCGAGCCCGCACAGCGTCGCCGGCCCCAATGCCGGCTCGAACTTGCCGCCGGGGATGCGGCGCAGGAACCGCGCCAAGGGTTCCTCCTTGGCCATGCCGATGCAGGAATCGTAATCGCCGGTCATGCCGACATCGGTCATGAAGGCGGTGCCGCCGCGCAGCACCTGATGGTCGGCGGTCGGGACGTGGGTATGGGTACCGACCACGAGGCTGACCTTACCGTCCAGGAAGAACCCCATCGCCTGCTTTTCGCTGGAGGCTTCCGCATGCATGTCGAGGATGATGGCGTCGGCGGCGGTCTTGAGCGGACACGCCGCGACCTCGCGCTCCAGCGCCGCGAAGGGATCGTCGAGGGGGTCCATGAAGATGCGGCCGAGCGCATTGACGACGAGCACGCGCGCGCCGTTGCGGGCGTCGAGCAATGCCGCGCCGCGCCCCGGCGTGCCCTTGGGATAGTTGACCGGACGGATCAGCCGTGGCGCCCGCTCGATGAAGACGAGGGCTTCCTTCTGGTCCCAGGAATGGTTGCCGAGGGTGATGGCATCGGCGCCGGCACCGGTCAGGTCGTGGTAGATCGCCTCGGTGATGCCGAAGCCGCCGGCGGCGTTTTCGCCGTTGACGACGACGAAATCGAGCTTCCAGTCGCGGATCAGTCCGGGCAGGCGTTCCACCACGATGGCGCGGCCGCTGCGCCCCACTATGTCGCCGATGAACAGGATCCGCACGCGCTCACGCCCCCAGGTCGATGGTCTCGCGCTCCGTTAGCACGAAGTCGAGGCGGGCGTCGCGGGGGGTGGCAGGGACGAGGTCGATCTCCTGGGCGGCGAAGGCGATGCCGATGGCGGTCACCGGCTTCATGGCGCGCAGCCTGGCGAGCGTCATGTCGTAATAGCCGGCGCCGTAGCCGATCCGGTGGCCGCGGCGATCGAAGGCGAGCAGGGGAACGATCAGGATGTCGGGAAACACCTCCGGCGCCGCCGGCGTCGGTTGGCGGATGCCCCACACCCCGGAATCGAGTGGGGCGCCGAATGCCCATGCCCGCATGACCAGCGGCTTGCCGCGGCCGATCACCACCGGCAGGGCCAGGTCGGCGCCCGCATCGGCACAGCGGCGCAGCAGCGGCATCGGACTGATCTCGCTCTTGAGCGGCGAATAGCCGGAGACGACCATGCCGGCCGCGGCCGTCACCGGCAGGCCGCGGGCGGCTATCGCCTGGGCCGCCGCGATCCGATCGGTCGCCGGCAACGCCTCGCGCCGCGCCATCGCCATGCGGCGAAGCTCGGACTTGAGGTCTTTGGCGTGGTCCAGGTCTGACATGAACTCAAAGCGCGGAGCCGCAAAAGCCGTCGGAGCTGCGATCCCGGGTTCCCTACGTTAGTAGGTGGGCGCCATGTGCCCGGACCCACGAGCCCGGACAGGGACAGCTCCCTTCAGGATCGATAAGGCCCCGGGGAATTGGCTCCTGACGCACTCAGCAGCCCCGCCACGGGAATGTAATGCCCCGCGAGCCGATTTACCACCAGCGAGATTGGTGGTGGTGGTGGTGGTGGTGGTGGTGGTGGTGGCGGCGGTGGCGGCGGCGGTCGCTGAGCGACCCCGATGCGGGGAGATGTCCGATCCGCGTCACGCGACGACGCGCAGTCGTCCCTCCAACAGCATGTTCTCGACTTCCGCGGCGGGCCGCGGCGGGCTGAAAAGATAGCCTTGCACCTCGGTGCAACCTTCCGAGCGCAGTAACGCGAGTTGCTCATTCGTCTCGACCCCCTCGGCGGTGGTCGAGATACCCAGGCTCTTCCCGAGGCCGGCTACGGCGCGCACGATAGCCATCGAGTCGCCGCGCGATGCGAGTTCCTGCACGAAGGACCGGTCGATCTTGATCTTGTCGAACGGGAAGCTGCGCAGGTAGCTCAACGACGAATAGCCGGTGCCGAAGTCGTCCATCGCGATTCGTATGCCGAGGCCGCGAAGCTTGTGCAGGGTTACGAGGGTCGCCTCGCTATCCTGCAGGAGAACCGACTCCGTGATCTCGAGCTCCAACCGATGGGCGTCCAAGCCCGACGCCGACAGGGCCTCGATCACGGAAGGCACGAGGTCGCGGTTCTTGAACTGCGCCGGCGACAGGTTGACCGCGACACTGACTTCCTGCGACCAGCCGGCAGCGTCGGTGCAGGCCCTCCGCAGCACCCAGTTGCCGATCCGAACGATCAGACCTGTCTCTTCCGCGAGCGCCATGAAGTCCATCGGCGGAATCATTCCGCGAAGCGGATGGTTCCAGCGCAGCAGTGCCTCGAAACAGATGATCCGATCGGCCTTGAGATCGCGGATCGGTTGGTAGTAGACCTCGAATTCATCTCGCAGCAGCGCGGCGCGAAGATCGAGCTCCAACAGCCTTCGCGCCTGGGCGCGGGCGTCCATCCCCGCCTCGAAGAAACGATAAGTGCCGCGGCCATCCATTTTGGCGCGGTAAAGCGCCATGTCCGCATTCTTCAGCAATTGATCGGGATCGCTTCCATCGTCGGGGGCAAGGGAAATCCCGATGCTCGCTCCGATGATGACCTGGTGCCCCTGGATATCGTAGGGAGCGCCGACGACTTCGACGAGGCGGCTCGCCAGTGACGAAGTGTCCGATGCCTGCAGTTCGCCGCCCACTTGCACAATCGCAAACTCGTCACCGCCCAGTCTGCACACCGTGTCGCTGTTGCGAACGCACTCGCTCAGGCGGCGGGCCACTTCTTTCAGCAGATCATCGCCGATCGGATGACCGAGGGAGTCATTGACGTTTTTGAAATTGTCGAGATCGAGGCAGAATACGGCGACCTGCTCGTTGCGCGTCACCCGGCAGAGGGCGTACTCCAGCTGTTCCCGGAACAATGTGCGGTTCGGCAGATTGGTCAATGCGTCATGGCGCGCCATGTGCACGATTTGCGCCTGAGCTTCCCGCCATTTGGTAATGTCCTCGACGGTCGCGACCCAACCGCCTCCTTGCATCGGCTGCTCGATCACGCGGAGCGCACGCCCGGCCGCTGTCTCTATGATTCTGTTGTTGGATCTGCCTTCGCTGATCTCCGCGATCACGCGCGCGCAAAACTCCTCGGGGTCGCCGGCAAATTCTCCTGACGCCTTCCGGTATTTAATTACATCGAGAAGGAATCGGCCCCGGAGCGATGCGGCGGGCATACCGATTATCTTGGAGTAGCGCTCGTTGAACAGCATGATGCGGCCGTCAGCCTCGAACATGCAAAGTCCCTGCGACATGTTCTCGAGGGCGGTATCGAGCAGAACTTTCTGCCACCGCAGCTTGTCTTTCGAATGGCGATCGCTCAATGCCGCAACGAGACACATGCCGAGAATGATTGCCGCCACTCCGGCGATGACAAGGGAAAGAGAGTCGGGTGACAAGGAAATCCCGTCGATCACGCGGGTCGGATCGGGAATGAACGACACGGCGCCCATGGCGGTGAAGTGCATGGATAGGACGGCAAGTGTAAACAGACCGGCTGCGATGAACATGTTGCCCCAGTCATCGCGCCTGGCAGCAACAAACAGCGCGAGGGCCGCGAGCACGACGCCAAAGGCGATCGAGGCGGCCACGAGGTCCGGCGACCAGGTAATACGGCCGGGGAGCTGCAGCGCCAGCATTCCGGTGTAATGCATCGCCGCAACGCCGCAGCCGACGACTGCGCCGCCTAGGGCTGCAGTCCAAGCCCCGAAATTGCGCAGGGCTATGCTCAGGCCTGCGCCTGTAATGAACGCGGCGATGAGCAAGGACAGGATCGTCAGGCCGAGATTATAGCCTGCGCCGACTCCGGGATCATAGGCGAGGATCGCGATGAAATGTGTCGCCCAGATGCCGAAGCCTGCCGCGGCAGCATCCAGGCTCAGCCAGACCAGCCGCGCGCGGCCCGTTGTCGCCTGGGCGCGGTGGAAGAGATTGATGGCGGCAGTGCTCGCGAGGAAGCAGACGATGCCTGCGAGCACCACGAGACGCCAGTCGTGCTGGACGGTCAGGCAGGTGAAGACCTGGAACATTACGGACCACTCGCTCGCATGGTCCGGATTTGGTAAGCCGCATGTATATTTGTTGGGTTAAGCGGCTCATAATCTTCGACTCGTGGCTCACATATTCCTTCCAAGATCATTCAAATTCGATCGTGGGGATTTTGTAATCGGAAAAACCGTTTTGGCTGCATCGCGCCGTTGGCTGCGATGAGCCGATGTTGCGGCAATCCGAGATCAAGGGTCCGGACGCCGACGACCCGCCGCGGATGCGTATCGCCCCGTCATCCGCCGAGTCCCGCCTGCGCGCACAGCGCGTCGAACAGGCCGGGTTTCACGAACAGGAAATCGGCCTGCAGCACGCCGCCGGCCGGCGAGCGGTGCAGCTCGCAGATGTCGACGCAGCGGAAGCCGTGGCGGGCGATCGCCGGCAGGGTTTCGGCGATCAGCGGGGCGTCCTTGTTGTAGCTCGCCAAGGAGAGCTCCACGACCAGCGCCTGGCAATGGGCGAGCGCCGCCTTTGCGCCGGCGATGACGTCGAGCTCGGCGCCCTGGACGTCGATCTTGATCAGCTCGGCGGGCGCGAGTCCCTGCGCCGCCGCCAGCGTGTCGAGCCGCGCGGTCGCCACCTTGCGCACGACGAGATTGCCGGCGTCGTAATGGGCTGAGTTCTCGCGGTAGAGCGAGGTGCCGGTGGCGTCGCCCTGGCGCGGCAGGAACAAGGCCTTCTCGCCGTCTTCGGCGGCGAGCGCCACGGCGAAATGGCGCCGGCCGGCGGCCTGCAGATAGGCCGCATTGTCGGCATTGGCCTCGAACAGGATGAACGCCGCCGCCGGAAACACCTGGGAGGCGAGCCGGGTCCAGCCGCCGCGATAGGCGCCGATGTCGTAGACGGTCGTGGGCGCAAAGCCCTGTGCCTGGAGGCGCAGCAGCGCATTGCGGTGGGAGAGCTTGGCCGCCTTGCGCTTCACCCAGGGCAGCCGCGACAACATCTGCGCGATGAGATCTTGCGCGAAGAAGTCCGCCATCGCCGCCGTCAGCCCAACGCGACGCGGTGAGTGTCGACGGTCTCGCCGAGCAGCCGCGCCAACTTCTCGATGCGCTCCGCCGCGGCGTTGATGGAGGCGGCGACGTCGGCTTGCGCGGCGCCAGCCTGATCGGCCGCGGCAATGCGTTCCTGCTGCATGCTCAAGAGCTCCTCCTCGACCCGGCGCATGCGCTGGCGCGCTTCCGACAATTCGTCGGCGAGGATCAGCGCGGCCATGACCGTGAGCCGCATGTCGCCGATCTCGCCGAAGGTCGTGCGTAGATGGGCGATGCGCTGGTCGAGTTCGTGGGAGAGCCGCGCGAGATGATGTTCCTGGCCGTCGTCGCATGCCATGCGATACTGGCGGCCACTGATGGTTACGCTGACATGAGCCATGACCAGGTCTCGTTACGCCGTACACTGTCAACACGACTTTCAACGCCGGCCGCAATCAGCGCTGATTGGCCTCGATGATGCCGCGGATCACGCCCATCGCCTCGTCGAGGCGCCGCGCCGCCTCCCGGTTGGTCGTCTCCAGCGCCCGCGAATGGGCCTGCACATTGTCCAATTCGGCCGCCAGCCGCGACCGGTCCATGCTGAAGTCGTAGACCTCTTCCGACAGCATGCCGCGCCGGCGGTCGGCCTCCAGCCGTAGCTCCATGACCGCGTCGAGCGCATCCAGTGCATCGCTGAGGCGCCTGACCGCCTGGTCGACCGCGTGGGTGTCGCTCATCGCCTCCTCTGGGCCGGCCGACCAGTGGTTCCCAAAGTTTGGACAAGTCAGACCACCGACTTATCAAAGACGTGGGGCGACTTCGTCCAAACAGGTGGGAGCCGTCTGTTCGGGTCGCGCCACGTGCATCACCGCCACAATTTGTTCGCATCGCGGCCGCCGGGCCGATCGCAACTTTACGGGCATTGCCGCTTTGGCGTCAACGCGCCCGCGCCATTCGAGGTGTGGACAGCTCGCTTTAGCTTGCGTTGACTCGCGAGGCTCACATCCCTAATCAGTCCGCAGCGCCGGGCGGCGGAGTTTGCCGCGATCCCGGGCCATGCAGGGGGTGCCATTCTTGGTGATTTCGAGCCCTTCAACCGTGGCGGCTTCGGGCGCTGCCCATGGCCGCCTCGCGAACGCCATTCGCGCGCTGGCGATGGATGCGGTGGAGCGGGCGAATTCCGGCCATCCCGGGCTGCCCATGGGCGCCGCCGACGTCGCCACCGTGCTGTTCACGCGCTTCCTCAAATTCGACGCCGCCGATCCAAGCTGGCCCGACCGCGACCGTTTCGTGCTGTCCGCCGGCCACGGCTCGATGATGCTCTATGCGCTCCTCCATCTCCTCGGCTACGAGGCGATGACGATCGAAGAGATCAAGCGCTTCCGCCAGATGGGCGCGATCACCGCCGGCCACCCCGAACACGGCCATGTGCCGGGCGTCGAGACCACCACCGGCCCGCTTGGGCAGGGTCTCGCCAATGCGGTCGGCATGGCGATCGCCGAGCGCCATCTCGCGGCGGAATTCGGCGCCGACGTGGTCGACCACCGCACCTATGTCGTCGCGTCCGACGGCGACCTCATGGAGGGCATCAGCCAGGAGGCGATCGCGCTCGCGGGTCATCTCAGGCTGGCGCGGCTCACCGTGCTGTTCGACGACAACGGCATCTCCATCGACGGGCCGCTGGCGCTGGCGGATTCGGTCGACCAGGTGAAGCGCTTCGAGGCCTGCGGCTGGAATGCCTGCCGGGTCGACGGCCACGACCCCGAGGCGATCGCCGAAGCGATCGCCTCGGCGCAATCGTCCGACCGCCCCAGCCTGATCGCCTGCCGCACCGTGATAGGCTTCGGCGCCCCCACCAAGGCGGGCAGCGAAAAGGCCCACGGCTCCGCGCTCGGTGCCGACGAGATCAAAGGCGCCCGCGAGCGGCTCGGCTGGACCTCGCCGCCGTTCGAGGTGCCTGCGGACATCGGCGCCGCCTGGCGCGCCGCCGGGGCCCGTGCGCGCACCACGCGGCTCACCTGGGAGCAGCGGCTTGCAAGCCTTGCGCCCGACCGGCGCGGCGAATTCGAGCGCCGCCTCGCCGGCGACCTGCCGGACGATGCGCTCGCCGCCGCGGTGCGCGGCATCAAGGCAAAGCTCGCGGCGGCACCCAAGGAGATCGCGACCCGCGTCGCTTCGGAATCCGCCCTCGAAGCGCTCACCGCCGCGGTGCCGGAAATGGTCGGCGGATCGGCCGATCTCGCGGGATCCAACAACACGCGGCCCAAGGGCATGGCGGCCTTCACGGCGGCGAATCCGGCCGGCCGGTTCATCCATTACGGCGTCCGCGAGCACGCCATGGCGTCCGCCATGAACGGCATGGCGCTGCATGGCGGCATCATCCCCTATTCCGGCACCTTCCTGGTGTTCTCCGACTATGCGCGGCCGGCGATCAGGCTCGCCGCGCTGATGGGCCAGCGGGTCATCCATGTGCTCACCCATGACTCCATCGGTCTGGGCGAGGACGGTCCGACCCACCAGCCGGTCGAGCACCTCGCTGCACTGCGGGCGATCCCGAATCTCCTGGTGTTGCGGCCCTGCGATGCGGTCGAGACGGTGGAATGCTGGCAACTCGCCCTGCAGGCCCGGACCTCGCCCAGTGCGCTCGCGCTGACGCGGCAAAACCTGCCCCAGCTCCGCACCGGGCATACGGACGACAACCTCTGTGCCGGCGGCGCCTATGAGCTGTTGCCGGCGGAGGCCGGTGCCGCCCAGGTGTCGCTGTTCGCGTCCGGCTCCGAGGTCGCCATCGCCGTCGAGGCGCGCAAGCTGCTCGCCGCCCGCGGCGTTGCCGCAAGGGTGGTGTCGGTGCCGTGCTTCGAGCTGTTCCTCGCCGCGCCGGCCGCGCAGCGGCAGGCCGTGGCTGGGACGGCGCCGGTCAGGATCGGCATCGAGGCCGCGATCCGCCAGGGCTGGGACGCCATCATCGGCTCCGACGGGCTGTTCGTCGGCATGAGCGGATTCGGCGCCAGCGCCCCATATAAGGACCTATATCGCCACTTCGGAATTACCCCCGAGCACGTCGTCGACGCAGCGTTCACCAAACTGGCCACCGTTTGAATTCAGCACTGGAAACGCAAGGTTCTTATGCTATCAACGCCGCAAAATTGAGAACCCGGCCGTGCGTTGCTCTCGATCGATACGGCGGATCGATGCGACTGTCGGGCCGGCCACAAATCCGGCGGTAAACCGCCGAATGGAGGATGCAGGAGATGTCGGTGAGGGTCGCCATCAATGGGTTTGGCCGGATCGGCCGCAATGTCCTGCGCGCCATCATCGAGACCGGCCGCGACGACATCGAGGTGGTGGCGCTCAACGATCTCGCCCCGGTGGAGACCAATGCGCATCTGCTGCGCTTCGATTCGATCCACGGCCGCTTTCCCGGCGAGGTGAAGGTCTCCGGCGACACGATCGACTGCGGCACCGGGCCGATCAAGGTAACCGCGATCAAGAACCCGGCGGAGCTGCCCTGGAAGGCGCTGGGGATCGACATCGCGCTCGAATGCACCGGCATCTTCGCTTCCAGGGAGAAGGCCCAGGCGCATCTTACCGCCGGCGCCAAGCGCGTCCTCATCTCCGCGCCGGCCGACAATGCCGACCTTACCGTCGTCTATGGCGTCAACCACGACAAGCTGACCCGGGACCATCTCGTGGTTTCCAACGCCTCCTGTACCACCAATTGCCTGGCGCCCCTCGCCAAGGTGATGAACGACGCGGTCGGTATCGAGAAGGGGTTCATGACCACGGTGCACTCCTACACCAACGACCAGCCCTCCCACGACCAGTTCCACAAGGACCTCTACCGCGCCCGGGCGGCGGCGCTGTCGATGATCCCGACCTCCACCGGCGCCGCCAAGGCGGTCGGTCTCGTGCTGCCGGAGCTCAACGGCAAGCTCGACGGCGTCTCGATCCGGGTGCCGACCCCGAACGTGTCGGTGATCGATCTCAAATTCGTCGCCAAGCGCAGCACCACCAAGGACGAGATCAACGGCGCTGTCCGGCGCGCCGCCGAGCAGCAGCTCAAGGGCATTCTCGGCTATACCGACCAGCCCAACGTCTCGATCGACTTCAACCACGATCCCCGCTCGTCGATCTTCCACATGGACCAGACCAAGGTCATGGATGGCAACCTGGTGCGGGTGATGTCCTGGTACGACAATGAATGGGGCTTTTCCAACCGCATGGCGGACACCGCCGTTGCGATGGGCAAGCTGATCTGAGCCGTGACGCAGTTCCGAACCCTCGACGACGTCGATCTCCGCGGCAAGCGGGTGCTGCTGCGGGTCGACCTCAACGTGCCGATGGCCGACGGCGAGGTCGGCGATCCCACCCGCATCGAGCGGATGGCGCCGACCGTCGCCGAGATCGCGGCCAAGGGCGGCAAGGTCATCCTGCTCTCCCATTTCGGCCGTCCCAAGGGGCGTAACGCCGAGGATTCGCTGCGGCCGGTCGCCGCCGCGCTCGCCCGCCATCTCGGCCGCGACATCGCCTTTGCCGACGACTGCATCGGCCCGGTGGCGGTCGCGGCCGTCGCGGCGATGAAGAACGGCGACATCCTCTGCCTCGAGAACACCCGCTTCGACCCCGGCGAGGTCAAGAACGACCCGGCCTTCGTCGCCGCGCTCGCCGCGCTGGGGGACATCTGGGTCAACGACGCCTTTTCGGTCGCCCACCGCGCCCACGCCTCCACCGAAGGCCTCGGCCACGCGCTCACCGCCTATGCCGGCCGCACCATGGAGGCCGAGCTGGTCGCGCTCGCCAAGGCGCTGGAAGCGCCGCAGCGCCCGGTCGCCGCCATCGTCGGCGGCTCCAAGGTGTCGTCCAAGCTCGATCTCCTGGGCAATCTCGTCGCCAAGGTCGACGTGCTGATCATCGGCGGCGGCATGGCCAACACCTTCCTCGCGGCCCAGGGCAGGGTGGTGGGCATGTCGCTGTGCGAGCGCGGCCTCGCCGCCACCGCCCAGCACATCCTCGCCGCCGCCAAGGCACAACGCTGCGAGGTGGTGCTGCCGGTCGATGCTGTGGTCGCCAAGGCGTTCAAGGCCGGCGCGCCGGCGCGGGCGGTGCCGATCGACGCGGTCGGACCCGACGAGATGATCCTCGATATCGGTCCGCGTACGGTGGAGCACGTGATCTCGGTGCTGGCGCGGGTCAAGACGCTGGTGTGGAATGGCCCGCTCGGCGCGTTCGAGGTGGAGCCGTTCGACATCGGCACCGACGAGGTGGCGGAGGCCGCGGCTCAATTGACCGCGGCCGGAAAGCTGGTTTCGGTCGGCGGCGGCGGCGATACGGTGGCCGCCCTCAACGTCGCCGGGGTGACTGAGCGGTTCACCTATGTGTCGACCGCCGGCGGAGCGTTCCTGGAGTGGATGGAAGGCAAGGCCTTGCCGGGGGTCGAGGTGTTGCGGATCAAGGGCCCGGCGGCGGCCCGGCTGGCGGCTTCCAGTGGTGCGATCTGAACGCGATGGGAACCAATTGTTGGGGTCAGACCATTAAGACGACGTGAGCGGCCGCGCCATCGGCGCAGCGCCGCAGCGAGCAGGAGGAGAGTGCGATGGACCTCGATGCATTGAACAAGATCGCGACCGCCATGGTCGCGCCGGGCAAGGGTCTTCTGGCAGCCGACGAATCGACCGGCACCATCAAGAAGCGCTTCGACGCCATCGGCGCCGAAAACACCGAGGACAACCGCCGCGACTACCGCGAATTGATGTTCCGTGCGACCGAGGCGATGCGCAGCCACATCTCCGGCGTCATCCTTTATGACGAGACCATCTGGCAGAAGGCCAAGGACGGCACGCCGCTGGTCAAGATCATCGAGCAGGCCGGCGCCATCCCCGGCATCAAGGTCGATGAGGGCACCAAGCCGTTGCCCTGCTGCCCGAACGAGCTCGTCACCATCGGCCTCGACCGGCTCGCCGACCGGCTGCCCAAATATTACGCGCAGGGCGCGCGCTTCGCGAAGTGGCGGGCGGTGATCGACATCGGCGCCGGCATCCCGAGCTACGCGTGCCTGCACGCCAATGCCCATGCGCTGGCGCGCTATGCGGCGCTGTGCCAGGCCGCGCAGATCGTGCCGATCGTCGAGCCGGAGGTGCTGATGGACGGCGACCACGACATCGACCGCTGCTACGGCGTGACCGAATGGGTGCTCAAGGAGACCTTCCAGGAGCTGTATTACAACCGGGTCGCGCTGGAAGGCATGGTGCTCAAGCCGAACATGGTCATTCCCGGCAACAAGAGCGCCCGGCGCGCCGGCGTCGACGAGGTCGCCGAGATGACCGTGCGGCTGCTCAAGAACTGCGTGCCGGGGGCGGTGCCGGGTATCGCGTTCCTGTCCGGCGGGCAGTCGGACGAGGAGGCGACCGCGCACCTCGACGCCATGAACCGCATCGGCGGCCTGCCCTGGACGCTGACCTTCTCCTATGGCCGCGCCTTGCAGGCAGCGCCGCAGCAGGCGTGGTCCGGCAAGCCCGAGAACGTCGCCGCCGCCCAGCGCGCCTTCACCCACCGCGCCCGCATGAACGGCCTCGCCAGCCTCGGCCAATGGAAGGTGGATTTGGAGCGGAAGGCGGCGTAGGACCGGGCGACGTTCAAGCCCGGTGTTTTGAGTCTTGGCGGCTGGCGTTCCCGGAGCAATCGCGGGGTACCATGCGCACGCCATTGTTCGCCCCGCAGATTCTCACAATGTTCTTGATATCAATCGAAGTTAACCCCATCACGATTGACTCCACGGACGGTACTCGTATTGGTTGATTCGACAATTAGAGCATTTTCCACTGAGCCTGAATCGTAGGGGATTCCCAAGTCGCCGCGAATAAGATTCTGTGATGCCTCCATGAGGGAGGATAGACGATGGGGG
>Ga0302326_10017157_pt1 | contig 15120 bp, 13 predicted proteins | sample Palsa_T0_3_FD_202264 | JGI IMG/M metagenome (GOLD analysis project Ga0302326, IMG submission 202264) | Peat permafrost microbial communities from Stordalen Mire near Abisko, Sweden - Palsa_T0_3 | ecosystem: Environmental > Terrestrial > Soil > Palsa > Peat permafrost | place: Sweden: Abisko...
CCTTTGAATTCGACACGTTGAGCCCTGGGCAGCGCGGATGTTAAGTTGTCGAGGGCGAAACGCAGAAAGGATTGACTCTTACTGCCGCCAAGCAAGAGCACTTCGGCGGATATCGGCCTGAAGGTGTCAAGCTTGTTCTCTGTCTCGATGACAAGCTGCACGTCGTAGTGCACGGTTGGAAGAATCGCCTGCAGGGAGACGTCCCCTTCCTGAAGGCGTTTGGTTTCACTTTTCATGCTTAGCGATACCACCGGTACGAGCACGAATCGCGGCAACAGTTCAAATGCACGCGAAGCTTGAAGTCCGCGAAGGAAGGTGACCAGAGCATCGGCCAATTTGCCCCTGGCAATCTCGTCGTCAAAGCGTGGCAGCCAAGCGGTTGGCGAGGAACCGTTCGTGGAGAGCGGCGGCTCGTAGAGCGCAATTCTTTGAATCGAAGGCGCAGTGAGTGCGGTTTGCAGCAAAACAATGGCCCCGGAACTCAGGCCAACAAGTTTTGCGCGCCGGTCTGGGCTATGAGCGATTGGATGTCCTCGCATTCCCTTTCAAGACCGTAGCTCCGGCCGTGGGGCCCACCCAAACCCCTGCCGCGGCGGTCGGGCACGTACACACTGAAGGCATCCGACAGGGCAAGCGCGAGCCGGGTGAAGCTTTGCGAACTCTGCAGGCCGCCATGCACCAGAATCAGGCCGGGGCCGTTCCCGAACTTGCGATAGCCGATGGTTGTTCCGTCTTTCGAAGTTGTAGACCCAGTGGTATACGGACGCGCGTTCGACATTGGCTTCCCATATTCGTTCTTGCCCGATGAATATCCGGCCCTGAATGACCAAGATTACACAAACAGCTTAGATATTTCCACAGGCTGCTCCAATGATCGGAAGCTGATGACCGCAGATAGATACCGAGAAACGGGCTTGTATTGAGTGGCCTAGCCAACTCGTGGATTGTCGGAGAATCGGAAACTGACCCACTACCCCTTGCCGGGCTCGTGGGATTTCAGAATCCGTAGCACTGCGAGTATTGTGTTCCAACTGCGCGTTGTCGCCGGCGCCCCAAAGAGCCTGTCGATCTGCCCGAGACAGCCAATCGTTTTCATGTGGCGGCGGTACACCCCATACACCAGACGATTCTTCGAGCCCATGACTCGCACCAGCCACTCCCCACCTTCGGGAAGAGCAATCGGAAGAGAAACTCTGCGGCGTCCAGCCTCCGACAGGATGCTTACAAATTGAACAACATCCGCGGTCGGTGGCCCAGTTCCAAACGGATTGTCCATCTCGAGTCGAATCAGATCACGGCCGTCGCAGACAGCGATGGTTGCTTCAAACGGCAGCTTGCGGCGCAATTGGGCAAGGAACTTTGCGCGCAACCCAGGTTTGCGTATGACAAGCGTGCCTGCGGCGCCCACGTTCACGGCATCGAAGATGCCCAGTTCTTTGGCCAGCACGCTCGGACGAAAAGCTCTGTGTCCTCCAACGTTGATACCGCGGAAGAAAACGACCAAAGCCATGCTGCCCATTGTTGCACGCCGAAGTATCGACGAGAAGCGGTAGCGGTCGGGCGTGTCTTAGCTCCATAATTATGTCACCCCCCTAACAGCAACGTGAAAATGTCACCCCATGAGACTGGAGACATTCATCGTGAGTCAGAAGGATCTACAGCGAGTGGGGACCTGGTTGGGCGCGAGTTATTTGAAGCCGGACCCACGGTTTGAGACGGTAGTCTTACCAGCACTTCGACACTACGCGGTCATTTCCATGGGGTGAACGTCGCGGTTTATCTTTTCCCCTGCCTCCTGTTTCGAAATCGCAAGATCGTAATGCGCTTGAAGATTGACCCAGAACTCGGGAGTAGTATTGAAGAATCGTCCCAGTCTAAGAGCCATCTCCGCGGAGATGCCGCCCCGCTCGTTAACGATCTCATACATGTTCGGCGCAGCGACTCGCAGAGCCATCGCCAGCTTGTTGGGATTCAGATCAAACGGGACCATAAACTCTTCACGAAGTATTTCCCCCGGATGAATCGGCTTTAACTTAATCATAGCTGCCTCCTAGTGATAATCCGTGATCTCCACATCGTAGGCATTGCCTTCTCGCCACACAAAACACACGCGATATTGATCGTTGATCGATATAGCGTGCCGACGCGCACGATCCCCCTCCAGCTTATGAAGGTTGTTACCGGGAGGCACTTTCAAGTCATCTAATTTTGCGGCTGCATGCGCCATGTTGAGTTTCCGTCGCGCCACGCTTTCGATCGATCGCCACCGTTTGACTCTCTCATCGTTAAACAGACGTTCGATGTCCCGTGCGTGAAACAAACGAATCACAAGGCTAATATATAATGCGATGCATTATATGTAAAGGGTTACTTTTAACCGTTGTCCGAATTCGCAGCGATTTCGGCGTCTACAGTTGCTTTCGCAGGTATTCGAAAATCCAGTAGCCGAGCAACCCGCAGATGATGGCGATGCCGAAATTCGTCATCGTGAAAATATCCATAACGGCAAACGCCAAGCTCTTCCCTTGACCATTGGCGTGGGTGAATTCCGCCATCAAAAGGTTCGAGTAGAAAAGGAAGACGATTGAACCGATCTCAACCATCGCCCTCCAAATCGGGTTCAACTTTCCACGCTGTTTCGGCTCAACCGCCATACGCGCTAACTATAACAGCCATTGCGAAGCTAGAATCGGGGGTATGGCCCAGCGCCTGACACTTGAGTGGGCCCATGTCGACGTGCCGGCTGTCCAAAACGCCGGGTCTCGAACGTCATCATCGTGGCGGCGCAGTGCCCGCCGACGATTCATAGCTAACGGAGGATCTAAAATGAAATACCTTTTGATGGCCTATGTGAACGAGGGCGGCTTTGCCGCGATGACCAAGGAGCAGCAGCAACAAGGAGCGGCGGCCTACATGGCGTATGGGGAAGCACTGGCGAAAGCGGGCGTCGCCGCCGGCAGCAACCGCCTCCAGCCGAGTACCGCGGCCACCACCGTGCGCGTCGCCAACGGCAAGTCGCAGGTGCTGGATGGCCCCTATGCGGATTCCAAAGAACAGTTGGGCGGCTACTTCATGATCGACGTCCCCGATCTGGATACCGCGATCTCATGGGCCGCCCGGTGCCCAGCGGCAAGCCACGGTATCGTCGAGGTGCGTCCACTCTGGACCATGCCGGCGTAGCTGTGGCTGAACGTGCACTCATGAACCTCCGTGAAGGCGATGACCAGGCACGTAGCATCGCGGACGCGGTCGCGCGGCGCAGCTACGGCAAGCTCGTCGCCTTTCTCGCGGCACGTACCCGAGACGTCGCCTCCGCCGAGGACGCGCTCTCCGAGGCGTTCGCTTCTGCGCTGGCCGATTGGCCGCGGAACGGCTGCCCTTCGAATCCCGAGGCGTGGCTGCTGACCGTCGCGCGGCGAAAGCTGATCGATGCCGCGCGCCGGCGCTCTACCGGAGAGGCTGCGACCGAGCAGGTGCAGCTCCTCACCGAAGGGTTGAACGACGCCGCAACAGACGCGGAAATCCCCGATCGGCGTCTCGCACTGATGTTTGCCTGCGCGCACCCCGCAATCGACGCGGCCATTCGTGCGCCGTTGATTCTGCAAGTGGTGTTAGGACTCGACGCGGAGACCATCGCCTCGGCGTTCCTCGCATCCCCGTCCGCCATGGGTAAGCGACTCGTCCGCGCCAAAGAGAAAATCCGCCAGGCGGGCATCCCATTCCGCGTCCCAGAGCGCGAGGAGCTTCCCGCTCGGCTGGACGCCGTGCTCGAGGCTTTCTACGCCGCCTTTACCGAAGGGTGGACTGACCCCGGCGGGAGCGATGTGGTTCGCCGCGATCTCACCGAGGAAGCCATGTTTCTGGCCAGGCTCGTCACCGAGTTGCTGCCGGAGGAACCCGAAGGGCTCGGCCTGCTTGCACTCATGCTTTACGCGGAGGCCCGGCGTCGCGCGCGCCGCCAGGCAGACGGCGAGTACGTGCCGCTCGCCGAGCAGGATCCGGCGTTGTGGGATTCGCAAATGATCGACGCGGCTGAGGCGCTGCTCCGGCGTGGCAGCGCTCTAGGCTCGATTGGCCGCTATCAGCTGGAGGGCGCGCTGCAGTCCGCGCACGTCCATCGCCGCCGCACCGGTCACGCCAACTGGGCCGAGGTGGTGCAACTCTACGACGCACTTTTCGCGCTCGCCGGCTCACCAGTCGTGGCCATCAATCGTGCCGTCGCAATCGCCGAATTGCGTGGCCCCCGCTATGGCCTCGACGCCATGCCGGATGTAGCTGCCGACGTGCGGCTCGCGGAATACCAGCCTTACTGGGCGGCGCGCGCAGCGCTACTGGCCAAAACGGGCTCGCACGCCGAAGCCCGCCAAGCGTACGAAATCGCGATCGGCCTCGAGCGCGACCCTGCCGTCCGCCGCTTCTTGCAGCACCGCCAGTTGGCGCTGGCGCCTTGATCCCGATTCCGAATTCCTATTGAGTTTGGCCGCGTTTTCGCTATTCTTGCCAAGAAATAAATGCCCGCGGTACCGGTGAGGTGGAAGCGCGCATTCCAGAGAGGAACGTTCCATGCACAACTTATTCCAGGACCTCCGATTCGCCCTGCGCCAGCTGCGCAAGTTTCCTGGCTAGGAATCGGCACCACCACCGCGATGTTCAGTCTGGTCTACTCCGTCCTGATCCATCCTTATCCATATCGCGACGCGGACCGCCTCGCCAATCCTTTTTACGTCACCAACTCGGGTGGCCCCTACTGGTTCACGCTCACTGGATCGCAGTACAGGCAGTTCCGCGGTGCCCACTCGCTGGACGACTCGATCGGCTGGGATGACCAAAAGGCAATCATGACGGGCGAGGGCGTCGCCGAGGACCTCCAGGTAAATTACCTAACGCCTAATGCCACGAACTTCTTCGGCGTGCCCCCTTTAATCGGGCGCGCGATCATGCCTTTCGACGCACCGGATGGTAAACCTGTGCAGCCGGTCGCCGTCCTGGCCTACAAATTCTGGCAGCGCCATTTCAATGGTGCGCTTGACGTTCTCGGCCGGACCATCCAACTCGATCACAAACGCTACACCATCGTCGGCGTGATGCCTCCGCGGTTCACCTTCGGCAACTGCGACCTCTACGCCCCGCTCGACCTGTCGAGCGTCGATCACCAGATCATGCTGTACCTCAAGCTGAAGCCCGGCGTGAGCTACGCCGCCGCCAACCCTGAGTTTCAGTCCCTCCTCGAACCATTCGCAAAGGAAACTCCCCTGTATTTCCCGCCGCACTTTCGTGTGCAGATCGGTTCGCTCATCGATCCGGTGGTGAAAGGGGTCGGCCCCACGCTCTTTTCGCTGTTTGCCGCAGTGGTGCTCTTGCTGCTGATCGGCTGTGTCAACTGCTCCATTCTTTTGCTGGCGCGCGGCAAAATGCGCCAACACGAATTGAGTGTTCGCGCCGCTTTGGGCGCCAGCCGGTCTCGGATCGTTCTGCAGCTATTGACCGAATCACTGATTTTGTCTTTGTCCGGCGCCGTCATCGGAATCGCACTTGCGTATCGCTTGGCCAAGACCATCCTGCAATGGACGCCTGACGCGTTTCCCGGTGAATCCGTCATCGAAATCAATCTGCCGGTGCTGGCATTTTGTGTAGGACTCGCGTTGTTTGCTGGAATTCTTTTCGGGCTGTGGCCTGCGCTACAGGCTTCGCGATCGGACCTCGCTCCGGCCATGCAATCCCGTACGCGCGGAGCGACCAGTGGCACCGGACTAAAGCGCATCCATAATTTTCTCGTTGCCGGGCAGATTGCTCTCACGCTGCTCTTGCTCGCCGCCGCCGGCGCGGCTTCCGCGGATTTCCTGCAACTCGCGCACGCCAATCTGGGATACGATCCGCACGGCGCCATGGCGGTGGGAATTCCGCTCCACGAGAGTAGCTTGCCATCTCGCGAAGCCCGCGCCGCTTACTTCACTCGCCTCGAGCAAAGGATCGCAAACCTCCCGGGCGTCACGTCCACCGCGATTGCGACCAACGCAGTTCCGCCCATCAGCGGCTGGAACATGGGCGTCGAAGTCCTGGGATCCTCAACACACACACGACAGCCAATTCGGCTCAATCTGATCGACCCGGCCTACTTCTCGGTTCTGCACATTCCTCTCCGTGAGGGCAGGTTGTGGGACCAGGCAGAAAACATGAATAGCGCTCCGGTTGTGGCGGTGAATCAGGCTATGGCCCACCGCTATTGGCCAAATGGCGACGCTCTTGGTCAGCAAATTCGTTTCCCTGCGGAGATGAGGTCTCCGCCACCGTCATGGCCGGCGGTCGCAGATGTGGCTGGATGGATGCAGGTTATCGGCGTGGTCGGCGACGCGCTCAACGACGGTCTGCGCCATCCCGTTCAGCCTGCCGTTTATATGCCTTTCACCAGATTGATGCAGCCGTTCACCCAGATTCTCGTTCGCACCAACGTGCCACCCCTCTCCGAGCTACAGGCGGTGCGGGCGGCGGTTCAATCCGAAAATTCCGAGCAGCAGGTAGGTCGGGAGTCCCGCGACCTCGAGCAATTTCTAACCAGCCTGCCGGAGTGGAAGCAGACCAGTTTGATCTCCGCACTCTTCGTTGCTTTCTCGTTCATGGCGTTAGTGCTAGCCGTGATTGGTCTCTACAGCGTGGTTTCCTTCTCCGTCGCGCAACGAACCAACGAATTCGGGGTCCGCATGGCGCTCGGCGCGCAACCCAATAACGTCGTGTGGTTAGCCGTAGCCTCCACCGGCGTCGCGGTAGGCAGCGGCTTTGTCGCAGGCGGGCTGTTGGTCTTTGGGCTGGGCAAAGTAGCCACCCGCTGGATTCCCGCCACCGCCCACAGCTTCCCTGCTCTGGCCGCCGCCACTGCCGTGCTTCTAACGCTTTCGTTCCTGGCCAGCTATTTACCCGCTCGTCGCGCTGCGAAGATCGATCCAATGGTCGCGCTTCGGTACCAGTAGACGTCATGGCCATCAGGTGTTTGGGATCGAGAGCTGGCAGCTCTTTGGGTCAGTCTCCAGTTCCGCTGAATCGAGGTTTCCAGCGGATAGTTGTGTTGTAGAATCTCCCATTCGTCGTGTTTCCACGTCAAACGTGGCCGGACCATTGGCATGGTTGAATGCGATGCACCTTTCTCATGCCCCAATCAAGGACGCACTCGTCTCACCATCGGACATTCTTGTCCACGGTGCCGCGCATTATCTAATGGTAAGCCTTTAAAAATGAATCGGTTAGTTGCTAATTGACGAGGAAGCGGATTTGCTCTCTTTCCATGGGCTCTTGACGATCCCCTGTAACGCACATCGTAAGGAGGTTGAACGGCGATGCTTACACCAGAATTGCTGGTCCGCGATCTGAAAGTTGCGCTGCGCTCACTGGCCCGCACCAAGGGGCTGGCCATTACCGTGGTGCTGACCCTGGCGCTGGGCATCGGCGCCAACGCCGCCATCTTCAGCGTGGTGCGAGGCGTGCTGCTGCGCCCGCTGGTCAACCGCGACGAGAACCGCCTGATCTACATCCGGCAGAGCGCGCGCGGCCTGGGCATCGAAAACACTACGTTCTCCGTTCCCGAGATACAGGATCTGCAGGCACGCGTAAAAACGCTGACCGAGTTTGGCGATTTCTCCCAGATCGGCTTCTCGATGATCGGGCTCGGCGAGCCGCGCGAAGTCCGCGCCGGGGTCGTCGACGGTTCGTATTTCGAGGTGATGGGATTGCACCCGGTGCTCGGGCGGTTGCTCAACGCCAACGACGACGGTCCAAACGCAGCCGGCGCGGCGGTGCTGACCTATCGATTCTGGACCACCGTGCTGAAGCGCGATCCATCGGTTATCGGAAAAACTGTGCGACTCGATACGCGCGTCGCAACCATCGTCGGCGTGCTGGAACCTTCCGTGCCTTACCCCGCGGAAACGGAAATCATCGCCAACGTGGTGACCAGCCCGCACCATCTCTCGGCGACCATGGTCACCGGCCGGGTCCATCGGATGACCGAACTCTTCGGCCGCCTTGCGCCCGGCGTCGACATCGAGACCGCGCGCGCCGAACTCAACGGCGTCTACGCCACCATGATCAAAGATCATCCCGAAGCCTATTCGCCGCGAGCCGATTTCCGCATTAGCGCGGTCCGCCTCCGCGACCAAATTACCTCGCGCGCGAAAACTGTTCTGCTGGTCCTGCTCGCGGCTTCGGTTCTCGTCTTCGTCATCGCCTGCTCAAACGCCGCGAACTTGATTCTCGCGCGCACCGTTCGCCGCGAAGGCGAACTGGCGATTCGCGCGGCCCTCGGCGCAAGCGCCGGCTCGCTGCGACGGCTCTTGTTGGCCGATAGCCTCTTGCTTTGCGGCGCGGGCGCCGCTCTGGGTGTGTTGAGTGCCGGGCCGATGGTGGCGATCCTGGCTAAGTACGCCTCGCGGTTTTCAGTCCGCGCCCTCGATCTCACCGTTGACTCCAGCCTGCTCTGGGTGGGCGCGCTGCTGGCGGTCGTCGCCGCGGTGCTTTTGGCGTTTGTCCCACGCTTACCCTCGGCGGACGCCTCCAACGGATTGAGTGTGGCCAATGCCGGAGTGAGGATCACCGGCAGCACGGGGCGACGCCTGCGGATCTTCGCCGTCACCCAGATCGCCGCATGTTTCATGCTGCTGGCGGGCGCGGGTATGCTGCTCAAAACACTCCTGGCGCTGCAAGACGTCCGCACCGGCCTCGATATGCGCAACGTACTCGCCTTGAACGTGCCGGTAATTGCATACGGGCGCACCCCCGATCAGATCCAGGGATTCTACAAAGAAGCGATGCGCCAAATCGCAGCGCTACCGGGAGTGGATCGGGTCGCCGTCGGCACCGTCGTCCCGTGGCGCGACGCGGGCGTCTTCGGTCCGGGCTTCCAGTTCTCCGCGGACGGCCACGTCAGTGCCGCTGGCGAAGAGGATCCCCGCGCGCAGTTCCGGACCGTGTCACCCGGATTTTTCGCCGCGCTCGGCGTCCCCATAATCGCCGGCCGCGATTTCAACGACTCTGATCGGAAAGACAGCGAACGAGTCGTCATTGTCAGCCAGAGCGTGGCCCAGCGGATGTTCCCGAGCGGGGATGCCGTCAACCACCACTTCATGTGGACCGATCCCGTGATGAAATTCATCGACGTCAGCACCGCGCCCCGGCGTATCGTCGGCGTCGTGGCCGATTTGGACGATGAGAACGTGGTGCCGGGCGCCGCGATGAACATCTATCACCCCTTCGAGCAAGAGATCGGCGGAGGCCGCTTGTTCGTTCACACCCACTCCAATCCCTACGGGTTGGTGACCCCGATCACCCGCATCATCCGCGATCTAGCCGCAGACCAACCGGTCGAGCGTGCCGCCACGCTGGAAGACGTCCGCGCCGAAGTGCTCACTCCGGATCGCCTCAACGCCCTGGTGTTCGGTGGCTTCGCGGCCGTTGCCCTGGCGATTGCGGTGATCGGCGTGGCAGGCGTACTGGTGTTCTCGGTGAGCGGGCGGACGCGCGAGTTCGGAATCCGCTTGGCTCTCGGCGCCCAGCCGCGCAATCTTCTCACCGCCGTGATTGCCGAAGGCGCGGTGATGGCCGCTGTCGGCATTGTCGCAGGCGGGGTGTGCGGGTACGCGCTGGCTCGTCTCGCAAACAGCTACGTCGTGGATATGCGCATGCCCAGTGTCGTGCCGGTGGTCGCTTCCGCGGCCGTCCTGCTGGCCGCCGCGGTGGTCGCGTCGGTTCTGCCGGCCGCGCGCGCCGCGCGCGTCGACATCACTCAGGCCCTGCGATCCGAGTAACCCTCCGCCCGCTTCGCACCGGCTGGCATGCTGCGCACTATCTTCGGCGCTCCGTCGGCCTTTCCAGGCTTTCGCTTCTTGCCGTGAGCCGTAACGTAATATACTGCTGGCGATGAATTCTGAATTCGCGACTGCTCTTCGTTCTAGCCGAACGTCCCCGGAGACCAACGGCTTTCTCGCTCGATGTCCCGCTGCCTGTTGTTGTCGTTCGACAACCGGACCTGGCTAGGTCGCAACGGTTTCCTCACACCACACGACTTGCCAGCCGCTCCCGCGAGCGGCTTTTTGTTGCCAAACGAGAGACCGAAGAGAGGCTGCATGACCCATGAGCTCACCGATCGCGTCGATCCGCTAAACAAACCGATCGGCATTTACTACGAGCATCCCGATTGGTTTCGCCCGCTCTTCGCGCAACTGGATGCGCGCGGCGCCCATTGGACCAAAATCGACGCGCGCAACCACACCTACAATCCCAGCGCCGCCGACGTTCCCTACTCGCTGGTCTTCAATCGTATGAGCCCTTCCGCCTGGAAGCGCGATCTCGCCGACGGCATCTTCTACACTCTCGGCTACCTCGCCCACCTCGAAGCTAAAGGCGTCCGCGTCATCAACGGTTTCAAGGGCTTCACCCACGAAATCTCCAAGGCCCTGCAGCTGGATTTGCTCGAACGCCTGGGCTTGAGCTATCCCAAGGCCGTGGTCATTCACCGTCCATCGCAAGCCGCGCTCGCGGCAAAAGAAATCGGCTTCCCGCTGGTCGTGAAACCCAATATCGGCGGCAGCGGCGCCGGCATCGTACGCTTCTCGAATCCGGACGAACTGGACCGCGCCGTCGCGGAGAACAGTCTCTTTTTCGGGATCGATTCCACCGCGCTGGTCCAGGAATATTTTATAGCGCGCGACGCCATCATCACCCGCGTCGAAGTCCTCGGCGGCAAATACCTCTACGCCATTCAAATTCACATCACCGGTGAGACATTCGACCTGTGCCCCGCCGACATCTGCAAGAGTGCCCGGGGCGAAGAACTAGTCCGCTCGGCGTGCGCGGTGGACGCACCCAAAACCGGCCTGCGCGTGGAAGCGTACGACGCGCCTCCGCAAGTCAGAAAAGACGTCGAGCGCATCATGCACACCGCGGGAATCGACATCGGCGGCGTCGAATATGTGATCGACGATCGCGACGGCCGCCTTCTTTATTACGACATCAACGCGCTATCGAACTTCGTCGCCGAGCCGGAACGCGTGATTGGTTTCAACCCCTACGCCAGAACCGCCGACTACCTCATCCGCGAAGCGCAACGCAACGAATCGCTCACCGCAACGCAACTGTCCCGCGCGGGTGGCCGCCAATGAGATACGGCTATTGGCTCCCGGTTTTTGGCGGATGGCTCCGCAACGTCGACGACGAACACATGGAAGCCACCTGGCCCTACGTCAAACGCCTGGCCCAGCGCAGCGAAGCCATTGGATTTGACCTTACCCTCATCGCCGAATTAAACCTCAACGACATCAAAGGCGTTGACGCGCCTTCCCTCGACGCATGGTCAACCGCCGCCGCCCTCGCCGCGGTCACCGAAAAACTCGAACTGATGGTCGCGGTCCGGCCTACCTTCCATCTGCCCGCCCTACTCGCCAAGCAAGCCGCCAATATCGACCACATCAGCGGCGGCCGCCTTTCCTTGAACGTGGTTTCCTCGTGGTGGGCGGACGAAGCCCGCAAGTACGGCGTCTCCTTCGAGCAGCATGACGATCGTTACGCGCGAACCAGCGAATGGCTCGATGTAGTCGACGGCGTGTGGACCCGCGACCACTTCTCTCATTCCGGCAAGTTCTACCGCGTCGACGACAATGTCCTGCAACCCAAGCCGCTCTCCCGTCCTCGTCCGGTAATCTACGCCGGAGGCGAATCGCCCGCCGGCAAGGACCTGATCGCCGAAAAAGCTGATGCCTATCTCACCCACGGCGATCCCCCGCAAAAAGTCGCCGAAAGAATCCACGACATGCGCGAGCGCCGCGCAAAATACAAAAGCGAGCCGCTGAAGTTTGGCGTCGCGGGCTACGCCATCGTCCGCGAAACCGAAAAGGAAGCTCAGGACGAACTCCGCCGCATCACCGACGTCCGCCAATCCGCAGCAGGTTACGCAAACTACCAGCAGTGGATCGCAGGAACGCAACTCGAGCAGCGTGTCTCTCTGGAAGATTATTCCGTATCCAACCGAGGTCTGCGCTGCGGCCTGGTCGGCACCCCGGAGCAAGTCCAGGAAATCGTAGCCGCGTTCGAAGCCGCCGGCGTGGATCTGCTCCTCCTCCAGTTCAGCCCCCAGCAAGAAGAAATGGAAGCATTTTCCGAGGCCATAATCCCGAGCACCGGCAACACCGCAATCGGAGCCGCCCGTTAGCTTGGCACCTCAATTCAGCCCCACCACTTAGCGCCCCAAAATGTCAGCCAGCGCAGCAAATGCATAGAGGGTGTCGTGGCACAGCCAACCTGGCTGTGTGCTTCGTTGTTGTGCCGTTGTTGTGTGCCTTTGCTGGGCACCCACATGTCGGTTTCCCGTCAGGGTTCCCTGATTCATCTGTCGCAGTGGGCTCTATGCAAGTCAGACCGTAGACACACGGGCACGCCGGAGTGGGGACCACGGAGAATTAGGCGGCGCTGCAGGCGGCCGATGCGCCGCCTGCTCACCGTATGATTGGCAACAGTTACAGTGCCGCTGAGGAAGTGCTGCGGGTGACCGTGCGGTGCGATGCGGACTTTTCTTCTCCCGCATCTCCCGACTTGTCGATTTCGATGGAGCCCTTAAAGTACGCGCCGTCCTCAATCATGATGCGCGCGGTGGTCAAGTCCCCCACTACCGAGCCATCCTTCTTGATTTCGATCCGGTCGCGCGCTCGCAAATTCCCCTTCACGTTGCCGTACACCACCACTTCGCGAGCGATCACATCCGCGGTGACCTTCGCGCTGGCGCCGACCACGAGCTTGCGGTCTTCCAAGTGGACCAGCCCCTCGACGCTGCCGTCGAGATGCAAATCCTCATTGCCCGTGATTTCGCCCTTAAAATGCAAACTGGGACCGAGACGCGCGGTGGCGCGGTCAGTGCCCGACGTCGACGGATAGCCTACTGGTTCAATTGGACTCATGGTCTTGCCCTCCACGGGCGCCGGTAAACTGCTCGCCACGGTGATTGTTGGTTGATTTAGTTGAGGTGCTTCCGGACTTGCACCCGGTTTCGGAGGCAAATTCGGCTTCTTATCGCCCCACATGACTCCCCCTTTAGCCTCAAAACGAAGGAAAGACAGCAACCGCGTACTAGGACTAGAAATATAATCTAAGCTCGCGGAGGCTATCATGGCAAAGGCAAAATGGCAAAAAGTGTCTGGGCCGCCATTGACTTTCGGAGCAAGCAAACCCGAACACACCCTAACGCCGGCCGCTGGCACAGGGCCGCAACCAGGGGTTAGGGCGCCCAGGAATATCATCGGCTGGTTCACCCGCGCCCCCTGGCGCAAACAGTCTAGCCTGCATGGTCGATGGTTCTACGCTTTGCGATTCTAAGGTTTGCGAGAGTTTTGACTCAGAGTTGCAGGGGTTTAGCGCTTCGTCTTTTCCGGGTTTTTGACGTTCGGTTCGACGCTTCGACGGTTTGACGGTTCGACGGTTCGACGCCTTTATCTTTTCCGGGTGCCCTACTCTTCCCCGATTCTGGGAAGGGTGGGCGTATCGACCTTACTCCGTTGCCGCCACGTCTGAGCGCCCCGAGCGAACAGTGTTCGCCGTCGGGTTCAATGCAGCCTCGCACAGTCCCGAGCCGAACGGCTCAGTATTTCCGCAGTACACCGACCACTTTTCCCTGCACTTTCACTTCTTCACCCGGAAAGATCATCGGCGCCATCTGCGAATTCGCGGGCTGCAACCGAATCTTCCCCCCAGGCTCGCGATGAAAGCGTTTCACGGTAGCCTCGTCACCGTCCACCAGCGCCACCACAATCTCGCCGTTGTTAGCCACCTGCGATTGTTCGACCACGATGAAATCGCCGTCCAGGATATGGTCATCGCGCATGGAATCGCCACGCACCTTCAGGACGAAAGTATTCGGTCCGCGCGAAAAATCCGCCATCGATATGGATTCGCGCTCTTCAATAGCTTCCAGAGGCCGCCCAGCAGCAATCCGCCCCATCAAAGGCAAGCTTGTGGAATGCCGTTCGATCACCTGCTCGCGAATGGGTTTAGGAAGCTGAGTGATTTCGATCGAGCGGCTTTGATTGTAGCCGCGGCGAACGAATCCCTTCCGTTCGAGCGTCGACAAATGCTTGTGCACCGTAGCCAGCGAACTAAGTTTCATCGCCCCAGCAATCTCCAAGTAACTCGGCGAGTACCCATTCTTGTTCTGGAATCCCACCAAGTAGTCGAGCACTTCTTTTTGCCGCTTAGTCAGGGCCATCGGCGCAGCTCCCAAGGCAACCCGGTGAACATCAGTTGCCTAAAGCCTTCCATTACCGGCCCATAATAGGCGAACTAAAAGCGAACGTCAACTCCGTTATTTAACGGGAGACCGAGTTTCCTTCAAGACCGCTTATGGGGACAAACCAGAAGGAATGGAAGAACTACCGCTTTTATTCTGCTGAGCCAGCCCTGTGATTGTAATACCTGACCTTGGGTGAAAGTCAGAGATGCGTCATACTGCGCGTCTCGGCTCTCGTCTTCAAGTTGTCGGTAATCCACATAGATCGGCCTCAGTCTTGCGTCTCCGTTGATGTGATTATCACGCATTTGGTGGGTAGCCGGATGCGCAGGGGGAGCTTGATGCGCGAAGTACGCTTCTACGTCTTGAAGTGCGGCGTAGAAGATTCCAGCGACCGCCCAGTCGCAGAATCGATAATCGAGTTCAGAGACTAAAAGCTCATTATGCTCGGCTTTGGCGCGGTGTTCCGGAGTCGAGGGCAATGCGACCTACCTTTCGTAGGCAAGGTTCCCCACGTTATCAACTGCCTCTGAAAGGTTGCGATTCATTCTTGAGATTACGCGGAAGCTAAAATCGACGTTATGAAACGCATCCATGATGGCCTGCTCTCTCGCATACACCTTCGCCCGGACTTCTGGGTCCCGCAGATTGATGACGGTAATGACGTGATAGGCTTGCCCGCTCTCTCTATCCCACTCTACGAATACTTTTTCCACTTCCGGCACTAGGGGGTTGGGAAAGGCTGCTTGATGGAACTCAGCTCGTTAGCTGGCCACTCTTGAAAGGTGTCAAGTGCTCGCCTTCGCTCTAAGAGGTGCTTTGGATGGAGGGTGTTTATATCAGCATCTTGCTCTGCTGGCGGCCAG
>Ga0302326_10017160_pt1 | contig 15117 bp, 13 predicted proteins | sample Palsa_T0_3_FD_202264 | JGI IMG/M metagenome (GOLD analysis project Ga0302326, IMG submission 202264) | Peat permafrost microbial communities from Stordalen Mire near Abisko, Sweden - Palsa_T0_3 | ecosystem: Environmental > Terrestrial > Soil > Palsa > Peat permafrost | place: Sweden: Abisko...
CTGCACCACGGGCAAATCGCTTTCCTGCACCGGCTGGATGCCGCAGCCGGGGAAGTAGTCGACCGGGATCGGCGTGCCCCAATAGCGCTGGCGTGAAATGCCCCAATCTTTGATCCGAAAGACGACAGCGGCCTTTCCAAAGCCATTTTTTTCGGCGTACGCGGCCATCTTCACGCTCGCCTCGCCGCTCGCGAGGCCTGACCAAGGTCCGGAGTTCTCCACGATGCCGTATTCGGGGAAGGCGGCCTGCATGTGCTGCCCATCGGCCAGCGGGCCATCCGCCGGCCGGATCACCGGCACAATCGGGATGTGATACGCGCGGCAAAATTCGAAGTCACGGTCATCGTGCGCCGGCACCGCCATGATGGCCCCCGTGCCATAGCCCATCAGCACGAAGTTGCCCACCCAGATAGGAATGCGTTCGCCGGAGAACGGATGGATCGCGTAGCGGCCCGTGCAGAGCCCTTCTTTGTCGAGATCCCCGGGATCTTTTCGCGCCGCGGCGTCGAGCATCAGCTTCACATGCGCGCGCTTCGTCTCATCCTCGACGAGCGAATCCACCAGCGGGTGCGCGGGCGCCAGAATAAGGCACGTAGCGCCGTAGATCGTATCGATGCGTGTGGTGAAGATACGAATCGGCTCGCCCGTGTCCGCAAGGCGAAAATCCACCTCGGCGCCTTCCGAGCGCCCGATCCAGTTGCGCTGCATCGTCAGAACACGCTCCGGCCAGCCGCCCTCGAGCGTCTTCAGCGATTCCAGCAGTTCGTCGGCATAGGCGGTGATCTTCAAGAACCACTGCTGTAGAGCGCGCTGTTCCACCGGCGTAGTTTCGTGGCGCCAGCAGCAGCCGTTCACCACCTGTTCGTTCGCCAGCACCGTGCAGCACACGGGGCACCAGTTGAGCAGGGCTTCCTTCCGATACGCCAGCCCGCGTTCGAACATTTTCAAAAAAAACCACTGGTTCCAGCGATAGTATTCCGGCTCGCAGGTTGAAATCTCGCGGCTCCAGTCGTAGCCGAAGCCCATCCGATACATCTGCGCCTTCATCAGCGCAATGTTCGAAACCGTCCATTCCCCGGGATCACGGGCGTTCTGGATAGCGGCATTTTCCGCCGGAAGTCCGAATGAATCCCACCCCATGGGGTGCAGCACGTTGTAGCCGCGCATCCACATGTAGCGCGCCAGCGCGTCCCCAATCGAGTAATTGCGCACGTGACCCATGTGCAGCTTTCCGCTCGGGTACGGCAGCATCTCGACCAAGTAGTACTTGGGCCGTTCAGGCGCGTCGGCGACGTAGAGCTGGGGTGATTCTTTCCACCGCTGATGCCACTTTTCTTCGATGGCCTGGTGGTCAAAGGGTTGTTCCGGAATACTGGCTCCTTCCGTGCCGCAAAACTGCCAGGATCGTCGCTTGCGCGATTCTGTGGGCCTTCTCACACAGTCTCGGACCGTTGACAGTGCGGCTCAGCCCTTCTATCTTTCCCAATATACCCGGCACCCAGGCGCTCGTGCGTCAGGCGGATCGCGACATGCCGTTCGCTGTAACAGGTAAGTGATTGCGGATCAAATATTTCCTGTTATTTTGAGGGCCCCGGCTTCCGCTCGACCCGGACGGGATGAGTATGTGCAGGGCCGAAACGGCAGGCGACAAGATCGCCCGCTCCACCTCCTCGAAGCTTTGCGTATCGAAAAGACTTGGAACGTCTTGCCGCCCGGACTCGTCGGCTTTTTTAGCGGGGCGATGAAGCGCCGGTAGAGCAGTGCACTCCACCCCGCAAGCTCCAGCATATTAAGTAAGCTGAATCTAAGCGCTGTCTGAGACGCCTGAATTCAGCCGGGCTGGCGCGGAGATGGGTGTAAATCCGGGGCAAGCGTCGGGTGATTGAGCCATGTCGTCAGGCGGGCGAAATCAATGTCTGTACCGAATCGTTCCGCTCGCCGTCCGCATCCACGGATTAAGAGAAAAAAGGGGGCCTAGACGGGTATGAGTTCGACCAAGACATCAGCCGTGATTGAGCCGGTCGTAGCTCATTCACAAAATGGCCGTTCCGGCGCAACTGCTGCAGTGGCCAAATCGACGGACAGCTACAAGGTATTCCACCGTGTTCTCGATTGGGTCACCGAAGAGCGAATGCAGCTGATCAACATCTCTGATCGCATCAATGAAACCGTGCGCAAGAGCGGAATCCGCGAAGGCCTGGTTCATCTGCAGAGCCTCCATACCACAACTGCGCTCTTCTTAAACGAGTGGCAGGATGCGCTCATTGAGGACGTGAAGACGTTCTTCGCAGGCGTGGTAGCCAGCGGCACATACTATCGCCACAACGACCCTGACTATTCCGACTGCGAACGCAAGAACGCAGATTCCCATATGCGCGGCATGCTGATGGGCCAGACGCTTTGTCTTCAGGTGAGGAACTCGGCGGTACTGCTCGGTACCTGGCAGAACATCATTCTGGCCGAGTTCGACGGTCCGCGAAGCCGTTCCGTGGCCGTACAGGTTTCTGGCGTCTGACGCGCAGATCTTGATATCCTCAAGGAGTTTCAGCCCTCACTCGACGCGCCGCTTGAAGCAAGAAGCTGTGTGCGGCGTCCGCCGTTTTTGCGCAATCGAGCGGGGCGGCACACCGGATGCCTGACTACTTCACCCACGGCGAAGCGGAGCGCCTGGTGACGCGCGTTCGCACCCTCATCGAGCAGCTTCGGAATCTCGATTGCGGCCGGATTGCCGCCGCGGAGGAAACGGATCGCATTTGCAGGAACGTTGCGCTCAACGGCGGGATGATTCCTCCCCGGCAGCGGTTAGCTGACCTTAAGCTCGAGTACGAGCGGTTGATCGAGCAGGCGGAGTCCGTTCTCAACCAAATTCAAGCGATTGGCTGTGAAGTGAAGGATCTCGAGAAGGGCCTCGTGGATTTTCCGACCTTGTACCGAGGCCAGATGGTGTATCTCTGCTGGAAGCTGGGCGAAGAAGGTATTCTGTATTGGCACACGCCGGAAGATGGCTTTCGCGGAAGGCGCCGCATTGATGATGAATTTCTCGCCCATCATCGCGGTGACCTCCCGCACTAATTTCGGCCCGGCTTCGACTCGCGCCGGCTCAAAGCGCTTACCTCTGGCCGCCTGGGTTTGCGAGAGGATGCCCGAGGTCCAGGAGGTCTAATAAGACCATGAGTTCCCATCCCAAGGAATCGTGGGTTTCAGCGCTCAACAAGGATAGGTTCCAGGAGTGGGCAAAGGAACGGTTTCGTGAGGTTTTCGCGGATCGTGAAGTCTTTCTTACGCGTTTCAAGTATGGGAGCCGGGCGGAGTTGCTGGCATCCATCCAGGCGATTCGGAACGAACGCAAAATGTTGATTAGCCACGGGGAGATGGCCCAGATTGCGAGCGCCGTGAAGGCTACGGCGCGAATCCCCGGTGACATGGCTGAGTTTGGCGTGGCCTACGGCGGCTCGGCGAAGCTGATCGCGAAATACGGCGGCGGCAGGACCCTGCATCTTTTCGATACGTTTGAAGGTCTGCCGGCGCCCGGCCCCGGAGATTCGGAGCGCTTTTACCAAGGTTCTTACCGATGCAGCCTCGAGAGCGTCAGCGACTACCTGAAGAGCTATCCGGCGAAATACTACAAGGGGTTTTTCCCCGCCTCCGCGAGGGAGGCGGCAGAGTGCCGGTTTTCCTTTGTACATCTGGATGTAGATCTCTACCAGAGTACGCTCGACGGACTTGAGTTCTTCTACCCGCGCATGTCGACGGGAGCCATCCTGGTTTCACATGACTATCCTTCAGCCGAGGGCGTGCTCAGGGCCTTCACCGAGTTCTTTGCGGATAAGAAAGAGCCGGTGGTGGAGCTCACTGGATATCAATGCCTGTTTGTGAAGTTGTAGCCCTGCGCAAGCGGTGACAATCACCGCGTTCGCCCGTGTCTACTTGCAACTGGCTGCCCGAGGTCTAATAAGACCATGCTTTCTTATCGGAAGGAGTTGTGGTTTGAAGTCCCGACACGGCGGGCATTCGTGAACATTACCCGCGAAGTGGAATTGTGTGTTCGGGAAAGCGGCGTGCGCGAAGGCCTGGTCTTAGTGAACGCCATGCATATCACGGCGTCGGTCTTCATTAACGACAATGAAACCGGATTGCATCGCGACTATGACACATGGCTCGAACGGCTGGCTCCTCACGAGCCCACATCGCAGTACCTTCACAATCGTACCGGCGAAGACAACGCCGACGCTCACATGAAGCGCCAGATCATGGGCCGCGAAGTAGTTGTAGCCGTTACCAAGGGCCAACTGGATTTTGGCCCTTGGGAGCAGATCTTCTACGGCGAGTTCGACGGGAGGCGGCGAAAACGTGTCCTGGTGAAGATCATTGGCGAGTAGGTTTGCGCGTTGGATAAACTGAAAGTTGTCGAGCCGCACCTCTCCCCTCCGTATCTGCGCTGTCAATTTCCTCAACACCGTCCCCCTGGTGTGGGGGCTCTTGCACAAACGTGGGCGCGAGCTCGTCGACCTGTCCTTTGCTCTGCCCAGCGCTTGCTCGGATTCCGTTGCCGCCGGCCATGCCGATATCGGCCTTGTGCCGCTGATTGAGATTGCCAGGCAAGGTTTGGAAATCGTGCCCGGAGTGGGCATCTGTTGCCAGGGACCGGTCCGGAGCATTTTGCTGGTCTCGCGAGTCCCCTTCGCCACCATTCGCACCCTGGCCGCCGATTCCAGTTCGCGCACATCCGTCGAGCTTGCGCGGCTCATTCTGCGCGAGCGGTACGGCGCCAGCCCCGTCTTCGTGGAACGCCCGCCTGCTCTTGATCAAATGCTCGCCCATGCGGATGCCGCGCTGATTATCGGTGATCCGGCGCTTTGCCTCGACCCGGCTCATCTGCCCTACCAGACTCTGGATCTTGGCGCCGAATGGTACGCCCACACCGGCCTTCCCATGGTTTTTGCGGCATGGGCCGGCAAACCGCCGCTCGATATGCCTCGCCTCGAGCGGCTCTTCACCGAATCCTACGAATTCGGCTCGGCTCATCTGGAGGACATCCTCTCCACCGAGCCGCATAAACACAGCGTCTCGGTCGAATTGGCGCGCGACTATCTCACACGGCGCATCCACTTCACCCTGGGCGCGAGGGAGTATCGTGGAATGAGTGCGTTTCTCGAGCTGGCCGGCTTTGCCGCCCAGCCGGGCTTGGCCGCAATTGAGTTATAGCCGTCTATGATCACCCGTGAACAAGCAATCGAGCTTTACCAGAGCCCTGATCTCATTACTCTTGGAATGGAGGCGGACGCCGTCCGCAGGAAGCTTCACCCCGATGGTGTTGCCACCTACATCATTGACCGCAATATCAACTACACAAACTTCTGCACCGAGTACTGCAGCTTCTGCGCCTTCTACCGCCCGATGGGTCACAACGAAGGCTACATTCTGCCGAAGGAAGTGATCTTCAGCAAGATCCAGGAGACCGTTGAACTGGGCGGCACCGGCATTCTGATGCAGGGCGGCCTGCATCCGGATCTGAAGATCGAGTGGTACGAGGACCTGCTGCGCTCCATCAAGGCGCGCTTCGATATCTGGTGCCACTGCTTTTCGGCGCCGGAGATCGTCAACATCGCCGAAGTCAGCGGCTTGTCGTTACGCGACACCATCGCACGTCTCCGTGACGCAGGACTCGATTCAATTCCCGGCGGGGGCGCCGAAATTCTGGATGAAGCGGTCCGTCATCGCATCAGCCGCCTCAAGTGCTCCGTCCAGGAATGGATTGATGTTCATCGAACGGCTCATTCCCTCGGCATGCGCACCACCGCTACCATGATGTTCGGCACGGGCGAGACTATCGAGCAGCGCCTCAATCACTTCGAGATCGTAAGGCGCATTCAGGAAGATACCGGCGGTTTCACGGCCTTCATCCCCTGGTTTTTTCAACGCGAAAACACTTCCCTGGGCCGATTCGTCAAGCAGGAAGCGACCGCCGTCGAGTACTTGAAGATGCTCTCCTTGTCACGGGTTTACCTGGACAATATCCTGAATATTCAATCTTCCTGGGTCACGCCCGGATTGAAAGTCTGCCAGTTGGGCCTGCGCTTCGGCGGCAACGACGTCGGCAGCATTATGATCGAAGAGAACGTGGTTTCCGCCGCCGGCGCTCATCACTGTGCTACGGAAGAACAACTGCGCAGTCTGATTCGGGATGCGGGCTTCATTCCCAAACAGCGCGATACCCTCTATCGCACGTACTATCTGAACTAAGCCATTGGGTTCAACCTGCTTGGGATATTTCTGAGCGTGGCAGCCGTGAGCCGTGCCAGGCGCCGTCCTTTGCGACAATGAGCCTATGAGCGCCCCGCCCAGCCTCAGCGCACCGGATCGCACGGCCGTAATCATCGGCGCCGGGCCTGCGGGCCTGACTGCCGCGCGCGAGCTGTTGACCCGCTCTGATGTAATGCCGCTCGTCCTCGAGAAGAGCGACATGATGGGGGGCATCGCGAGAACCATCAGCTACAAGGGAAACCGTATTGACATCGGCGGCCATCGCTTCTTTTCTAAGTCCGACCGCGTCATGCATTGGTGGCTGGAACGTATGCCGATGGAACAGCTTCCCGAATCCCAGCAAACCATTGCCTATCATCGGATGAGCCGCAAGATCGAGGCCGGCGCCACCGGACTGGATCCCGAGCGTACCGATAGGGTGATGTTGCTGCGGCAGAGGCGCTCCCGGATTTACTATTTACGGCGCTTCTTTGACTATCCTCTCGCCCTCAACAAACAAACCATCCTGAATTTGGGTTTTATTCGCATGGCGAGAATCGGGTGCAGTTACTTGAAGAGCGCCCTGTTTCCCATCCGAAACGAAGAAACACTGGAGCACTTTTTCATAAATCGATTTGGCCGTGAACTCTATCGGACGTTTTTCGAGTCGTATACCGAAAAAGTATGGGGTGTTCCTTGTAATAAAATTAGCGCCGAATGGGGCGCTCAACGCGTCAAGGGCCTGTCGGTTCTTAGCACCCTCGCAAATGCCGCCAGGAAACTCTTCCCATCGAAGGGTAGCCGGGATATTGCGCAGAAGAACGTGGAAACCTCTCTCATCGAGCAGTTCCTCTATCCGAAATACGGCCCTGGACAGATGTGGGAAGAGGTTTGCGGAGACGTGCGGCGGATGGGCGGCCAGGTAATCACGCATCAGGTCGTCGAGCGGGTTCTCCACGACGGATGCCGGGTCTCGGCCGTGGTGGCGCGGAATACGGAGACCGGCGACAGGCAAACGCTGCCCTGTAGTTACGCTTTCTCCACCATGCCGGTTCGCGAGCTGATGAGGGCTCTCGATCCGCTGCCGCCCCAGGAGATTCTCGAAGTCAGCGACGGCCTGGTGTATCGCGATTTTATTACTGTCGGCTTACTGCTTCGGGATTTGAAGATTAACGAGGATAGCCCGTCGGGCGCGCAGCGGGTTCGTGACAATTGGATTTACATTCAGGAGCCCGAGGTGATGGTGGGCCGTCTCCAGATCTTTAATAACTGGAGCCCATACATGGTGGCTGATCCCAATACCGTATGGATTGGCCTTGAGTATTTCTGCAACGACACGGATAGCTTGTGGAAGATGTCCGACTCCGATTTGGTCGCTCTCGCCAAGGACGAGATGGGCCGCATCGGCATTATCGACCCGGCCCAGGTACTCGATGCGACTGTCATTCGAATCGAGAAAGCGTATCCGGCCTACTTCGGCACCTACGATCGTTTCGACCTTGTCCGCGACTACCTCAATCGATTCGAGAACCTATTCCCAATCGGCCGCAACGGCATGCACAAGTACAACAATCAGGACCATTCCATGCTGACCGCGATGATGGCCGTGGATAACATTCTTGCCGGACGGACTGACAAGAGCAATCTGTGGGAAGTAAATACGGAGCAGGATTATCACGAAGACCAGCCTTTGCCGGAAGAGGCTCCAGCCACGGTCGTGTCATGACCCCGGCCCTATCGTGGCTTACCCAACCTCTGCCCATCCGCCGGGCCGTATTGATCCTTTTCCTCACGTTTGCGGTGTCTCGAGCCGCCTATTACAGCGCGGGTGTCCGCTTCGACCTGCGTCCACTCACTTCGAACTATCAGCTGGTCGATCCCGCTCTGCTCCAAACCCGCCTGATCGAAACATGCTGGTACATGCACACGCAGCCGCCGGGGTTCAACTTTCTGGTCGGCATCGTGTTGAAGCTCTTCGCCACGGCGGCCGCCCAAACCGTCGTCTTCGGGCTGGTCTATCTGGTCTTGTCGTTGTCGTCAATCCTCGCTCTCTTTTTCCTGCAGTGTGAGCTTGGCGTCCTTCCGCGCCTCGCGCTCATACTCGCCGCTCTATTCTCCGTGAGCCCTGGCCTCGTCCTGCACGAGAACATCCTGATGTATGAAATCCCGCAGTTATTCGCCCTTCTGGCTGGTGCGCTGGCGTTGATTCGGCTGTTTCGCTCCGCGGCGATGTATTGGCTTGTCGTCTTCTATGCGTCCATTGCGGGCATCGCCATACTTCGCGCCACCTATCATCTGCTTTGGGTGGCGATTGCGGGTTTCGGAGTCATCTATTTCATCCGCCGCTCGCCTGCCAAACGAATCTCCCGGCAAATGGCCGTCGCGCAGGTGCTGGCTTGCGCCGCGGTGGGCGTCTTTTACGTAAAGAACTTCGAGCTCTACCATCAGTTCGCCGCCAGCACGTTCCTCGGAGTGCAGGCGAATTCTGTCACCTCTTGGCAGTTGACGCCTGAGAAGCGTGAGGAATTCATTTCCAAGGGCCTCATTTCACCCGCTTCCCGGATTGCCGGGGCTTCCCCCCTTTCCGCGTACCGGGAGTTTGTTCATCCGGTCCCTCGCACCGGCATCCCGATCCTCGACGATGTGAAGGACTCGACTGGCCGCGACAATTTGAACAACCTGCAATACCTGCAGGTAGGCGACATCTACATTCGTGACGCTAAAGTGCTGCTGCGCATTTACCCGCAGTGTTATCTCAAGTCAGTGGCCATCGCTTGGTTTACCTATTTCCTGCCGGATAGCGATTACCCTTACTTTGACTACAACCGGCCCAGGATCGCTACCTGGGATCGCTGGTTCAACGTCGTCGTTTTCGGCCAGTGGAAAGATGCTTCGGATCGCAAAAAGCTCCGGCGCGAAGGCGCAGGCATCGGAATGCTTCTGTACGAGGGAACTTTCCTGCTCGTATTGCTGCCGCTGGCGTTTTGCTACGGTGTCAGCTTGGTTGTGCGTGATTGGCGCGGCAAGGAAGATCCCGCACGCGCGGCGACGGTCGCGTTCATGCTATTCACCATAGCCACCGTCTCGTTCATTTCGACCATGTTCGCCAGCTTTGAGTGCAACCGCTATCGGTTTCCGCTCGATGGATTTTTTATCGCTTTGCTGGCAATGGGTGTGACCGACTGGATCCGGCGGCCCTCTCGCGCTAAATGAGCGGGCGCTGCTCCAGGCGCTAATAGTTCGCGTTGCCTACTTGCGGGCGCCGCGAACCGTGCCCTTCAGCGCGGACTGCCTGCGTTTCCTGGCCTGTCGCTTCGGCTTGGAAATCTGGAACGTGCCGCTGCCTAAGTACTGCGCCGCGTATAATTCCGCCTTCTGCTTGAGCTTCGTCGAGGCGCCTTGCGCGGCTTTCGCTTTTGTCTGCTTCTCAGCCATGAACTCTCCCGTAATGCAATTCAGCCGCCATCTGTGGCGCTAATTCCTTAGTGTACCGAAGTGCGCCGTTAACCGGCGGAAAGCCTCGCCTCTGCGCCCGATTAATCCTCACTTTTCCGGCTTGCGATAAGATCGTTAGCGTTGTGTCTGCGCGCGGCAAGCATCAATGGAACTTGAGGGTTAGACATGGGAACTGTTGCCGTTGCCTTGCGTGAAAGCCGCGCCGCACGCTTCTGGGATTCCGCCAACGGCAAGAAAGCCGTCATGGCCGTTACCGGGGCGATGATGTTCGGCTTCGTGCTTCTGCACATGGCCGGCAACCTGCAGATCTTCGAAGGCCCGGATCAATTCAACAAGTACGCCCAGTTGCTGCGAACTCTGCCCGAAGCCCTGTGGGCAGCCAGGCTTGTCTTGCTGGCCGCCGTTATGGCGCACACGGTGGCTGCAGTCCAGTTGGCCCTGCGCAATCGCCGCGCGCGTCCAGTGGCCTACTCAAAGAAGGAGGCTATCGCCGCGACCTACGCCTCCCGCACCATGTATTGGAGCGGCCCGATTGTGCTGGCCTTCGTCATTTACCACCTGCTGCACTTCACCTTCGGCGTCACCGGAGTCCCTGATTTCATCGAGGGTGACGTATATCACAATGTCGTGAATGGCTTTCAGAATCCCATCATCGCCGCCTGGTATGTCCTGGCAATGCTCCTGCTTTGCCTCCACCTCCACCACGGCATCTCGAGTATGTTCCAAACCCTGGGTATCGGCCATCCGCGCTATACGCCTTGGTTCAAGAAGGCCGCTGCCCTGCTGGCAGTTGTGATTTTCGTGGGCTTCATCTCGGTGCCGCTTAGCGTCGTCGTGGGGTACGTGCGGTAAATGGAACTGAACTCCCATATCCCGTCCGGCCCCATCGAGCTCGCCTGGGACAAGGCTCGCTTCGAAATGAAGCTGGTGAATCCGGCCAACAAACGCCACCACGCGATTATCGTGGTTGGTTCCGGGCTTGCCGGCGCCTCCGCCGCGGCTTCACTCGGCGAGCTGGGCTACCACGTTACCTGCTTTTGCTTTCAGGATTCGCCTCGCCGCGCGCACTCCATCGCCGCGCAAGGCGGCATCAACGCCGCCAAGAATTATCAGAACGATGGCGACAGCGTCTACCGCTTGTTCTATGACACCGTGAAGGGCGGCGACTTCCGCGCTCGGGAAGGCAACGTATTCCGGCTGGCCCAGATCAGCCTCGAGATCATCGATCAATGCGTCGCCCAGGGCGTTCCGTTTGCCCGCGAATACGGTGGCGCGCTCACCAACCGCTCGTTTGGCGGCGCTCAGGTCTCCCGCACTTTCTATGCCCGCGGCCAGACCGGACAGCAGCTTCTGCTGGGCGCCTACCAGGCGCTCGAACGCCAGGTTCTCGCCGGGCAGGTCAGCATGTACCCGCGCACGGAGATGCTCGATCTGATTGTGATTGACGGCAAAGCCCGCGGGATCGTCGCCCGGAACCTCGTCACCGGCGAGGTCAATTCTCACCTGGCTGACGCGGTTGTGCTCGCCACCGGCGGCTACGGAAACGTTTATTACCTTTCCACCAACGCCAAGGGCTCCAACGCCACCGCCATCTGGCGCGCATACAAACGCGGCGCCCTCTTCGCGAACCCCTGCTTCACGCAGATCCACCCCACCTGCATTCCTGTCTCCGGCGATTACCAGTCGAAGCTCACCTTGATGAGCGAATCGTTGCGCAATGACGGCCGCATCTGGGTGCCCCTCCAGAAAGGCGACAAGCGTCCGCCCGGTCAGATTCCCGAAGCCGAGCGGGATTACTACCTCGAGCGCCGCTACCCCAGCTTCGGCAATCTGGTTCCACGCGATGTCGCCTCGCGCAATGCCAAGCAGGTTTGCGATGAGGGCCGCGGCGTGGGCGAAACCGGCCTGGGTGTGTATCTCGATTTCGCCGATGCCATCGAGCGCCTCTCCGAACACGTCATCGCCGAGCGTTACGGCAACCTGTTCGAAATGTATGAGCGCATCACCGGCGAGAACCCCTACAAGGTTCCGATGCGCATCTACCCGGCGATGCACTACACCATGGGTGGCCTGTGGGTCGATTACCGCTTGATGAGCAACCTCCCCGGTCTTTTTGTTCTCGGCGAGGCCAATTTTTCCGATCACGGCGCCAACCGTCTCGGCGCCAGCGCCCTGATGCAGGGGCTCTCCGATGGCTACTTCATCATTCCCTATACCGTGGGCAATTATCTTGCCAGCAACAAACTCGATCGCATCTCCGGCTCGCATCCGGAAGTGCGCGGCGTGGAAGCCGCTGTCGCCGAGTCTATCGAAAAACTCCTTTCCATCCGCGGCAACCGCTCCGTCGATTACTTTCATCGCCGGCTAGGCAAGCTGGTGTGGGACTACTGTGGCATGTCGCGCACCGCCAGTGGCCTCAAGCGCGCCATCCAAGAGATTCGCGAGCTGCGCGATGAGTATTGGCGCGATGTGAGGGTGGTCGGCAGCGCCGCCGACCTCAACCAGAGCCTCGAAAAAGCCGGCCGCGTGGCCGATTTCTTCGAGCTGGCCGAGCTGATGTGCATTGATGCGCTGCAGCGCAACGAATCCTGCGGCGGCCACTTCCGCGAGGAATATCAGACCGAAGACGGCGAAGCGCTCCGCGATGACAGGCACTTCAGCTACGTCGCGGCCTGGGGCTTCCAAGGCCCCGGCAAGGCTCCAGAATTGGTCAAGGAGCCCCTCGAGTTCCATTACGTGCACCCCAGCCAGAGGAGCTACAAGTAATGCGCTTGATCCTGAATGTGTGGCGCCAGAAAGGTCCGCGTGAGCCGGGCAGGTTCGTCCGCTACGAAGTAAACAACGCCGATCGCGAAATGTCGATGCTCGAATGCCTCGATGTTCTGAATGAGCAGCTGATCGAAAAATATGAAGAGCCGGTCGCCTTCGAGCACGATTGCCGCGAAGGCATCTGCGGCGCCTGCGGCTTCATGATCAACGGGATTCCCCACGGCCCCCAGCGCGCAACTACCGTTTGCCAGTTGACCATGCGCCACTTCAAAGATGGTGACGAGCTCACCCTGGAGCCCTGGCGCGCGGCCGCATTCCCGCTGATTAAGGATCTGGTCGTCGATCGCCGCGCGCTGGATCGCATCATCGCCTCCGGTGGCTACATCTCGGTGGCAACCGGCAATGCACCCGAGGCGAATTCGATTCCGGTGCCCAAAGAGCTGGCTGACCGCGCCATGGACGCTGCCGCCTGCATCGGCTGCGGGGCCTGCGTGGCCGCCTGCCCAAACGCGGCCGCAGCGTTGTTCACCGCCGCAAAGGTCTCGCACCTCGGCCTCGTGCCGCAAGGCCAGCCCGAGCGCGATCTCCGTGCCTTGCGCATGATCACCCAGATGAATCTCGAAGACTTCGGGAGCTGCACGAACATCGGCGAATGCACCGCGGCTTGTCCCAAAGAGATCCCGCTGGATGTCATCGGCCGCATGAACCGTGACTATCTCGTAGCCAGCGTCCGCGAACGTGGCGACGTAATCACCAGCATTCGCCCTTACACGGATTGGAGCACCGGCGCCCGCCCAGGTTAGCCTGTGTTGACATGCGACACCCGCGGCTGGAGCCGTTCCAAGACCGCTAGCCGAGACGCGACCGTGAGGGAGCGTTTTCTTAAATTACTTCAACTTCGTTCGCGCCCAGTCGAGCGACGTCACCACGTTGCTCTCTTCCGCTGCTAACTGTGCCCCGGCGGAAAGTTGCTTCACGCGCGGCAACGGCTTGCCAGGCTGGCTGAACTTATCCACAAACTGCAGCGTGCGGGCAAGGTACCGCCCGTTCCGGTCCGGAAACGTGATCCAGTATTTGTCTGTCAGGCAAGGCACCAACAACGGGTCTCGCGTGATCATTTCGAGTGAGAGCCGGACATCTGGCCGCGCGCTCTTGACAGTTGAAATCATGCGCGGCATGTCGAAGATCCCCGCGCCCAACGGCATTTCCGACATCAGAAACCCGTCCGGGCAGCGCTCCACGGCCATATCCTTCACGTGGGTGGTGACGGCGTAAGGAGCAAGCCGCTCGACCACTTCCATCGGATCGTCAAGCAGCGAGATGTTATTCCCGAAATCCACGCATGCGCCCAGATACTCGCTCGAATACTTCTTCAGCAGCGCCACATGCTCGTCGATTGTCCAATCCTTGTGATTCTCGAGGCCCATTTTGATCCGGTAGCGATCGAGCAGCGGAACGGCCAGATCCAACGAGCGATTCGCGCCGGCGACGAATGTCCGCCACGCCTCGAGAGAAGGGAACGTTTCATAGCGCCGTCCCGATAGCGCTCCCGCCCGCAAAGCCCGCGCGCCCGCCGCCTTCGCGTCCTTCAAATGTTGTTCGAATTCCGCCGTGTCACCGCCCTTCGGAAGCGGCACCATCGCCTCTACGTACATCCCCAACTCGTCCGCGCGTCTCCGGATTCGACCGGCATCGCCATTGATTGCGGCCTGCATGCCGCCGGCGCCCAAGGCGTGACAGTGTTCGAGAAATTCGTAAGCGTCGCGCGGCTTCAGGAATGACAAGTACGACGTCGAAGCAACACCCATCTCCGTCACAGGCGAGGTCGCGCCCGCAGAACGAAAATCCGGAATTGCCGCCACCGCAAGCGGGAGCACCGCCGCTCGACTTGCACCTTCAATGAACCTGCGCCGTGTCACGCGATCAGCCCTCGCAATACTTCATCCCACGGTTTGCGGTACGGCCGCGTCAGCATCGCCGTTGCTTCCCGGTCTCCCGCAATCTCTTCTTTCTCCGGGTCCCACCGCACGCTTCTGCCCAGCCGCAATGAGATATTTGCCAGATGGCACGCGGTGGTCGCCTGGTGCCCGCCTTCCACGTCCGCAATCGGCCGTTCCCGCGACTTGACGCAATCCAGAAAATTCCGCACGTGCAAGTCGAATTGCTCATCTGACGAGCCTGGCTCTTTCATGGCCGTCGTCCATGGCTGCGGCTCCACTGCTTCCCGCTGCGGTCCCCCGGCCGGGTGACCTTGGAAAACCGGAATCGCATTGGCCGGATTCGTCTTCATGTCCGGAAGCACCTCGAACCCGGCCCGGTTAATGACCAAACTCCCCTTGGTGCCGAAGAACTCGAGCCCTCTCAGCACAGGCCGCTGCCCCGCGCTCGCTTCCCGAATCGAAAATGCGGCGGTGAATCCCGGGTACGTGAACAACGCATCTTGTGTGTCAGGCGTCTCGCCAAGGCTCTGCAAAGCAAAACGTCCGCCGCTCGACATCACATTCACCGGCCCCTTCTGCCGCATCACCCACTGGATGATGTCCACTTCGTGCGCGCCAAGATTGGTCATCTGGCCGCCCGAATAATCCCAGAACCACCGAAAGTGATACAGGCCTCTTTGCTTGTTATAAGCCCTTTCCGGAGCAGGAC
>Ga0302326_10017162_pt1 | contig 15116 bp, 10 predicted proteins | sample Palsa_T0_3_FD_202264 | JGI IMG/M metagenome (GOLD analysis project Ga0302326, IMG submission 202264) | Peat permafrost microbial communities from Stordalen Mire near Abisko, Sweden - Palsa_T0_3 | ecosystem: Environmental > Terrestrial > Soil > Palsa > Peat permafrost | place: Sweden: Abisko...
GACCTCCCCTACCGGGTGGATATGATCGCAAACCCGTATCATTTTGCGGAGCAGTTGCCGTTTTATTCGATCAAACCGCTGTATGTTGCGCTCATCCAGGGATTGCATAGCGAAGGGCTGCCGTTTCCGCGCGCGACGGTGACCATTTCCGCGGTCTCTAACTTCGTGCTGGCGGTCATTCTGTGGTTGTGGTTGGCGCCTTATCTGAATGGGCTGGCAACTGCGGGGGCGTGCACGCTGATCATGCTTTCGCCCAATATTTTGGTGCTTTCGAGGTGGGCCACTCCGGACTGCCTGGCGACGGCGGTAGCGGCACTGGGCTTATATTTGATTCTGGAGCGAAAAAATTTCTTCTGGGGCTCCGCGATCCTGGTGTTCGACATCTGGATTCGAACGGATGCCCTGATTTTGGCGGGATTGGTGTTCGCGGTGCTGCTCTTTCTGCGCAAACTGGATCTCTGGCAGGCGGCCACGCTTTCCGCCACAGCCTTGGCAAGCTACTTCGCCATCAACCATTTGGGGGGCAATTACGGGTGGCCAGCCCTGTTCTACAACTCCTTCCTGGGAGGGATCGTCGCTCCCGGCGAGATGCTGGTGCACATTTCCTTTTCAGCGTATCTGCATCAGCTGGTTCGCGGGACGTATATGTGGTTCACATTCGGGGCTTTTCCCTTTTATATGCTGCTGGGTGGTCTCGCCGTGTGGCTCAACCGTTCCTCGATCTATTCCTACATGATCCTTACCGTGCTTGGGGCACGCATCCTGTCGTACTTCCTGTATCCCAACGGGGACCAACGTTACACCGCAGTGCTCTTTGTGCTCGTGCCGGTGGCTTTGGTGATCGCCGTAAGCCGTCACGCGGCGCCTAGCGCGAACCATCACTTGAGTTCTCCCAGAGCGAGCCAATTGCCGCAACTCGACCTAGAGCAGGACATGGCGACATCCGCTGCGGCGGTGCGATGAGTATTCCTCTGCGGTCCATCTTTTGCGGCGCGCTGCTGGTGTTGGTCTGGGGGAATCCGAGCCCGGCGGGCAGCGGCACTGCCCCGACGCCCAAGGCGATTCCGGCATTTCCCGGAGCGCAGGGTGGCGGAGCGGCTTCGGTGGGGGGCCGGGGAGGAGAAGTATGCGAAGTCACGACCCTCAGCGACAGCGGCCCAAACAGCGCTCGCGATTGCCTCACCCGCAAGGGCCACCGAACAGTTGTCTTCCGCATTGCCGGACGAATCAATCTGCTTTCCGGGATCCGCATCAGCGAACCTTTTCTTACCGTCGCAGGGCAGACCGCTCCGGGTGGAGGCATCGAGTTTGCCGGCAAGCAGATGAACAACGATTCACTGATCTATATTTACGCCCATGACGTGATCGTGCGTTATCTTCGAGTTCGAATCGGAAACGGCCCGGGTCATCGCCCTGGCCCCAGCACCGGTTGCGTGGGCTTCTTCATCGGCAACGCCGATGTTTATAACGTTATCCTCGACCACGTTTCGATCAGTTGGTCCGACAACAAGCCGGTGGGGATGTGGGCCAACTATGGGCCGGGCGTGCACAACGTCGATGTGCAATGGAGCATGATCAACGAGAGCATTCGTGGACATGGGGTGGGCCCGGGAATCGGCAATTCCAACGGCACCACAGCAGCTTTCACCGATGATGATTTCCACCACGACTTTCTCTCTAATCAAACCCATCGTCTTCCGGAAACCTCCAGCGGAACCATGCGATGGGTGAACAACATCGTCTACAACTGGAGCTTTTACGCATCGGCCACCCTTGGGTTCCAGAAATCGGATTTCATTGGCAACATTTACAAAACCGGGCCATTAAATCCGGAGGCTCAAAAGCACGAGTTGCATTTCGCCAGTGTTTCGAATGGTTGGGACGATGGCCCTCCCAGCGTTTACCTGCTTGACAATAAAGGACCAAATCAATCGAACCCTTCGGGTGATCAGTGGGCCATGGCCAGCCGCATTAAGGGCGAAAACCTGGATGAGATCGGACCGGTGCCGGGGCCCTGGCGTCGCACCACGCCGCTCGCTCCCGAGACTTTTCCAATTGCCGCGGATGATGTGAATTCCCTGGAGGCGTTGTTATTTGCGAGCGTAGGGGACTCGCAACGTTTAGATTGCAAGGGCAATTGGGTGCCCAAGCGCGACGCTGTCGATGCCCGGCTCATCAAGGAGTATCAAACCAGTACGGGAACGGTTCCCGCCTCGGAGGACAATGTTGGCGGTTTTCCGGCCATCGATCCGGGCAAGGCTTGCGCAGATTTTGATCACGACGGTATACCCGACGAATGGGAGCTAGCGCACGGCCTCAATCCCAAGAATCCGGCCGACGGCGCCAAGGTCACGCCGGATGGTTACACCAATCTTGAACACTTTCTGAACGGAAACTTTCCTCCGCAGCATCATTAATCTACGAATGAACCGCTTCTGATATTTTTCACAGCGGAGTCGCCGGATCGCACCGCCGTTCTCCGCCAGGCCCGGGCCCCATCCTCCCTCCACGTTGAGGAGCTCTGATGACCTACCCTCACCGGTTCACCGTTTTCACCGCTTCCTATAATCGTGCCGGTACTTTGCCGCGGTTGTACGAAAGCCTTTGCGCGCAAACGTTCCCAGACTTCGAATGGTTGATCGTTGACGATGGGTCCACCGACGACACTCGCTTCCTGATTGAGAGCTGGCAGCGGAACGCGAAATTTCCGATCCGCTACTTCCATCAGGAAAATCAGGGTAAGCCGGCGGCCTTCAACCACGGCGTTCGGGAAGCTCGCGGCGAACTGTTTCTGAGCATCGATTCCGATGATGCCTGCGTTCCCGAAGCCCTGGAGCGACTCAAGCTCAACTGGGAAAACCTCCCGGTTAGCCAGCGCGACGGTTTCTGCGGGGTTACCGCGCTCTGCAAATATCAGGATGGGCGCATCTCCGGCCGCCCTTTTCCCAGCGACATCTTCGATTCCGACTGCATTGAAGCCTCCTTCAGGTACAAGGTCGGCGGGGACAAGTGGGGGTTCGTGCGAACCGACGTTCTGAAGCAGTTCCCGTTTGCCAGCGGCCCCGATTCGCGATTCGTCTCCGAGAGTACCGTTTGGTTTGCCATCGCGCGGAAATTCAAGACCCGTTTCATCAACGAACGACTGTCTATTATTTATCCCGACGCAGCCGGCCCCGAACACTTGTCGGCCACGAACGCAAGTACCATCGCAGGGCGGGTCGTGTTTCATCAATTCGTTCTGAACGAGCTGGTTGGCTGGGTGTTTCGCTCGCCTCGGAGCGTGCTGCAATCGGCGATCAACTTCAGCCGCTATTCTTTCTACCTGAAAAAAGGACCTTCTGAACAGCTCCGGACCCTGAACTCGCTCACCGCTCGTGGATTGGTGGCCCTGTCGTTGCCCGTAGGCCTGCTCATGGCTTCTCGCGACGCACGCAGGCTGCGGCAGGTGCAGTTTGCGGCTCGCAAGACTCGTCCCCGGTACGCCGGGCACTGATCGAAGTCCCTCTCGAATCCCCTCTGCAATATTCCCACCGGCCTGGCTCCCCCTGTTTAGCCCGCTTATGAACCTGGACACATCGGGTGCGACCGGTATTGTCGCCATTCGAACCATGCGGTACAAAGGAGGATTCCAGAGGTTACGAAATGGGCTACAGGTATACCTTCACGGTTTTCACCCCGTCTTTCAATCGCGCCAAAACGTTGCCACGTGTTTATGAAAGTCTGAAGGCTCAGAGCTTTAGGGATTTCGAATGGCTCATCGTCGATGATGGATCGACCGATAACACCCGCACGATCGTCGAGACCTGGCAAGCGGAATCACCATTTCCCATTCGCTATGTCTATCAGGAGAATCAAGGCAAGCCAGAGGCGTCCAACCGGGCCACGCAAGAAGCCCAAGGCGAATTGCTGCTGCCTCTGGACTCCGACGACGCCGCGGTGCCCGAAGCGTTAGAGCGCCTTAAGTTTCACTGGGACGCCATCCCCGCCGACCGCCGCGATACGTTCTCCGCGGTCTCGGGCCTGTGTAAGGACCAGAACGGCAAACTGGTGGGCGACAAATTCCCTCAGGACGTGATGGACTCGGATTCCATCGAACTAGCCTTCAAGTACACCATTCGCGGAGACAAGTGGGGGTTTCAGCGTACCGACGTCCTCAAGCAGTTCCCTTTTCCTAGTCCCCCGGTGCGAAATCCCCGGTTCAATTGTGAGAGCGTGGTGTACTTGCGCGTCTCGCAAAAATACAAGACCCGTTTCGTGAACGAGGTTTTCAAAGTCTACTTCATCGACGATGGAGCGGATGATCACCTCTCCATCCTCGATCCGGTAACCATGTCGGGACTCGCGTACTTCCACGGCTTTGTTTTGGATGAGTTGAATGGCTGGGTGTTTCGCTCCCCCTGGAAGATTTTTCGTTCGGCGATAAATTACAGCCGTTATTCCTTCGGAATGGGCAGAGGTGTGGTGGGTCAACTAACGGAGTTGCGATCTCCGGCTGCCAAGTTACTGGCGCTCACCGCACTGCCGCTGGGCTACGCCGCTTCCATCATCAAAGATAAAAACCGGGCCTAACTTGGTCCTGAAAAGGCAAACCCGCCAGACTCGAGGTTGAGTCTGGCGGGCCTGTTTTCGGATCGTTCTTATTTCCTACTGGCCGTTCAGGTAGTTCTCCAGCCAGGTGTAACCGTTCGGTGCCGTGGTGGTGGCGACGCTGGAGTCCGTGGTGCTCAACCCCTTTGCCGTCTTCCACTGGTCGGGAATTCCGTCGTGCAACGATTCGGTGCAGGCGGTTCCGTTGATTACAGGGTTGTCTTGCCATCCCGCCGTGGGTTGCGGAATCTGACCGGGAGAGGTCTGGTTGGTGATCGTGTAGGTGATGCCATTTGGCCAGAAGCCTCCAGTGGAGTTGTTTTGATATTGAGCAACCACGCGCTGGTCAGCCGCATCGCGATGGGAAACCCAGTTGCCGCTGCAATTCAGGTGCTGAGAGTTTCCAACCGTCGGCAGAATCACCGCGTCGAGATTCGTTGCGGGATCAACCGTAATCGGCACCGGTGTATCTGGTAACGGAGAACTGCGCTGCCAGCTTGCTGGGATCGGGCCTTGCTCGTCGCCATTTTCGCCGGTGATCTGGTTCACCAAAGAACCGTACTGGTCTGAGTTTGGAGCGCTCTGCCCGCAGCCAATGTTTCCATTGACATAAGCAGAAGGTGCACCGCTCATCTCCGGGCTATTGGTCGTGAAGTGCACCGGGTAAGTTTGCGCTGGGCCGGCGGCGTTCAAGTTTCCGCAGACCCACTTGTTATTGCGGACATCGATGTTTCCCGCCCCCAACCACTCGTTGGCGTAGAAGTACCAATTGTAGGTGATCATGTTCGTCCAGCGCTGCTGATTGCTGGAATTCTCCGGAATGCGGTGGCTTACGTTGGCGATCAGCCCGTGGTGGAAGTCGATATTGTTCTCAAAGGGCGAAACGCATGGTCCGCTGGAAGCGCCGGTCTGGTTATCTAGCGTGCCGTTGCAGCTTTCATCGCTTTCGGTCCCGACTCCTACCGGATGCCCAGCATGCGGTTCGTAGTTGAGAAACCATTGCAGGGTAATGTCGTGGCTTGGGCCGGTGCCGTTTCCGTTTCCATTTTGGCCAGGAGTGAAATTGCTTTCCAGCAGCCAGGTCTTGTTTCCAGCCCAACGGCTGGTGATGTGATCCCAGATGATGTTGTAGCAACCGCCGCCTGAAGGAGTGCCGTCGCCAGCGCAATTCACCGCGCCGGTTCCGACCGTTCCCGTATCCGGTCCGGAGATTTGATTCCAATCATCCGGCGAGATGGTGATGTAACGCACAATCACGTCGTGGGTGGAGATTCTCAGCATGAAACCCTGGTTACCCGGTCCGCCAATGATCACTTCACCCGGTGCCGTTTGTCCCGCAATGGTGAGGTAAGGGCTGGTCACGATGACGTCGGACTGCGGAGTGATTAGACCAGCGACGCGGAAGACGCAAGTGCGCGGTCCGCTCGCTTGCGCGCAATTGCGGTAACTGCCCGCACCTGAATCATTGAGATTGGTGATTTCGATGACCTGTCCGCCACGGCCGCCGACGGTCTGAGCTCCGCCGCCTTGCGCGCCCAAAAAGGCCGGCAAAACGCCCGAGGAAAGCGGTGAGCTTACTGCCACGGTAACCGAAGCGGTTTGGCCGCTGTCTGCGTTGCTCGTGGCGGTGACGGTATCGGTTCCTGGTTGCGCTGGTGCTGTGTACAGTCCAGTCGTGGTGATTTGTCCGAGGATGGCTTTCCATGCGACGGATTTATCGGTTGCGGTGCCGGTCACCGAGGCGGTGAACTGCAGGGTGCCGCCGGTGGTCGATGAAGCCGAGCTGGGGGTTATGCTGACCGCGGTTACTGTGGACGTCGGTGAACCCGGGGGGTTCGTTGTCGAAGCGGCAGTTACGACCACTTTGGCCGAACCAGACTTGGTCACATCCGCGTTGCTCGTTGCTGTCACCGTGTCGACCACTGCATTCGTTGGCGCAGTGTAAATTCCAGCGGCGGTGATTTTGCCCTGCAGCGCGCTCCAAGTAACCGTTTTGTTGGTGGTCGACCCCGCAACGGTGGCGCCGAACGACAGCGTGCCCCCGGTCGCGGAGTTCGCGGTCGAAGGCGTGATGGTCACCGAGGATACCGCTGCGCCTGAACTCGGACTGGCGGTCGAGGTAACCGTCACCGTGGCAATCGCAGATTTGGTTGGGTCGGCAACACTGGTCGCAGTGACCAGAGCCACGCCCGATGCCGTCGGCGCGGTGAACAGCCCGTAAGGAGTGATTGTTCCGGTGGAGGAGCTCCAGTTCACATTCTGGTTGGTGGTCGTACCGGAAACCGACGCACTGAATTGGAATTTGCCCGAGGTCGCGACCGAAGCGGCGCCCGGGGCAATCGTGACCGATGAGACCAGCGCGGAACTAGACGTCGACTGGCCCTTGAGCTGAATGGTTATCGGCTGATGAGCCGCATCCGTGACCAGTACGATCGTTCCATTCACAGTGTTCACCCCGGTAGAAGAGAATTTCACCGTGAAGTTTTGGGTCCCGCCCGCGGCCACGGACATGGGAACCGTGAGCCCGGAGGTGGAAAAGCCTGCACCCGTCACCGTCGCCTGAGTGAGGATGACGTTGGTACTACCGCTATTCGACAGCGCGACCACCTGCGAGGCGGTGGCCCCGGCTGTGGCGGTCACAGAGACGTTACTAGGTGTAGCGGACAGGGTCGGCAGGGCTCCGGCAAACCCTACGCAGCCCGACACCCAATTAGAAAGCAGTAAAATTGCCATTAAACTTGCTAGAGCAGTGAATTTGTTGCCACGAAGTACTTTCATCTTGTTACGTTCTCCCATTTCCCTAAGTTCTTTTTTGCGAGTGCCTTAGACCGTCAGAAGGGTGGGTGTCAGGCTGGACTCATCGTAGGGATTGAGTAGAAACGCAACAACGGACCACAGGACCAGAATGAGGACGGGTGTGAGGAGGCGGAATCGAGCCCGAAGGTACTGGTACCTTTACTGGCCCTGCTATGTACCTAAGGACTGGTACCGGAAATGCCGTAAGGGGTCGTAGGACCGAAGTTGTGGAAGGTAACTACAACAGAATCAGTGCACAATGCCTTGACCCTTCAGGCATCGCCAAGTTGCTGAGACTCGCATCGCATTCGCGTCGAGTGCAGACTAGCTGTACGGAGAGAACAAACTCTCTAGCGGACCGGGAGGAGGATGTTATGAGTTCTATTGACAGAGCGAACCTGGAAATCTTCTCCACAACTCCGCAGTCAAAAGACTTTCCGCGGGAAATTTATTTGCAGCAGGTAATCAAGGTAGCGCGTTGGAGCGAGGAAGCGGGACACACCGCGATCCTGGTTTACACCGACAATTCCATTGTCGATCCGTGGCTGGTCGCGCACATTATCCTGCAGAACACCACCCGCTTGGCACCGCTGGTCGCGGTACAACCCGCGTATATGCATCCCTACACGGTGGCAAAGATGGTTGCTAGCTTCGGTCATCTTTATGGTCGGCGGATTTTTCTGAATATGGTTGCAGGCGGATTTAAGAACGACTTATTGGCGTTGAACGACACCACTCCACACGATGACCGTTACACGCGTCTGATCGAATACACAACCATCATCAAGCGGTTACTTTCCAGCCCAGCGCCGGTCAGCTTCGAAGGCAAGTTTTATAAAGTGGAAGGTTTGAAAATGACGCCGGCCCTGGCTCCCGGACTTTTCCCGGGCATCTTGATGTCTGGTTCATCCGATGCTGGATTTGCCGCGGCGCGCGCCGTCGACGCCACTGCGGTTCAATATCCCAAGCCCGCGAAGGAACTCGAAGCCGGAAAGCAGGCCGACGATAAAATTGGCATTCGGGTTGGCATCATCGCCAGAGAAAACAGTGCCGACGCATGGGAAGTGGCTAATCAGCGTTTTCCGGGAGATCGCAAAGGCCAGCTCGCTCATCAGCTGGCCATGAAGGTATCGGACTCGGTGTGGCATCAACAACTGTCACAGATGATTAAAGAAGTCGGAGAAGTTCAAGGCGTTTATTGGATGTGGCCATTCCAGAATTATCAGACGTTCTGCCCATACCTAGTGGGAAGCTACGATGAAGTGGCCGACGAGCTCTCCCGCTACATGCGCAGCGGATTCAGGTCTTTTATCCTGGACATTCCGCCGAGCCGCGAAGAGCTGACCCACACACAAGCGGTGTTCGAACACGCGCTGCGAGGCGCAACCCAATGAACCGTCTTCTGCAGAGCTGGGTCACCCAGCATGCGGAAGCGCATCCCGATGCTGACGCGGTGGTGCTGGGAACCGAACGGCTGACTTACGGGCAACTCGAAGCACGCAGCAATCAGCTTGCGTACATCTTGCGGGAAGGTGGCTGCGAGAGGGGCGACCGCGTTGGGATTGTGATGCCGAAGTCGCCTTCGGCCATAGTCGCCATGTTAGGGATTCTGAAGGCCGGCTGTATGCATGTACCGATTGACATAGCCAGCCCCGCCGCGCGCATTCAGCAAATTCTGGGGTCTTGCGAAAACCGATGGATTCTAGCTGCCGGACCGGTGGCTCCCCTGTTGGAAGAGTTGCTGTCGTATCCTCACGCGCGCGACTCGATTTCGGTTGGGTGGCTGGGGGCGGAAGCGCCGCAGCAGGCTGGGGCGGAATTCTGTGGTCGCGACCTCGATCGGGCGCCTTCTGGCGGTTTACCACCGGTCGGTGCTCCGAGCGACGGCTCACATATCCTATTTACTTCGGGATCGACCGGGGTACCTAAAGGAGTCGTGATCACCCATTCAAATGTGATCGCTTTCGTATCATGGGCCCTGGCGCATTTCCAAATTGACCGCACCGACCGGTTCTCTGGTCACACTCCATTCCATTTTGATCTTTCGACCTTCGACATCTTCGGGAGCATCACCGCCGGCGCTCAGCTCCACCTGGTGCCAGGGGAAACGGCCCTGCTGCCACCTAAGCTCGCCGAGTTTATTCGCAGCTCAGAATTGACCCAATGGTTTTCGGTTCCGTCGGTATTGAACTACTTGGCCAAATTCAACGCCGTGCAGACCAATGACTTTCCCTCGCTAAGGCGGGTGCTTTGGTGTGGCGAAGTGCTACCCACCCCAGCGCTGATCTACTGGATGCACAAGGTCCCTCACGCGCGATTTACGAACCTGTATGGCCCGACCGAGGCCACCATAGCGAGCAGCTACTATGACCTGCCCGCGTGCCCCACGGACCCCGGGGAAGCCATTCCCATCGGCCGGGCGTGCGCAGGGGAGCAATTGCTGGTGCTCGATCAGCAACTTCGGCCGGTCGCAGTGCGAGCGGTAGGTGATCTTCATATCGAAGGGGCGGGCCTGAGTCCGGGCTATTGGCGCGATCCCGAGAAGACTGCCCAAGCTTTCCTTCGGGTCCCTGGAGGTCAGCAAGGTGGCGCTATTGTCTACAAAACCGGAGATCTCGCCTGGAAGGATGAAGAAGGGATGGTCCACTTTGTAGGGCGCGCCGACACTCAGATCAAAGTGCGCGGTTATCGGATAGAGCTGGGAGAGATCGAGACAGCACTCCATTCGTACCCCGGACTGCAGGAGGGTGCGGTGATAGCGATTCAAAACGACAATTTTGGCGGTTGGATGATCTGCTGCGCCTACGTACCTCGCGAATTGGGTCAAATCACGCCCAATCAGCTTCGCGATCACCTAAAGAAACTGGTTCCTAGCTATATGATCCCGGTGCGTTGGTCGAACCATGAGGCGCTACCGAAAAACGCGAACGGCAAGACGGACCGCCCGAAATTGAAGGAGCTGTTCGCGGCAGAAGAAGCAGCAAACTCTGGCACTAGGAGTGCTATAGCCGACAAGGGGGTGCGCGCCATACCGTAACCACTTGATCGCAGCGAAAGCAACAAACGGGCAAAATAGGGGTTCATACAACAGGCCCCGAAGCCCCGTTCGTTCGCCAGACCCACCTTCGGTTAAGTGCCAAACGTTCATCGGACATGACCTTCTACTTCGCGTACGTTTTTGTACTTGCGACGGCACTTTCGGCGTTCCTGACAGTATTGGTTAGAGATACGGCCGTCTCCAAGGGTCTAAAGTCCGCGCCAATTCTTGGCAAGCACACCCACACAAATCCGCTGCCCCGGCTGGGAGGCCTGGCGATTTGCCTCGCCTTCATGATCGTTATCGGGTTCTTCCCGATCTCCCGTCTGAATCACACTAGCTTCTCGGAACGGCACTTTCTGGGAATACTTATTCCTGTGCTGGCCATCTTTTTGATGGGGATCTACGACGACTTGCGGCCGATGACCCCGAGATGGAAGTTGGTCGTAGAGGCCGCGGCTGCAGCATTCTTCTACTTTTCCGGTTTGGGAGTTACCGCGCTAGATCATGTTATGGGCGACGGGCTGCTGGCCAAGGCAGTGGGCCTGGCACTGACGGTGGGCTGGATCCTGCTGATAACCAATGCCTTTAACCTGATAGATGGCCTGGACGGGCTTGCGGCGGGTTCAGCGCTTATCTCCTGCATCCCGATTTTCGTCCTGGCGCTTGCTTTCGACAACCACTTGGTGATGGTTTTCGTGGTGGTTCTGTTCGGCTCCATCCTTGGGTTCCTTCCATTTAATTTCAATCCGGCCACAATCTTCATGGGAGATTCCGGCAGCCTGTTCATTGGTTTTCTACTCAGCGCGATGGGGCTAACCGCGTCGCAGCGAGCCAGCGGCCCTTCTGCGGTGGCGATTCCCCTTATGGCCTTTGGGCTGCCCATTCTCGATGTCACCTTGACAATTGGTCGCCGGTTCGTGGGCGGAAAGCCGCTCTTCCGTGGGGATACAGAGCACATCCATCATAAAGTGCTGCGGCGTGGATTCTCCCATCGCCAAGCGGTCTTTGCTCTTTACGGCGTGACCACGGCGTTTTGCCTGGCGAGCCTGGCGATTGAATACGACCAACGGATGCTGGTTCCAGCACTTTTCGCGATCATCGTGGGCATCGGCTTCGGCGTTCGACGTCTCCAGTATGCGGAGTTCTCCAACCTGCTCGCAGGGGCCTTTCCGAAGCGTCAAACGACCGCTCAAGCCAGCAACGTTCGGCTGGCTACCCAGGTCCTGATGACGTGCTCGGACTTTCGCACCATCTTCCACACGCTGCAGGAGTTCTTCCAGCCCGAAGGTTTTGAGGGGCTTCGTCTAAAGAACTTGAGCAAGGATGGATTCCCGGTCGCTCTTCTCCATTCTCTGCATTGCGATTCGGAAGGCAACTTCGTGCTGACTTGGTCGGAGCGCCAACCCGACGAGACGCCATGGATCAACACTTTTGAGGTTCTAAGGCACCCCTCGGACCGCAACCTGCGGTCGCCTTCTGTCTTCCGTTCCGCTCCTACCGAAGACCTTCAGCTAAGTTTCGAAATACTTGCCGAAGAGTTTCGATCGGCGCTTTCGCAAGCCATCGAAAGGGCGTCCGACCGCATGGACGCATTGCGCACAGCCGAACGAGGGCTAGAACTCAGCACGCTGCGAGCGGCGTGCCAGAGCAAAGACTAGTCTGGTTTGTTCCGTCAAAGAATAAAACTTAGAGGTGGGAGAAGCGGTTTGCATCGCGGAATCACGGTTAACGTCGGTGGCTTCCGGTAGATCTCGATGGCGCTGCGGGCCTAGCGGTGGCGGACCAAGGAGGGCACGGTGCTGTCGTTGGTTGCGGAGGTAAAGCTCGGAGCGACGACATCGCCCAACGTGAGGCGCATCAAACCTCGAACCACAGCGAAGTCTGCCGGATCGGCTACGGCCAAATCAACCTTCGAGCCGGTCTCCGCTTCGATATAGACGATCAAATCCAGGAAGTCGAAGGAGTCCAGCAAACCGGTTCCTAACAGCTCGGTATCAGCGGTGACTTGAATATCTTCGTTTTTATTTCTGCGAATCCAGGCGCCAATAAGTTCCAAAAAATGATCTTGTGTCATACCGGTTGCTCGTGCCCCATGGGTGCAGCCCAAAGATCTTACGACTGGACGGCCGCCTCTTCCCGAGCCGATTCTTCCTGGCGTAAACAGGACAACACCAGTTCCACCCGGTTGGAGACGCCGAGTTTGTCAAACACTCGGAACAGATAATTCTTGACGGTGTGTTCGGTCAGACCGAGCTGGCCGGCGATTTCCCGGTTGGAAAGCCCTTCCACCGCCAAGCGCACCACATCCGCCTCGCGCTTGGTCATTCTATTCTCGACAGAAGGATCAACTTTTCGCTGCTTGGGCGCGCGCGTGAACTCGTCTAAAACGTAGCGGAGTTCGGTGGCATTAGCCCAAATCTGTCCCTGTGCCAAGGCATCTACAGACTTGCAAAGAGTTTCGAACGGACTGGTGCGCGAGAAGACACCGTCGGCTCCGGACCGGAAAGCTTCAATGACCGTTTCACGGTCGACCGAGCCCATGGCCATTAGAATGCGAGTTTCAACATTGAGCTTTCGAATCTCGGGCAGCAAGCGAATGCCGGCCAAAGGGCCATCTTCAAGAGCGTCACTGATGATGCAAACGTGCGGGTGATGAGTCTGAATCATGGCCAGGATTTCCGCGCTGGTGGAGGCGGTGCCGACCACTTGGAAGCGATCCTGGGCACCGGCAAACGCCTTGCTCAAAAGATCGCAGTACATTTTGCTGGCTTCCGTGATCAGCACGCGCGTGCGCTCTGCCAAAGGCGGATTGTGGGGCGGAGTGCTTGGATTCATGGGCGATGCGACCTCAGTGGGCAGTTCTCAGGCAAAGGCATCGAAACTGATTTATCGGTATCTGAGGGCTGGCGCTTCCCAAACATTTTGATCAAGAAGACCCCGAAACACTGAAACGATCTAGAGGGAGCATGTGGGCTGCCAAAGCCCGGAATTGCTACCGTTAAGCCTTGGCCTTTCGTATCAGTCAGTTACGGACCGACCGAACAAAACCATGGGCGGTTCAACGTCTCGTGTCTCACTTCGAGGACACCAAGTTCCTCAATTGTGTAACGCATCGGCCGCTATCCCGCCCAAAGCAACCAACCGGTCATGCTTGGTCTTCGAACCTCGTCGGCTTCGCGTCTGATATAACCCAACCAGCCTGGAGGAGTCGCCGTGTTTGATGGTCGATGTTGGCAGGTTTACGCGCAATACCGCCGATGGTGTACCGGCGCCAGGGTGAACCCCCTGCGTGTGCGGAAAACGATACACTGCTCCAAACGATACATGGGACCACAACGCGACTCGAAATTGATCCCATTAGCGGAAGATAAGAACAGCGGTTGACGCTGCCCGGCCAGCGCCGAACCACCATTAACAGGACAACCTCTGCTGCGATCCTCCAGGACTGCGACAAGGGAGAAGCACCGTGACCAAGATTCTGGGTATCAGCGGGTTCGAACACTCCATCCCGTTCAAGAAGGCTCACTGGCCCGGCTTGGACGAGCGCGAATACCGCATTTCGCAAGGACACGATTCGGCAGCGGTGCTGCTGGTCGACGGACAACTGGTGGCCGGAGCGGCCGAGGAGCGCTTCAACCGTAAAAAGCATACCGGCGATTTTCCCATCGGCGCGATTCGCTACTGCCTTTCCGCCGCCGGGTTAGACCCTAGCGATATCGATGTACTGGCGCACGGTTTCGACTATTCACCGTTTCGCGCGGCGTTCCGTTTGGACCCCATCAGTGCTCAACAATACGATCAGGTTTTTTCCCGCGAGACGCTGCTTGCCCAGGTGGCAAAACATCTTCCAGGCTTTCCAGCCGAACGTGTCCAGCAGGTGAACCATCACTTGAGTCACGCGGCCAGTGCGTATTACACGTCCGGCTGGGACGAATGTCTGGTGGTGGTGATCGATGGAATGGGTGAAGCGCACAGCACCACGGTGTACCACGCGCATGACAACCAGCTCGACAAGCTTAAGGAAATCACTGCCAAGGACTCGATCGGAATTCTGTACTCAGTGATCACTCTGCATCTGGGTTTCGATTTCAATTCCGACGAGTACAAGATCATGGGACTCGCCCCATACGGCGACCCGGCCCGTTACCGGGCGTTCTTCGAAAAGGCTGTGGAGCTTCTGGACGATGGCACTATCCGGATCCCCATCCTGCGCGCCAACACCCAGCGCGAAGATCGCGAGAGCTACGGCGCTACCCGCAAGTTCCTGGAAGAGCATTTGATATCGCATCGCGTACCAGACTCTGAAATTACCGACGACCATCGGGATATTGCCGCGGCGCTGCAAGAGTGCTTGGATAAAGTGATGCTGCATATTTGCGGACACTTTGGACGGGCCACGGGACTTCGCAAGTTAGCCATGGCTGGTGGGGTCGCACTGAACTGCACCGCCAACGGCCGATTGCTACAATCCGGAATTTTCGACGAGATTTACGTCCAACCAGCCGCGGGTGACGACGGTACGGCATTAGGCGCGGCTTTGTGGGCTGCTGCAAACACCGGCGGCGTTCGCAACGTGCGTTTTCCGGTGCCTTTCTGGGGGCCCGCCGCATCCTCTAGCGATATTGATCGCGCGATTGCCGAGACCAAAGGAGTGGAGGTCACGCGTTTTAGCACCCTGGGCGAGACTTGCGTG
>Ga0302326_10017165_pt1 | contig 15115 bp, 15 predicted proteins | sample Palsa_T0_3_FD_202264 | JGI IMG/M metagenome (GOLD analysis project Ga0302326, IMG submission 202264) | Peat permafrost microbial communities from Stordalen Mire near Abisko, Sweden - Palsa_T0_3 | ecosystem: Environmental > Terrestrial > Soil > Palsa > Peat permafrost | place: Sweden: Abisko...
CACGGCTGCCGCGCTTGGCGTCACGGCTTGTCAATCAAGCATTTATGTTTGACGGGCCACCGGCCTCACGATTGATCAATAATCTCCGCGGCATAAGGCGCCCGGCAGCCGTTAGCAGTCAAGCAACTTGGCTGCCAGCTCAGCTTCCCCATTTGTATTTGAATAAGGTGCGCCCGATCACGGAAATCGCGCGCCAAGCGGAGTGAACTTTAGCTGACGCGCGCCGTTATATTACAAAGACAACAACAGGAGGTACGCGCCGTGCCCGAAAACACTACGCCGACAGGGCTCATTCCAGTAGCCAACCTGAAAGAGTTCTTCCGTGACTCGCTGCGCGGCGCGTTCGCCAAGCAGCATCTGCAGGTCGAGGCCCAGACCGAGCATTACATCGTGAATCTGCTGACGCTGTTTGCGCGTTCCGAGGCGCTGTTCGAGCGCACCGCCGAGGGTACGCGTTTGAAGCCGCTCGTCGTCATGCTCTCCGAAGCGATGGAGGCATCCTCGCCGCAGGATCGCCAGCGCGGCCTGCAGCGCCTGGGCGATGTGTCGCTGTTCGTCGCAGGCTTCTTTGCCCAGGGCTTCGCGCGCAAGCTTGTGGATATCGACTATCACATCGCAATCGGCGGCCGCGCCTACGGCACGCTCGCCGAGTCGCTCTCGCGCGGCCCGCGGCGCGTACTGGGCGCGGTGTTTTCCGAGCTCGCCCACAAGTTCCAGCCGCTCGTTGACTCCTTGAACGAGCTCGCCGAGAGCGCCTACCGCCATTCGGATCGCGACATTCTGCGTCTCTACGAAATCTGGCTCAAAACCGGCAGTGCCCGCTCCTACAAGATTCTCGAGCGACTGGGCGTGCATCCCACCGCCGGCGCACGCGGCGCCTACGCGCACTGACCTTGTGATCCTGCGGCGCATCCAGGAGCTCATCGGCGGCATCTACGATGTGCCGATCGCGCATGACGTTTACGATTTTCTCGTCACCGAGCGGGCGCGGCTGCCGCAGCCGGTGCGCGCCAGCCGCGCGGAGGAGGAACTCATCATCCTCGAGGAAAGCGACGCCATCGGCGTGTCGCTGTATCTGGACCCGCAGTTGCTCGAGCGCCTGCGGCGCGCTGATCCACTCGAGCATCTGCATGCCGGCAACGTCGGCGACTACTGGACGGCGCTCGAGGGCGTGAGCCACTTCGTGTACTTCGCCTGGAACGCAGGCTACGACAAGCCGGTGTCGATTCTCGAGCTTGAAATGCAGGCCGAGATCGACAAATACATCGCGACTTTCACGCTGCTGCGGCGCCAGTCCCCCGGGAGGTTTCCGGCAGAACTCATGCGGCTCCTCTTTGAGAGGACGCGGGTTGCGCCGGCGCTCGCGCGCGGTCGCGAGGGCATGTATCGGGCGGCGAGCCACTACGCCGAGAAATTCTGCCGGCAGCTCGAGCGGGATTTGCGCCGCTCGCCGCCGGAGCTCGGCCGCGAAGTGCTCGCGCAGCTGCGCAGGTTCTATCGTCTGAACGATGGGCGCAAGATGGCGCACATCGAGCGCGATCGCTAACGCGCGTGACGGCGCCTATTCCTTCGGCTTCTCGTCCTCGGCGGCCTTGGCCGCGATGAGCCGCTCGAGCTCCTTGCGCTCCTCGAGCTCGCGGGTGAGTTTGATCCACTTGGAAAGCTTGCGCAGATCGCGGCGTGGCGCGGCTTCGGAGGGTTTGTTGGGCGAGCGGCCTTCGGGTTTGCGGCCGTAGGGATTGAAGGTATCGTCAGACTTCAATTTGAGCCCTGCGCCCTGGTCGCGCAGCTCCTTCAGCCGAGTCTGGGCGCGCTCGGTGTCCTCGAGCTCAAGCACCGTGCGCTGCGTGCTGTCGGGCGCATCGTGCCACTCGAGCGACGCCCAGCCGCGATCGTCGTGCACGACCCGGCCCAAGCGCCTGCGGTTGGAACTTTCAGAAGCACTCTTCGGATCGGGTTCCGAAGGCGGTTTTGGCTTTGAGTCTTTCACAGCTTAAGTAATATCAGCGCTGACCCCATCCAGCGTCACCGAGCTTAAATATGCCCCCCTTCAGGGGCTATGCGATGCGTCACGGATTGGTTGGGACGCCGCCCGCAGCACGCCCAGCGCCGTCTTGCCGTCCCGAATCGTGCCGTCGAGCGCCCAGCGGTAGGCCTCATCGAGCGCGAGCCAGTGCACCTCGATCACCTCCGCGGCCTCGTGCGAGCTGGGCGCGGGGGAGAGGTCGGTTGCGAGAAAAAGATGAATCACCTCGGTGAATACCCCCGGGGAGCTCAAATAGCTGCCGAGGCTGTGCCACTGCCGAGCTTCGAACCCCGCCTCCTCGGCAAGCTCGCGCTGCGCGGTGCGCAGCGGCGCCTCCTGCGGCTCGAGCTTCCCGGCGGGCAGCTCCCACACCCAGCCATCGGCGACGTAGCGGTATTGGCGCAAGAGGCAGATGCGCCTGTTGGCATCGAGCGCGACGGCGGCCGCGCCGCCGGGGTGGTGGACGACGTCAAGTTCGGTGCGATGGCCGTTCGGCAGCACGACTTCATCGACCGTGACTTGAACCACGCGGCCGCGAAAGTAACTGGTGCTCTTCTCCGGCGTCATGCCGGCAAGCCTAGCGTCGCTGCGCGCGCGCGTCCAAGCGAAAATCCTGTGAAGCGCACACTTTGCGCAGCGCGCGGCTGTGAACCACATCGATGGCCCAACGGCGCTACGTTCCGTATAGTCGCCGCCCGTGGCTACCGCCTTGCATCTGGAAAAGCTCAACGGTCCGCAACGGAAGGCGGTCTGCTATGGAGATGCGCTCGCGCCGAAGGGTTTCAAATCCGGGCCGCTCCTCATCGTCGCCGGTGCCGGCACCGGCAAGACCGACACGCTTGCGCACCGCGTTGCGCATTTGACCCTGCACGGGGTGGATCCGGCGCGCATCCTCATGCTGACCTTCACGCGGCGCGCGGCCACCGAGATGCGCCGGCGCGCGCACGACATCATCAAGAAGGCGTTGAATGAGCCGTTGGGAGGCCTTTCGCAGACGGTGCTGCAGCGGCTCACCTGGACGGGGACCTTTCATTCCGTCGGCAACCGCCTGCTGCGCCACTACGCGCGCCATTTGAAGCTCGATCCGCAGTTCTCGGTCATCGATCGGGCGGATTCCGCGGACCTCATGGACGGCGTGCGCCAGGAACTCGGGCTTGCCGCCAAAGAGCAGCGCTTCCCGCGCAAGGAAACCTGCCTGCAGATCTACTCCTACCGAGTCAACACCGGACGGCAGCTCAAGGACACGCTCACCGAGCAGTATCCGTGGTGCCAGCAGTGGGAGGCGGATCTATCGAAGCTGTATCGCGGCTACGTGGAGCGCAAACAGCGCGCGAACCTCCTCGATTACGACGACCTGCTGCTTTACTGGCACGCGATGATGGGCGAGGCGCGCCTGGCCGAACACGTGAGCGGCAACTTCGATCATGTGCTGGTCGATGAGTACCAGGACACCAATAAGCTGCAGGCCGACATCCTGCACGCCTTGCGGCCCGATGGCGCCGGGCTCGCCGGGGTGGGCGATGATGCGCAGGCGATCTACTCGTTCCGCGCCGCGGCGGTCGACAATATTTTGGGCTTCCCCGAACGCTTCGAACCGCGCGCCGAGGTCGTCACCCTTGCGCAGAACTACCGCTCGACCCAGCCGGTGCTCGATGCTGCAAATGCGCTCATGAGCGAGGCGCCGCGCCAGTATCGCAAGCACCTCCTGGCATTTCGCGGCGGCGGCGGCCGCCCGCGCCTGGTGACGGTGCCGGATCTTGCGACCCAGGCGGAGTACGTCTGCAACGAAGTGCTGCGGCGGCGCGAGGCCAACGTGCCGCTCAGGCGTCAGGCCGTCATGTTTCGCGGCTCAAGCCACAGCGACATTCTCGAAGTGGAACTCGCGCGGCGGCGCATTCCGTTCGTGAAGTACGGCGGCCTGAAGTTTCTCGAGGCGGCGCACGTCAAAGATCTGCTGTCGATCCTGCGCTGGGCAGACAACCCGCGCAACACGATCGCAGCGTTCCGCGTGCTGCAGCTTCTGCCCGGCATGGGGCCGGCCAACGCGCGCCATGCGCTCGATCACTTTGAGACGGCCGGCGGCACGTTCGAGTCGCTCGAGAGCTTCAAGGCGCCGTCCGCCGCCGCCGTCGGCTTGCGCAAGCTCACCGAGCTGTTGATCGTTTTGGCCAAGCCCGAGCGCGCCTGGGCGGGACAGGTGCATCTCGCACGCGACTGGTACAAGCCGCATCTTGAGCGCCTGTACGAGCATTTCCACACCCGCATCGGCGACCTTGATCAGCTCGAGCTTCTGTCAGGGCAGTTTCCCTCGCGCGAGCGTTTCCTCTCGGAGCTCACGCTCGATCCGCCCAATGCAACGAGTGATCTTGCCGGGCGGCCGGTGCTCGACGAGGACTACCTCATCCTGACGACGATCCATTCGGCGAAGGGGATGGAATGGGATACGGTGTATGTGCTGAACGTCGTCGACGGCAGCTTCCCTTCGGAATTCTCCACCGGCAAGGCGGAACTCATCGAGGAGGAGCGGCGCCTGTTGTATGTGGCGATGACGCGCGCGCAAAACGATCTCGTGATGATCGCACCGCTCAAATTTCACATCACCAATCAGCCCAAGCGCGCCGATGGCCATGTCTACGGCGGCAGGAGCCGCTTCATGACGGAGAAGGTGCTGAAGTGCTTTGACCCGCTCGCATTTCAGGGCGCGAATCTTGCCGATGGCTCGCTTAAGGATGGCTCGCTTAAGGATGGCGCGCAGTCGACGCTCGATGTCGGCGCGCGGCTGAAGGAGATGTGGTGAGGGCTACTTCGCGGTCTTCGGCTTCACGAACTTCAGCGTAAAGCGGTCGCTCTCGCCGATCGCGCGGTACACATCCTTGTCCTTCTCGCCCAGCCGATACACCGGCGGCAGCGTCCAGACGCCCTGCGAATAATCTTTCGTGTCTTTGGGGTTCGCGTTGATCTCGGACTTGGCGACCAGCGCGAAGCCCTGCGATTCAATCAGCCGGATCGCCTCATCCTCGCGCACGTAGCCGCTCTTGGCTTTGGGATCCTGAGGTTTCTGCGGATCGCCGCGATGCTCAACGACCCCCAGAATGCCGCCCGGCTTCAGCGCCTTGTACATCTTGGCAAACGCCTGCGGCGCCCAGCCGGCGGACATCCAGTTGTGGATGTTGCGGAAGGTGACGACCATGTCGACCGATCCGGGCGGCGCAAGCTCTGCCTGACCTTGCGCCAAAGTCGTCAGCTCGATCTTGCCGAAGCGCGCGGGGTTTTGGCCGAACTTCTGTATATAGGCCGCGAGGCGCGCGGTCACGTACGGGTTATCCGGCTGCGGTGCCGACAGCGCCGCATAATATTTGCCCTGATCTTTCACGAGCGGGGCGATCACTTCGCTGTACCAGCCCGGCTCAGGCCAGATCTCAACGACCTGCATCTGCGGGCGCAGACCGAAGAAGAGGAGGGTCTCCTTCGGATGGCGATACACGTCGCGCGCGCGGTCAGCTTCCGGGCGCTGCGGATCAGCGAGTATTCGCGCGAGCGCCTGGGCGGTTGTGTCCTGGGTGCTCGTGGTGCTCGATACGCAGGCGGCTGCGATGAGCGCAGTCGCGAGCGCGAGGAGCCCGCACTTGTGCAGTGCGGGCATTCAGCGACGAAAGGGGCCGCCCCCCTGGCGAGGACGCTGCGGACGTTCCTGCGCTTCGTTGACCCGCAATGGTCGGCCGTTCATCTGATGGCCATTCAGTGCCTGGATCGCGGCCTGTGCTTCGTTCTGATCCATGTCGACAAAGCCAAATCCGCGTGGCTTGCCGGTTTCGCGGTCCATGATGAGCTTTACAGAATCCACTTTGCCATGACGCTCGAAGATGCTGCGGACGTCTTGCTCGGTGGCGTTGAAGGAGAGGTTCCCCACGTAGATCGTCGTCATCAAATCACTCGCTTTTGAAAAGCAAACGCCCCGACGGAAATGCTACTCCCGGCCGCTTCCGGAAGTAAATAGTGGGCCTGCGGGCAGCGCGCGCCATTTGATAGCGGTCGCGGCCGGCTAAGCCTGCGGCTTGCAAGCGCCGTACCCGGGCAGGAGGAGCGGCCCGCCGCCCACGGCGTCGAATTCGTTGCAGCGCGCAAAAACCCCCGACCCCGCGGCGAACGCCCTATACCGCGCCGTCGGGCTCGAGATAGGCGTAGCCGTTCAGCTCACCTTCGTAGAAGCGCTTCAATGCCTGACTCTCGGCGATGGTCATGCGGCCGTCGCGGATCGCGCGTTCGCAATCCCGCGCGAGCGCCGGATACAGCTCCGCGACGTCGTACTCCATGTACTCGAGCACTTTGATCGCGGTGTCGCCCTTGACGATCTCCTCGATCCACCAGCCGCCCTCGTCGTGCAGGCGGATGTGCACGACGTGCGTGTCGCCGAAGAGATTGTGCAGATCGCCGAGTGTCTCCTGGTAGGCGCCGACCAGGAACGCGGCCATGTAGTACTCCTCGCCGGCGCGCAGCTCGTGCAGTTCGAGCGCGCGCTTGACGTCGCGCAGCGAGACAAATTTGTCAATCTTGCCGTCGGAGTCGCAGGTGATGTCCGCGAGCACCCCGGTGCGCGTGGGCCGTTCATCCAGACGATGGATTGGCATGATCGGGAAAAGCTGATCGATCGCCCAGCTGTCCGGCAGCGATTGAAACACCGAGAAATTGCAGAAATAGGTGTCGCAGAGGATCGACTCCAGGTTCTCGAGTTCCTCCGGCAGCCGATCTATTTTCCGGCAGGCGTCGCGTACCTTGGTGCACACCGCCCAGTAGAGCCGCTCGGCGAGCGCGCGGAACTCGAGCGACAGGAGCCCCAAGTTGAACATCTGCAGGATCTGCTCGCGCGCCGTCAGCGCATCGTGATAGCACTCGACCAGGCGCCGCTCGCTCACCGAGCGGTAGGCCTCGAAGAGATCCTGCACCGGCTGCGGCAGCTCCTCGCTGCCCTTGTAGTCGAGGGCGACCTCGCCCGTCACCTTGAACTTGTCGAGCGCGGAGGAGCCGAGCGCATTGAAGATGAGCACGCTGTGGTAGGCGGCAATCGCGCGCCCGGATTCGCTGACGATGATCGGATGGGGAATGTCGCGTGCGTTGCAGACGCTCGCGATCCGGTAGACGACGTCGCTCGCGTACTCATTCAGCGTGTAATTCATCGATGAGGAGAAGTTCGTGCCGCTGCCGTCGTAATCGACGCCCAGGCCGCCGCCCACGTCGATGTACTGCAGCCCCGCTCCCATGAGCTTCAGCTCCGCGTAAACATGCGCCAGCTCATTGATCGCATCCTTCACGCGGCGGATGTCCTGCAGCTGGCTGCCCGGGTGGCAATGCACGAGCTGCAGGCAATCGAGCATGTCGCGCGACTTCAGGACGTCGAACAGTTCGAGTATCTCGGTGATGAAGAGGCCAAACTTCGATTTCTCGCCGGCCGAATCCGCCCAGCGCCCCGAGCCTTCGCTGAAGAGCTTCACGCGCACCCCCAGGCGCGGCCGCACGCCGTAGGCGTCCGCGTGCTTGAGAATGAGATGCAGCTCTTCGAAATTCTCGACGACCGGGATGATCGTGCGGCCGAGCTTGGTCGCAAGCGTCACGGCTTCAATGTAGCTGTCATCCTTGAAGCCGTTGCAGACGATGAGCCGCGAGGGCTCATTCTCGGTCATGGCCATGACCGCGAGCAGCTCCGGCTTCGAGCCCACTTCCAGGCCGAAGCCAAATTCCTTGCCGTAGCGGTACACCTCTTCCACCACCAGGCGCTGCTGATTCACCTTGATCGGATAGACCGCGGTATAGCGGTTTCGGTAGTCGTTCTCGGTGATCGCCTGCTGGAAGGCGGCATGCAGATGCTTCAGGCGGTGCGCGAGGATGTCCGACAGCCGCACCACCACCGGCGTCGTCAGATCGCGCGCTCTTAGGCCCTCGACCACGTCAAACAGATCGATGTCGCGGCCGGGCTGCGTGTCAGGGCGCACGACGACGTGGCCCGCCTCGTTGATCGAGAAGTAACCCTTTCCCCAGGCATTGACGTGGTACAGGTCGAGCGAATCCTCAATGCGCCAGGGTTGCGCAGGATTGAACTTCGCTTTGCCGCCGTTCATGACGCTCTTCGGATCAGCGGACAAGAGTCGCAACTCCCAGGATGCGCATGGTCGGCTCCTATATCAAAGGACCAGCCACGAAGCGGTCGGTTTCAATTGACGCGCACCATAACAAAAATGGGCGTCAGGTGTTGCGCGCATCGCGCAGCGCCGCAGCCGTGGCGATCGGGCGGGCGGGATCACGAATCCACTCGCTCCATGAGCCGGGATACAGCTTGGCTCCGCTGAAGCCTGCGATCTCGAGCGCCAGCAAGTTGTGGCAGGCGGTGACACCGGAGCCGCACATTGATACAAGTTGAGCGGGCGCGCGTCCCGCGAGAATCTCCTGCCAGCGGTTTTTGAGTTCCGCTGCGGGAAGGAAGCGGCCGTCGCGACCGAGGTTGGCGGCGAATGGCTGATTGATGGCGCCGGGAACGTGTCCGGCGACCGGATCGATGCTTTCATTTTCGCCTCCGAAACGATCGGCGCCGCGCGCATCGACCAGGATTATTTGACGCGCGGTGAGGGCGGGCGCGATCTCGCGTGCGCTGAAGGTTGGCAGCGCCGGCGTGCGCGGCGTGAACCTGCGCGCCACCCGCGCGGCAGGCTCGCTGGTCACGGCAAGTCCCGCGGCGAGCCAGGCGGCGTAGCCGCCGTTCAGAACGGCGACGCGCGCGTGGCCGGCCCAGCGCGTGAGCCACCAGGCGCGCGCGGCGTAGGCGCCGTTGCCCTGATCGTAGGCGATGACCTGCACGTTTTCGTCGATGCCCCAGCGTCCGAGGGTTGCCGCCCAGACGGAAGCCTCGGGCAGCGGATGCCGGCCGGTCGTCGCCGTGACCGCGCCGGCCAGATCCCGATCGAGGTGTGCATAAAGCGCGTGTGGAATATGACCGCTCGCATAGGCGCGCGCTCCCCAGTCCGGTTGCGACAGCTCGAAGCGGCAGTCGAGTATCGCGTAGAGCGGATCGGCGAGCGCCGCGGCGAGTTCGTAGGTTTCGATGAGCGTCGTGTACATGAGGTCCCCCCGCGCTTGCCGCCGCGATTCATTTTCTGTCGCGTCGTGTTGCCGCTACAATCGCGCAATTCTGCAACGGTTGCGACAGCCATGGCGATCGATCTGTACTGGGGAAGCGGCAGCCCGTACGCGTGGCGCGTGCTCTTGGCGCTCGAGTTCAAGCGCCTGCCGTACGTCAGTCACGTGCTGCAGTTCTCGAAGCAGGAGCATAAGTCCCCGCAGATGCTGGCGATGAATCCGCGCGGCCGGGTGCCGGTGCTGAAGGACGGGGATTACGTCGTCTTCGAATCCTTGGCGGTGCTTTTCTACCTCGACAGAAAGTACCCCGCACCGCCGATCTTCGGCCAGACCCCCGAGGAGGCGGGTGTCATCATGCGCGTCATCTGCGAGTTTCAGGATTTCGCCGAGCCTGAGGTGACGAAAATCCTCTCCGCGGTATTTTCCCCGAAGACGCCGCCGCTGCCGGCGCCGGACCTCACCCAGGCGATGCACGTCGTCGCGAGCGAAGCGCGCACCATCGAGGGCCGGCTGTCGAAATCCAACTGGATCGTGGGCGAGAATTTTTCCGCCGCCGACATGGTGTTTTTCCCCTCGATTCAGCTCCTGCTGCGCGCCTTGAAGCGCCCGGTGGCGGCGGACCTGTCCTCGCGCTTCCTGCCGCTTGAGACAAATTATCCGGCGCTCGGCCGCTGGCTCGCGCGCGTGGAAGCACTGCCGGGATACGAGCGCACCTATCCACCTCACTGGCGCGAGACACGCGGCTGAAATACCTGATGAGCTCACACAAGATTCATGTCGAATTTCCCGGCCGCATCGTGCTCGTTGGTTTTGGCAGCATCGGCAGGGGGATGCTGCCGCTCATCCTGCGCCACATCGGCATCACGCCCGAGCGCCTGACGATCGTCACGGCGGATGACAGCGGCCGCGCGGTGGCCGCCGAATTTGGCGTGAAGCTCATCCGCGAGACCCTGACGCGCGAGAGCTATCGGCGCATCCTGAACCCACTCCTTGGGCGCGGGGATTTTCTGCTGAATGTATCGGTCGACGTGTCGAGCATCGCACTCATCAAGCTGTGCTGGGAAAAAGGCGCGATGTATCTTGATACCTGTATCGAGCCGTGGCCCGGCGGCTATACCGATCCGACGGTTGCGCCGGCGCGGCGCACCAACTATGCGCTGCGCGAGGAGGCCCTCGCGCTGCGTCCCGGCAACGCCCGCTCCCCGACCGCAGTTGTGACGCACGGCGCGAATCCCGGACTTGTCTCGCACCTCGTCAAACAGGCGCTCCTCAATATCGCAACCGACACCGGCGTCGAGGCGGGCAGCCCGCAGTCACGCGCCGACTGGGGCGAGCTTGCGCGCAAGCTGGCCGTGAAGGTGATTCATGTCGCCGAGCGCGACACGCAGGTTTCACGGCTGCCAAAGAAGCTGAATGAGTTCGTCAACACCTGGTCGGTCGATGGCTTCGTGAGCGAGGGCTCGCAGCCGGCGGAACTGGGCTGGGGTACTCACGAGCGCAATTTTCCGCGTGACGGCAAACGCCACGACTTCGGCTGCATGTGCGCGATCTACCTGACGCAGCCGGGAGCGAGCACGCGCGTGCGCACCTGGACGCCGCTCGCGGGCCACTTTCATGGCTTCTGCATCACGCACGGCGAGGCCATCTCCATAGCCGACTACTACACGGTGCGCGACGGTGCGCAGGCGGTCTACCGCCCGACCGTGCACTACGCTTATCACCCCTGCGATGCGGCGGTGGTTTCGCTGCACGAGTTTGCGGGACGCAACTGGCAGCTGCAGGACACGAAGCGCATTTTGATGGACGACATCGAATCGGGGATCGATGAGTTGGGCGTGCTGTTGGCCGGCCACAAGAACAATGCGTACTGGTTCGGATCGCAGCTGTCGATCGGCGAGGCGAAGCAACTCGCTCCGCACAACAGCGCAACTTCCCTGCAGGTCACCGCCGCCTGTCTCGCCGGCATGATCTGGGCGATCGAGAATCCCAACTGCGGCGTGACCGAGCCCGATGAGATGGACTTTCGGCGCACGCTTGATATCTGCATGCCTTATTTGGGGCCGGTCGTCGGGCATTACACCGACTGGACACCGCTGCATGAGCGCGAGCGGCTGTTTCCGGAGGACGTCGACAAGACCGATCCTTGGCAATTCAAGAACGTGCGCGTGCTCTGGTAGTTACTCCCCGGCCCGCGGGCGGTACTCAATGCGCGTGATCTCAAAGCTGCGCGCGCCCTGCGGCAACTGCACCGTGAGCTTGTCGTTCAAGGCCCGGCGCATGAGCGCGCGGCCGAGCGGCGCGTCCATGCTGATGTAGTTCGGCGCGCGGTCGAATTCATCCGGGCCGACGATGCGATAGCACTCAGAGTTTCCCGACTCAAACGCGAGCGTCACCCAGGCGCCAAAGAAGACCCGCCCCGAATCGGCAGGGGCTTGTTCGACCACCACCATCCCCTCGAGGCGCTGCCGCAGGAAGCGCACGCGCCGGTCGATCTCGCGCAGGCGGCGTTTGCCGTAGATGTATTCGGCATTCTCCGAGCGATCGCCTTGCGCCGCCGCTTCCGCCACGGCCTGTGTCACGCGCGGGCGTTCCGTGCGCCACAGCTCATCGAGCTCAGCGCGCAAACGCGCATCGCCCTCGCGCGTGATGTACTTCGAGGCGGGTGTCTCCGCTGCCCTAAAACGCGCCATGCGCGCATCCTTTCCTGTCTTATGTCGCCAAAGACGCTTGCAAATGCTTGAGCGATCTGTGGATCGCTTCACGGCCATAAATCGATGCGGCTACTACTCTTTGGCTCGTGGCAGCCCGGTATTACACGCATTTCGTGACCGCAACCGAACAGATGCCTGCGCAGTCGGACGCAAGCGAGTGGAGCGGAGTTGTGGAGCTGCGGCAGCCACTGGAACCCGCAGGCGGCACGCGCGAATTGTGCAGCCTCCTGGCGCAGAGTTTCGACCTGAATTGCGAGGACATCAAGATTCTTCACTGGGCGCGACTGCACTGAAGCGTGCGCGCTCGGCGGATGTGCAAAATCCCCTAGCGGACTTCCTTCCCTTCATCGAAAGTCCGCATTTTCAACCCCGGGCGTAACCGTCCGGGGTTTTTTTTCGTCTAGAATCCCCCATTAGAGGGCTGAAGGATCGTCCGAAACCCCGAAAACTGCCCCGATGGAGGGATTTATGCGTATGTGGACACTTGCACTCGTGGCCGTTGCCGCCACGGTGCTCTCAGGCTGCGGCTACAACTCGCTGACGCAGCAGGACGAGAACGTCAAGGCGTCGTGGTCAGAGGTCGTAAATCAATACCAGCGCCGCGCCGATCTCATCCCGAATCTCGTCAACACCGTCAAGGGCTTCGCGATCCAGGAGCAGCAGGTGCTCATCGGCGTGACCGAGGCGCGCGCGAAGGCAGGCTCCATCCAGATCACGCCTGAGCTTGTGAACGACCCGGTCGCGTTCCAGAAATTTCAGGCCGCGCAGGGCGAGCTCACCTCGGCTCTGAAGAGCCTCTTTGCGGTGACGGAGGCCTACCCGCAGCTGAAGTCGGATGCGAACTTTCGAGATCTGCAGGCGCAGCTCGAGGGTACGGAGAATCGCATTACCGTTGCGCGCAACCGCTACATCGCGGCCGTGCAGGGCTTCAACAGCACGGCGCGCTCCTTCCCGGTCAATCTCACGGCGAAGCTCTTTGGCTTCCAGGTGAAACCGAATTTCTCGGTCGCGAACGAAGCGGCGATCTCGGCGCCGCCGACGGTCGATTTCGGCTCGGGCGTTGCCGCGCAGGCGCGCGCGGGTGCGCAGCCGGCAGCACCCGCCACACCCGCCGCCCCACATTAGGCGGCGCGTTCGCGCCACCATGAAAGCCTGGCTCGCCTCGGGATGGCTTGCGCTCCTCGTCGGCGCGGTCGGGCTCGCAAGCGCGCAGGGCTTGGTTGCGATTCCGAAGCTTGAGGCGCGCGTTACGGACCTGACCGGCACGCTCACCGCCGAGCAGCAGTCTGCGCTCGAGGAGAAACTCGCCGCGGTCGAGGCGAGAAAGGGCGCCCAGATCGTGGTGCTCATCGTACCCACGACGCATCCGGAGGAGATCGAACAGTATTCGATCCGGGTCGTCGAGCAATGGAAAATCGGCCGCAAGAAAGTGGACGACGGCGTCATGCTGATCGTCGCGAAGAACGACCGCAGGATCCGCATCGAGGTCGGCTACGGTCTTGAGGGTGCGCTGCCCGATGCGATCGCCAACCGCATCATCGCCGAGACGATCCGGCCGCTCTTTGCCCAGAATGACTTCTATGGCGGCATCACGGCGGGCGTCGACCAGATCATCCGGGTGATCGACGGCGAGCCGCTGCCGGAGCCCGACCACGCCTGGCGCGGAGGTTCGCGGCATTCGACGGGCATCTGGCCGTTTCTGTTCTTCGCGGTCTTTATTGCCGCCAGCATACTGCCGGGGATTCTCGGACGCCCGGCAGGCGCGGCAGTCACTGGCGGGATTGCCGGGCTGCTCGTGTGGCTCTTCGGCGGCTTTATCCTCGGCGCCGTGCTGGCATCGGTTGCCGCGTTCCTCTTTTCGCTGTTCGCAGGCGCCGCCGGCGGCCTGCGCGGATCGGGCCTGCCGTGGGGCGGGGGCTTTGGCGGATTAGGCGGCATGGGCGGAGGTTTTGGCGGCGGTGGCGGGGGTGGATTCGGTGGCGGTGGCGGCGGCTTCGGCGGCGGCGGCGCATCGGGCAGCTGGTAGGAGCACACGATGAACCTTCGGCGCTTCGTCCGTCATCTGTTCGCGACCCACTGGGGTACCCGCCGGCGTTTCACGCCCAAGGTGCTGGCGGGGATCGAAGCTGCGATCTCCCAAGTGGAGTTGCAGCATTCCGGGGAGATCCGTTTCGTTGTTGAGACGGCGCTGCATCCTCTGGAGCTGTGGCACGACCTCTCCCCGCGCGCGCGCGCGCTGCAGGCATTTGCGCAGCTGGGGATCTGGGACACCGAGCACAACAACGGCGTGCTGATCTACGTGCTGCTCGCCGACCGCAGAGTTGAGATCCTGGCCGATCGCGGCATCGCCTCGCGCGTTCAGCAGTCGCAGTGGGATGAGATCTGCCGTGAGACGCAACGCCACTACCGGGCCCGCGATTTTGGCGCAGGCTCCATCGCCGCCGTCGAGCACGTCGGACGCCTCCTGGGACGGCATTTCCCGGGACGCCCCAAGAGCCACGCGAACGAGTTGCCGAACCAGCCCGTCCTCTTGTAGCCGAAGTCCCGGCGGATGGCATAATCGCCGCATGCCTCTTCCCCCGAACCCGACGGTGCGCATCCTTGCTGCCGCCCTCATCCTTGCGACGCTTGCGTCCTGCTCTCTCTTGCGTGAGCCGTGGCTGGGCCATACCAAGGAGAAACCGCAGCCAGTGCCGGTCAAGCCCGCCGAAGCGCCCCCGCCCGAGGCGACCGACCGCTTTGAGCTCGCCCCCGACCAGGACATCGTGGGCGTGGTGCAGATCACGACCAGCACTAAGGATGACACGCTTACCGACATCGCGCGCCGCTTCAACGTCGGCTACGAGGAGATCGTGCGTGCCAATCCCGGGGTTGATCCGTGGCTGCCGGGTGAGGGGAAATCAATCGTCGTGCCGACGCAGTTCGTGCTGCCGAACGCGCCGCGTGAAGGCGTCGTCATCAATGTCGCGACGATGCGCATCTTTTATTTTCCGAAGACGAAGTCAGGCGAGCCGCCGCTCGTCTACACTCATCCCATCGGCATCGGCAAGGTCGGCTGGAAGACTCCCGAAGGCGTAACGAAGATCATGCGCCGGCAGCAGGATCCGGTCTGGCATGTGCCGGTGTCCGTCATCAAGGAGCACAAAGAGAACGGCGAGGATCTGGACGCCGTTATCGGGCCCGGGCCCGACAATCCCCTTGGCCGTTACGCGTTCTACCTGGGATGGCCGAGTTACCTCATTCATGGCACCAA
>Ga0302326_10017166_pt1 | contig 15114 bp, 11 predicted proteins | sample Palsa_T0_3_FD_202264 | JGI IMG/M metagenome (GOLD analysis project Ga0302326, IMG submission 202264) | Peat permafrost microbial communities from Stordalen Mire near Abisko, Sweden - Palsa_T0_3 | ecosystem: Environmental > Terrestrial > Soil > Palsa > Peat permafrost | place: Sweden: Abisko...
GCCACCGAGTGCCTCAGAGCCTCGATTGCGCCCTCCACATCGCCTTGCTGCTTCAGCGTGGTCCCAAGAATGTACCAGGCGTCGTTGTATCCGGGCTGTTGTGCAACAGCCGCGCGCAACTGTTCAATGGCTTGCTCCGGCATGCCGGCGTCAATGTAAGTCAGCGCGAGGCTGTAATGCGCCTCCGCGAGCGACGGCTCCAAACGAACGGCTTGCTCCAGGTGCGCGCGCGCGTGCGGCAAATCATCCACCGCCTTGTAGGCGATCCCCAGGTCATAATGCGCGCCGGCGTCATCCGGGTGATTCCGGATCACGTCCGAAAGCTGTCGGATCGCAGCTTGGTTATCCCCGGCGGCAATGTAGGCGTAACCGATGTTCACTTGAACGCGCACATTTTTCGGATCGCTCTCAAGTATCCGGCGAAACTCCCGCAGTCCGGCTGCCGGATCGCCGGACCGCACCAGCGCGTTGGCGAAGCCGTTGCGAACAGCGGTGTTTTTCGGATCGAGTTGAACCGCCTGCCGGTAAGCGTCCCGCGCCTGTTTGAAGAGATGTTGCCGCTCATAGGCTATGGCCAGCGTTTCCAGAATCTTCTCGCTGGTGGGCATTCGCTTCGCGGCAATTACCAGTTCGCGAACGGCCGCGGCGTATCGCCCGGTTTCGCTGTAGAGGGTACCCAGGCGAAAGCGATAATCCCAATTGCCGGGTTCCAGCGCCACCGCTCTCTGCAACGCGTCCGTGGCGGCGTCGGCTTGCTTCGCCAACCATTGAGCGACCCCCAGATGAAACCAGGCCTGCGCCAATTTCGGATCCAGCTCGGTGGCGCGTTGGAAGTGTGGAATCGCTTCCGCCGAGCGGTTGGTGGCCGCCAACACGAATCCGATCTGGTCTTGATAGGTGGCGGACTTAGGCGCCAATGCCGCCAGCTTTTGGTAAGCGGCGAGGGCGCCCGCCGCATCCCCGGCACCGATTCGCTTACGAGCCAGCGCTTCCAAATCCGGGATGGAAGGTGTCTGCGCAAAAAGCGCGAGGCAGACCAACGAACAATAGAACCTCAGATCCAGATCATACACTAAATGCCCAGCATCCGCGGAGGCCCGGGCTGCGCTCGGTCTGTGTGAGAATCGCAGCATGCGAACACTCTCGCGGCGTGCCTGGGTCGCGGGCGCGGCATTGGCACGGCAGGCTTCCCCACAGCCGGCCGTGCGGCTTCCACAAAAGGTGAGGCTCGCCCTGCTTGGCCTGGAGGGGCACATTGACGAAATCCTGGGTCCATTGGACCGGCTGCCGGACGTCCAACTGGTGGCCGTTCAAGACACCGATGCTGGACTGTTGGTACAGGTCTCAGAGGGCAAGCACGGTGCGGGCGCGCGCCGCTATCGCGACTGGCGCGAGTTGCTGAACCGCGAGAGTATCGAAATTGCCGGCATCTGCGGCGCCAATGGCGAGCGCGCGGAGATTATTGTCGAGTGCGCGAAACGGAAAATTCATATCGTCGCAGAAAAGCCGCTCGCGACAACGGTGGCGGACTTCCAGCGCGTGCGCGAGGCTGTCTCCCAAAGCAGCGTTCACCTGACGATGCTGATCTCCATGCGCTTCGAGTCGCGGTATCGCGCGTTGAAACAGATTGTCGATCGAGGGGACATCGGCGAGGCAGCCCAGATCGCAGCGCAAAAGTCCTACCAACTGGGCGAGCGGGCCGAGTGGATGCGAAATCGCGCGACATACGGTGGAACCATTCCGTTCATCGGGATCCATATGGTGGACCTGATGCGCTTCACCAGCGGACGCGAGCTGATGGAAGCGGTGTCGTTTGAAGGGCGCGTCGGCCATCCGGAGCTGCGCGACATGGAAAATACCACGGCTACGATTTTTCAGCTCGACAATCGCGGCACGGCGGCCCTGCACATGGATTATTTGCGGCCGGACAGCGCGCCCTCCTGGGGGGACGACCGTTTGCGGATCGCCGGCACGCGCGGCGTGGTGGAGTACCAGGCAGCCACCGGCGTGACATTGATTACCGGCGATCGGGCGCCGCGCGAAATCCGCGAATTGCCGGCGGATGGTTCCCTCTTCCTCGATTTCATCCAGTCCGTTTATCTTGGCGCGCCGTCCGGCTTGAGCCTGGCGGATATTTACCGGGCGAATGAGATCGTGTTGGCCGCGCGGGAATCGGCCGATCGTCGTCAGATTGTGAAGTTATAGGTCGGAAGTCATAGGTGGTACTCTGGCTTTTCCAACCATGTCCAACATCACTATAGAACGCGTCGGCCACGTGCTGCTGATCGGTCTGAATCGGGTGGCGAAGCGCAATGCTTTCGATCCGCCCATGTTTCACGACTTGGCTCGCGCTTACGGCGCCTACGAAGCTGATCCCGACCTTTGGTGCGCGGTGGTGTTCGGCCATGGGCCGCACTTTACCGGCGGAATCGACCTGGCGCAGTTCGCATCCTTATTTGAACGCGAGGATCCGTTCTTGCAAGAGGCCGGCCAAGTGGATCCCTTTGGCTTGCGCAGCCGTTTGTCGAAGCCTTTAGTGATGGCAGTCCAGGGTATTACGTTCACCATCGGCATTGAGATGCTGTTGGCGGCCGATATTCGCATCGCGGCCAGCGACGTGCGCTTCGCGCAACTGGAAATCGCGCGCGGGCTATATCCGCTGGGCGGCGCGACGTTCCGGCTGGTTCACGAAGCCGGCTGGGGAAACGCAATGCGCTACCTGCTTACGGCGGACGAATTCGGCGCGACGGAAGCGCTGCGGATGGGACTGATACAGGAAGTAACTGAGCCGGGGCAGCAATCAGCGCGGGCGATGGCTATCGCCGAACGGATAGCGGCGCAGGCTCCGCTCGGCATACAGGCTACGCTCCGATCGGCGCGGCTGGGCATGTTGGAAGGAGAAGGTGCAGGGGCGGCGCACTTGCGTGACGATATGCGCGCAGTTCTGGCGAGCGACGATTTCCGCGAAGGCGTGGCCAGTTTTCGGGAGAGAAGAGCCGCGCGGTTCCTCGGAAAGTGACACTGGGACCGTCAGACCATCCTGCAGATGACGTTCATGAAATAGCATCGCGCAGGCAAACGGTCCCGCGTAATTCTCGCCCGGCTGCTTACCTTGTAAATCGCATAACTCAGGTCTCGAGTATCGGAGAGGGCCACTTCCAGCAGATGCAAGCCGCGAGCCGTTGAGCGCCACATTTCGCTCGAAGCGTTGCATAGATGCGGCAATCCCCTTTCAGTGCGGACGCAATGGTGATGGCGTAGTAGCCGAAGTTCGCGACAAGGTCGAACATGACTCCGCCCTTGGGCACGCAACGTAATGCTTCGCGGATCTCGGCAGAATCTTTGGCGCCACTCCAAAAAATATCTTGCTGGGTATAATCGGCGGCATCCATGGCCCAACGCAGGCCGCCTTAGTAAGTGCGTGCGCCGACGGGGGGGATTCCCCCTTAGGCCTGCTGTGCCGTTGCGCGGTTATCCACATCCGCGTCGAGCGTCGCGTAGTCCACCGTCAGCTCGGCGCCCGGCGGGATGTCCCGCGCCGCGACGTACTCCTCCCCATCCGCAATCAGGCTGGGCGCGTCCGAGTGGTTCATGTACCAGCCGAGGGACATGCACCGGAAGTCGCGCGGGCACCAGTAGCCATCCTTCGTCTCGACGCAAAACATGCTGTAGCTTGAGCCGCGAGCCTCCTGCCTGGGCACGAACACCAGGTCGTCGGGATGCCAGAGGTCAGGCCGCGCGCCCTTGGGTATGGGGGCGTCGGTGAAAACGCCGACGCCGTGGATGGCGGAAGGGGCGAGGAAGGTCATCAGCGGATGGAGTAGCCTCCGTCCACTCGGAGGGTAGTTCCCGTCACGAAGTCCGAAGCGCGCGAGGCCAAATACACTGCTGTTCCCGCAAGTTCCTCCGGCTGACCCCAGCGGCCGGCCGGGGTGCGCGCAAGAATTTCGTCGTTTAACGGCATTTTACGGACAGGCGCGGATAAGTCCGTTTCAATCCACCCGGGCGCGATCGCATTGACCTGAATGCCATATGGGGCGAGTTCGATCGCCATCGACTTAGTAAGTTGCACGATCGCGCCTTTCGCCGCACTGTAAGAGGGGACCAGCCCGGATCCAAAGAACGAGTACATACTGGCGATGTTTATGATTTTTCCATGTTTCCGATTCCGCATCGATTTTGCGGCGAGCTTGGAAAGCAGAAACACGGCATTCAGTTGTGTCTCGATTACGTTGTCCCAATCTTCCGGCCGCTCGTTCAACACGCCGCCGCTCAAGGATGCGTTCCCGGCGTTGTTTACAAGGATTCCAATCGCGCCAAGCTCACTCTCTACCTTGTTCAGGGCGGGCTCCAATGCGGCCCGATCCGTCACATCCAACCTCACGGCGATCGAAGGAACGCCGATGGATTTCAATTCGGAGAGCACCCGCTGGTTCTTTTCGACATTGCGTCCCAGCACTGCCACTGCGGCGCCGGCTTCCGCCAATCCGAGCGCGATACCACGGCCAATCCCACCGTTGCCGCCAGTCACGACAGCCACTTGACCCGTCAAGTCGAATAATGAAGACATCTGGTCATTGTAGATGACTTCACGGAGCGATTTTTCGTTGCGATAAAACTACAGAATCGCCACGGCTCGCGTGAAGCCGGCGGACGCGCTTTTGATCTTAAAAGGAAAGCACGAGACCAGAAAACCGTGCGCGGGAAGCGCCTCCAGATTCGCCAGCTTTTCGATGTGGCAATATCCGATATCCAGACTGGCTTTGTGGCCCTCCCAAATGATGGACGGATCGCCGGATTCCAGAAATCGGCGGCGAGTGTATGAGAACGGTGCGTCCCAGCTCCAGCCGTCGGTTCCCATCACCCGCACTCCACGCTCCAGCAGCCACAGAGTAGCCTCGCGGCCGAATCCACAGCCGGAGTCAATATATGCAGGAGTGCCGTACGCCGCACCCGCGCGTGTATTCATCAACACGATGTCGAACGGATTCAACTGGTGCCCCGTAGCTCCAACGCGCTGGTCCAATTCCGCCGCGGTCACGACATGGCCGTCGGGAAAGTCGCGGAAATCGAGCCTGACTCCCGGACGATAGAACCAATCCAGAGGGACTTCATCAATGGTCCAAGCGCGTTCGCCGCGATTCATGGTGGAAGCAAAATGCCAGGGCGCGTCCACATGGGTGCCGTTGTGCGTGCTTATGGTGAGCAATTCCACAGCCCACGCCTCGCCGCCGGGCAACTGATTCGCTTCAAGTCCGGGAAACATGGCAAGCATTCCCGCGAGCGACTGGTTGTGATCGGAGTAGTCGATTCGGGGTCCCAGGCCGGGCGGGTCCGCCGGAACCGTGTGTTCAAGCGGCCGGGAAAGGTCAATTAGTTTCACGCCTTCTTAATCTTATGTCGCCACCGCAACACGATGCAGCCAAAGCCGGTTTAGCTAATCTAGAATCGAAAGACCTGAAGTCCGGCATCGTCGAACTGCTGGATAATTCTTAGGTAATGAGCCAGAAGGGTTCGTTATGAGAGGACCGGATGATCAGACGTCGAGAGTTTCTTATCAGTTCGGGCTTGGCCGCAAGCGCGCGCCTCCCGTGCGCGGGATGGCTCGGCGAAGGGCAAGCGATCCTGATGCTGACCCCTTTTGAACACAATGCTCAAGGTCCCGGAATGAGAGCTCCAAACCGCCCACGTACTTAAATCATTGTTGCACTCAAATGATTTTGAGCAATGCGGAGCAGGAAGTCTCACGAATCACGAACCCGGGGGGGGTGGAGTCACCGACCGGGGTAATCCGACAGATAACCGGTGCGCAATGTAAAATCGCAACAGGTGAGAGCCATCGCGATGATCTTTTGGATCGCAGTAGGGCTTATGCCTTTTTTCGCGTTCGCGCTCGATCCGCAGAAGTCAATTCCTCAATTCATCCACACAGCGTGGACGGAGCAGCAAGGCGCGCCTGCGCTGGCGGCCGCCGCTTCCACGGCATTTAGCATCACCAACATCGCGCCCCGCAGCAATCTGCTGGCGCCGGGCACCGATCGCGTGACCGTCTCCTTCAACACCAGCGAAGTGACCACTTGCGGGTGGTCCCTGACGTACGGCACGCCCTTCGACTCCATGACGCCCTTTGAGCAGCAGCCGGCCAGCACCCATCAGGGCCAAGTGACCGGACTCTCCACCGACACGCGCGTGATCAACACGGTCTTCCTTCGCTGCGCCGCCAATTCCGATTACAGCCAGTTCGTGCAGTACCGCGACGTGGCCGCGCGCGATGGGAACTTCCCCCGCGTTGGCAGCATCTGGTTTGGAGGCTATGTCTACGAGACCGCACCGGCTCAGGCAGAGAAGATCCAGCTGTTCGAGGGAGCTTACATCGACGCCGCCGGCACAGCGACCATCCGCGGCGTCCAACCGAACGTGATCATGCTGCCTAGCTTTAATGCGACTTCGGAAACCTCTCCGGACGAAGTCTTCCCCTCCGACGATTACTTCCTGAAAGACATCCACGGCAACAAGATTCAGAACTGGCCGACACCCGGCAGTTACCTGCTGAATTTGACGAAACCGGAAGTAGCCACCTACCTGGCCCAGCTTGGATATCAGTATCTGGTCGACAACGGCTTGGTCTACGACGGCATCTTCTGGGATAACGTCTTCCTGTCGATCTCCTGGTACACGACCGACGTGTTTGGTAACCCGGTGCAGATCGACGCGAATGGCGACGGCATTCCCGACGATCCCTCCACGCTGGATGCGCAGTGGCGCGCGGGAGTGGAGCTGTTGTTTCGCACGTTCCGCCAAATCGCGCCGCACGCCTACATGTCCGGCCACCTCGGTCAGGTCCCGCCCGATCCCGGTGAGCTTGCGGTCTTCAACGGCGATAGCCTGGTGTTCGATGCCGTAAATGTGCGGGAAGGCACGATGCCGTTCAGCGCGCTCTGGCAGACTTACAACCAGTGGTTCAGCGCTGGCCGGCAGCCGGGCGTGGCCATGGTGCAATCCTCGCCGCCAAATCAAATCTCTTACGGTTACAGCTTCAGTCCCCTGGACGTGATGCTGCCTTCGACGGCGCTTTTCGCGCAGACATGGTATCCGAACGTGCGTTTCGGCCTGGCGCTGGCCCTCATGAACGACGGCTTCTTTACCTTCGATCTGGGCGACGCGGGTGGCAATGTGGCCTGGTGGTACGACGAATACGATTTTCGACTGGGTGTGCCCACCGGACCGAACAAGCAGTTGAGCGCCGGCGGGGGTCCCAACTTGGTTTCAAACGGCGGTTTCGAACAAAGCGCGGACGGCTGGTATCTGTACGTCGCTGCCGACGGCCACGCAGCCGCCACTGGCGCGATCGATTCCAGCATTTCCGCCGAGGGTAGCAACGCTTTCCGGATCGACATTACCGCTCCCGATAGCGCTGAGTGGAACATCAATCTCTCGCAGGGCAATCTTCCGCTCAGCGCTGGCGCCACTTATCAACTTCAATTCTGGGCGCGCGCCAGCACGCCGGTTTCGATCGTGGCGGACATTCAGGGCGGACCGCCGGATTACCCGAATTATGGCCTCTACACCTGGGTTAATCTAACGTCCACTTGGCAACTTTACATTCTCACCTTCCAGGCGCCCACCACAGCCAACGATGGCACCGTGCAGTTCAACGTGGGCCCGGCAACCGCCACAATCTGGATCGACGCCGTGCAGCTTAGGGCGACCCCGGCGGATGTCTACCGCCGCGATTTTACTCAGGGCGCCGTATTGCTGAATGGAACCAATTCGCCGCAGACCATTGCGACCGGCCCGGGCTTCCGCCGATTCTCCGGCACACAGGCGCCGCGCTATCAGTACATCGTGGACGATTCGAGCGCCGCCTTCAGCAGCACGGGCGCCTGGCATAGCGCCACCTACAATTCCGGCGGTGGCACTGCCAGCGGCGAGACTGTCAACGGGCCTTTCTATCATGCCTGGGGCATGGCTTGCCACGAGCTCGATGCGGGTCCCGGCAGTGCGGTGTGGAATCTCGGCATCACCCAGGACGGATCTTATATGCTGCAGGTCTGGTTGCCCGCCGCGCCCGCCGCATCTACCTGGACGAAGAATGCCGTTTATGAAGTCCTGGCCGGGGGCCACGTGATTTTCTCGGCGAGCCTCGATCAAAGCAGCGCCGCCGCCGGCGACCAATGGCATCCGATCGCCACTGGCCTCCCACTGACCGCCGCTAGCGCACCTGTTTTGCGCGTGAGCAACGGCGGTTCTGGCCCGTTGATCGCCGATGCCGTGTATGTCTACTCGGCCGCGCGTTACAACGACGGATCGGCGGCTGCTTCGGTGACGCTTCCCCCGATGGACGGAATTCTCTTGCAACGCACTAACCCGGTGGCCGCGCCGGCGTCCCGCGTTACCCAGGTCACGGATGCTGCCGGCTATGGCCCGGCCATCGCACCTGGCGAGTGGGTTTCGATCTTCGGCACGGCGTTCAACACCAGCGCCCACGTCTGGACGGCGGCCGATTTCGTGAACGGCCAGTTGCCCACCTCTCTTGGCGGCGTTTCGGTGACCATCGACGGACACCCAACCTACATTTCATACGCCGGCCCCGGCCAGATCAATGCGCTGATGCCGGCCGACGCCACACTCGGCACGGTGTCGGTGCAGGTGACGACAACGCAGGGGCAGAGCTACCCCGGCGCGGTCATGCTGCAGCGTCTTGCGCCGGAACTGTTCACATGGGCGTTGGGCGGCGTGACCTACGCGGCCGCCGAGCATACCGATTACTCGCCTGTGGGGTCAAGCCCGGCGCGCCCGGCAGTCGTGGGCGAGATTATCGTGCTGTACGGCACGGGCTTCGGCCCAACCTCGCCCGGGATCCCCATATCGCAGGCATACTTCCAGCCCGCCGTGCTAACGAATCCGGTGAACGTCACCATCGGCGGGGCGCCGGCACAGGTGCAGTGGGCCGGGCTGATCGGGCCGGGGTTGTACCAGCTTAATGTGCAAGTGCCCGCGGTTGCTGCGGGCGATCAGCCGGTGATGGTGTCCGCAGCCGGATTCCAGAGTGCGGCGGGTGTTTATATCACGGTAGAAGGAAGCTGAGGCAAGTACCTGGAATGGCCGTGGCGGTTGTTGACGAATGCTCTCTGGCGCAGAACTTGCGCTTTCGGCAGTGTGGTCCGAGCAATCGGTTTGGCGAAACACACAGGCATACCGTGCGGCTGCCTGCCCTTGAATCTATGCCGCTAGCGACTCCAAACATCTGAATTTCAGAAGGTTAAGTGGTGCGCCCGGCATGACTCGAACATGCGACCTTCTGGTTCGTAGCCAGACGCTCTATCCAACTGAGCTACGGGCGCGCGAGTCCATTATAGCAACCGCGCTCTCATTCTCGAATGCGCCCTCGCGATCCCAGACGCAAACGCCGGCCACGCCATTTCGCCGTGGTTGCTTGGGGAAGTTTTGCATCTGACGAACCAGCGATCCGCCATCCTGTGAGGTTTTAGCTCGATTCGACTGTGAGCAATGTTGGACAGACGCGCGCGGCGCAATGCATGATCCACATGGCCATGGGGCCCGGGTGGGCACAGGTGAGAATTAAGTTACGGAAGAATATCTTTTCGGATTCCGCCTGCGTTTCGGCGCGAACTGTGTTTAACGGGGTTGCGATTTCTTTCAATACTCCGCCTTAGGGAAGTCCGACATGACTTTTGCTAGAACGCATCCGGTATTTCATGGACCGATGCTACATGCCGTCTTTCCGTGAGCACTTTTGACCAGACGAGACGCTGATTCCGTATGTATCATAGGGCCACCATGAAAAATCTAGCCCTCTGTGTACTAGGGATCGGCAGTCTGAGCCTGTGCGCCATCAGCGGACAAGCCGCACCACTAGTCAACTCGTTATCCTTTCCCCCCTCGGGAGGAATTATCAACTACAACGTCTGCTGCGACGTCTCTGGCACTTCTTTTTTGACGGCCGGAGACTTCATCACCTTCTACGACGCTGGAGAAGCCCCGATCAACCTCGCCGGCGATATTGCCAACCCGCTGTTGTTCGACATCACCACCAACCTGACCGATACTCCTGCCCCTGGCGAATCCCCTACTGATGATTCCACAATCACCAATCTAAGGTTTATTTACATCGGCGGATCGAACCTCAACGACGCGAATCTGGGTACCTTCTCGCTCCTGGACCCCTCCAACGGCTACCGTTTCGTCGACGAAGACGGCACGGCACATACCAGTGCTGGCTCCATCGAAAGTGTCAGCTCTGACATTGCGCCTTCGCTTGCTGCCGCCGTGCCTGAGCCTTCCGCCTTAATCTACCTGGGAATGGGTCTTCTCAGCATGGCCGGAGTTGCCCGTCGCAAGCGCGCCCTCTAGCCGTTTGCGCCATCTGCCAGACGGAGGGCTCGATGGGCTCTGTTCATCGGCTATTCGCGGAGGTTGGAGCGCCCAAGTCCCGCTGATTCGGGAGGCTGACCAAAGCTATTTTGAATCGGATCCGGGCATCATTAGTGGTGTTCGACGTTCTGTTGTAGATCGCATAGAGCAGCGGTGACCGCGGAGCAAAACGAAAGGCACGTAGAGGTTCGAAGCGCCACCTGCGGTGAGGCAGACCGCTTGCAGGATCCTGGACAATCTCCACCAGGTCCGCTGCGGCAACCATCATCGCTTCTGTCGGCCTGTACGCCGCAGGACTCGACCGATCACATCCTCAGCCTTCCCGCATTGCAGTCTACGCCACACCTTGGTGGCTGAATCGATAAAATATGCGAATCAGCGGGCTGGAACGTCGCCATCGGCCTGAGCGCGGGCGTAAAGACCAGAAGATCGCGTCGTCATCTCAACGCCAGCGGTGGATCTCCGTAAAATTTTTGCTTTTTTGGATCTTATGGTGCGCCCGGCATGATTCGAACATGCGACCTTCTGGTTCGTAGCCAGACGCTCTATCCAACTGAGCTACGGGCGCGAGTCGACTATTATAGCAAGCGCCGATTGACCAAATCGCAAAACCGCCCAGTGCGGGTAGCGCTCCGTTGAAGACGCGTTGGTCCGTGATTGAAAAACAACGGCACCGACTCCCTCACGGTCGCGGCTCGGCAAGGTGGAACCTCATTCCGAGCCGCGAGCGTAAGCGACCGGTGATTTGGTTTTTCAAGCGTCTTCATCACTTTTGGTGGGCCAGCAGGCCCATGGTCACTCCCTTGAAGACACCGGTCCTTGCTCGAAGAGTTGGCAGCCGGAAGCGCCCGCCCCACGTTGGCGCGCAATGCGGTTTCGTCGAAGTGGGGCAGGCGCTTTCGCCTGCCAACCGTTTTTCAATCAGCGTCTTCATCACCTTGGTGGGCCGCAGGCTCATGGTCACTTCCTTGCGGTCGCGGCTCGGAATGAATAACTTATGATAATTAGTTACCTGGAGGATGATTTGAAAACACTGAATCGCCGCAGCCTTCTGCGCACCGGCGGGATGGCGGCCTTAGGGGCGAGTGCGGGATCGGCCGAGCGCACACCGGAGTGCGGCTGTACACGGGCTTCGGACGGATCGCCGCTCGACACCGGTACCAGCGAGCTCCGGCCCATGATCGAGCGTTGCTTTGTCGACTTGCAGGATTTGGAGCGCATTTATCCCATGGCGGGGTCCAGCGCGCGTCACGCACGGTTCGAGAAGTTTTATTCCGAACAACTCCACTTGCTGGAAGCCGTCAACTTTGATGCACTCAGCCAGGCCGGGAAAATCGACTATCTGCTTTTGCGCGGCCAACTGATCCATGAGCAGAAAACACTGGCCGCGGACTCCCGCAAGGAAGAAGACATCGCCCCGCTGATGCCGTTTCAACCGGCCATCATCGCGCTAGAAGAAGCCCGGCGGCGCATGCAGACGCTGGACCCGCAGCAGAGCGCCATCACGTTGAACAAGATCGGGGACTCCATCCAGCAGGCCCAAGCCGCGCTGTCCAAATCCACGAATACACCCGCGGTTTTAAACCGTGCCGCTGTGCGTTTGGTGGAACTGCGCAAGAACCTCCGCACCTGGTTCGATTTCTACCATCTGTACGATCCCAGGTTCGCCTGGTGGGCCGATGTCGAATTCAAGCGCACCGAGGAAGCGTTGAACGCTTACGCGAAGTTGGTGCGCTCCGCTTCCGGCATGCCCGGTCCAAGGGCGGGGCGGAACGGCCGCGGCGAGTCCGGTGACGACGACGCTGAGACGGTAGAAAATAGCGCACCCGCGGTGGCCAGCGAAGATAAAAATGCCCCGGCAATCGGAAGCGACCAGGAACTATCCGGCGCCGGCCCAGTGGGTAATGAAGCGCTGGTGGAAGCGCTGCAATTCGCCATGATTGCCTACTCGCCGGACGAGCTGATCCAGATTGCCAATCGCGAGTTCGCCTGGTGCGATCGTGAAATGCTGCGCGCCTCCACCGAGATGGGCTTCGGCAGCGAGTGGAAGAAAGCCGTGGAGGCCATCAAGAATAAATACGTAGATCCGGGGCAGATGATCTACCTGGTTCGCGACCTTTCACGCGAAGCCATCGAATTTCTGGAGAAACGGGAGCTGGTTACAATTCCGCCTCTAGTCAAAGAAGACTATTGGGAAGAAGCCATGACGCCGCGCATGCAACTGGTGAATCCATTTTTCACCGGCGGCCCCACCATTCAGGTCTCTTCGCCCGCCAGCAGCCAGACTCTGCAGCAGCGCCTGGAGGCCCTGCGCGGCAACAACATGTTCTTTGCCCGCGCCACAGTCTTTCATGAACTCATACCCGGGCATCACATGCAGTTCTACATGATGCAGCGCTATCGCATCTACCGCAGCGAGTTCAGAACGCCATTCTGGACCGAAGGCATGGCCTTCTACTGGGAAATGCTGTTTTGGGATTTGGGCTTCACGCATACGCCCGAGCAGCGCGTGGGCGCGCTGGTGTGGAGAATGCACCGCTGCGCGCGCATTGTGTTTTCGCTGAGCTTCCATCTCAAAAAGATGACCGCGGTGGAATGCGTGGCGTTTCTGATGGACCGTGTGGGCTTCGATCGCGCTAATGCCGAGGGTGAGGTTCGCCGCTCATTTAACGGCTCCTACCCGCCCATCTACCAGTGCGCCTATATGCTGGGCGCGCTGCAATTCTACGCGTTGCATCAGGAACTGGTGGGGTCCGGCAAGCTGACCAACCGCGCTTTCCATGACGCCATGTATCGCGAAGGAAACATCCCGGTGGAGATGCTACGGCTGGCGCTCACTGGCCAAAAGATAACACGGGATTATCAGACCAGCTGGAAGTTTTACAAGTCTTAAACGGCGCTATTTCTCTGCAGGCGGCGGGGGCGCGGCGGCTGCTTTCCTGAGCGCACGCGTCTTGATTCTTCGATTGATCTTGCGCTTCCGTTGACGGCCATAGCGCGACTTATCTCCGTTGTTCACTGACATGCACTCACCAGCCTAGCAGGTTTTACCGGTATACTTATCTAACCGCATGGACGTTGCCCTGGGATTCCTCATCGGGTTCTTCGTCTGGTTTATTGTCCGCGTGGTGGTGGGCGGCATCTTCACCGTGGATCAAAATGAACGCGCGGTGAAGACCAGTTTCGGACGCGCCGAGCGGCTGCCCGGCGGTAAAACCACGCTCGACGATCCGATCGCCGGCTTCCTGGCCGAGGAGGAACGAACTCGCTACGTCTATCCGCAGGTGCGTGTGATCCCGCCGGGCGGTCCATATCTGAAAATGCCGTGGGAAAAGGTCCGCAAGGTTTCGCTCGCCACCACAACCATCAACATGGCGCTGGATCTGGAGAATCCGAGCGCCAACGATAACGGAACGCGGCTGGAGGCGGTGACCAAAGACCAGCTCAATACCGGATTGACCGGTCAAATCCGCTATCACGTGAGTGAGAACAATCTGTACGCGTTCCTGTTCGGCATCAAGCAGCCGTTTGTGCATGTGATGGGATATTTCGTCTCCGTGCTGCGGCAGCGAATCGCAAATTTCGAAGCCAAGCGGATTCCATCGGCCGACGCAGAAGCCGATCCGACCGGTGAAATGATTGGCGTGTCGATTAACGATCTGCGGAAGAATTTGCGCGACCTGAACGAATACATGGATCAGGAATGCAAGTCCACCGCTGCGCGCTACGGATTGGTTTTGGATGCGTCGCTGATCACGGGAATCGATCCCCCGGCGGACGTGGAATCGGCGCTGGCCGCCATCAACACCGCGCACAACCAAGTCTCGAGCGATATCAGCCTGGCGCAAGCCTCCGCCGACCAGAAGATCGTGCAATCCAAGCGAGCGGTTGAAATTGAGACGTTGAAAGCCCAGGCCGAGGTGCAGCCCATCAAGTTGCTGGCCGAGGAGCTGGCGCAACTGGAAAGCGCCGGCCCAGGCGTGCTGGATGCGTACCTGCGAAACGTGCGGCTGCGGTTGTACGAAAAAGCTTCCGCGGTTTATCTGGAGACGGGCCGATGAGCACGCTGCTAGCGGCCGGCATTACTTTTCTCGCGATGTGGATCGTGGTGCCCTTGCTTCTGGCAGTGGCTCGCCTTTTCGGACTCTATGCCATCGTGAACGAACGAACCGCCCGCGTTTACGTGCTGTTCGGCAAAGTAGCGGGAGTGCTGAACGAGCCCGGCCTGCATTTTCTACTGTTCGAGATCGGGCCGGCCGCATGCATCGTCAACCTCTTCGGCAAGTGTTATGTACTGGATCTCCGGCTGGATCAGGAATACCGGCGCAGCGAGCCGGTGAATTCCGAAGAGGGCGCGCCCATGGGCATCGGAATCTGGTACGAGATGTGGATCAGCGATCCGGTGGCGTATCTGTTTAAGAACACCGATCCGCGCGGGTCGCTGCGCGCCAATGTCAGCAACGCTACCGTGCGCTGCCTGAGCAACATGCCGCTAGCCGACATGCTGCAGACACGCCATCAGATGAGCCTGACAGTGCGCACTGAGGTATCTCCGCAATCGCAGGCGTGGGGTTATCAACTGGGCTCGGTGTACATCCGCAAGGTCCATTTCCGGGACGCCGAAATGATCCGCCAGATCGAAGAAAAAGTAGTCAACCGTTTGCGGCAGGTGACCGCTGCCATCCGGCAAGCAGGCGCAAATCAGGTGAGCGTGATCGC
>Ga0302326_10017167_pt1 | contig 15114 bp, 10 predicted proteins | sample Palsa_T0_3_FD_202264 | JGI IMG/M metagenome (GOLD analysis project Ga0302326, IMG submission 202264) | Peat permafrost microbial communities from Stordalen Mire near Abisko, Sweden - Palsa_T0_3 | ecosystem: Environmental > Terrestrial > Soil > Palsa > Peat permafrost | place: Sweden: Abisko...
AACACGTAAGCCGGTTGCCCGGCGAAGCGGACCTGGTCGATGAGCTGCGCGGCCAGCAAATCGTCAACGACCGCTTCAACGCCCAGCGCGGCCAGCCGGTCCGAGTCGAACCGCGCACCGAGGACTGCCGCTGCGCTCAGCGTGCGCTTTGCCCTTGGGTCGAGTCGATCGATGCGAGCAGCGATAGCTGCCTGCAGCGTGACCGGCACGCTCACATCGCCAACCTCTGAGCCCGACAGGTATGCACCCGGCTCACCGCGGAGCACGCCGCGCCCGGCCAGTTCGCGCACTATCTCCTCGGCGAAGAACGGATTGCCGGCGGCCCTTTTGGCGATCCTCTGGCTCAGCGCGCCATTCGAGGGATCCGGGCCGAGCAGCTCCGAGACCAGTCCCGCGGTTTCCGAATCACTCAGCGGCGCAAGGGCAACAGTTTGGGCTCCTGCCACTCGGGTCAGCGCGCCCCGATATTCGGGCCGGTAAGTGATCAGCACCAGGGAGGGCGTCTGCAGCATGACCGTAAAGAAATCGGCTAACAGCGACTCGCTGACCTCGTCGATCCAGTGGGTGTCCTCGATGACAAAGACCGCCGGGGCCCGGCGGGCCAGCGAGACCGCATTGACCAGCATGGTTAACCGCCGCCGACGAGCATCCGGATCGATCTTCGGCAGCTCCACATCGGGATCGGCGATGCCCAGCAGGTCGTCGTAGAGCAGCAAGTCCTCAGGCGCCGCGTCGGGTGCCTGAGCCCGGATCTGCGCCCGCGCGGCAGGTGGGTCAAGACTCTCGACGCCGGTGACTGCGCGCAACAGGCGCGTCACGGCATGGAAGGGGACTTGGCTGGTGTGCGATTCGCAGAAGGCGCTGAACACGTCAACATCACGGGCATCTGCCATTGCCGAAACTTCTCGCACGAGACGGCTTTTACCTATGCCAGCCGAGCCGACGACGCCGACCACCGCGCCGTGGCCACCGATTGCACGCTTCAGCAACCCTGCAACTATGGACATTTCCCACTGCCGACCGATCAGATCCGGCTGCGGCAATGGCGGCCGAACTGCTATCGGGTCATCTTCGTCGGCAATGTCGTCGAGGTTCAGCAGCGACAGCAGGGCGGGCATGCCGGCAAGCTCGTTTACCGCATCCCGACATGTCCGGCACTGGTCCAGGTGTGACTCGAATTCGCGCCTGTCTGTCTCGGTCAAAGACCCCAGCACGTAGGCCGCGTCCCAGTGTGCGTACTTGTCGCCGTCTTGTTCGCGCGCTCCAGGGACGGATTCGCCCTGCCCTGAAACGGCGGTCATGGTGCCACTCCCATCTCCTGCAGCGTTCGCTGCAGCGCTCGCAGCGCGTGATGCAGCCGCGATTTCACGGCGCCTTCGGCGATGCCCAGGTCGGCGCCGATTTGTGCGGTTGTCCAGCCGTGATAATACGCGCGTCGAACCATTGCCCGATCCTCAGCAGACAGCCGCGCGAACGCAGCGGCGACCAGTGTCCGGTTGGTTTCCGGAACGTCCATAACCAGCCTTCCAGTGGTATCACGGATGCGGCGCCGTTTTGGTTCAAGACCATCGCTATCCGGTGGTCAACGTGCGAGGCAGGCTGCCCGTGCAATCAGGGAGCCGCAGAATCGCGAAACCGTGCGCCCTCGCGCGGCGCGGTGCCACACGTGCGACACGTGGTCGCTACCGTCATCCGAACCTCCGTCGCTTCCGGTCCCCCGAGCTTTCAAGGCCTCCCAAGAATAGGGCGCGCCAGAGGCCTGATTAGGCCATTTTTGCGTGGATCGCGTCAGTAAAAGAGCGAACAGAACGTTCGCTCGAAGTGGTCCTTCACGAGCTGTTACTTGTTACGGATTCGGCGCACCGCCAAAGCGGCGACGAGTGCTGCAATCCCGGCCAGCGAGATCACAACCGCGGGCTTCTTGACGAAGCCGATCGCCCGGGCTTTGGCGTCATCGGCGAGTCGGCGGGGATTGGCGCGCACAGCCAGCGAGTCGACGGTCGACGCGAGCTGGTCGCGGGCCTTGTCGATGTCCTGCTTGATGGTGTCGGGATCCCGCTCCGCCACTCTCGTCCTCCCTGTCGTCGGCGAACCCTGACCAGGCTCGGTCTAGGTTGGTGCCTGCCGACCTACCCTAGATCAGCCGGTACTCATCCCACCTGCCGGTGAACAGAAAGGCAGCTCCTTGACCGACACCGAACGCCTTGCGCCGGGCGACAAAGCGCCCGCCTTCACCCTTCCTGACGCCGACGGCAAGAAGGTCTCGCTCGCCGACTACAAGGGCCAGCGCGTGATCATCTACTTCTACCCCGCGGCATCGACACCTGGATGCACCAAGCAAGCCTGCGACTTCCGCGACAACCTGGGCGAGCTCAACGGAGCCGGCATCGATGTCGTCGGCATCTCCCCCGACAAGCCAGAGAAGCTGGCCAAGTTCCGTGATGCCGAAGGCCTGACGTTTCCGCTGCTGTCTGACCCCGAGCGCAAGGTGCTAACGGCCTACGGCGCCTACGGCGAAAAGAAGATGTACGGCAAGACCGTTCAGGGCGTGATCCGCTCGACATTCGTCGTTGACGAGAAGGGCAAGATCGCTGAAGCGCAGTACAACGTGAAGGCCACCGGACACGTTGCCAAGCTGCGCCGCGACCTGTCGGTCTAGGGCGGAAGGCTCGACAACAAAGATCCAGAAAATCATCAAGCAGATAGCGGGCGGCTAGCCTCTTAGCTCCGCACCGTGCGCATGCGACGTTGTCATCTCAAAAACGAACATGTCTCGACGGCTGGTTGTTCTCGCAGTCTCGGTGTTTTCTGCGTGCAATGATTCGCAGGGCTGCCTGGAGGACAAATGGCCGATGTCATCGACCAGACCAAGACGTTCCGACTGCTCGAGCAGCGGATCGCGAATACGACCAGTCCACGCCATCTCCTCATGCTCAACCGAGTGCTGCAGCACGCCATCGGCGAGGCCAAGCCCGATCTCGACGTCGTGATGTCGACCCTCGGCGCAAGCCCGCGCTATGTCGCGTGGGGCGCGCCCGCGGAGCTGAGCCCGGACGGTCGGCAAGATGTCGAAGCCTTCTACGAAGAGACGATCGTCAAGGGGGGCCAGTTCTTCTTCGAGATGGACATGGACCGAATCGTCGTTGATGACGACACCGTCGTCACCGAAGGGTATATGCGTTCGCTCTACTACGGCGCCGACGCGGCGGCCAGAGGCTTGCCCGCTGATGATCCAAAAGGCTTCTATCTCCTCACGCTTCGTATGCTGATCGTTTGGCCGTTCGATGCCGAGGGCTTCATCACCGGTGAGGAGACCTATTCCGCGTTTGCGACACCCGATTTCTTCAAGAAGATCGAGGAATCGCAAGTGCCACAGAAGTTCCGCGACTTCATCGCCACGCGTTAGCCAGAGTTAAAATAGCCGACCGAAGAAATGCGACCCACTGGTTTGTTTGTCGAAGGAACTCAGTACAACGTGAAGGCCTCCGGACACGTGGCCAAGCTGCGCCGCGACCTGGCGGTCTAGGCAGAAGCCTTGACACCCAACCGAATACCAGCGTGTACCGCTGGCTAACACCGAGAAACTGTGGTTCTGAGCGAAACGCGTCAGTCACCGATGACGGCGGCCTCCTTGTACTCGGTGATCGGCCGTGCGATCCCCTGTTCGTCGCAGACCCGCTGTAGCTTCTCCAGCGTCTCGTCGATCCCCGGTCCCAGCCGCCTGCCGGGCGTGAAGCTGGCCGGAAGGTGCTGCATGCCCTGGATCACCCCGATCGTCTGATAGTGCACGGTGCCCTCGATATCGCAGCGGTAGTCGGGCATCCGGTTGAGCACCGCCGTGAGCATCGACTTGAACACGGCTCGCGCGACATTGGAGCCGATGCAGCGATGGATGCCGAGCCCGAAGCTGAAGTGCCGGTTGTTCTTACGGCCGAGGTCTAGTCGATTCGGATCGGGAAACACCGCGGGGTCGCGGTTGGCCATCGCCCAGGACAACCACAGGCGCTCGCCCTCCTTGAACTTCGTGCCCGCCAATTCGAGATCGGCGGCGATCGTGCGACCGTCCCCGGGAGCCGGCGTGAAGTAGCGCAGGAATTCCTCGGTCGCGGAGTCGAGCACCGTTTCCGATTCCCGCCTCAGCAATTCGCGCTGCTCAGAGTTTTCGCCCAGCCATTCGAGTGCGTGCGCGGTCAGCGCCGTGGTCGTGTCGAAACCGCCGCCGATGATCAAGGCGAGCATTCCGAGCAGTTCGATGTCGGGGGCAGGTTCGCCGTTGATCTGGAGTCTTGCCATCGCGTCCACCAGGCCGGGGCGCGGGTTCTCGCGGATCTCGAGGAGGTGGTTGAGCAGGTCCATTCCCATCGCCATCGTCTGCTCCAATACCTTTGGGGCTTGCGGGGAATCGGCGCGTGTGTACACGCCGGCGTGGGCCGGCTCGCAGTACAGCGTCCACTTCTTCAGAGGAACGCCCATGATCGCCAGAGTCAGGACGGCGGGTGCGATGTTCGCGAGATCGTCGACGAAGTCGATCCGCCCGCTTTCGATCTTCTCGTCGATGCTCGCCCGGACGATCTCGTCGATAAACGGCACCCAGCGCTTGACGGCGGCCGGCGATAGGTAGGGATTGAGGATGCTGCGGTAGACGGTGTGTTCGGGTTCATCCATCTCGAGCATGCCGCCACGGACGCCGGCGTTCTGGGGCGGCGTGGGAATGCTGACGCCGTTATAGCCGGGGCGTTCGCCGGTTACGTCGCGGTCGTTGGACACGTATGGGCATCGAGCGAGCTCGAAGACTTCCCGGTTGCCCGCGGCCACCCAGTGCCCGCCGTAGGTGTCGGTCCACGCCACCGGGCACCTGGCGTGCATGTCCTCGGTGATCGCGGTGAACCGCTCGCGGTACTCCGGGGTGTGGCGATCAAAGTGGTAACGGTTGGCCTCGCCGGCGTCGCCGGTCAGGGTGTCTTCCGTGCTCACGGTGGCGTCTCCTGCGGACGAGTGGCTGCATCTACAAGCAGTATGCGGCGAGACGATCGGTCAATATGTGCATTCCAGGAATAGAGGGTCCCTGGTAGACGGCGAACATGCGATTGGACGAACTGCTCCTCGGTGCGGCGGCTTCGTTCGAAGAGGTTGACCGGCCAACGGCGGATCAACGTCTCGGTGGGTCAGGTGCGAGGCTGCCGTCTGGGGCGATGTGGGCGAAAATCTGCTGTACCAGGGTGAGTACATGAGGGTCCTCGACGGTGTAGATGTGGCGGCGGCCCTCTTGGCGTGCGCTGATCAAGCCGGCCAGACGGAGTTTGCTCAGATGCTGGCTCATGGTGGCCACGCCGACGCCGGTGCGTTCTGCCAGGGTGGTGACGTCGTGGACGTCTTGGGCGGCGAGCCATAGCACGTGTAGCCGTGTCGGGTTGCTTAGCAGTGTGAATGTGGCGGCGGCCGAGGCTAATTGCGGCCGGGTGGGTTCGCCGCGCGCGACCCCGGGTGTGGTTTCGGGTCGTCGTACTTTTTGGTTCGCCATGGCGGCATCCATTCTTACGCACTGGTGACGAGGGGGTTCGCCTCATCAAACATTTTAACACTTGCGAATATGACGAAATATGGGCAGGATGGGCACTCGAACAGCTAGTTCCAACGCTCCCCATCTGGGTGCCGACGAGGAAGGCAGACGCCCATGGTGCATATCGTGTTGCTGATTGCCTGCGCGGTGGCGATTTATCTGTCGTGCGAGTGGTTCGTCAATGCCGTGGAATGGCTGGGCCATCGACTCAACATCGGGACCATGGCGGTCGGAACCATCTTGGCCGCCTTCGGCACAGCGCTGCCCGAGTCAGTAGTCACCCTCGTCGCCGTCACCACCGGGCCCACCGCCGAGGTCCGCAACATCGGTGTTGGCGCCGCCATGGGCGGCCCCCTGGTCTTGGCAACCGTCGCCTACGGGGTGACCGGCGGCATGCTGCTGCTGCGCCGCCGCACCCACACCCGCATCCACTACCGCGAACTAGTCACCGCCGGAGTCGGGGCAGCAAGCCTCGATTCCCCCACACGCGACCGCGACGACGACGGCGGAGCGATCCTGGCCGATGGCGCCCACACAGCGCGCCTGGTCAAAGACCAGCGCTGGTTTTTGACGATATTCGTGGTCAAAGTGGCCTTCGGCTTGGTGGCGTTTGCGATCAAGCCGTGGCTGGGTCTGCTGTTCTTCGCCGCCTACGGCGTCTACTTCTGGCGCGAAATCCGCGGCGGCAGCAGCAGCGACCACGACGAGCAAGCGCTGGCGCCGCTCAAGCTGCAACCCCGCGCGGCGCGACCGGCTACCACGGCGGTCCTGGTGCAGACGCTGGGCGCATTGAGCCTCATCTTCGTGGCCTCGCAAATATTCGTCCACCAGCTCGACGCCATCGGCCCCATGCTCGGACTTTCCGGGGCCATCACCGCCCTGCTGCTGTCTCCGATCGCCACCGAACTGCCCGAAATTATGAACGCGATCATCTGGGTCCGGCAAGGCAAAACCCAACTCGCCCTAGCCAACATCTCCGGCGCGATGATGATCCAAGCCACCGTGCCCAGCGGCCTGGGTCTGCTCTTCACCGACTGGCGACTCGACCACGCACTGCTCTGGTCGGGCGCCGTCACGATGGCAGCCATCACCTACCTACTCGCGACGATGCGCGCCAACAAACTCACCCCTAGACGGTTGGCCATGGCAGCGCTGCTCTACCTCGTGTTCGCCGCCGGCCTCATCCCGATCTTGATCTGACAGTCACCCCACCACGGTCAACAACTGTCGGCGAACTCGCCGAACTCCTCCTCATCCAGATTGGAGACAGCAATGACGACTTCCGTATTCACCGAGGCGTCCGCCGCGGTCGCCACCCCCCAAGTGCGTTCGCCCAGCCCTCTGCGATCACTATTGACCGGCCTTGTCCTGGCGTTCGCGCTACTTAGCCTGGTGGCAGTTGCAGCCCCGACCGCGAATGCCGATTACTCGGTCGACAGCAGCAATTTCCTGGGCGCGCTCTCTTCCAGGGGCATCACCTTCGCGTCCAGGCAATCGGCGATCGCCGCCGGTCATGAGGTCTGCGATGAACTTGATCAAGGTAAGCAGGCAAGTGACGTCGGGAACGACGTGATGACGCAGACTAATTTGGACGGCTATCACGCCGGGTTTTTTGTCGGAGTCAGCATTGCCGCCTTCTGCCCACGGCATAGCCAGTAGAACCAAATACAGCCGAGTATCAACTCTCAAGAAAGGACATTGTTGATCACGAAATTCGTGTTCACTGCAGCGATCGCGCTCAGTGCTGCCACTGCAGTGGCAACACCGGCCGGCGCTGACCCAAGCTTATTCGGGGCGCTCAGCTGCAGCTGCACGCAGCCATCCGACGTCCCGCATGGCAAGCCCGCGGTCAGCGACCAGTTGAAACAGGGAATCCAGAGCGGCCTTGGGTCCCTGCACCGCGACCCGCCGAGCCCTGACTTCTTCTGAGTGCCTAGCGTCCCGCATTTTGTTCGTTATACGGGAGCGTTTCGCCGTCAGGTTTGTGTAAAGAATTGCAGGTCGCCGACTTTCGGCGGCGTAAACGAGTCCTCAGGCCAGATTCGCCAGCAACAGCGCCTCGGCGGTCGCGGCCTTTTCCAGCACACTTAAATCCAGGCTCTCGTTGATGCTGTGCGCCTGCGTCGCTGGGTCCTCCACGCCGGTGACCAGGATCGCCGCCTTCGGGAAGGCGGCGGCGAATTCGGCGATGAACGGGATCGAACCGCCCATCCCCATGTCGATCGGCTCGGCGCCCCAGGCGTGCCGGAACGCCGCCCGGGCGGCGTCGTACACCGGGCCGGTGGCGTCGATGGCGTAGGGCTGACCGACGTCGCCGGGGCTCACCGTCACGTGCGCACCCCAGGGGGCGTGGTGCTCCAGATGGGCGCGCAGCAGATCCAGCTGCGCGGCCGCGTCACCGCCGGGGGCTACCCGCATGCTGACCTTGGCGCGAGCGCGCGGGATCAGTGTGTTCGACGATGCGGCAATGGATGTGGTGTCGATGCCAATCACGGTGATCGCCGGCTTGGCCCACAACCGCTGCGGCACCGAGCCGGAGCCGATTTCGCTTACGCCGTCCAGCAGCCCCGATTCCGCACGCACCCGCTCGGGCGGGTAATCCACTACCGCAGCGGTGCTTTCGTGCAGACCGGCCACCGCGACGTTGCCGTCGTCGTCGTGCAGGCTGGCCAGCAGGCGCGCCAGCACCATCAGCGCGTCGGGCACCACGCCGCCCCACAGGCCGGAGTGCAGGCCGTGATCCAGCGTGGCGACCTCGACCACACAGTCGGCCAGTCCGCGCAGCGAGATCGTCAGCGAAGGCACATCGGTGCTCCAGTTTTCTGAATCGGCGATCACAATCACATCGGCGGCCAACACGTCGCGGTGGGCGGCCAGCAGGCGGCCCAGCGACGGTGAACCAGACTCCTCCTCGCCTTCGACGAACACCGTCACCCCGACCGGAGGATTGCCGCCGTGCGCCCGGAACGCCGCCAAATGCGTTGCGATACCGGCCTTGTCGTCCGCGCTGCCGCGCCCGTAGAGTCGGCCGTTGCGTTCGGTCGGCTCGAATGGCGGCGACGCCCACTGCGCAGGATCACCCTCGGGCTGCACATCGTGGTGGGCATACAGCAGCACCGTCGGCGCACCGGAGGGCGCGGGATGTCGCGCGATCACGGCTGGCGCACCGCCCTCGCTGACGATCTGCACGTCACCAAAACCGGCCTGCGACAACAGATCTGCAGTAACTTGGGCACTGCGATGCACCTGGTCGCGGCGGGCCGGGTCGGCCCACACCGACTGGATACGGACCAGGTTCTCCAGATCGTCGCGCACCGAAGGCAACACCTGGCGCACTCGTTCGACCAGATCACTCATGGTCTCGAGGCTAGTCGGGCTGCGGTCGACGCGAGACGCTAAGGCACCACCCGCCACATGGGTCACGTGAGGTGGCGGCGGCCTTTGTGCCCCACCTCTCAGCGACAAGGCTGTAGAGCGGCTGAGTTGTCGCTCGGAGGTGGGCAAATCGCCACGTGCCCGACTCCTTGCGACGGATGAGAAAAACCCTACGGCGCCTCGAGAATGGCCACCGCGGCAGCGGTGTCGGCTTCGTGCGTCAATGACACGTGGATCGTCACGTCCTTCAGATGCTTGGCGATATCGCCGGTCAACCGCACCCGCGGCCGGCCCCACATATCGGTGACGACCTCGATGTCGCGATGGATGTCCTCGCGCAACACCGGCCGTTGGGAGAACCGCGATCCGGACCAGGCCTTGATCACCGCTTCCTTGGCGGCCCACCGCGCCGCCAGGTGGCGTGCCGCCGATGAACTCTTGTCCGAGGCGTCACGCCGCTCGCCTGGGGTGAAGGTCTCGGCGAAGACCGTTCCGGGCTGGTCGACCTGCTCGGCGAACTCAGTAATGGAGACAAGGTCTATCCCCACTCCGACGATGCTCAAAGGCGCCGCTCCTCCTCATTGGCCCCGCTCCTGCGGGGCACAGGCTGGCCGCCAGCGCAGCTCATTTCTGCGAATCTATCGGATGCTCACTGGCGGTAGACGTCGTCGTCGCCCAATCGCGCGTTCGCGTCGAGCAACATCGCCGCTTCCTGCCGCTTCTCGGACACCTCGTGGTCGAAACGACGGTCGGCGGGCCGCTCGTACAGTGGGGCGCCGCCGGCGATCGCCGACGCCAGTCGTCGCTGTCCGGCCAGCAGACGCGCGTCTGCCCTACGCAGGTAATCCGCGCGCTGCTCGGCATCCAGCGTGGCCATGAAGGCCTCCGGGTGCACCAGCGCGACCAGACCGGACACGTGGCCGAACCCGAGGCTGGTCACCAGCCCGGCCTTCAGCGGGAACTTGTCGCCGAGCCGCAGCGTGTCGCGCACCCAGACGAAGTGCGCGGAGTCCGCGAGTTCGTCGTCGACGCAATCCAGGCTGCGGTTGGGCGGGATCACCCCGTCGCGCAGGATCTGGCACAGGCCCATCATCTGGAAGACCGCCGCGCCACCCTTGGCGTGCCCGGTCAGGCTCTTCTGCGACACGATGAACAATGGGGCACCGTCGGAGCGGCCCATCGAATCGGCCAGCCGCTCATGCAGTTCGGTCTCGTTGGGGTCGTTGGCCAACGTCGAGGTGTCGTGCTTGGAGATCACCGCGACGTCGTCAGCGCCGACACCCAGCTTGGCCAGCGACCGGGCCAGCGGCGAATCCTTGCCGCCACGTCCGGCACCCAGCGCGCCCAGGCCCGGGGCCGGGATCGAGGTGTGCACACCGTCGGCGAACGACTGCGCGTAGCCCACCACCGCCAGCACCGGCAGGCCCATCTTGAGCGCGAGGTCGCCGCGGGCCAGCAGGATGGTGCCGCCGCCCTGAGCCTCCAGGAACCCAAGCCGGCGCCGGTCGTTGGGCCGGGAGAACTTCGAGTCCGCAATGCCCCTGCCGCGCATCATGCTGGTGTCGGCGGTGGCGGCCATGTCACCGAAGCCGATGATGGCCTCCAGCGTCAGGTCGTCGAACCCACCGGTGACCACCAGTTCGGCCTTGCCGAGCCGGATCTTGTCCGCACCCTCCTCGACCGAGACCGCCGCGGTGGCGCATGCGCCAACCGGGTGGATCATCGCGCCATAGCTACCGACATACGACTGAATCACATGTGCGGCAACAACGTTCGGCAGAACTTCCTGCAGGATGTCATTCGGCTTGTTCCGGCCGAGCAGGTTGCCGTGATACATCGTCTGCATCGACGTCATCCCACCCATGCCGGTGCCCTGAGTGCTGGCCACCAGGCCCGGGTGCACCCATCGCATCAGCTCGGTCGGGGTGAAGCCCGACGACAGGAACGCGTCGACGGTCGCCACGATGTTCCACAGCGCCACCCGGTCGACCGAGCTGGCCATGTCTTGGCTGATGCCGAACACCGTCGGGTCGAACCCGGTGGGAATCTGCGCGCCGACGGTCCGCGACAGCTTAGTCTTGCGCGGCACGCGAATCTCGGTGCCCGCCTTACGGGTAACCTGCCAGTCGCTTGAGCCCGGGACCGGCTGGACCACCGTGTGCTCGGCGTCGAACTGGGCGAACCCACGGGCGTCGGCCTCCGATGAGACGACGAACGTGAAGTCCTTGTCCAGGAACACGCTCACCATGAGCGGCGACGCGTGATCGGGATCGATCGCACCGTCGTCGACGAACTCACGGATGCCGACGCGTTCAACCACGACGTCGTGATAACGCTCGACCAACTCGGCCTCGTCGATCAGGTCGCCGGACTCGTTGTCGTACCAGCCCGGTGTCGGGTCGTCCTCCCACTTGATCAGACCTGTGGTCCAAGCCAACTCGAGCACGCCGGCGGCCGACAGTTCGTTGTCGACCTCCATCTCGAAGCGAGTCCGCGACGAGCCGTACGGGCCGAGTTCGGCGCCGCCGACGATGACCACCAATTCGGACGGGTCGACGTCGAGGTCGGCCCACACCGGCGGCGGGGCCGGGCTGAAGCCGCGCGGCGGTGAGGGCAACGCGGCGATGGTGCCCTCGTCTGCAGCCTCGTCGTCAACCCCATCTTCTGCGGCCTTCGCTGCATGCTCCTCGCGGGCCTTGGCGGCCAGCTCAGCCATGTCCAGGTCGACATCGCCGAGCCCGCCGGTGAAGTCCACCTTGATCGGCGAAGTGGCCGCGGCCGCCCTCGACTCGATGTCGCAGAGCCCGAGCAGCATCTCGGCCATCTCGTCGGTGGAATAGGTTGTCACACCGGCTTCTTCAACGGCGCTGACGATCGCGTCGTTATGCCCCATCAGCCCGGTGCCGCGGGTCCAACCGATCAGCGCGTGTGCGAGGCTGACGCGCTGCGCCCACGACGACTCGGCTCCCCAACGGGTCACCACGGCGTCCAGTGCCGACTTGGCTTCGCCGTAGGCGCCGTCTCCGCCGAACATGCCGCGGTTGGGCGAGCCGGGCAGCACCACATGCAGCCGCGAGGCGATGTCGCGCTCGGCGCCGATCTTGGACAGACCACCGATCAACCGCTGCACGGCCCACAGCAGCACCTTCATTTCCATCTCCGAGCGCGAGCCGGCCTCGGACAGGTCGCCGACCACCCGCGGTGCCGCGAACGGGAACAGCAGGGTCGGGGTTTGTGCGTCTTTGATGTGAATCGACTGCGGCCCAAGGCTTTCGGACTGCGCGTTGCCGATCCATTCGGCCAGTGCATCGATGTCGGAGTAGGACGCCATGTTGGCCGCCACCACCCAGAGCGAAGCACCGAAGCGGGCGTGGTCGCGGTAAAGATTCCGGTAGAACGCCAACCGCTCGTCATCGAGCTTCGACGTCGTCGCGATGACAGTGGCACCGCCGTCGAGCAATTTGCCGACCACCGACGCGGCGATCGAGCCCTTCGAGGCACCGGTCACCACCGCGACCTCGGCGCTGTAGCGACCGGCGTCCGGGTTCTCCGCGCCGGCGGCGATCCGCCCGTACAGCGATGCGTGGATCTGTCGCCCGGCAGCAAGCGCCCTGCCCTGCCACCAGGTCGCCTGCGTCGCCACCACATGGCCGGCGCCCTCGAACCGCTCCGACAGCCGCGCCCAATCGGCGTTGGCCTCGTCGTCGTCGATCAGCCACAGCTTGACCAGATCTTCGCGGGCGCTGGCCCATCGGTCGTCGAACACGACGGCTTTCTTGCCGTCGAAGACTGGAGCCACCAACCGGGGCCAGTCGGCGCCGAGTTCGGTGGTGACCAGGTCGATCAGCTCGGCGTCGGTCGAGGCCGGCGGCACGCTGACCGGGTCGTCGAGCCCAAGTTGACCGAGTATCAGGCGGGCCGCCGAGGCGAGCACACCGTCGCGGCCGGTGATCTGTTCGGTGAATTCGCCGAGCGCGGCCGCGTCGACGGTTGCCCCGCCGCCGCCGCCGCCGGACGACGGCAATGCCACCGCGATTCCCCGGCGCGCGGCCACCGCCGTGACGGCGGCGTCGATGACGCTGTCGACGGCGGCGGCGTCAGCCAGCGCGCCCTCGTGCAGGTTGCCCAGTGAACCGCCACGAACGCTGGTTCCCTCGCGGGTACCCAGTGCGACCTCGACCGTGACGTGCTTGACCCATCCTTCGCCGAGCTCCCAGGTCTTGGTCACCCGCTCGGCGATGGCCGCGGGCCGCTTACCGGACGGACCCAGGATCGTGCGCAGCTGGTCATTGATGGCGTCGGAAAGCACTGGGCCGTAAGGCTTGTAGGTGCGTGCCAACTTGGTGACCTGAGCGCGCAGCCCGGCCAGGTCGGCCTCGGCGGCGCCGTCGATGGCGCCCAGGTTCAGCTCAGAACCAAGGTCGACCAGCAACTGGTTGCGCCGCGACGACGCACCGTCGGTGATGGACTCGATGGAGTCCAGCTCCTCGATCTGGTCGATGCGCATCTTGGCCGACAGCGCGATCAACGCCAGCGTCGCGTCGGCGGCGTTGAACCCGATGTCGTCGGGGCGTGGAGCGCCAGACGGAGCCACCGCGGGAGCGGTGGCGACGGCAGGCGCGACATCAGGGCTGGGCGCGCCTTCCGATGCGACAGCGTCGGACTCCGAAGCCTCCTCGAGGACATCCTCTGGCTCAGGGTCGGTGTCGGTGGCGAACAACACCGCGGCATCGCGCTCGGCGTTGAGCACTTCGATTGTGCTGTGGGCATACTCGGGCAGCTTGAGAGTGTTGGTAGCCAGTCCGGCGACCGTCGGCGCGGACTTCACGCCGATCTCGACGAAACGCTCGACACCCAGACCGCCGGCGGCCTCCTCGGTGAACAGCAGATCCTGAGTTTCGATCCAGCGCACCGGGCTAGCGAACTGCCAGGCCAGCAGCTCGATGATCACTGTGCGGGCCAAGTCGAACGGGCGCTCATTGAGCCAGTAGTCGTAGTTCTCGAGGATCTCGTCCAGCGGCTCGGCCGGCACCAGATCCCGGATCTCCTGGATGAAGTCGCGGTCCAGGCTGAACGGCCGCGGCACCAAGTTCGGGATGTAGCGCCCGATGATCACCCCGGGGTCTTTGCCCCGCGGCATAGCCCGTTCCAGCGAGCGACGAAAGTCGGCGACGCCGACCCGCAGCACCTCAGAGTGGAACGGCACGTCGATGCCGGGCACCAGGATGAACGACCGCTTGCCGCCGGTGATTTCGCGTCGGCGCTCCACCTCTTCTTCGAGGGCCTCCAGGCCATAGACCGTGCCGGCAATCGCGTACTGCGCGCCGCGCAGGTTGAAGTTGACGATTTGCAGGAATTCCCCGGTGCGCTGCGCAATCTCTTCAACGAATGCCGGTACGTCGGCATCGTCGAGATCGATCTGCGATGGCCGGATCGCGGCCAGCCGGTAGTTGGACCGGCCGAGCTCGTCGCGCGGCACGATGTCATGCATGTTCGACCCACGCTGAAACACCGTTTCCAGCAACGCTTCCAGCCCGTACATGTCGCTCACACAGGCCAGCGCCGTGTACTCGCCAACGGAGTGACCGCACGCGATCGCGTCTTCTACGAACGCGCCCTGCTCACGCATCTCGGCGACCTGCGCCGCGGCCACCGTCGCCATGGCGACCTGAGTGAACTGGGTCAGGTACAGCACGCCCTCGGGGTGTTGGTAGTGCACCCCGCTGGCGATAAGGCTGGTCGGGTTGTCCCGCACCACATGCAGGATCGAGAAGCCAAGGGTCTCGCGGGTGTACTTGTCCGCGTCGTCCCACACCTTGCGGGCAGCCTTCGAACGGGCGCGGACGTCCATGCCCATGCCCTTGTGCTGGATACCCTGGCCCGGGAACGCGTAGACCGTCTTCGGCGCGGCCAGCCGTGCGGTGGCCGACATCACCAAGTCCGAGCCAATGCGGGCTGCAACCTCCAAAATCTCTGCGCCCTGGTCGATTCCGACACGGTCGACGCGGAAGTCCACTTCGTCGCCGGGTCGCACCATGCCCAGGAAGCGGGCCGTCCAGCCGATCAGCCGGGCCGGCGGCCGGGCCTGACCGTCGGTGGCGGTGACGACGTGTTGCGCGGCGGCCGATAGCCACATGCCGTGCACGATCGGCGATTCCAGGCCGGCCAGCAGCGCGGCG
>Ga0302326_10017169_pt1 | contig 15113 bp, 10 predicted proteins | sample Palsa_T0_3_FD_202264 | JGI IMG/M metagenome (GOLD analysis project Ga0302326, IMG submission 202264) | Peat permafrost microbial communities from Stordalen Mire near Abisko, Sweden - Palsa_T0_3 | ecosystem: Environmental > Terrestrial > Soil > Palsa > Peat permafrost | place: Sweden: Abisko...
TCCTGATATGAGAATTCATTGGTGTCGTACTACGACAACACCTGAAAATCGGAGTCGATCACGCGCGCAAGAGCATGTGTGCTGCCACGCGGATGTGAGGTCCACTTGAGGTCCAAATGCCTACTGAGGTCCAATTACGGTCCAAATCGCTTGCGTGCAAGTCTTGCGTTTTCATTGACCGCTCCTTGTAAGCAATTGATGTGAGTACCTTGACACGGTAGAGGTCACAGATTCGAGTTCTGTCGGGCCCACCATACTCCTAAATGCTTTGCAGCGAACGAGCCGAAACGGCCTGGGCCGCCCTTTGGGTTCACGGCACGAGGTTCAGACCCGTGACCAAGCGCATTCAGGTTATCCACGCGGCCGCTTCATCCCACGCGTCGTGGATGTTTCAAGTTTCCGGGCTCGGAAATAATCGGGCAATCCCGACTTTGTTTCGCGCAGGATTTCGACGATGGCGTCCCGGTCCGCAGCCGGCCTCGCCGATAGCGCCTTCCACATACGGCGGTAGACTGCGGCCTGTGCTTCAGCGGGGAGAGCCTCGAAGGCCTTGCTATAAACCATATAACTGCAGGGGTAACGCAGCAGGCGCCCTCTGAGGCTCAGGTCACGCAGTGAGCGGCCTTCCCTATCGCGCGGGCCGCGGGAAGCGAAGGCTTCCTCGAAACCGGACGTGCCGGCGATTTCCCCCTCTAGCGGCGCTTCGCCGACGAACAGCAGGGAGTCCGCAAGTTCGTTCAGAGCAGCACGAGCGGGCTGGGTAAGCGAGTGGTTTTCAACCAGCGCGATACGCGACTCCCACGCGGCCCGAGTCAACAGGTTCATTATGCGCACCTGATGCTCAAAGACCAGAAGCGCCGCAATATCGCTATATGGCGTCAACCTTGTCTGGGGGCCGCACTTGCCCTCGAGCGAATCCAGATGAACCGGACCGCCTTCCAGCATTAATTCCGGATGAGCCTCATCGGCCGCGATGAGATTGCCCATATGCAGTGCCGGCCCGCTGATACCGGTGACGTACCAGCCGCCCCACAGCTTGTCAAACGTCATTCGGCCGTCGGTATCGTATTGGGGCGCGTTAATTAGCGGCACGCCCGAGCGTGAGGGAAATACGCTGCGCAACAGCACGCCGGGCACTCCCAAGGTAGCGGCGGTCATATGGCAGCGCAGGCAGTCCTGGCGCCGCGTGAAGGGCGACTCCGGAGTAGCCGCCGCCATGCGCTTCCGGTACTCGGATGGCCTTTGGTCAAGCCGGTAGAAAACCATGCCGCGGCGCGGGTCGTGCGAGGCGATTTCCAAGTAGCCTCCCCGCACCCATCCGACGATTACGGCATCGTTAAAAAAGAGGACGCGGGGATTGGAGGGCTCGATGCGCATGGCCTGAATGCTGGTCTTCGAGAAGACCGCCATCTGCGATTCCACAGGAATGTCTAGGGCCTTCAGCACGGCCGGAAGATAACCGGTCACGGGGTCGAAAGCCAGCCGCACTTGGCCCTGTTCGATCTTCCGGCTGAGTTCGGTCACCGGATCGATCAAAGGGAGAGATGAGTATCCGATGGCGGGGTGGTCCAAGGGGAGCGTCTGGCCGGAGGCAAGCGCGAGTCCCATCATGATGAGCACGATGAGTGCGCCCAACGAACGCCGGCTCAACATGTGCGCGAATGGCGAACGAGACGCGACGCCGCGATGACGAGCGCACCAGCGAAGGCTGCCGGCGAACGCCAACGGGACGGCCACCGCGAATTGCGCGTCCACGGCGAAATGGAACATTTACCAAGAGCTCATTATGGCTTTGCGCCGCCAACCGCAAATAGAATGGCATCGTTGATGGCGTAGACCACTCCGTCCGGTCCTATGACACTTGGCGTGTAAGCTTCCCCAATTCCGGGAGTAAGCACAACTTTTTGAGACAGAGTATTGCTCGTAAAGTCCCACCGATAGACGACGCCGTCTTCGCTATTGATGATGGCGGATTTGGTATACGGATCGACGGCCGCCGTGTTGATGCACCACTCTTTTACGGCGTTGGGGAAACCCTCACTGGTGTCTGGCGTGACCCCCGTCACCGTGATCACTTCTTTCATGACGGTGGCGCTGGAGTACTCATCCTGCATAGTGGCGTTGGGATCCAGCACAGCGACCTTGTTGACGCCGTTGCCGGTGCCTATTCCAACGTAATTGTTGTACTTGGTCAGGATCAGGTAAGTTGACGTTCCAGTGTAGCTGGGGACGCTGCTGGCAGGCACCACCGACGCCGTGTTATCCCAGCCGAACGACCCCGGCGTCTTCAGCGTGGAAAGAGTCGAGTTGAAGTGCAGCATCCAGCCGCGGTCATTGTGCGAGGAGCAGCAGGGGTTCTCCAGCACACCGTAGTAGACGTCGCCATCGGGGCCTACCATGGGCGCGGCTGAACTGTCGCTGGAAACCGTGGCGCGGGAGCCGCTGAGGGGATCGAACAGTTGCACGTGCGCGATGGGAGCGAGCGTGGTGGCGTTCAGTGAAACCAGGTAACCGTTCGCGTCGAATTCGCTACCGCCGGAGACGGCCACATAAACAGTCTGCTCCTCGTTGCTCAGCGCCGGCGCGCAGTTGAGCGCCACCTGGGTAACGTTCGGATCGTTGCCCGCCAGCGATGTGGCGCTGATCCAGGTTCCCGCGCCGTGCGCCCCGATCCGCGCAATTCCGCTGACGACACTAGCGGCGTTGCCCGAAGCAGCGGTGAAGCCGAAAAAGATATTTCCTTGGTGGTCCGCCGTGATCGGCGTCGAAATGTGGATGGCGCCATTGAGCTCGCCGCTATTCGCGAGGTAGATTGCCTTGCCATAGAACACAAGTAGTCCGGTGGCGCCGGATTGACCGTTCGAACCCGTCGGGGAGTTGACCGAGTCACGATAATAAACGGTGCCGCCAGGGCCTGGATAATAAAGACGCGTGTCCAGACTCAGGGCTGGTCCATAGGGAGGCGTCCAGTCATGGCTTGGGAGCGAATAGTCGGAGGGTAGAGTATAAAGCGGAGCGCAGGTTGAACCTCCGCTGGAAGCGCAGGTCGCGCCACTGAAAGCCAGCACTTCGTACCCCCCCGAAGCCGTCCTCACCGGCGCCAGCACAGTGTCGGCAGCGGTAACGGATAGCGAACCGTAGTGAATATACAGAGGTCCGGTGGCGCTTGGTGTGTTGGGATTGGGCGCGTTGATCAGGTCCACTGACGTGCGCCAGAGGATCTTGCTCAACTCTCGCGCTGGAACGATGGAAACCGCCGTGTGCTGCGGATTGTGGGCATAGCCGCTCCAGGGAACATTCACGCCCTGCGCCCGGATCGTGACGGGAATAACGAACGCAGTGAAACATGCGAGCGCCAGACGGGTGCGCACGGTATTAAACAGAATCGATAGTCGAGCCATTAAGCGAGTTTACTCCAACGTTTCGGCAACGCAACAGTATAGTACGTATTGAACTAAGTCTGGGGGCCATTTGGCGCAGCCGCAGGGGCGGCATTTCAGGCCGGAGTTCGGAAACGGTTGTTCGCACCAGAACGGCGTTCTGCGAGATCAGTCCTGGGAAGTCCTAGTGCCGGGCCCACCACTGAAACCCGCACAATTCCGAGCGTTTACGCGAACTCCAACGCGTCCGTGCCAAGCACCCGTAGCCCATGGAGTCCAAATGGGGTCCAAATTCTTTATGAATCGATAGCCGTTCTCGCCGCGGCCCGCCGGATTCAGGATCGCGCAAAAACGCGCACCCTCTCGAAAGCCCCCCCCGGACGCACTCCGCTGCGCAGGTCGCTCAAATTGCCGCCAGCATCGCCGAGTTCGGCTTCAACAATCCCATTCTCGTGGACACGAAGACGCTGGGCAAGGACGGCTCCTGGCCGCGCGGAAACTGGGGCTCAAAGAAGTTCGCATTGGACTCGCGGCTCTGCAGCAGGAAGACTTCGATCTCAGTCTGATCGGGGTCCAGCACGAGCCGATGTTCTACGCCCTCGTCAGGGGAGAGAAAGATCCCTGGTACGGCGACAAATCCCAATCAACGCTCTGGGAAGAAAAGAAACCGGCGGCGAACCGGATACACCCGACGGCCAAGCCGGTAGAGCTGGTAGAGCGCGCGCTGCGGAACAGCAGGCTGGTAATATGGTCGCGGACATGTTCGTATCCGAGCGACGGATTTCGGAGCACTGTCCTCCAACAGAGCGACGAGACGATTCGGAAGGAGAGGTTGATTTTGGTGGATGGATTGCAAGCGTTCGCGCGGGAGTCCCAGCAGACAATGAAGACTTGCCTTGTTCTAATCAGGAATGGAATCCGGCGCCGCTATGAAGCCGCCGCCAGGTGTGTAATAATTGCCGCCGTGTTCGCATTGTGCTTTGCGTCCGCGGGCACAGCACAGATCCAGCCGAGCCCGATACTCACGGACCAGCTCTTAGCGCAGGCAGCACCCGATGAGTGCTTTGCAGGTATCGGGCAACCTTATCCGGCCATGCTCAGTCCAGGGGTCTGTCCGAGCGGCTCAGTTCCGAAAACAAACCAGGCATACGTCTGGGGGCTCACCCAATCAGGGACAAAACTGTGGTTTGGCACGGCAGCCAATGTAACTTGCATTACACCGGGCTCTGTGCAAAACCCGACGCCGATCCAAACAACAACATTGGTCTGTGAATACGGTGAGAGCCAGTATGGTCAGGCCCACGACTTACCTCCGGACTACGGCGATTGGCGGCCTCCGAAAGCGTACGTCTACGATACTGCCACAAGCACCTTGACCGACAAGACGCCCATCGACAGTAAGTTCTCAAACACCTTAGGCATGCGTTCAGCCGGCACGATGGGGGATACGGTATTTATTGCAGGCCCGGCGCTGGGAAAAAAGGGCGTGAATATCTTCGCGTGGAGCTCATCTACGCAACATTATTTAGGGTCATGCCAAGTGTCGTCGTTCAACAACATCCGGCAATGGAGACTGATCAATAACGTCCTCTACGCCGGAGTCGGCAACGAGACCGGTGGAGGTTCAATAATTCGCTGGAACGGGACACCGCAACAGCCGTTTGATACCTCAAGTTCAACGTGCGGGTTTGAGATAGTGGCCAACTTGCCCGGAGAGGCGGCTTACCTGACCGCATTTGGGGATAATTCAGACCAGATTGCGGTATCGGCTTGGCCCAATCCACACGGGGCGGGCGTGTACCTCAGCCCGGTTATGAACGCCGCAAGGGGATTGACTGCTCGCGATGCGTCGGCATGGACGCGGGTCTGGGAACCGTCCAACTACGAGCCGGATCCTGTAACCGCTACCGCTTACGCCGGTGGCGCCATCGCGTATTGGAACGGCGCCTTGTATTTCGGGACCATGAATCTGGTGACGGGTGGATTGCTTGCCTTTGAGAAGGTTTACGGTACACCACCGCAGCAACAATTCATCGAGGTGTTTCAGAATACTTATCGCGCCATCTCCATTTGGGCGATTCAGAGTCCGAGCACCACACCCACCGTGCAGCTCCTCTATGGCGAGTCCGCTTTGCCGAAGTACGATCCCACTACGGCCACGTTCGTCTCAACGCCGACCGGATTCACCCCGCTCTATAGCCCCTCCGGTTTCGGCAACCTTTTCAACGGCCACACCTGGTCGGCCACCGTGTTTCAAAACCGTTTATTCTTTGGGACCATGGATTGGAGCTATCTGCAGGGTGAGGGCCGCGCTCCGCCACCGGCGCCCGGCGTCATCCAACCAAGCTCTGCCTGGGGCGCCGACCTCTGGCGCTTCGACTCCGCGCCGGGTCCGGCTGTGGCCGAGAACCTCAACGGCCTCGGGGATTTCCTCAACATCGGCTTTCGCAACTTGACTGTTTCTCCGGATGGCCAAAGTCTTTTTCTTGGCACCGCGAGTACCGGGAATCTGACACCCATGGCCGGATGGCAATTGTGGGATCTCCAGTTGGCGCCCTGAGGCCTCCGGGCGTGCCGTTGGAAGGCACGATCCTGAAATCGGATTTTGCGCTACCGAGACCGGCCTCCACGATTCGCAGGCTATGAGTCGCCGGATTGGCCTGAGCCGCCTTCGGCAGCAGAGCGATTCATGGCTCGTGTTGAGGAGCACTTACGGCTCACGGGCTCAGGTCATAATGATGCGATTCACGCCTTGACCAGCTCCATTAGCGATGAGTAGCCAACCAACCGAATAGTTCCACTGGTCTTCGGGCCCGCGGTGCAATGGCGGACTTGACGCCGCGTTGGTTGAGTTGGAAAGCCTTACAGTTGCCTTTTGGGGACCGACTCCCTCACGGTGGCGGCTCGGTACACAGCTGCAAACACGCAGTCGCGATTCTGAGCCGCGCGCGTGAGCAAGCGGTTTTTTGCCTTCTTCAGCATCCTGCTCTAGTGGTAGTTCTTCCAGATGAATTGCATCGAGGTTTTGCTGCTGGTGCTGTAGACCGTAGATAACCAATCGTTGTCGGGAAAGTTGAGGTACTCGTTGTACATGTTGATTCGCACGTTCTCAGCGTTGGAGTAGTCGATAACTTTATTTCCACCTGTGGGACTTTGGACCCAAGCGTCGGTCATGACAATGGCGCCGTATTGTGCCAGATCGGGGAAAACCCAGCCCGAGGCTGGGCCCGAGCAGTTGGCCACGCAGGGCCGCTCCATGATCCAGTCCGCTGTGTTCCCCGAGAAGGAAGTGCCGGCGAGCGGCGTTGAATATATGCCTCCCTGGCTCTGGGTCCGGTCAACAGCCTGAAACCAGGCGGTATGACCACTTGGCGTTTGAGCTCCTTTCGAATTGCCCACCCACACCGTGACCGCCATGTGATCTCCGGGGTTGACGCTGAACCGCGGCTGCTCCGACTGGTTAGGTACAACCTCGGTCCAGGCGTAATAGTCGTAGACATATCCGAACGCCGTTTCAACGATAGACTGTTCCGTTCCGGCCTGGACCAGATCGTTGGTGCTCACGCCATCGAGCCCCACCCATAGGCTCGATTGTTGGCTGATGGAGAGCGACTCGTAGTTCCCGATCGGGGGAACAGGCCACCAGCCGTTCACCCGAATATAGCTGGAGGGCGCGCTCTGCGCAACGTAACCGCTCCAGTGGGAATTGGAGAGAAAGCCTGCTTCGACCGAGGGTTGAGTGTGACGAATGGCAGTTTGGCGCACTGACTGCGGCGGGAGCATCGTGATGGGGCGGGAATACGTCTCAAGCCACCTGGTGTATGCTTCGGGGGATTCCGCGGGGTCGGGGCGCGGGGAGTATCCAACAGCAACGATCTCCTGGTCGGAGAGCTGCCGGGCGGATTCATCCGTCAGCGCCGGCAGGACTCTTGAACCCTTGGGCGCGGGAATGGAAGTCATTGGCGCCGGCATGTCCGCGGTCGGGGCAGAGCCAATGTGGAGATGGACGGGGTGGGTCGTCACTGCGTTGGCAGTGGCGCAATCGAGTTGCAAGGGGACATCCTCGGCTTCCTCGTTCGGGATGAAGTGAAACTGGACGTACCCCTCGATATTTGCGTAAAGTGTCATGGTCTTGGCCGGGTCATTGTCACCCGCGACATGCAGATCGCAGGCCGCCTCGGGCTCGGTCTGGAGGACCACCGTGGTGAGGGTGTGGGGAGCCAGGGCAAAGTGTTTCTCCGGAACGATCCGGGGCGGGACGGGATTCTGGGCAGATGCTGGAACTGCGAGGCCCAAGACGATCGCCGCGCATGCGGCGATTCGGATGTTATAGGTTACCTGACGTTTTGACATTGAAGTTTCCTCCTCTTCTCTTTCTCTTTTTTTCCGTACGGAAGCCGCGGTCTGTAGCGGCGGAGCCGAGTATGGCGGGAAGTCGGGCGGCCAGACAATAGCCGGACTCGGGTTTGTTGGTAACCGTGCGACCCTATCGAAACATTGAAGATAAGCAGCGAGGTGACCACCCAATCGGAGCCTTAAATGATAAGATGAGTTCCATCCGAGGCTGTGGATGGCCGAGCAAACTCAAAAGCCGGTGGTTCGATTCGGTGTCTTTGAAGCAAGCCTTCCGTCCGGCGAACTGCGTAAGCACGGGTTGCTGATCCGCCTGTCGGGCCAGCCTTTTAAGATTCTGGCGATGCTGTTGGAGCGGCCCGGCGCAGTGGTCACTCGCGATGACTTGCGCAGAAGCCTCTGGTCCGCCGAAACTTTCGTCGACTTCGAGCATAGCCTCAATAGCGCGGTGAAGAAACTGAGGGAGGCGCTGGGGGATTCAGCCGAAAATCCGCGCTACATCGAGACTTTACCTCGGGTGGGGTATCGGTTCATCGCTCCGGTAAGCTCCAGCGTCCCAGGGGCGATCGTTGAGCCAGCGCCGCAACCGGTTGCTGCGCCAGTGGTTCCGGCCGCCCGCCATCGGCCGGCTCATCGGTGGGTTCTGGCCGGAGCCTGCGTGATTTTGGCAGTGGCCGGCGTAATCTGGTACATAGTTTCGCGGAGATCACCGCTCCTCACCGAACAAGATTCCATCGTCCTGGCGGATTTCGAGAACCGGACGGGCGACCCGGCCTTCGAGGGCACGTTGAAAAAAGTGCTCGAAGTTGAAGTCAGCCAGTCGCCATACTTGAATATCTTGCCGGATCAGGATGTGCGGCAGACCATGGAATCGATGCGACGCCGCCAGGATGAACCGATCACAAAGCAGGTGGGCCTGGAAATCTGCCAGCGCAGTGCGGCTAAAGCGACAGTGAACGGCTCCATCGCCAGCGTCGGGAAACGCTACGTGCTGACGCTGGAGGCTTTGAATTGCGCCACGGGCGCCGTGATCGCGGGCGCTACTTCCGAAGCCGAAAGCAAGGAGCGCGTACTCAACGCGCTGGACGATTGCACAGCGAAGATTCGCCGAAAGCTGGGCGAGTCATTGGCTTCGATCCGGAAGTTCGCCGTTCCCATGGAGCAGGCCACCACCGGCTCACTGGATGCGTTGAAAACGTTCGCACTGGGAGACGAGCTTCGCCGGCAAGGTAAAGTCGCCGAGTCCATCCCTTTTTTCAAGCGGGCAACTGAGCTGGATCCTCAATTCACGCTCGCTTATGGACGGCTGGGCGCCGCCTACGCCAACCTGAACGAGAGCGGCCTGGCCCAGGAGTATTTAGGAAAAGCGTTTCAATTGAGAGAACGCACCAGCGAGCGGGAGAGGCTCTACCTGGCCGCCCGCTATTACGAAAACGTCAGCGGAGAAGCCGGCAAGGCCATAGATAACTACGAAATGTGGAAGACCGCTTATCCGCGGGACTGGATTCCGTACAACAATCTGGACAACAAATACACGGACCTGGGCCAATACGAAAAGGCGATCGAACTGGGCCGGGAGGCGGTGCGGCTCAACCCGAATCACGAGTTTCCGTACGAAACGCTCGCCAGGGCCTACAAACGCACGAACCGCTACGCGGAAGCCAAAGCCATTTGTGAAGCCGCCATCGCCAAACACCTGGAGCGCTGGGGCCTGCACGGTATCCTCTATCAAATCGCATTCGCTGAAGGCGACACCGTGACCATGCGGCGCCAGGTGGAGTGGGGCATGCAAACGCCCAGTGACGACGAAACTCTAGTGTATGAAGCGTCGGCAGCGGCAACCAAGGGCAGGCTCCGCGATTCTCGCGAACTGTGGCGGCGCGCCTTCGCCGTGGCTAGCAAAAACGGGCTTCCAGAAAACGCCGCCACCGCGGTGATGGAGCAAGGATCGATGGAGGCCGCTTTCCATAATTTCACGGAGGCCAGGGAGCGCGCTGCCGCCGCGATGGCGCTCGAAGGAGCGAATGTTTCAGACGACACCGCGCTGCTTGTGGCTCAAGCCGGCGACCTCAGCAGGGCGGAGTCGCTGGCTGACGATCTGGTTCGGCGACGCCCGCTCGACACTCTGGTAAATGAGGTCATGGTTCCCATGATCCGGGCGGAGGTGGCCATCCAGCGCGGGCAGCCGGCGCACGCTGTGGATCTGCTCCGCAATGCCGCGCCTTATGAGCTCCGTGATTTCTCCGTGCCGCACGTACGGGGGGAGGCGTATCTATCGGCCAAGATGGGAACGGATGCAGCCAGGGAATTCCAGAAGATCGTGAAAAACCAAGGCGTCAATCCCATTTCACTCTATTACCCGCTCGCGCACAAAGGACTGGCGCAGGCCTACGCGCTACAGGGCGACAAAACTGGCAGCCGGCGCGAATATGAAGAGTTCTTTGCGTTGTGGAAGGATGCCGATCCCGATATTCCCCTGCTGATCGCGGCCCGCAAGGAATATGCGGCCTTGAAATAAACGCTACGATTATCGCTAGCTTAGGATGGGAGCGGCGAGAGTTTCGTTAACTCCATGTGCGGCCCATATTGGTAGGGATGCGGCAACAAGTTGGGAATCCTCGTTCGCATCGATATAGCGCTTCACGATCGTGCCGCTCGCCGCCCAGTGCGTGATGCCCGCCAAACCAGTGATGAACATCAGGAGAACAACTCTTCAAGATCCGAGCGTAGTCCTTCCGATTCACTCGTAGAAAGTTTTGTAGGGCAATCCGTGACCGAAACGGACGTTCCAGGAAGCTCGGTTCGAGTACGGGCGGCCGATACTGCAAAGCGCAAAAAATGGGACGCGCCTTATCCACCGAGCCGTAACTGACGGAAAACACATAACTTTCTTCAAAAATGCAACCAATCCTATCATGGGCCGCGTTTCAGTCGATTAAAGAACATGATGCGTAGAGGCAACGTTCCGGCATGACGTATCGCACCCAGCAACTACTGGCGTTAGGCGGCCTTACCCTGGTGGCCAGTCTGGCATCCACGGCGGGTTTGTACTCGCTCGCCGAACGCCACTTCTACGCCGAGTATCGCGCGAAGCTGCTGTCGATCGCGGCCACCGCCGCGGCGCTCACCGACGGCGGCAAACTGGCGAGCATCCAGAAACGTGAGGATGAGGCCACGCCCGCTTACGCGGAGCTGCACCGCGCCCTGAAGGCCGTTCGGGACGCCAACCGGAGAAAAGATACGCAAGTGCAGCGCGTTTTCGCGGTGGTCGAGCAGGGTGGCTTGCTTCACATCGGAGCGGACGCTGAGGAAGATCCCGCGCTGATGGGCCGCGCGGGCGAGGTATACCGCACTCAGGGCGCACCCTTGCAATGGGAGACCGCCGCGGTGGAGCAGGATTTCTCCACCGATGAGTTTGGCCGCTATTTGCGCGCCCATGCCCCGGTGCGGGATCGCGATGGCAAGCTGGTAGGCGCGGTAATCGCCCAAGCCAGCGTGGAGTGGGTGGAAGGCAAGCTTCGGCCCATGAAGCAGGCCGGCCTGGTGGCCCTCGGTCTTTCGCTGATACTTTCCATCCCGGTCGCGTTCTGGTTGAGCGGCCGCGCCAGTCGCCCGCTTACGGAACTGAAACGCGTGCTGGATTCCATCGCAAAAGGCGATCTGAAGGCCCGGGCGAATATCACCTCCAAAGACGAATTCGGCGAAGTGGCCCAGTCGGTGAACGCGATGGCGGACGGGTTGGCGGAAAGAGATCGCGTGAAGTCCGCATTTGCCCGCTACGTGTCCCAACAAGTGATGGATTCAGTGCTTACTTCCGACTCTGGAGGCGTGCTTCGTGGAGACCGGCGCAGGATCACCGTGCTGTTCTCCGACATCCGGGGCTTCTCGAAAATCTCCGAACACTTGGCTCCCGAAAAGGTGGTACAGCTTTTGAACGATTACTTCGAGCTGATGGTGGAAGTAGTATTCCGCAATCAGGGAACGCTCGACAAGTTCATGGGCGACGGATTGATGGCCATTTTCGGCGCTCCCGAGAACGACCCGTATCAGGAAGAGCACGCCCTGAAAGCCGCCATCGAGATGCAGCAGGAACTGGCTAAACTACAGGTCCGATGGGAGGCGGAGGGGATTCAAATCCGCATCGGCGTGGGCATCCATTCCGGTCCGGCAATTGTGGGGACCATCGGGTCTTCCCGGCGGATGGAATACACGGCCATCGGCGACACCGTCAACGTAGCGTCGCGCTTGCAGACTGCCACCAAAGAACTGGGCGCCAGCATCCTGGTCAGCGAACACACTTATTACGGCGCCAAAGGCGCGTTTCCCTTCCGCAATATGGGAACCATCACGGTTCGAGGCAGGGAAGAACCCCTCACCGTATACGCGTTGGACGTCGCTTCGCCGCTCCCGGAGTTGGCAGTCGGCCAGGAGACGGCTCCCGTCGCCTAGCGCGTCTGGCACACAGTTTGATCAACGGCTGTTAGACCAGCCAAGTGGACGAGTCACCGGGCCGACAGAGGCGAGGCATCGTGGCGAAGAAACAGGGAGCCTACATAGGCGCCGATAATACCAGACGGCGGGTCGCTTACTGGAGCGCTGTTGGCACTTCAACCCGTAGCCGACTATACGTCAAAGTGATCTGACGTTTCGGGGTTGGGTCGTGCACAGCCGTGCCGCACGTTCCAGCACGCCAAGAGCAGGAGTCCTTCTATAATGAGCGGTTATGTCGATTCGTGTAGAGTGGGCTCCTGACGAGCAGTTCGCAGTGGACATTCGGGACATGGCTCTTCGCGCCAACGAGGAGGCGTACCTTTCAAAAGGACTAAAACTGCGAGTAAGCGCGAAGGGACCGGTGGTTTGCGGCGGCTCGGAGTCGGAGGTGCTGGTAACAGGAGACGCCTCGCAAGGTGACCTGGGACCGCTCCTTGATGGCGTTGAGACCCGATTCAATGTGCGGGCAATGGCCACGCGAAATCACGGCGTGCCCCTCAAAAAGGTCCAGCCGCTGGACGCCGTCTTTCGCGTCGGCTCCCACGTTGTGAGGGCGGCACTTCTGGGCGAGCTGCTGTTGGCGAAGATGAACGGCCTCCAAACGGTCTCCCGTCAGCGGCTGATCCCAAAACAGAAGTCTGCCCAGTTCAAAGCCGCTCTGGAACGGTGCGCAATCCTTCGAGATGAAGTGCTTGAAGGGCATCTCGACAAAAGCAGATTCGATGCGAAGTTGACAGCCCTACGCGCTCAAGAGCCCCTCCTATCTCCTGCGTTCTTCATCTCAAGCCTAAATGATCGTGCCGACGCGGTGCGAGCATCGCTGCTGAGAGGCAGTTACCACCTGTCGCAAATGACTGCAGCTCTGGATCTCACTAATCAGACCCTACGCCGCGGAGGCAAGCAACCACCTGCAAAGACCGAAGTCCGTCACTTCTCGCAGGTAGGAGACATTGTAGCGGATGAATTTGCGAGCGGCGTTTTGGCCTGCTACGGCTCCCTAGATTTGCTTAGAAAATTGTTCGATTATACGGTCCGTGAGCCTTTCGGGGAACCTACCAAACCACCTGACTCTCTGTTCGATACAGCGTTGCCGAGCAACCTACCGGCATACTCACTGGTACGACCTTTCGCTCTCCCGAGTATCGCACCAACACACTTCAGAGCCCTATACGTTCTCCGGAGCGAGCTGTTCCACAATGCGGCAGCCGATTACCTTCGGGCAGCAATCTATGTGGGCTTCGCCCTGCCACCCGTGAACTCCGAACCGCTTCAGTATGCGCAATATATGACTCGCGACCTGTCGGTAACCGGTGCTGCCTTATCTCATCGGTGGGTACCTCGTTTTTACGCCCAGAGACGCGATGCACAACACGCTTTGGGCGAATGGCTTCATGACGCATGGCAAGCCGCGTTCGATACTGCCGATTGGTTGATTCACCACATGAGCAAGATGACGCCACTACTCCAGGCGTGATCTCCCATGGCGATAGGTGCCCATTGTTCGCAGCGGTCTAGCCTTATGGCCACTCCAGAGTGTCGGTAATTTGGTAGTAAGGCCTATGCTCTCCGGGGAGCGCCAAACTCTCGATCGCCGCGATGCCGACTATACGCTCGCGTCGAACGCCTGCGACTACCTTAGAATCGGTGATAGGCCGCAGGCCCTCGCACGGTGGACATAGCTCGATAAGCTGATTTGACGACAACTGATGAATTCTCGACCATTTGGATGGAATTGGAGGAACGCGAAGATGTGGCTCCTAGCGATCGCCGCGGTTCTGAATCTAACGCTCTGGTGGCTGTCTTACCAAAACCGCGGCTCTGAGAAGATTGTCACTGCCCTCGTAGCAGCCCTGGTTGGAGCGCTAACCACATCGGTCGCAGTCATCGTATTTTCAGGAGCCCCTCCGATTTCGGAGCGATTCGTCACGAGCCTGCCAGTATCCTTCGACGGGCATACTTTGCGCATGGTCCGGTTTGCGAGTATTGACCGCGAATCCCCCGACGCGGCCCACATCTTCGTAAAGGCGAACGAGGCGATCGCCACTTTGCGAACAGAGGACAGTAGCCTCTTTTCGATGCCATACGACCAACTCGGGCAGACACTCCTTCATCATCTCCTCCAACGCGCCGTCCTAGAAAGGATGGCCTACGCCTTCAGCGATGGTTGGCAACCAGAATCTCCCGACGGTACCGGCACGTTTATAGAGGCCCAGGATTTTTCAAAGTACTTGCGAGGAAATCATTTTGCAAATCTCCAGGTCAATCTGGGCGGTCTAAGGCGCTTGGCTCTTCCGCCGAAGACAAAGATCACGATTGAGCCGCCTACGAGAATGTCTTCCAAATCAACTATTCGAATAGCGAACCCATTTTGCAGTATCTCTATCGATATCAACCCTTCAGCGTCGGGCACGGGTTTCGGGCCGTTCGCGCGATTCGGCGAGCCAGGCGAGTGGCTACCTTCCACTGTGGTCGAGGCACCTTCTGCTTTCGACTTTCGGCCGGTAAGTGCCACGCCAGGGTTCGTCTCATACAAAATCTCCGCTACCGCCTCGTTCAGTATGTCGCGATCTGGTCATCCCAGGATGCCTGCGTACAAGCTATGGGTGGACGAGCTTTTCGCGTCGCTCCGCGAGGATTGGGACGATGAGCTGATCGTCAAGAGAACTATCGAACGAATACGAGATGAGGAGGTACTCAGCCGTTTGCCCCCACATTGATTGGAGTTCAGCGGGCCATCCGCACGGTCCACCAGTTTGCCGTAAAACGGCCTTATCCGGCCAATCTCTGCTCGTTATACGGCGGGGTTGAGTTTGCGGGTTTCGGAGAGGATTTTCGTCAGCCGATTGGAGAGCTGATCGAGGCGATGTCTGGGAGGGCCGTCCGGGAGCG
>Ga0302326_10017170_pt1 | contig 15113 bp, 17 predicted proteins | sample Palsa_T0_3_FD_202264 | JGI IMG/M metagenome (GOLD analysis project Ga0302326, IMG submission 202264) | Peat permafrost microbial communities from Stordalen Mire near Abisko, Sweden - Palsa_T0_3 | ecosystem: Environmental > Terrestrial > Soil > Palsa > Peat permafrost | place: Sweden: Abisko...
AAGCGGGCATCGAAGCGCGCTTTATCGAACTGGCCGGCTACATCAACGGCAATATGCCGCACTTCGTGGTTGACAAAATTCAGAACGCCCTTAACGATCACGCCAAGCCGTTGAAAGGCTCGCTGGTGCATGTTTTAGGCGTGGCCTATAAGCGTGAAATCGACGACGTGCGCGAATCGCCGGCGCTGGATATCATTCATCTCCTCGGCAGGCGCGGGGCCCAGATTACGTATAGCGACCCGTTTGTGCCCAAGCTGCAAGCCGACAGCGTGGTGCCCGAGATGACGGCCATCGCAGCCGAACAGGGCGCGGCCGAAGCCGACTGCGTCGTGATCGTCACGGACCACAAGGCTTTCGATTACGCCCGCCTGGTCGAGCGCTCCAAACTGATCGTAGACACGCGCAACGCGCTCAAGGGCAATTCATCGGCGAAGATTGTGCGGCTGTAGCCTATTTGAGAGCCGCGAATTCCTTCTTGGCCTGCGCAAGCAAAGGAAGATCCGGGTTGGCGTCCTTGCACATCGCAAAGAACATGTCATAAGCGTTCTTGGCGTTGATGGCATCACCTGCCGCCGCCCACGCGCGGGCCGCCCCCAAGTAAGCCAAAGCGAAGTTGGGATCAAGATCTATCGCATGCTGGAAAAACGCGATCGATGCCAGATCGTTCCCCAGCCGTCTTTGCGCGATTCCCAGGGAGTAAAACTGCCATGCCGCGATTGACCCGCCGGCCGCGGGATCGGAGCCGCGATCCGACCTGCCAAAGGAGCTGGGCGGTTCGCCCAACTTCGTACGCATCTCGAGGGCCGCTTTCGAGATCGCCTTCAACACCTGCTCACGGCCTTCGGCCGGCACCTGTTCGCGCGCGAGGGTGGCGCCAGTCTGGCAATCGATGGCTTGGATGGTGATCGCGAAGGTCTTACCCAGATCCGCAATCGCGCCGTCGACCATCGCCTTTTGGCGCTCTTGCGCGCAGATCTCATGAGCCATCGCGTTGCTGATGCGAGCATCCGGCGCGCGGCCCATTCGCTTCAAATCCTGCTGCATCTGCCGATCGTCCATGATTTTGAGAAACCGAGATTGCTCCAGCTGAGTCCCGAGCGCCGTGCGCAGCGTGCCATCGAAAATCGCATCGCCGGTGGTGTTGCGGAAGTCGCCCAGCACCAGAACATCTTTGTCGGTAAGTCGGTTGTTGGACGGAAACTGCACCACCAGCAGAACCAGACCCACGATCAACATCAGAACCGAGCCCGCGACGATGATGTACTCGCGCTGGTGTCCGCCGCCCGATGACACGCCGGCCAGCGCGTGTTTGAGCTCGCTTACCGATTGAAAGCGTCGAGCCGGATCGTCTTCGAGGCACTTCTGCAGCACGCTTTCGAGTGCGGCGGGGTGCACCGGCCTTCGGTCCGTTGTGATCGGGCGGCGCATGAGCATTTCGTACAGCACGCACCCAAAGGCGTAGATGTCGGAGTCGATCTGTTTCGCGAGGCCGAAATTCAACAGCTTGATGCCATCGCGAGTGACCAGAATATTGGCGGGCTTTAGATCGCCATGCTCGATGCCGCGCTGGTGGGCATAATCGAGCGCGTCACAGATCTCCCGCGAAAAGCGCAGCGTTTCTTGGAGAGGCAATGGCCCCTTCAGCGGGACGCCCTCAACCCATTCCATCGCCAGGTAATTCGGTCCCACATCGTAGAGCGTACAAATGTGCGGATGCTTCAGTTCTGTAAGGGAGTGGGCTCGGCTTTGGAACTGTTCTGAGTAGCGGCCCTCCGAAACCTTGAGTGCGGCCTGGCGATCCAGACGCGTATCGCGCGCCTGATACACTTCGCCCGAGCCTCCAGCGCCGATCAGCGCCAGGATCTCGTAAGGTCCGAGGCGATCGCCAGCGGCCAGGGCCATGATGGAGAACTACTTGCCGAAGTAGCCCTCATCGAAGGTGATGGTGGTTTTATTGCGGATGGCATCCACGCCCTTTTGGGCGATCTCCGGGCCAATCTTTTCGGTGATCTCCGCCTGCACGTCTTCCATCTTCTTGTTATCGTGCTTGGTCACTTGGATGATGTGGTAGCCGAACTGGGTCTTCACCGGCTCGCTGATCTCATCCACTTTCAATTGGAACGCGACCTCCTCGAACTGCGGCACCATGCGCCCGCGCGTAAACTCACCCAGCGCACCGCCGTTGGCGCCGGAGCCGGCATCGTCGGATTCGGCCTTGGCGATCTCCGCAAAGTTCCCGCCTGCAACCAGCTTGGCGCGCAAATCTTTGGCCTTGGCCAGCGCGTCATCATCGCTGAGATCCTTCTCTCCGTCCCTCAATGGCACTGCCGAGCCCGTCATGCGAATCAGGATGTGGCGCGCCGTCACAGTTTCCCACTCGGTTTGATGCGCATCGTAGTAAGCCTTCACATCCGCCGGACTGGGCTTGACGTTCTTGGAGATCTCTTGAAACACCAATCCAGCAACCAATTGATCCGCGCGCATGGCGAGCTGTGATTTCGCATCCGCAGTCTGGTCGAGTTTCTGGCGGCGGCCTTCCTGGGCGAGCGCCTTCAACTCCGCCAATTGTTCCGCAAGTTGGCGTTTGGCCTGAGGAGCGTTGGCCGCCCCCCGGCGCTCCGCAGGCATTTGCGAAACGATTTGCTCGAAAATCCGCTCGAATTGCGCCTTGGTGATCTTCTCCGTTCCGATCGTGAGCACCACGGGGTCGGCCGCGGCTGCGGTGGAACCGGGACTAGCAGAGGCGGCTGCCGCGGGTTTGGGCGCCGCGGGTGTGGGGGCAGGGGTGGCCGGCGATGCGGGTTTAGTCTGGCACCAAGCGACCGTCGCCGCCAGCAGAAGACCGGGCAATAGGAGGGTAATTCTCATGTTCTACAGGATAGCAGGGGCTACAATGGCTAGCGATGGATCTTATCTTGTACCGGGCTGAAGCCGGAATTGCCCGCATTGCGCTGAATCGTCCGGAGAAGCGCAACGCGCTAAACGCGGAGTTGATCGCGGCGCTCGACAGCGCCCTGGCGCGTTCGGCCAAGGACGCTTCGGTGCGAGTCGTCTTGATCACCGGCGCAGGCAAGGATTTCTGTGCGGGGCTGGACCTGATGGCGCTCGACAAGAGCAACGACCCGCTGGAACACATGGAGACCGCACGGAGTCTGGCTGGCGTGCTGCTGGCGATTCGGCGGCATCCGCGTCCCGTGGTGGCCGCGGTACAGGGACGCGCCCTGGGCGGAGGAGCGGGGATCGCAACCGCCTGCGACCTGATTGTGGCGGCCGAGTCGGCGGCGATCGGCTATCCGGAGGTGAAGATCGGATTCGTCCCGGCGATGGTGGCGGCGCTGCTGCGGCGCGCGGTCTCGGAGAAGCGGATGTTCGAATTGTTAGTCAGCGGCGAAGCGGTCGCGGCGCCTGAGGCTAGAGCAATCGGCCTGGTTAACCAGGTCTTCGCCGACGCCGAGTTCGAGGCACGGGTTGAAGAGTACGTTCAGAATCTCGCCTCCAAGTCGGCGAGTGCGCTCAGCCTGACGAAACAACTTCTGTACCATACCGACGGCATGACGCTCGAGCAAGCCATCGAGGCCGGAGTGCAGATGAACGCGCTGTCGCGGACAACGGAGGATGCGAAGCGCGGCTTCGCGGGGTTCGTCAAGAAGAGTTAGCGGTGGCCTATCCTCCGGTTCGCGCTATCGTGGAGGTACCCCCATGGCGCGCAAGCACTTCGAATGGAAGGTCCGCGATAAGCTGATTCAGCTCGGCGAGCGTACGCTGATCGTGGGCGTATTGAACGTCACGCCCGATTCGTTCTCCGACGGAGGGAAATACCAGGACCCGGATCGCGCCTTCGCCCGCGCCGTGGAACTCGAAGAAGAGGGCGCGGATCTTATCGACATTGGAGCCGAATCCACACGTCCAGGCTCTCTGCGCATCTCGGAAGCCGAGGAACTGCGCCGTCTCATTCCGGTGCTGAAACGTCTGCGCAACAAACTCACGGTTCCGATTTGCGTGGATACCTATAAATCCGGCGTCGCGGAGAAGGCTCTGGAACTGGGCGCCGATATCATTAACGATCCCAGCGGCCTCACCATTGACCCGGACCTGGCCCGCGCGGCGCGGCAGGCCGACGCCGGGCTGATCATAAACCATATGCGCGGGATGCCGGAAACCTGGGCGAAACTGCCTCCGCTCAAGAATCCGCTGGCCGTTATTACTGGCGAACTGGGCGCCTCGGTGCACCGGGCAGTGGGCGTGGGCATCGAGCGCCGGCGCATCGTGATCGATCCGGGCTTGGGATTCGGCAAGCGCAAGGAGCAGAATTCGGAAATTCTGGCCGGCTTGGATGAGCTGGCGCGCCTGGAGCTGCCGGTGATGGTGGGTCCTTCGCGCAAAAGCTTTCTGGCGCGGGAGTCGCCGCTTGAAACCGAGTTTGCGGGCGCCGCTGCAGTCACCGCAGCCATCCTCTACGGTGTCCATCTGGTGCGAGTGCACGACGTCAAGAACATGAAGGCCGTGATGGAAGTGGCAGACGAAATCGCGCGGGCGCGCGCCGAGGCCGCGGTTAGCGCCGCTGGCACTGCGGGCAGTAGTGGGTTCCGCGCTGGGCCACGGTAATCTTGCGGATGGGCGTTCCGCACACGGCGCAGGGCTCGCCTTCCCGGCCATACGCCTGATGTTGTAACTGAAACCAGCCGCGCTGCCCTTGCGCATCCACATAATCGGAAATGGACGAGCCGCCCAGACTGATGGCCGCCCCGAGAATCTCGCGCATATGTTGGTGGATGGCCGCCACGCGAGGCGCGCTCAGTCGCGATGCCAGCGCCAGCGGGTGCACGCGTGCGGCGAATAGCGCCTCATCGACGTAGATATTTCCCATGCCGGCCAAGAACGTCTGGTTGAGTAGCAGCGCCTTGATGCGGGTCCTGCGCGCCTTCATGCGTGCTTGAAATTCTTCAAGAGGGATATCGAGCGGCTCCGGGCCCAGGTGCGACAGATCGTGATTCCACAGAATTCGCCCGAACTGGCGCGGGTCGCTGTAGATGAGGGAGCCACTGTCGAGCATGAAGATTCCATAGGTGTGCTTGCTGGGTGCGGCGTCTAGGAGAAGCCTTCCGGTCATCCCCAAGTGCACCGTCAGCGTGCCTTCGTCGAGCTGCATGACGATGAACTTGCCGCGGCGCTGAATCGACTGTATCGTGCGTTGCGCCAGGCGCCGGGCGAGCGCCTTGCGGTTCCCCGGGGTCACGAAGCGCGAGGAAAACGACGCCGCCAGGATGCGGCGGCCGCGTAAGTGCGGAGCCAAAGTGCGCACCACGGTTTCGACTTCGGGCAGTTCAGGCAAGATCCACCAGAATCTCGCCGTCTTCCACTTTCACCGGATAGGTGTTCAATAGCTTCAAGTCTTCATCCTCCGCCATCGCGCCAGTGCGGCAATCGAACTGCCAAGCGTGAAACGGGCAGGTGAGAATGGGGCCGTCGAGCGTGCCGTAACCCAGAGGGCCGCCGGCGTGCGGGCAAATCCCGTCCATGGCATGCAGAGTGCCGCCCACGTTGCAGACCGCTACTGCATTGCCGCCGATATCAACTTGGGTCGCCGAGCCGGGAGGCAAGAGCTTGAGGGCTCCGACTTTAACAAATGCCATTCTTATCCGTTTGTACCATGGCGTCAGGTCTATTCCGAGTCCAACGATTTCTTATGCTTGGGCTTCTTGCGGGCGGTCTTGGGACGGATAGCCTGGGAGGGCTTGACGGTTCCCACCCGCTCGCGTGCGATGGCCCGAACCTCTTTCGATTGATCGAATTTTACTTTGACTTGCGGCCCAGTTTTGACCCGCTTGCGCCCGCTCATAAGATCACGCTATGCTATGCTGGCAGATATAAGGAGGCCGTATGTTACGTTCTATCGGCTTGCCTGAGTTGATGGTCATCCTGGTAGTCGCCGTACTTTTGTTCGGCGGCAAGAAAATACCTGAGCTGGCGAAAGGCTTGGGCGAAGGCATCCGCAACTTCAAAGACTCTTTGAAGGGACCGGACACACCGCCCGACGACAAGAAGCAAGCATAAGGGCTTCCTGGCAGCGTCCGCAGTTTGGACGCGTCTCAATCGGTTTTCAAGAATAAACCCCGCGCAGGCACTGCCACGCGGGGTTTCGATTTTCGCCGGGCGCGCCACGGCCAGTTCCGCTACTATTTCTTCTTCGGAGGAACGATGGCGTCCTTCACGGCCTTGGCCACGCGGAACTTCACAACTTTCTTGGCCGGAATCTTGATGGCTTCGCCGGTGGCCGGATTGCGGCCCATGCGCGCCTTACGGTCCACCCGCACCAAGCGACCAATACCCGGCAGAACGGTAACGCCGTTCTTCTTGGTTTCGGCGATGGCTGTCTCGGCGTATGCCGTGGTGAACGCCTTGGCGACCTTAGCGGGCACGCCCACGATCTCCGCCAGCTTCTTAATCAATTGCGACTGTGTCATTTTTGCTGCTGCCATGTGGCTCCTTTTTCAAAAAACTGATTCTCCCGATGTTTGTTTTCGCTCTGCGCAACCTTCGCAAATTGCGACAGGCGCGCATTTACTACTGCATGATACGGGATGCGCAATCCTGCTGTAAAGAGAAAACTGCACAAAAACGCCGATTATTGGCGGGTTTGGTGCAATGCGACGGTTTCTGCAAACCAGATGCTATCCTGACAGCGTAAAGCCGATGAGTGAGTTGCAGGATCAACTGGCGGCTCTGCGTCAGCGCATGGCGCGGGCTGTGGAAAAGTGCGACGAAAAATACGGAAAGCCGGAAAAGCCTTATTCCACGGGGTTTTCGCGCACTCCCCCCAAAAGCTTTCAAGTGCAAGAGTGGCTTCCGGGCGAGGAAATCGAAACCAAACACGGCAAACATTACGAGATGGAAACGTTTTATGCGCGCCACCGCCGCCATGGCTCGGCGGATCTAAGCGCGCTGGCGGAACTGCCGGCCGATCTGCTCGAAACCCTCTCGAATGGGGCGGTCCGCGACGTTCCACCGCACCAATGGGCTTTCCTCGATACGGAAACCACCGGTCTCGCGGGCGGCACCGGCACCGCGGCTTTCCTGGTGGGCGTGGGGCGCATCACCGGGGAGGGCTTTCGCGTCCGCCAGTTTTTCATGCGCGATTACGGCGAGGAAGCGAGCCAACTGGATGCCTTGACCCGGCACCTGGAGCCATTCCGCGTCCTGATCACGTACAACGGCCGAACCTTCGATCAGCCGTTGCTCGAAACCCGTTACCGCCTCAACCGCGCCCGCTCGCCGTTCGATCGCTTCGAACATTTGGACCTGCTGTACGGTGCGCGGCGTCTGTGGAAATTGCGCTTCGAGAGCTGCCGCCTGATTGAACTGGAGCAGCAGGTGCTGGGCTTCGAGCGCCAGGGCGACGTGCCCGGCGCGATGATCCCCTACATTTATTTCGATTATGTCCGGACGGGAGAGATTGCCCGTTTGTTGCCGGTTTTCCACCATAACGCCATCGATATTCTGACGCTGGCCTGCCTCACTGGCATCGTGCCGTATGCGTTCAAGGATCCAGCGAGCGCGCCCCTCCGCCACGGCTCGGAGATGGCGGGACTCGCGCGCTGGCTGCGCGAAGCGGGCGAGACGGAACAGGCCCGCACTTTGTTCCGGCGCGCGGTCGACGCCGGCCTGCCCGATGACATTCTTTTTCGCACGCTGTGGGATATCGCTGCGCTTGAGCGCAAACTGGGTTGCGACGAGGCCGCGCTGGGCGTATGGAACGATCTGGCGGCATGCTGCAACCCGTTCCGGGCGCGAGCCATGGAAGAACTCGCCAAACACTACGAGCATCGCACCAAGGACTACGCCCAGGCTTTGGAATTGACGCGCGGCGCCATCGCGCTTGGGAGTTCCGTAAGCCTCCGGAAACGCGAAGAACGGCTGGTGAGGCGGGCCGCGAAATAGGGCCTGACGTTTAGTGCGCTTCCGGCTTGAATTCCGGAGGCAGCTCCGAGCCCTTTCCAAAAAAGTAGTCTTCCATTTGTTTGAGCAGGAACTCCTGCGCCTCGGGCTGGCCGAGATTGAGGCGGTACTCGTTCATGATCATTTTCATGTGCTCCACCCAACCCTTCCAGGCTTCTTTCGACACGTTTTCGTAAATGCGTTTGCCGAGAGGATGGCCGTCGAAAGGAGTCTCATCCAGGCCCGGCGCTTCCTTCTGCAACTTTACGCAAAAGACCGTGCGCCCGGCGGTGGGAATGGTTGGGTCTGCCATGGAACCAGCATAGCGCGCGCCGTGCGCCTACTTGCCCTTGCGCACCGCGAGCAGCAGGTTGGATTCGTTGGGGTGCCATTTATAGCCGATTCCGAAGTCCAACGGCTCGACACCGGTGTGGGCCTCGTAGGCGGTCTTCAGGTCATCCTGCAAACCGCTCTTAAAGAGATCGATGGGCTGGTCGTAAGCGCCGAACAGGCGTACATCCCACACGGGCGGTTCGAAGAAGTAGTGATAAGGAATGCCGGAGTCGTCTTCGATCACCAGATTACTGCGGGCCAGGATGATGCCGCGGATAGTAGAGAAGTAGCGCTTGTGCATCAAGTAGGACGCGGATTTCACCAGCGTCCCGCTGGACGGAAGGCTTTCAAGATAGCGGGTGGTCCCAGGTTTTTTCTCGAGGCGCTGGTTGCGCAGATTGAGAGCGAAATAGCGCAATGTGTGCGCGCGCTGGTGCTGGTCCTTGAACTGAATCGTCAGGCCGCGGGTTTCGGTAGCCGCCTTGTCGGCTGAGGGGACCAGACTGCCGGAAGGTGTAATCCCGACCGGAGTCACATTTACGATAGAGTTGCCCGCGCGGGCGATCAGAAACAGCAGCACCGGTAAAACTCCGCTGGCGCTGCCTTCGGCCATATCGCGCTCCATATCCAGAGTCTTGAAGAAGCCCATCGCAGCGGCGGATTGCCAGCCGCGCCGCAGAGCAGGCCAGTAATCGGGCGCAAAGTCCTCCGCCTTGGACGGGATGCAGCCCGCCGGTTCCAAACCGACCAACACATACTCGCGCGCGTCCGGGAAAAAGGCCAACGCGTTGGTGGCGTCCGGGCCGCTGAAGGGGTAAAACACCACCTCGCTGGCGGGCGCCTTCTGCAGGTACTTGCCGCGCCACGCCGTGATGCGATCCACATAGCGGCGCTTGAGCCGGTTCCAATCTGACGCGGCAGTTTTGGAATAATCCGTCCAGGCGGACTTCTGCTCGGCTGTCATCGAGGCGGCATAGGTAGCGTTGCTGACGCCCGCAATGAGCTGCGCCGCGGCGTCCCAATTATCGACCGGCTCCTGCACGGTGCAGGCGGGGGCTGGGGTTTCCGCCGCAATCGAGGCGGTCTGCGCCGCCAGCGACACGCGCAACAGACACACTCCGAACAACCACCACCTGAATCTCATGAACACCCCACTCGTACTATGATGCACGATGGCTCGAAAGGATGCTGCCAAAGCATCCGCTTTAGGGAAGAGCGGCGAGAAACTGTTCCAACTTACGGTTGAAGCGCTGGGGGTTCTCCATCATAAGAAAGTGGCCCGCGCCTTCCCATGGGTCCAACTGCAGGCGCGTAAAAATGGTGCGCATCAGCTCGAAGCGCGCCTGGGTGCCCGGTTCAGAGGACTGAATGGCGATGGCGGGGAGGTCAAAGGTTTCGTCGTCAGGCGGTGGTTGGAGCGAGGAAATGCTGGTCAGAGCGGCGATGCGGACGTGCTTGGGGGTCGCGGCCATTTTGGCGCGGATTTCGGCGCGGAGAGCTTCGGGCGTCTGCGCAGTGAAACAGGATTCGACCCGCTGCGCGAAATTCCTTTCCCCCCGGGGACCTTCGAGGCTGCGGGCGGTCTGGGCAAAATGAGCCGCGGTGGCGGCGCGGTCGGCGGGTCCCGCCATGTGGCGCGATACGAAGGCATCCACCAGCACCAACGCCTTGGCTTTTTCCGGAAACAAACGCAAGAATGCGTAGGCGATGGGCCCGCCAAGGCTGTGGCCGATAAGAATGGCGCGTTCCACTTGGGCATCGCGCATCACCGCTTCGATGGCGCGGGCGAAGAACTCGATGGGATAGTCGCGATAGGGCTTGTCGCTCAAGCCGTGGCCGGGCAAATCGAACAGCAGGGAACGACGGGAACTATAGAGCGGCTCTTGAGCACGCCAGAAGGTGAGGTCGCAAACCCAGCCATGAATGAACACCAGCGCTTCGGGTCCCGCGCCGTAGTTTTCATAGTGAACACGCAGGCCGTCGAATCTCGCGAAGCGCGAGACATCGTTGGCACCCCCCGCCGCACTCGCGATACCCCCCAAGCCCGCGCCGAGTGCTAAGAAGCGTCGCCGGGGAATGGCTGCCTGCATGGCTGGATTTACGACGCCGTGCCATCTGACGCCGTGCCATCTGGCGTTTTACCATCGCCCGCCGGGTTGGGGCGCTTGGCTTTGACGGCGTTCAAGTATTCGGAGAGCTTCAATGGCAGGCGAGCTCCCTTTTCCATATGGCGTTGCACGGCCTTTTGATAACGCCGCAGAATATCGCGCTTATGGGCCTCGCGCAAGCTACAGCTCTCGATATCGAGCAGCAACTCAATCTCCCACGGCCGGAAGGTATTGCGATGCATGTTGCCGCGAAGCAACTCTTGGATCAGGCGGTTGAACTGCGCCAATACTGTATCGCTGTCGGGTAGGGACTCGTACATCGGCCTCGTCTCAGTTTACTCTGGCCAGCCAGGCGTGGATGGCCTGCATCTGTTTCAGGATTTCTGGCCGGTCGGCGGCGTCCGGCTCCATAGTCAAGTATTGCTCCAGATCGCGCCGGGCGGCCTGAAAACGCCTCAGTTCCAGCTCCAGGAGCCCTCGCTGCTTGTACCACCCGGATAATCCGGGCACGCCGACCAGCAGCAAATCCAGGGTATCGACGGCACGCGCCCAGTCCTTACGGCGTAGATATACTCCTCGCAAATTCTGCAGCATGCGGATGGCGATTTCCTTCTTCGACGCCCGGCGCAAGAGGACCGGGTCGGCTACTTTTGCTCCCGCCAGCGCAAAACATTCCTGTGGCGTAATCGCGCGGCCGCCGTTGAATGGATCTATGTACGTGGAATAATTTCCGTCGTCGAACTGAATCACGAAATGCCGCGGAAGGCTGATGCCGTAAACCGGCATGGCTAGACGACGCGCGATTTCCATGTACATCACGGAGAGGGTAATGGGGATACCGACGCGCCGCTCCAATACTTGGTCCAGGCAGCTGTTGCGCGGATCGAAGAAATCGTCTTCGTTGCCGTGAAAGCCAAGTTCACCGAACAAATAGCGCTGCGCGGTCTCGACGAAGTCCCTGCCGTCATTGAAATTGCGCAGGCGGTCGCCCAGCTGCGACGCCAGCTCATTCAGCCGGTCTAATGACGGTTCCGGCTCCAAGCCTGGCGTATCGATGGCAGCCAGCTCCAAGGCAGCATGATCCAGGCGTCCTTTGGGAGGATCTTCTTCGAGCAAATAGCGGAGATGGTTAGCTTCAGGCACCCGTCTCTATTGTGGCACGAGGCCTTTTTGCTAACCCGCCAGGCTCAGGTAACGGAATCCGGCTCGACACAGGCGCGCGCGGTCCAGCAGATTGCGCCCGTCCAGCACAACCGCGCCGCGCATGCTGTTCTTGATTGACTCCCAGTCCAGCTCACGATACTGCTTCCATTCGGTAACGAGAACCACGGCATCGCAACCCTGGATTGCTTCTTCGGCGGTGGCGCACAGCGCAATGTCCAGATCAGGGCACTCCTGCAGGAAGCGCTCCATAGCGACCGGGTCATGGGCTTTGACGCGCGCGCCTCGTTCCATCAGCTTCCGTGCGATATCCAGCGATGGGGCCTCGCGCAGGTCGTCGGTATCGGGTTTAAAGGCCAGGCCTAGCAGCGCGATCGTACGGCCCTTCAGGATTTTTAGCTCGCCCAGAAGTTTTTCCACCACACGTTCACGTTGCCGCCGGTTCATATCGCGCGCGGCCTTGACGATCTGCGAATCCAAGCCGTATTCGCTGGCTGTGGCGATCAAAGCCGCGGTGTCCTTGCCGAAACACGATCCGCCCCAGCCGATACCGGCTTGCAAGAACCGTGTACCGATGCGGGCATCTAAGCCGATACCCTTGGCCACTTGCGTGATATCCGCCCCGACCTTCTCGGCGAGTTGGCCGATTTCATTGATGTAGCTGATTTTGAGCGCCAGGAAGGCGTTGGCGGCGTATTTGATGAGTTCTGCCGAAGCCAGGTCCGCCGAGATCAGAGGCACGGCCCCCATTCGTTCGGGACGAGGCAGGTAAGAGGGCGGAATGAAGGTCTGTTCGAGCAGCGGCCGGTATAACGAGTACAGCACCTCCGCGCTTCGTTGGTTGTCGGAGCCCACCACCACGCGATCCGGGTAAAGGCTATCGAAGATCGCCGAACCTTCCCGTAGAAACTCGGGATTGGAGGCCACTGCAAACACGCCGCTTGCCTTGTTGTTGGTGCGCTTCTCGTAGGCGTCGCGCACGATCGATTCCACCCAGTTGCCGCTGCCGATCGGTACGGTGGATTTGTTCACCACCACCACAAAATCGCCTTCGAGATACTCGCCGATACCGCGCGCCGCGGCTTCCAGGTACTTCAGGTCGGGTCCGCCGTTCTGTCCGGGCGGAGTGCCCACGGCGATAAAAATCACCTGCGACTCGGGTATGGCTTCGGCGTACTGAGTGGTGAACGAAAGATTATGGCGGGCGCCAGCCACCAGCTCCGGCAGATGCGGCTCATAGAAGGGAATCTTCCCGGCCTGTAGCGCTTTGACTTTACGGTCGTCGGCGTCGATGCAAGTTACCTTGTGACCTAGAAACGCCAGACACGCGCCCGTAGTGAGTCCGACATAGCCGGTTCCAATGATGGAAACATTCATAAATTTAGGTATGGAGTCTCCATCTTAGCGATTTCGTTGCGGTGCGCGCGCCGTCGCGCATCGACTAACCTGAAAAACATGCGGCGTTTTGCCACTGGATTGGGCCTCACTTTGCGGTATTGGATGCAGACGGAGGTGCATGTCTATGCTTTTTCAGTGGCCGCCAATGTTCTACTATCGTTCTTCCCTTTCCTGATCGTTATGCTGTCGTTCGCGCGCAGGATCTTCGGCGAGCAGGCGGCGGTCGGTGCCATCGATCTGGCTTTGCGGGACTACTTCCCCGACGCCTTCGGTCAATTCCTCGAGCGCAACCTGCCGCAGACCGGCCCTATACAGTTGGTCTCGATCCTGCTGCTGCTATTCACCGCGAACGGCATTTTCGAGCCGCTGGAGGTAGGTCTGAACCGGGTTTGGGGCATACGCAAGAATCGCAGCTTTTTCCGTAATCAGATCGTCAGTTTGGGCTTAATCTTTATCTGCGGCGGCCTGGCGCTGGGTTCAATGATGCTGACGGCGCTGAATCAGCAGTCCTTCCGGGTTACCGGGCTTCCTAGGGGCTGGATTCAAACTATCGCGGGCGGGGGGGCGGCGTGGGTTTCGCTGTTCTTCTTCAAGCTGGCGGCCGTGCCGCTGGCGGTGCTGGTGTTGTTCCTGATTTATCGTTATCTGCCAAACGGGCGCACGCCTCTTAACCGTGTGATCCCTGCCGCCATCTTCGTGGGCCTGCTGTTGGAGGCCCTGAAGTATGTGAACACGTTGGTGTGGCCCGGCTTTCAACGCAAGCTGGCGCGCGAGTATGGCGTGTTCCAGTATTCAGTCACCCTGATTTTTCTCGGATTCCTGGCATCCATGCTGGTGCTGGGGGGCGCGGAGTGGGCCGCGCGTGGACATAAGCTGGATGAGCACGTTGAAATCGCGCCCCATGACTAGCGGATTGCTTGCGGCGCAAAGCCGGGCCAGCAGCCCGATCAGCCCGTCATCTTCTGGCCCATGCCGATGGCGTTGACTGTTAGCAGCAGCTCTTTCAGCGTCTCTTCGCCGGGATCGCCGCGCCATTTCGCAAGCAGGCGCACCTGCTCCTGATGCAATTGCCACAATGCCTCTTTGCGGAGCTCGATGGCGCGCGCCAGGCGCGGTCGCCGCTGTTGCGCAGGCCCGCCGAATAGCTCAGCGAGGCACTCCACGGCTAAGTCAAATTCCCGCAGAATGAGGTCCAGAAATTTCAGGCGCAAGTTCGGATCTGGAACCAGCGATGCGTAGAGGCGCATGATCTCCGGGCTGGCCATCATCAGGCTCGCTTCGACATTGTGCAGCAGGTACGTGAGCATGGGCCAAGCATCCGCCTGCCGGCACAACGACCGCCAGTCCTCGGGCGATTCACGACGCAACTCATCGAGCGCCGTCCCAGCGCCGTACCACCCGGGCAGATGGAAGCGCGCCTCGCTCCAACTGAACACCCAGGGAATGGCACGCAGGTCGTCGAGCGATCCCGCTCCCGTACGGCGGGAGGGGCGGGAGCCAATCTGAGTCTGCTCCACCGCATCGATCGGCGTGGCGGCGCGAAAAAAGGCAACGAAGCCCTTGGTTTCAACCAGTGACCGATAGGCCGTGTAGCTACGCGCCGCAACTTTCGACCATACGTCCTCCAGCGGATGGGGCGCCACGGCGTCCGGGCCCTGATGGAGCAGCCGTTCATGCAGCAACGAGGTGCGCGTCACGCCCGCGAGCAACCGTTCCAGATGATAAGTGGCCGTCAGGCGGTTGGCGTATTTCTGAGAGATAACCTCGCCTTGCTCGGTGATGCGCATCCGTCCCGTGAGCGAACCGGGCGGCAGCGCTTCCAGGAAGAAATGTGTGGGACCGGCGCCGCGTCCCACCGTCCCACCACGCCCATGAAAAAAGGCCAGCCGGATATTGTTAGCGCGCGCCACCTGCGACAACTTGCGCTCCGCGCCGTAGAGGGCCCACTGGCTGGCGAGCACTCCGCCGTCCTTGTTGCTATCGCTGTAGCCCAACATGATGGTGGCTTCCGGCTGCCCGGCGCCGCGTCGCGTTCGTTCGAGCGTTCGCCGCGTGATGGGATGTTTCAAGAAAGCGTCCAACACGCCGTCGCTGTTTTCCAGATCGCGAATGGTTTCAAATAATGGCGCCACCGGGAGCTCGCAAGCGAGGCCGTCGGGCGTCGCCACCAGCAATCCG
>Ga0302326_10017171_pt1 | contig 15112 bp, 16 predicted proteins | sample Palsa_T0_3_FD_202264 | JGI IMG/M metagenome (GOLD analysis project Ga0302326, IMG submission 202264) | Peat permafrost microbial communities from Stordalen Mire near Abisko, Sweden - Palsa_T0_3 | ecosystem: Environmental > Terrestrial > Soil > Palsa > Peat permafrost | place: Sweden: Abisko...
ACGGATTCTACGCACAGTTCGATAAAGACAACCCGGACATCGTCTATGCGGAAGGGCAGGACGGAAATCTGAACCGGCGCAATCTGAAGACAGGTGAAGTGCGCTCGATCCGGCCAACGCCGAAGACGAACGATGAACGTTTGCGGTTCCAGTGGAACTCGCCGCTGGTGGCGTCGCAGCACACGTCGAACACGCTTTATTACGGCGGGAACTATCTTTTTAAATCGATCGACCAGGGCGATTCGTGGACGCGCCTTGGTCCGGATCTATCGACAGGTGTGAACCGGGACAAGATACCGATCATGGGTCGCGCTCCGGACCGGGAGATGCGGTCGCCGAGCGATGGCGTGGGTGCGTTCGCAACGATTACGGTGGTGAGCGAATCTCCGTTGTCGCCCGCGATCCTTTGGGCGGGGACGGACGACGGCAATCTGCAGATCTCGCGCAATGGCGGAGAGGTCTGGAAGAATGTGGCGGCGAATGTGCCTGGACTGCCGAAGGGGACGTATGTGAGCCGGATCGTGGCATCGGCTTCGGGCCCGGGTGTGGCGTACGCGGCGTTCGATGGGCATCGCGCGGACGACTACGGGACTTACCTTTACGCGACGAGCGATTACGGCGAGACATGGACGAAGATCTCGACCGGCATCCCCGCGTCGACCGGTACGATCCACGCGTTTCGGGAGCATCCGCGCAATCATAACCTGCTATTTGCGGGAACCGAGTTCGGACTATATGTTTCCATCGATAAGGGCGCGAACTGGACGAAGATGGATTCGAATTTTCCTACCGTGCCGGTGTTCGATATCGCGATTCATCCCCGTGAGAACGATCTGATTCTGGCGACGCATGGGCGCGGGATCTGGATCGTTGACGACATTACAGCACTGGAGCAGTTGAAGCCCGAGATGTTGCAGGAGCCTGTGCATCTGTTCAGCACGCGGCCAGCGATTGAGTGGAGAATTTCGCAGCACAAAGGCGTGTTGGGGAACAAACTGATGGCGGCAGCGAATCCGCCCTATGGTGCGTTGATTCATTATTCCCTGAAGACCGCGGCGCCCGAGAAGGAAGAAGCGAAGGTGACGATTCTCGATAAAGGCGGCAAAGTGATCCGCGAGTTGAAAGGACCGAAAGCGGCGGGAATCCAGACCATAGCGTGGGACCTGCGCTACGAACCGCCCTACACACTGCCGCCGGATCAGGCGGGCGGATTTTTCTTCTTCGGTGGTGGACCGCGTGGACCTCTCGTAGATCCCGGCGATTACACCGTGAAAGTGTCCGCGTTTGGGCAGACCGTGCAAACCGGTGTGAAAGTGGAGGAGGATCCGCGGATCCAACTCGCGCCGGTGGACCGTCCTGAGCGAATCAAGACTTTGCTCCAGATCTCGGATTTGCAGAAGAGAGCCGATAAGGTCCGCGTGGCGATCATGACCGAGCGGACCGAATTGACGGCGGTGCAGGAGAGTTGGAAGAAGCCCAACGCGCCTGCGGTCGCCGCCAACGTGAAAGCCGCGGAAGCAAGTCTGATGGCGAAAGTAACGGCGTTCAGCAAGCAGGTGGCCCTCGGAGCACAACGCGAGAGTGGGGACGATCCGACGGAATACACGCCACCTTCGGTCACGCAGCGGCTGATGAGGCTGCTGGCGGGGATCGATGGCTATACCGCGAAGGTTACGCCAACCGAGCTTGAAGAGGTGGCTGGTCTAAACAAGGAGGTCACCGAACTGGAAGCTTCCTGGAAGAAACTGGCGGATGGAGATGCCGCCAGCTTCAACAAGATGGTGAGGTAGTCTGTGCAAGATTTCAAAACCCTTGTAGCGCATGCCCCAAACGATCCAGCCAGTTAGGAAGCACGTCGGTCTGGTTGGGGAGCGACTTTTGGAACACTTTTGGTACAGTTTGCCCTCAAAGACCGGTTCGGGAAAACTCAGGTTCGATGAAAATAAAAGAGTTAATTGGTAGGCGCGGCAGGACTCGAACCTGCGACCACCTGCTTAGAAGGCAGGTGCTCTATCCACCTGAGCTACGCGCCCTAGAGTCTGACTCTATTGATTCTAAACCGCTTCAGATGGCGCTGCACAGTGCGGGCAATTGTTACCGGCGCACCCACCAATCGGGAATTGAGATGCGCGGGAAAGGGAGGTGGAATTTGGTCGAAACCTGGAACAGCTCCGGCGCGAACTAGCGAGCCAGACTTGGGCGGCGAATCCACCGAAGGCGAGCGCCATTCTGATTTCGGCGCGGCTCGCTGTGTTGTACCCGGCGGGCATGTAGAGATCGGAATAAATCCACCTGCCCCGGCGGCTGCGAAATTCGAGAATGCGATCTGGTTGTGGCCACTGTCCGATCTGTCGACGAAGTGAAAGCGGCGCGTGAGCGGACCTCATCAACGGGTTCCTGTTGCTGGAAGGCCGGTAGCGAAAGTCTTCATACAGAACCGCGGCGGTGAGGAATCGCGCCGTTTGCTCTGAGGTTCGGGCTGCCGTAGTTGCGGCACGAAGGCACCGATGCCATCCTTCCATTCTCCCGGAGTAAACACGGATCTTGGCCCGTAGGTGATTACGAAGTAGTCCATGAGCCGTTGGTGAAACGTCTCGGGCGCACTGGAGGCGAGGGGAGCGAAGAGCGGGTCGACGACCATCGGGATCGGGATCGCCGGCGGCGGGGGTTTGGCAGTGGGTATGTGCTTGACTCATGTAATCGCTCTCTCGACCGATTCGCCGGGTCGGACCCCTTTGACCGCTTGGCCCCACTCGTCACGCAGCCGGAACCGGAGGCAGGGGCCTCCGCGCGGGCGTGGGCGCCCGCCCCACCCAAAGCCGCCAAACTGCACCAACATGAGTGAAGCACATATCCAGTTTGTGTTTTTAGTCTCCACCGCCGGGTCTGATCTGACGAGCCGACGCTTTCGTGGCACTTGCGGACAGGCGAAGAAAGCGTCCTAATGAGTCGGGACGCGGCTCGCAAGAGTGCGCGCGCCACATTCTTGAGGCCGGCTTTTGACCCGGTAGCCGTTTAGCTTGAGACGGACCAGCGGGCGAGATGCGCATCGGCGGCGAAGTTTTCCTGCTCTTTGTTCATTCCGGTTTCCCATTCGGCAAAACGCTTGGCGCGCAGCTTTTCGAGGAGCTTTACTTTGCATTCGGCCTCGATGGTTTGGCGTTGCTGGTCTTGCGTCTTCTTTGAGAGTTCCTGCTTCTCTCGTTCTAATTTTTGCAAGCGCAGTTTGGCGCCGCGCTGGTAATCGGGCATGGTTGAAATCTCACCTGGGACAAGACTGAGCTGAGCCGTAATGAGGCGGCGGGTGGCGGAGGATTCAGCCCGGATTTCATTTACCTGGAATTCGAATTGTTCGCGGTCACGCATCAGGCGCTGGAGCTTGGCCTGCTCGACTTCGAGTTGGGCGCGGCGGATGTGGAGCGCGCGGTCTAAGGGGAATCGGAAGGCTCTCACGGCAGGGTCGAGGCTAGCGACGCCAGGGCGGAGATGGTCTCTTGCGGGCTGGAGACGGCGGCGGAATCCTGGCGGAGATAGCGCATTAAGTCGCTATGAGCGCGGATTACGGTGTCGAGCTTCGGGTTTGAGCCAGCTGCGTATGCACCCAGTTGAATCAGGTCCTCGGCCTGGCGGTACATGGAGAGAGCCTCGCGCACTTTTTGCGCTTGCGTGCGCTGGTCGACGGTGGCGATCTGGGAGGTCAAGCGGCTGACTGAGTCCAGGATCTGAATCGCGGGGTAGTGACCGGCCGAGCCCAGTTCACGAGAGAGAGTGATGTGGCCGTCGAGAATGGAGCGGACGGCGTCGCAGATGGGTTCGTTGAAGTCGTCGCCTTCGACCAGGACAGTGAAGAAGCCGGTGATGGAACCTTTCTGGAAGTTGCCAGCGCGCTCGCAGATTTTGGGGAGCAGGTTGAAGACGGACGGGGTATAGCCCTTCTGGCTGGGCGGTTCACCGGCGGCCAGGCCGATTTCACGCTGGGCCATGGCTAGGCGGGTGACGGAATCCATGACGAGAAGCACGCTCGCGCCTTGATCGCGGAAGTATTCGGCTACGGCCAAAGCCACGAAGCAGGCGCGAACGCGTAACGGGGCGGGCCGGTCGGAGGTGGCGGCGATGACCACGGATTTCTTGCGGCCCTCCGGACCGAGATCATTTTCGAGGAAAGCCAGGACTTCGCGATTGCGTTCGCCGATGAGGGCGATCACGCTGACGTCGGCCGAACTGTTGCGCGACATGGAGCCGAGTAGCGTTGACTTGCCTACGCCGCTGCCGCCGAAGATGCCGATGCGTTGGCCTTTGCCGCAGGGCAGGAGGCCGTCGATGGCGCGGATGCCGGTGATGAGGGGCTTGGTGATTTGGGCACGGTCGAGCGGGTTTTGCGGGGGTTGGTAGAGGCTGTAGAGTTCATGAGCCTCGATGCGGGGACCTTCGTCCATGGCGCAACCGAAGCCGTCCAAGACGCGGCCTAAAAGTTGAGGACCAACGCTGACGCCGGCTTCGCCGGAGCGGGCAAGGACGAGATCGCCGAGGCGGAGACCGTCCGTCTCTTCGAGCGGCATGGAGAGAACGTGGCCGCTGCGGAAGCCGATGACCTGTGTACGGATGCGGCGGCCGGTTTGGGTTTCGATGGAGCAGAAATCGCCGATGGCGGCGGAGGGTCCGGCAGACTCGATGAGCAGGCCGATGAGTTGGACAACTACGCCGGTGGAGCGGAATGGGTCGATGCGTTCTAGGTCGTCGAGGTAGGGCTGGATATCCAGGGGAGCGTTCATGATTGGTTGACGCGGTCGGTGAGGCCGCGCTCGATCTCCTCGAGTTGCGCGTTGACGGAAGCATCGAGGAGTCCTTGGTTGGTTTCGAACACGAGTGCGCCGGATTCACGGGTGATTTCGGGGATCACTTCAGCGCGAACGCCAGCGGATTCGAGCGCGGCCTTGATGACGGAGGCCTGATTCGCATGGACGTAGACGCGCGAAATTTCCTGGCGGCCGAGTTTCTGAAGAGCGACTTGCGCGAGGGCCTGCATGGCGGAAGGGTCGACGGACATTTCACGTCGGAGGATGCGGCGGGCGATGGCGAGAGAGAGGCGGACGACATCTCCTTCGGCGTCGCGGCGCAGGCGGGGGCGAAGTTGGGCGAGGTCTCGGACAGATTGAGCCATGCGTTGAGTTGCCGCTTCCATTTCGGCGACGGGACCGGCCTTGGCTTTGGCTTCCCCTTCGCTGAACCCGCGGCGATGGGCAGCTTCGACGTCTGTGTCGTAACGCTTTTGGAGTTGCGTCAGGCTTGCTTGGAGATGAGCGGTCGCCTGGTCGTCCTGGCCGTTGGTTTTCGGCGCTGAACTTTGCGGTGCGGAATCGAGTTTGCTCCAGGAAATGGGAGATGCGATGCGGCTGTCGGACGGGGACAGTATCTTAGACGACATACTGTTCCGCTCCCGCGCCCTTGAGGTTGATCACGCCGTCGCTTTCGAGTTGACGGACGAGCGCGATGATCTGTAGCTGGGCGGCTTCGACGTCCTTGATTTTTACGGGGCCCATGGCTTCCATATCCTCTTTGAGCATTTCGGCGCCGCGCAGGCTCATGCCTTGGAAGAAATGAGTGCGAAGCCGGTCGCTGGTGCCTTTGAGGGCGACGGTGAGGAGTTTGCGGTCGACGCGATTGATGACTTCCTTGATGGCGATTTCGTCAATGGTCTGAAGATCTTCGAAGACAAACATGAGTTGGCGGATGGTCTCGACCAGGTTGGCATCGTGAGTCTGTATGTGGTCAAGGATTTCCTGGCTGCTGGTGGGATCCAGCCTGTTGAACATTTCCGAGACGGCTCGGACGCCACCGTAGGATTCGCGGCTGAATTCGCCGAGCGCGGAGATCTTCTGGCCGATGATACGCGCGATTTTGGCGATGATTTCGGGAGAGATCTGATCGAGATTCGCCATGCGGAGAGCAACGTCGGAGCGCATGCCCGGGGGCAGGGAGGTGAGGAGCGCGGCGGCCTGGGAAGGACTCAAGTGGGAGAGGATGAGGGCGATGGTTTGGGGATGCTCGCTATGGATGAATTTGGCGAGCTGTTGGGGGTCGGCTTTATGGAGCGCGTCGAAGTTGGCGACGTCGTGGCCGAGCATTTTGACCAGGCGGTCGTAAATCTTCTTGCCCTGATCGGGCCCGAAGGCGCCCTGCAGCATCTTCCTCGTATAGTCCAGACCGCCCTTGACCAGGAACTCGCGGCCGGTAACGAGTTCGACAAAGTCTTCGAGAACCGCTTCGGCCTGATCCGGACCGATGGAGGGAATCCGGGCGATTTCCCGGCTGACGGCTTGCACCTCATCCTCGTTGAGACCTTTGATCAGCTCCCCACTGGTTTGTTCACCGAGAATGACGAGCAGGATGGCGGCCCTCCGGATTCCCGGGGTGTTGTTCGATTTTTTGCCGATTGCGCTCATTCGGTGCTCTCGTCGCCCGTGGTGTCAGTTAGCCAGGTGCGAAGGACATTTACCATCGAAGAGTTGTCTTTCGGCAAAGTTTCTCGGATGTGCTTGATGAGAAACTCGGATTTCTTGGTGGTCTCCTTAGGCAGTTTCAATTGGATGGGAGGCGGATCCGCTTCCAGTTTCTGTTGTTCCCCAGCGCCGCCGATCGCCACATCGACACGGTCGCTGGATCCGCCGATCTCGCGGATTGCTTCCGTGGAGACTTTTGGTTTTTTCCGCATCATGAACATGACGACGATCAGGAGCACCGGGATCGATATGGCCGCAACGCAGGCGATGATCATGTTCTTTGGATCTGAGATGAGGGGGACCATCCACTTCGGGAAGCGAGGGTCTGGGCCGGCGGGGGAGGGCGTTGCCGCCGAGGGAGGCTCGGCGCTGAGGGTCGCTTCGAAAGGAAGGGTTTCTACAATGAGCTGGTCGCCGCGCACGGTGTCGAGTCCAGCAATACCGGCGACAACGTCGTGGATCGACTTGAGGCGCTCAGCGGAAGGGGGAATCAGAACGCGCCGTTGCTTTTGAGCGGGCCCTTCCCATTTGAGCTCGTGATCGATCAAGACAGAAACAGAGATGCGCTTGACCGCGCCTTGCGGCATGCGGGTGTGCTTGACGAGGCGGCTGGTTTGGAAAGAAATGTTCTCGGTTTTGCGATTGACGCCGTTCGAACCGGAGGAAGTTGTTTTGGGAGGGCGGGGCAGGTTGGCGGCGGTGCCGGGGGCTCCGGCGTTGAGGGCGGAACCTGTGCTCTCTTCGGTTTTCTGCGAGGTGAGCATTACAGACTTATTGGGATCGACCGTTTCTTCACTCTGTTCACCGCTTGTGAAATCGCAATCGACAGAAACGCCGGCGCGGAATTTTTCGGAGCCCAGGAGGGGTTCGAGCGTGGCGTTGATTTTGGTTAGAAGGTCGGATTCGAGTTTCTGGCGGTATTCGAGGCTGGCTTCGGATGGTTGCGCGGCGTCGTCGGCGGAGGCTTTGCGAGGGCGGTTGAGCAAGGCGCCGCGGCTATCGACCAGGGTGACGGCTTCGGGAGATAGGCCTTCGACAGCGCTGGCAACCAAGTTGACGATGGCGTTGACGTTCTGGCCGGAGAGCTTGGAGCCGGGTCTGAGATGGAGTACGACGCTGGCTTTGCCGGCTTGTTTGGAATCGAGAAAGACGGAGTCCTTCGGGAAAGTGAGATGGACGCGGGCCTGCTGGATCTCAGTGAGTGAGGTGATGGAGCGCTCGAGTTCGCCTTCAAGAGCACGGGCGTAGTTGACGTGTTCGGCGAACTCGGTGACGCCCAGATTGTTCTTATCGAAGAGTTCGAACCCGATGCGGCCGCTTTTTGGCAAGCCGGCGGAGGCCATTTCGAGGCGGAGTTCGGCAACTCGAGCGGAGGGCGCGAGGACGGATGCACCGTCCTCGGAGAGACGGAACTGGGTGCCGGTCTCCTTCATCTTTTGCACGATGGCCGCGGCGTCTTCCGGGGCGAGTGAGGTGTAGATAGGGCGGAAATCGCCCTCAGTCCGCCAGTGGGAGAGATAAGAAACGGCCGCAGCGATGAGGATTGCGACAACGACGATTGTGGTTCGCTGCCGAATCGATAGCGCGGAGATGAGTTTGCCGATCTGGTTCATGAAGGGCCGGGCCTACATCTGCATTTTCATGACTTCCTGATAAGCGGAGAGAACCTTGTTGCGGACCTGCAGGAAGAGGTCCATGGAAAGGTCGGCGCGCTGTCCGGCGAGAGCGACGGAATGTAGTTCGATGCCGTCGCCGTTGAGAAATTGATTGACGGCGTTTTGAGCGTCGTTCTGTTGCTGGTTGACGGCGGCGATGCTGCTGGAGAGAAGATCGTGAAATTCGCTGGAAGGAGCGGACTGAGCGATCGAGGGCAGCTCAATGTGTGTGACGATCCCGGGCAGTATGGGTTGAATGGGCGCGGACATTCGGAGGACCTAGCGAAGGATATCGAGAGAGCGCTGGATCATGTCCTTGACGGAGGAGATGGCGGTGACGTTGGCCTGGTAAGAGTGGGAGGCGCTCATCAGATCTACCATGTCCTCGGCGGGATTCATGTGGGGGAAGGCTACGTTGCCGTCGGCGTCGGCATCGGGATGGCCGGGCATGTAGTGCAATTCGGGAGCTGAATCGTCGACGGTGATCTCCGCTATGGAGACGCCGGTTGACTGATCCTGCAGTTGGCCCTGGAGCACGGATTGAAATGGCGAGGATGGGCTTTGAGTTGTGAATACGGCGTCTTTACGCCGATAAGGGCCTCCTTCGGGGGTACGGGTGGTTTCCGAGTTCGCCAGATTTTCGACGAGCAGTTCGGCGCGCGTGCGCTGGGCGTCCATACCGGACGCGCTGACTGAGATCGCGGAGAAGAGGCTCATCCGTTCTTCCCTTCGTCGATGGCGTTGCGCAGGCCCTTGATCTCGTTGCGGACGAGTTGCGAGGCGATGCTGAAGCGCAGGTTGGTTTCGCCGAGCATGCGGGATTCGCGATCGAGGTTGACGTTGTTGCCGTCGTTCTTGATTTTGAGGCCCTCTACCTCGATGACCGGAGCTGAGGCGGCATCCAAGGCGTTTTGGAAATCGGATTGAAAATCGATGTCCTTGGTCTTATAACCAGGGGTGTCGGCATTGGCGATGTTGGAAGCTACAAGGCGCTGGCGGACGCTCAACAGCGACATATAGTTTTCCAGGCTGGAGCCGACACTATCTAGCACGGCCTCGAAGGTGCATTTGTGAGACCAACGCAAGTTGTTTGGAATCTTGGGCTTAACTATTCACCGAGCGGCAGGTTCCTGGCAGTGGCATAAGTTTGTCAGCCATCGATATACCAAGTGGTGCGAATGGCTTCGATGTGGGAATGAAAAAGCCGGCTGGCTTGAAGCGAGCGGAGCCTGCGCTGCAGGTGGCTGCGCTGGACGATGGCGAGGGTTCGTGCCCTCTGAAGCGCGTCGAGCGTTTGCTGGTTGCAGATCGTTGGGTCACTACCGAGGGAATTGAGCAACGCAACAGTACGCATCGCCTCCTCGGAGCGGCCTGCTTCGATTTGCTCGAGAAGTTGCTTGACAAGATCAGCCAATGGAATCCGCCGTGACTTCGTTCTGTTGAGCCTGGAAGAGTCCTGAAACGAGCGTGTAGTTTTGTTCCAGAGAGGCGACCAACGCGTCGGACGCTGAAAGCTGAGCCTGAAGGTTCGTTTGCAAAGTGATGATGTTGGCCTGATCCGCGCTGATGGAATTGTTATCGGACGTAATCTGGTTTTGGAGGTTAGTGGTCTCGTTGGGGATCAACCCGGTTGTCGGGTCGAGCACGCTTGTAAGTTGATTCTGCGCAAACCCTAAGAAGCCGCCGGCGCTGGTATCGCCGAGAAAGCTGGTGAGGCTTTGAATCTGATTGGCAGTGGCGGACGAAAAGGCGGTGGGATCAAGTGAGATGTGTCCCGTCTTGTCGAAAGTAATCCCAATGGCCGCGAGCGAGGATATGCTGCCCGAACCGCCCGAATAGTTGCCGATGCTTTGGAGGGCATCGGTGAGTTGATAAACGAGGCTGTCTCCCTGCAGGGCTCCGCCCCCTTGGCCGACGTTTTTGTCCAGTTCGTCCACGACGGAATTGAAGCTATTGACAAAACTGGAAAGGGACGATTGGATGTTGCTGGTATCTGGAGAAACCGTGACGGTGGTGGATGAAGTGGAGGAGGCGCTCTGACCCACCAGATCGACGGTGAGTCCCGGCGCCAGAGTGATGGTGCGGGAGTTGCTGGTGATGTCAGTCTGTACACCATCGATTTGATAGGTCGCCGGGCTTCCTGGCGAGATTTCACTCAATAAGTCGTTGGTTCCGTCGTTCAATTGAATGGATTCGGCGCCGAGATCGTTGCTTTGCACCGTGAGACGGTAATCCGGACTGGATGAGGATCCGAGGTTGACGATCGAGGCCTGAACGCCGAGCGCTGAATTCGAGTTAATCGCCGACACCAAACCGTCGAGCGTGTTCGTCGCTGGCGTGATGGTTGTGGCGGTTCCGTTGACCGTGAGGGTGAAGGAAGAGGAACTACTAATGTTTTCACTGGAGGGATCCGCTACGGGTGGCGAACCGGCCTGGCTGAGGGTATTTTCGTAAGAACCGAGGCTGGAAACGTTCAGCGTATAGGTACCGGCTTGAGCCGTGGCGGAAATGGTGGGCTGAGCGATGGTGGTATCGGAGGATGAGGCTGCGACCGTGCCACTGGTGGTGGCGGTTTCCAGTTGCTGAATCGAAGATTGGACGCCGGCAAACAGGCCTTGGATGGTGGCCAGCTCGGAGGTCTGGCCCTGTAGGACTGAAGTCTCGTTTTGCAGCTGCTCCATCGGCAGCGAGGCGAGAGCGACATCCGTTGAGATGACATTTTGGAAATCGGCCGAGTAACGGCTTGTTCCATTGAAGATAGTGCTGCCGTTGCTTTCCGTTGTACCTGTAAGTCCGACGCTGGAAGTTGACATGAATCAAATCGGCCTATTCAATCGTTATAGCGGACCGGGCCAGCTAAGCCCGGTCCGCGTGGGTTAACGTTTAGCCTTTCAACAGCGTAAGAAGCTGCTGCGGGGCGGAATTTGCTTGAGCGAGCGCCGCGATGGACGACTGCTGGAGCACCTGGGACTTGGTCAGGTTGGCGGCTTCGGTGGCAATATCCGCGTCACGAATACGGGATTCCGCGGCGGAAAAGTTCGTGATCTGCGATTGGGCCAGGTTGACGGCGTCGCCTAAGAGATTCTCACCGGCGCCGACTTTGCCCTGAACCAGTCCGAGGGTGGTCACGGCGTTTTGAATCGCGGTTAGCGCAGCTTCCGCGTTGCCGGTACTGGTTGCGCTGGCGCTCGGAGCGCTGACTGTCTTGGCTCCCGCTGTTGTGAAAAGGCCGCCACCGCCTGAATCGGGCGTAACTTCATTCACGCTGAATGAGTTCTGGCTTTGAATATTGACATCCGTCCCATTGGACCCAAGAACGGCCGTAATCCCGGAATTGGCCAACTGAGTGTTCAGGGAAGCAACCGCTTGCGCTGAAGTGAGTCCAGTAGCCAAAGTGACGTTGTAGGAACTGGCGCCGTTTTGGAAGGTGAGCGCTTCCGTACTGGTCACGCCGCTGGTAAATGCGGAATCGATATTGTAGAAGCCGGTGTTGCTCGCAATGGTGGAGCCCGTTGTGGCAATCGCGTTACCGGCCGTCACCGCGCCCACAGCTCCTAGTGTAAAGGCCGAAGACCCGGAGAATTGGAGATTACCGTTAGAAGCGATCGAAGCGGTAATGCCACTTGCGTTCAATTGCGAATTGAGGGAACTGATGACCTGATCCCCGCTGAGGCCGCTGCTTCCGCCACTCACCACGGCGGACACCGTGGCAGCCGCGCCTGTAGCACCCGCGATATTGAATGTGAAGGTCTGGCTTCCGCCGGCTGCGAAAGTCACAGCGGTATTGTTGAGGTCGACTACGTTGGTCGCCAGCGCGACACCGCCGCCGCCCACGCTCGTGCCGGTCAAGCCGAGAGCCGTGGAATCCGCGGCGTTGTTGGCGCCACTCAGGTTTACGGTGACTTGGGAGTTGGCTTGGGTATTACCGCCGCCAATGAAGATGCTCAGATTCGAGTTGTAAGTGCCGCCGGTGTTCAGGCCGACGTTCGCGGATTGGCGATTGATTTCGCCGACTAGCGATTGATACTCGTTGTTAATGGTGCTCCGGTTACCGGAAAAGGTTCCAGAGGCGGATTCGGTAGCCAGCGTGTTCAAGCGGTCAAGAATCTGGGAGATGTTGCTCAAACCGCCATCGATGGTTTGAAAAACGCTGACGCCGTTGTTGGCGTTGAGAACGCCCTGGGTCAACTGCGCGGTATTGCTGCGGTATTGATTGGCCACGGCCAAACCGGCGGCATCGTCACCGGATGAGTTGATTCGATAGCCCGAGGTCAACTGCTCAATTGTGCTGTTCTGAAAATCGGTATTGGTCCGGAGGTTCTCCTGCGCGATCAATGAAGTTACGTTCGTCTGAATGGAAAGTCCCATGGTTTAACGTCCTATTAGCCGATACATCCCAACATCATGTTGGGTCCAGGTTCTCCGCTTGGATCGGATGCCCGGAGTATTCTGACTCAGGGGTCTTATCGGATGTATTTGCCGGAGCTTGAGGAATTCGCGCTAATTTTTTGACGATGAGATCCTTCAACTCTACGCTCAGGAGACCAGCTGAGAGATTGGTTTCGGCGGTGAGTTTCACCTCTTTACGGATGACCTGGATGGAACGGGGACCGACAATTCCCAGTTTGACGCGGTTCACCCCGGCGTCCAGGATCTCGATTTCGATATCGGGACCAATCAGAATCGATTCACCGGCGCGCCTTCGAATGACTAACATCCGTCAGGTTGCAGCGCTTCGGCGATAGGATAGCGGAACGAGTAATTCGAGCCGGCTTGAAAGACCTGTATGCCGAGATGGTTAGAGAGATTGATGACGAGCGGCGCCGCCATATTCGCCGCGGGCTCATGGCCCTGATCGACGGTGACAATTACCTGGCATGCGATTTCCTTGCCTATCCGCATTTCGGACCCCAAAGGCAAAGCAAGCGCTTCCTGCTCTTCGGGTGAGAGATCCAACTGATAACCGGGAACAAAAACTCGTGCCGGTAAGGTGATCAAGCAGAGTTCCGGGCGCGTGATGCTTTGCAGGTAGAGGATCGGCTCCTGGCCAGGAATGGAAAGAGCGGCATAGTGGGTCTGGTCTTCGAATCCCGGCAGTCCATCGGGGAAATGCACAACTTCCCGCTCGCGAGTGTCGAAACTTCCGAAGTATCTACTGAGAATTTGCGCCATAGCTGGTCATCTGCTTGGTCTATCGGCCAGATCGACAAAAGGTTTAGAAAAAAAATTCTAAAATCGGCGTGAAGGGCGCCGAAAAGACTTCAAGAGGGAAGGATGAAGAGAACAGACATGGAAACGTTGCTCGCCGCGCCATTACTGCTCAATGCGTTCCGAAAAGGCCCTGTCGAGTTCGGGGCGGCAGCCGAACGATTCGCAAGCAAACCGCGTGTTCCGGTCATGGACGCGGCAAACGAAGAGTGCCTGGAATTGCTCGACCATCTCGTCGATTGTCTCCGGGAAAATGGGCAAGTCTCCTGCCAGGGACTGGAAGATGCCTGCATCTTTCTCCTCGAACACTTGGCGGTCCGGCTGCAGCAGCAAGAACTGGAGCAAAGAGCGGGGGCGAAGCCGGCGGTTATTCAGTGAGCGGCTGTTCGACGCGGAAGCAGAGTTTGCTTTCACCTGCCGAGATATGCCCCTGATATTTTACGACGCCGTTCAATAGACATCGGAGAGGGCGGTGAATTGCCGAGTCAAAGACGAGAACGTCGCCTTCCTCCAGGTTCATCAGATCTTTCAGGTCAAGGCTCGATCCCTCGAGGCGAACATCAACGCCAATCTCGGAGCCGCGAATCAGATCGAAAATTCTGAGTTGTTCGGCATCCGTGGATTCGGATTTGCGCACAGACCATTGCTGGTCAAACTTCTGGCGCATCATCTTAATGATGATAGAGGGCATGGCAATGTTCATCATGCCGATGCTTTCGCCAATGCGGAGCTCGATCGCAATCGCCACGACAGCTTCACTGGGAGCGAGGATTTGGAGGAATTGGGGCTCGGTCTCCATCGAATCCATGCTGAAATCGATGTTCGTAACGCCTCGCCATGATTCCTTGAGATCGTGCAGGATGATTCTGAACAGGCCATCGAGCAAACTCTGCTCAATTTCCGTGAGCTCGCGTTGAATTGAAGTAGACGACTTGCCACTGCCGCCCAGAAGCATCTCGAGGATGGGGAAGACCAACGAGGAGTTTAGTTCAAGAACTGCGTTGCCATCGTAAGGCTTCAGGCCAATCGACGCGATACAGGTGGGAGACGGCAAGCACTCCAGGAACTCAGCGTAGGAGAGTTGTTCGACGCTCACCAGATTGATCATCAAATACGAGCGAAGGTAAGCCGAGAGGCTCGAAACCAGGTTGCGGACAAAGGTGTCGTGCAATTGATGGATCGCGCGAAGTTGGGACTTGGCAATGCGGTCCGGACGGCGGAAATCGAAGAGAAGAGCTTTTTTTGCGAGGGCTTCGTCAGCTCTATCGTTATTGAGGCTTTGGAAGACCGCATCGATCTCGGATTGCGAAAGTTGTTTTTCCATTCGAGGTTAGCCCAGGTAGTTGAAAAGGCTGGTGGTGGGCAGCTTTGCCTCGGCGGAGAAAGCGGCTGACTCGGCCGTCTGTCCTTGTGTTAATTCGACCGCGTCCTGGGTGAGATCGGCGTCGCGAATCGAGCCGATTTGGGCGGTAAGCGAGACATTCTGGGATTGGGCCGCGGTGGTCGAAGCCGCCACCTGATCCTGCACGGCGCCGTAGAAAGCCTGCTGTTGATTCAGATAGGAGGATGCGGTTTGAAGCGAAGCGAGCGCTGTGTTTATACCCGGGGTATCGTTGTTTGCGAGGGCTACTTGGAGGCTGTTGACCGCGGCGAAGAGGTTATCGGGCGCCACGGTATCGTCCGGATTGCGGTGGTCAAAGATGTCCTGTGCGGTCTCGGCGATGGCGTAGGAGTTTCCGCTCGTATCCT
>Ga0302326_10017173_pt1 | contig 15111 bp, 10 predicted proteins | sample Palsa_T0_3_FD_202264 | JGI IMG/M metagenome (GOLD analysis project Ga0302326, IMG submission 202264) | Peat permafrost microbial communities from Stordalen Mire near Abisko, Sweden - Palsa_T0_3 | ecosystem: Environmental > Terrestrial > Soil > Palsa > Peat permafrost | place: Sweden: Abisko...
GCTGCGCGCGATCGGCGTCGAGGACGCCGTGCGGAAGGTCGCCGGGCGGTCCGAGTGGGCGGTCACCAGGAACGGGGTGACCGGCCGGGTGATCAGCAAGACCAGCCGGGGGCAGCAGGCGGCGCTACTGGGGATCGAGGGCGCGACCGTGCACCGGGCGGACCTGCTCGACGTGCTCGCCGCCGCCGTGCCGCCGGGCGTCGTGTCCCTGGGCCAGCGGTGCGTGTCGATTGACGCCGACGGCGAGGTGGCGGTCGCGCGGTTCGCCGACGGCAGCTCGGCCGAGGCCGACGTCATCGTCGGCGCCGACGGCATCCACTCGGTGGTGCGGACCGCGCTGTTCGGGCCGGACGCGCCCCGGTTCACCGGGAAGATCTGCTACCGCTCGGTCATCCCGGCGGCGGCCGTGCGCGGCACCCCGCTGGCGGCCGACAACGGGCAGTGGCTGGGGCCGCACGGCACGATCGTGCTCTACCCGCTGCGCGGCGAGGAGCTGGTCAACGTCGTCTGCCACTACGACGACGCGAGCTACCGGCATGAGTCCTGGGTCGCGCAGTGCCCGCGCGACGAGGTGCTGACGCGGTACGCGGGGTGGCACGAGTCGCTGCTGCGGCTGTTCGAAGCGGGCGACACCTGGTACAAGTGGGCGCTGTACGACCGGGACCCGATCCCGGCCTGGACCCGGGGGCGGGTGTCGCTGCTTGGCGACGCGGCGCACCCGATGCTGCCCTACCTGGGGCAGGGCGCCTGCCAGGCCATCGAGGACGGGGCGGTGCTGGCGACGGCGCTGGCGGCGCCGGGCGCGGACGACGATCCGGTCGCCGCCCTCGGCCGGTACGAGCGGACCCGGCGGCCGCGCGCGTCGCGGGTGGTGCTCACCGCCCGCGAGCGGGGGCTCTCCAACCACCTGGCCTCGCCGCTGGCGGCGCTGCGACGGGACGCGGTCATCGCGGTCCGCAAGCGGCTCAACCGGCGCGACACCGACGGGCGGGGCGCGGCCTGGCTGGCCTCCTACGACGCGACCGCGCCGGGCGTGCTGGCCCCGTGAGCCGGCAACGGGCGCCCGCGATAAGGTCACGGGCTATGGACAACGAGCGCGAGGAACTGGGCTGGGACGCGTTCGGCGTCGCGTCGCGAGACCTGGCGCGGGAGATCGCGGACTCCGGGTTCCGGCCCGACATCATCCTGGCGATCGCGCGCGGCGGCCTGTTCATCGCGGGTGCCCTCGGCTACGCCCTGTCGGTCAAGAACCTGCACGTAATGAACATCGAGTTCTACAACGGCGTCGGCACCACGCTGCCGATGCCGGTGATGCTCCCGCCGGTGCCGAGCGCGGTCGACTTCTCGGCCAAGAAGGTGCTGATCGCCGACGACGTGGCCGACACCGGCAAGACGCTCGAGCTCGTGCGTAATTTCGTCTCCGGGCACGTGGCCGAGGTGCGCGCGGCCGTGATCTACGAGAAGACCCAGTCCCTGATCAAGTGCGACTACGTGTGGCGGCGCACCGACGCGTGGATCAACTTCCCGTGGTCGAGCGCGCCGCCGGTCATCGACGGCCTCGGCGTGCTTGACGCCTAGGCCGCGTCGGCACTATTAGTCAGCCTAATCTGATAAGTTGTGACTGATTATCTCGGCCATGTCACTCACGACACCGGAGGCACGCTGATGTCTGACTCCCGTCCCGTCCTGCTGCTGATGGACTTCCAGCACGGCATCGTCGAGCGGATCGGGGACCCGGCCGTGGTCGACGCGGCCGACCGCGCCGCCAAGGCCGCCCGGGCCGCGGGCATCCCGGTGATGTTCGTCCGGGTGGCGTTCCGCCCCGGCTACCCCGAGGCCGCCGCCGGCAACGCCGCCTTCGGCTCGATCAGCCAGCTGGGCGACGTGATGACGCAGGACCACCCCGCCACCCAGGTGCACGCCTCGCTCGAGCCCCGCCCGGACGAGCCGGTCATCATCAAGCGCCGGGTCAGCGCGTTCAGCGGCAGCGACCTCGACGTCCTGCTGCGCGGGGCCAACGCCGACAGCCTCATCCTGGCCGGCATCTCCACCAGCGGCGTCGTCCTCTCCACGGTCCGCCAGGCGGCCGACCTCGACTACCGCCTCACCGTCCTGGCCGACGCCTGCGCCGACCCCGACCCCGAGGTCCACCGCGTCCTGACCGAGAAGGTCTTCCCCCGCCAGGCCCTCGTCACCACCACCGACGAGTGGATCGCCACGCTGGGTTAGAGGTCGGTTAGGTAGGAGCGGTCGGGGGGGCGGCTGCGCTGGCGGGGTAGTTCGGGGGCTAGGCCGAGGCCTAGGGAGAGGAGTTCCTGGGCCTGGGCGGCTTCGAGGGGGATGGAGAGGAGGTAGCCCTGGCCGTACTGGCAGCCCATGCCCGCGAGCAGTTCGCGCTCGGTCTCGGTCTCGATGCCCTCGGCGATGACCTCGACCTCCAGCGTGCCCGCGAGCCGGACGATGCCCTTGACCAGCGCGTGCTGCCGCCAGGAGGCGGCGATGCCGGTCACGAACGACTTGTCGATCTTGAGGACGTCGATCGGCAGCTGGAGGAGGTAGCTGAGGGAGGAGTAGCCGGTGCCGAAGTCGTCGATCGCGAGCCGGACGCCGATCTCCTTCAGCTCGTCGAGCTCGGCCCCGATCCGGTCGCTGTCGCCGAACAGGACGGACTCGGTCAGCTCGAGCAGGAGCGCGGACGGCGGCAGCCCGGACTCGCGCAGCGCCGCGCGGACGCCGGTGACGAACCCGGGGTCGCGGAACTGGCGGGCGGACACGTTCACCGACACGTGCGGGCCGCCGTCATCGGGCGACTCCATCCGGCGGCGCCACTTGACCATGTCGGACAGGGCCTGCCTGACCACCCACGCGCCGAGCGGGACGATGTGCCCGGTCTCCTCCGCCAGCGTGATGAACTGGCCCGGCAGCATCATCCCCCACCGCGGGTGAGGCCAGCGGATGAGCGCCTCGAAGCCGACGATCTGGCCGCTGTCGAGCTCCACGATCGGCTGGTAGACGAGGGTGAAGTCCGAGTTGTTGACCGCCTCCTCGAGCGCGGCCTGCACCTCGCGCCGCCGCAGCATCCCCGCCGAAAGCGCCGGCTGGTAGCGCCGCCAGCGGCGCTTGCCCGCCGTCTTGGCCGCGTACAGGGCCAGGTCGGCGTGGCGCAGCAGCTCGTCCGCGTCGGCGCTGTCGGCCGAGGTGGCGACGCCGACGGTGGCCGTCGCGATCACCTCGGCGTCGCTGAGCCGGAACGGCTCGGTGAACGCGGCCACGATCCGCTCGGCGAACGCCTCTACCGCCTCGGTGTCCGGCGCGTCGTCGATGAGCAGCGCGAACTCGTCGCCGCCGAGCCGCGCGGCGGTGTCCGACGGGCGCACCGACGACGCCAGCCGCCCGGCCACCGCCGTCAGCAGCTCGTCGCCGCTGCCGTGGCCCATCGTGTCGTTCACGACCTTGAAGTCGTCCAGGTCGACGAAGAGCATGCCCACGACCCGGTCGGTCCGGTGCGCGTGGGCGATGGCGTCGGCCGCGCGGTCGGCGAACAGCACCCGGTTGGGCAGGCCGGTCAGCGCGTCGTGGTAGGCCTGGTGCTTCAGCTCCTGCTCGAGCTGGTGCTGCTCGGTGACATCGCGCAAGGTGAGGACGACGCCGCCGACGGTCCGGTCGGCCCGCAGGTCGCTTGACCGGACCTCGAGCACGGCGTCACGGCCGTCGAGGCGCTCGATCCGCAGCAGGAAGCCGTGCGCGCCGTCGGTGATCCCGGCCAGGATCATGTCCATCACGCGGACGACATCGGCCCGCGTCTCCGGGTCCACCAGGTCCTCGAGCCGGCTGCCCTCGACCGCGACGTCACCGAAGATGCCGTCGGCGGAGGGGGTGGCGTAGTTGATTGTGCCGCCGTCGCCGACGATCAGGATCGCGTCCGAGGTGTTCCGCACCAGCGTGCGGAAGAGCGCCTGGCCGCGCTGCCTGATGACCTCCTGGGTGAGCGTGACCCGCTCGACCGCCAGCGCCGCCTGGCCGGCCAGGATCTCAAGCGCCTCCGACAGGTCGGCCAGCAGCCGCTGCTGGCCGTAGACGGCGAGCACCCCGATGTGCGGGTCCCCGGTCGGCCGGTCCTTGAGCTTGAGCGGGCAGAGCAGAGCGCCTTCGCCGACATTCAACCGGGTGTCGCTGAACTCCGTCGCCCCGATGAACAGCGGCCGGTCAAGCTCGGACAGCAGTCGCTCGGTGAGCTCGCGGAGCCGGTTGCCCCCCATCTCGTCGGCGACCGCCGCGGGCGTGGTGGCGGGGATGGAGGAGACCGCGCGCAGCCGGCCGCCGCGGCGGACCGCGAGTATCGCCGTCACCCGGCGCCCCGGCGTGAGCTCGGGCTGGCTGACCAGCGCGACGGCTGCGTTCTGGGCGGCCGTCGCGATCTCCTCGGCCGAGGTCGCCGAGGCGAGCGAGGCGCCTGCCATCCGGAGCGTCCGCTCGCGCAGCAGACCGCGCCGGTGCGACGAGGCCACGTCCCACAACCGGGAGAGCATGAGCAGGTACAGTACCCCGCACAGCACCGCGACGACAGCATCCGCCTGGTCGCGGTGGAGGAACGCGCGGACGAGCAGGAAAACCGGCGGGGCGATCGACGCCAGCGAGACGGCGTAGTAGGTCAGCACGCGCCGCGTCAGCACCGCGCGCCCCTCGCTCCGCGTTTCCACCATGTCCCCCGTGCCCCTCCCTCCCGCATCTTTCGCAGTTCAAGAGCCTGAATGCACTCTATTCTGAGCGTGAGCAGCTGACTCCGGAGGGCATCCACAGCGGCCTGCCAGGCGAAGCAACGGTCCGTTCCACCCATTCTTGTCTTTGATCGTTACGTTGCCCTTGCGTTTGTTATCTGAGCACGAACCAATGGCCAAACCCTGCCAATAGCGGGCATTACGGGTCACAGAGGCCAGCGCTAGCATATGACCGCATATGAATCCGGATGAGACGGGTGGCAAATGGCGAAGAACCTGCAAGAGGTGCTTGACGACGCAGGGAACACCGTCGAGTTGCTGCGTAATTCGCAACTCGGCGCCTACATCTACCCCGTCGTCCCCTCGGAGTTCACGAACTTCCGCCGTGAGGTGATCGCATGGCGGGAGACGGCGGTGCTCTACGACCAGTCGCACCACATGCACAACATCTTTATCTCCGGACCTGGCGCGCTGAAGCTGATCACCGACACCGGCATCAACTCGACCGCGAAATTCCCGGTGGACACGGCCAAGCAGTTCGTCCCGGTTTCGCCGGAAGGCGGGGTCATCGGGGACGGCATCCTGTTCCGCGAGTCCGACGAGGAGTTCACCTTCGTCGGCCGGGCGCCGGTCGCCAACTGGCTGCTGTTCAAGGGGTCGAACGGCTACAACGTCGACCTGGTGCTCGACCCGCGGTCGCCGTCGCGGCCGTACGGCAAGGCGGTGACGCGCACGCTGTGGCGGTTCCAGATCCAGGGGCCGAACGCGTGGGCGGTGATCGAGAAGCTCAACCGGGAGCCGCTTGAGCAGGTCGGGTTCTTCCGCCTGGGCTGGATGAACATCGGCGGCGAGAAGGTCCGCACGCTCCGGCACGGCATGGCGGGCGCGCCCGGGCTGGAGATCTGGGGCCCGTACGAGTCCTACGACAAGATCAGGGACGCGATCATCGTCGCCGGCGCCGAGTTCGGCCTCGAGCCGTGCGGGGCGCGCGCCTACTCCTGCAACACGCTCGAGTCGGGCTGGATCCCGTCGCCACTGCCCGCCATCTACACCTCGCCTGAGCTGCGCTCGTACCGGGAATGGCTGGGCGCGGACTCGTACGAGGCGACCAACGCGATCGCCGGCTCGTTCGTGTCACCCGACATCGAGGACTACTACACGAACCCGTGGGAGCTCGGCTACGGGGGGTTCGTGAAGTTCGACCACGACTTCATCGGGCGGGACGCGCTGGCCGCGATCGACGGCGCCGCCCAGCGACGGAAGGTCACCCTCGCCTGGAACGCGGCCGACCTCGGGGAACTGCTGACGTCGCCGCTCGGCGCCGGGCCCGGCTACCAGTTCTTCGACCTGCCGAACGCGAACTACGGTTCGTCCAACTTCGACTCGGTGGTGGACGCGTCAGGGAAGGTCGTCGGGCTGTCGATGTTCACCGGCTACTCGGCCAACGAGCGGTCCGGGCTGTCGCTCGCCACCGTCGACCCCGACGTGCCGATCGGCGCCGAGGTGCGCGTCCTCTGGGGCGAGCCGGACGGCGGGTCGAGGAAGACGACGGTGCAGCCGCACCGGCAGTTCGAGGTGCGGGCGATCGTGTCGCCCACGCCGTACTCGGCCGTGGTGCGCGAGAGCTACCACGAGGGCTGGCGGTCGTCGGTCGCCTAGAGCGCCTGCGGTGACGTTACCTTGCCTTGCTAGCGCGGTGGCGCTTCTTGCTGTTATCTCCGACGGACTTGCGGGCGCGGTTAGCGCTGAAAGTTTGACCGCCCCTGACCGGCCTAACTTTCAGCGCTGAGCCGACGCGCTACACGATCGCCTGGTAGACGAGCTGGCGGAGCTGGGGACGGAGCGGATAGGCGTTGGACGGGATGAGCTGGGTGAAGAAGGAGACCGTGATCCCCTCCGCCTGGTCGATCCAGAAGGCGGTGGAGGCGGCCCCGCCCCAGGACAGCTCGCCCGCCGAGCAGTCGACCTTGAGCGCGGCCGGGTCGGTGACGACCGCGAAGCCGAGGCCGAAGCCGGAGCCGTACATCGGCGACTCCGCGTACAGCGCGCGGCCGAACGTCGCGATGTCGAGCCCGCCCGGCAGGTGGTTGCGGCCCATGTAGCGGACGGTGCGCGGGCTGAGCAGGCGCACGCCGTCCAGCTCGCCCGCCGGCGAGCCGGGGTAGTCGAGCAGCATCTGCAGGAACCGGTGGTAGTCCCCTGCGGTCGAGACCAGGCCGCCGCCGCCGCTGAGCCTGGCCGGCTTGACCTGAGCCGCCTCCCACGGGGGGCCGAGCCTGACCAGCGCGCGGCCGGGGCCGAGGCCGTACAGGGCGGACAGCCGCGACGCCCGCTCGTCCTCGACCCAGAAGCTGGTGTCGGTCATGCCGAGCGGGCGCAGGATGCGCTCGGCCAAGAAGGCGTCGAGCGACTGCCCGGAGGCGACCTCGACCACGCGGCCGAGCACGTCGGTCGAGACACCGTAGTTCCACTCCGCCCCGGGCTGGAACAGCAGCGGCAGGGAGGCCCACGCGTCGCACGCCTGCGCCAGGTCCATGGTCGCCGCCGCCGCGTTGCCGCCGTCGAACCCGGCCGCGCGGTACATCGCGTCGACCGTGGACACCCGGAGGAACCCGTAGGTGAGCCCGGAGGTGTGGGTGAGCAGGTGCCAGACCCGCATCGGCTCGCTGGCGGGGACGGTGAGCGGGTTCTGGTCCGACCCGCCGGCGTAGACGCGCAGGTTGGCGAAGGACGGGATGAACTTGCTGACCGGGTCGGTCAGCTGCAGCGCGCCCTGCTCGTACAGCATCATGGCGGCGACCGAGGTGATCGGCTTGGTCATGGAGAAGATGCGCCAGAGGGTGTCGGTTTCGACCGGGCGACCTTCCTCGCGGTCGCGCTGGCCGTAGGCGGACACGTGCGCCAGCTTGCCGTGCCTGCTCACCGTGACCAGCCAGCCCGCCAGCTTGCCGTCGTCGACGTACGTGGCGAAGCTGTCGTCGATCCGCCGCAGCCGGCCCGCGTCGAGGCCTACCTCCGCCGGGTCGACCTCGGCCTTGAGTCCGTTCACTGGCACCGCCCTTCCATTAATGCTTGTCTCTGAGAAGCAAGACTGCCGTACCGGGCCGGCCCGCGCTAGCGGGCCCGCTCGGCTCAGATCTCCGGGCTGGCGTCCTGCGGGTCGAGGGACTCGATCGACGGCGACTCCAGCGCCATCGTGGCCGGGGACTGCGCGACCTCGTCGGCCGACCCCGACGCGGCGGCGGCGTCGGCGTGCGACCACTTGCGCAGCTCGACCTGCGGGATCAGCCAGGAGGCGAGGAAGGCGAGGAACGCGATCGGCGCGGCGACCAGGAACACGGTCTGGATCGACTCGGCGTAGCCGGCCGTGAACCCGTGCCGGACCGCGGCGGGCAGCAGGTCGAGCATCGCCGGGGTGACGTTCGCGCTGCTGAAACCGGCCGGGAGCTTGACCCCGTGCAGGTGGTTGGCCAGGTTGCCGACCAGCAGGTTGGCGAAGATCGCGCCGAAGATCGCGGTGCCGAACGAGCCGCCGATCGAGCGGAAGAACGTGTTGCCCGAGGTCGCGACGCCCAGCTCGCTGTGCGGGACGCCGTTCTGGACGATGATCACGAGCACCTGCATGACACCGCCGAGGCCGAGGCCGAGGATGAGCATGAACAGCCCGTCCTCGAACGTCGACGTGCCCAGGCCCATCAGGTGCAGCAGGAACAGGCCCAGGGTCATCATCGCGGTGCCGACGATCGGGAAGAACCGGTACCGGCCGGTCCTGGAGATGATCTGCCCGGACGAGATCGACATCGTGAGCAGGCCGACCATCAGCGGGAGCAGGTACAGCCCGGAGATCGTGGGCGAGATGCCCCGCACGACCTGGAAGAAGGCCGGCAGGTAGGTGATCGCGCCGAACATCGCGAAGCCGACGATGAAGGCGACGATGCTGGTCGTGGCGAACACGCGCGTCTTGAACAGGTGCATGGGCAGCACCGGCTCGGGCGCCCGCCGCTCGACGAAGACGAACACGACGATCAGCAGCGCGCCGGCCACGCCGAGGATGTAGATCGGCGCCGACGCCCACGGGTAGGTGGTGCCGCCCAGGCTGGTCAGCAGGATCAGCGCGGTCGCGGCGGCCGAGAGCACCAGCGTGCCGAGGTAGTCGATCTGGTGGTGGATCCTGCTCAGGTGGCCGGGAACCTGGCTGGCCACCACGAACAGCGCGATCGCGCCGATCGGGATGTTGATGTAGAAGATCCAGCGCCAGGACAGGTTGTCCACGAAGACGCCGCCAAGCAGCGGGCCGATCACGCTGGCCAACCCGAAGGTCGCGCCGAACAGGCCCTGGTACCGGCCGCGCTCGCGGGGCGAGACGACGTCGCCGACGATGGCCTGCGCGCCGACCATCAGGCCGCCGGAGCCGAGGCCCTGGACCGCGCGGAAGGCGATGAGCATCTCCATGGAGGTGGACAGGCCGGACAAGATGGAGCCGGCCAGGAAGATGAGGATCGCCGCCTGGAAGAAGATCTTCCGGCCGTACTGGTCGCCCAGCTTGCCCCACAGCGGGGTGGAGACCGTGGTCGCGAGCAGGTAAGCGGTGACGACCCAGGCGATGTGCGAGCCGCCGTTGAGGTCGCCCACGATCGTCGGCAGCGCGGTCGACACGATCGTCTGGTCAAGCGCGGCGAGGAACATGCCGCACATCAGCGCGCCGATGATGAGCAGGATGCGACGGCGCTCCAGGTCCGGCAGAGCGCCGTTGCCAAGGGCGGTGCCGCCGCCTGCGGCTGGGGTGGCTGATGCCGATGCCATCAGAGGTCTTCCTTTCTGTCCGCCACGGTGTTGGCGGTGACGGTCGCCGTGACATTGCGCAATTCGCTGTTCTCCGGCAGCCCGCTGGCGAGCGCGGCGAACGCGAGGTCTACTACGCGGTCGAGCGGCACCGTGCCGGCCGAAGCGGCCCAGAACGCCATGCTCGACCGGAAAACGCCGGTGGCCATCGCGGCCAGCAGCCCGGGATAGGGGTCCCGCTCGACGTCGGTGCCGAGCCGCCGCGCGACCGCCTCGGCCAGGGACCGCTCGATCGCGGCCATCTGCGCGCCGTGGACGGCGTGCAGGTGCGGGTCGGTGCGGGCCGACCGCATCCGGCCGAGCCACTCCATCGGGTCGCCGCCCAGTTCCGCGAACTCGTCCGCCACCGTCCTGGCCTGGGCGGTCATGACCGAGCGGAGCACGGTCACGACCGGCTCGCCCGGCGTCTGGAACTCGATCGCGTCGCGGGTGGCCGCCGCCAGCTCGGGGTTGGCGCCGAAGAGCGCGGCCTCCTTCGACGGGAAGTAGTTGAAGAAGGTCCGCGGCGAGACGTTGGCCGCCTCCGCGATCTCTTCCACGGTGACGTTCGAGAACCCGCGTTCGGCGACGAGGCGGAGCGTGACCCGGCGGAGCTCGTGCCGTGTCGCCAGCTTCTTGCGCTCGCGCAGGGAGGCGGGCGCCTGCCCGGGGAGGGCGTGTCCCGTCTCGCCTGCGGCGGTGCTGCTTGCTACGGTCATCCTGCGCTCACTAAAAGTTTGCGACGTCTACAAGTTTGCGTACTCATAAATATTACAGTGCGCGCAACGTTGTCGGGAGGGCGGGTATTCCCGGGGGGATGGGGGCTGTTCTGGCGGGCGTCTGGGGGTGTTGGGGGCGCCGGCGGAGCGGCTCGCGTCGGAGCATGACGACACGTTCCGGCTGGCGGGCGACGACGGCGTGGCGCGACTGCTGAAGATCAGCGCGGCTCGGGCTCCGGCTCGGGCTGTTGGCAGCCCCGGCTTCCAGACTGCGCTGCTGTTGCACCTGGCCCGCGTGGCGCCTGAGCTGCCGGTGCAGCGGGTGATCGCGACGCTCGGCCGACTGAACATCGCGCTGCGCGGGTTCACGCACCCCGGCGCGCGCTGGACCCACCTATGGGACCTGCAGAACTTCTGGGCGCTGCGACCACTACTCGATCGACTCCCGGAAAGCGGCATGCTGCCGTCCGTCGGCCGGGCGCTGGCCGCGGACGGTCGGGCCCCGGACGGACCGGCGGTCGACGGGTCGCTCGAGCTTCGCGAGCTTGTGCCCGGAGGCCTGCGCGCGGCGCTCGTCGACTGCCTCGACCGGTTCGACGCGGTGGTGCGCCCCGCCCTCGCGAGCGTCGCGACGCAGGTCATTCACGCCGATTTCCACGGGGAGAACCTGCTCGCCGACGGCGGGCGGATCACCGGCATCCTCGACTTCGGCGACGCGCTGGCCGGGCCGGTGGCCATGGACGTCGGCCAGGCGGCCTGCTACCAGTTGGGCGCTTGCGGACCCGGCGGCGACCTGATTGCGCCCGCGCTTGACGTGGTGGCCGGCTACCACGCGGTCGATCCCCTCTCCGACGCTGACCTGGACCTGGTGGCCGAGTTCATCGTGGCCCGGGTCGCGGCGCGGATCATCGTGAGCCAGTCGAATGCGGCCCGCGATCCCGCCAACAGCGGCTACCTGCTGCGCCGGACGCCGCAGGCGGTCGCGCACCTCGCGGCGCTGCGCGCACTCCCGCCGGTTGAGATCGGCCGCCGTCTGCGCGCGGCCTGCCGCCTGGAGGGGGGTGGGTGAGCCAGTCCGCTCCGCTGATGGTCAACGGGTTCGACGGCTCGGGCCTGTCCGGGCTGCCGCCACAGACCCAGGAACTGATTGCCCGGCGGGAGGCCGCGCTTGGCGGCGCCTACCGGCTGTTCTACGAGCGGCCGGTGGAGTTCGTCCGCGGCTCGGGCGTCTATCTGTACGACCCGGACGGCGTCGCCTACCTCGACGCCTACAACAACGTGCCGTCGGTCGGGCACTCGCACCCGCGGGTGACCGAGGCGGTGTCGCGCCAGCTGGCGACGCTCAACACGCACACCAGGTACCTGACCGACGGCGTCGTCGGCTACGCCGAGCGGCTGCTCGCCACCCACACGATCGGCCCGGCCCACGCGATGTTCACCTGCACCGGGAGCGAGGCGAACGACCTCGCGCTGCGGATCGCCCGGACCAGCACCGGCGCCGCCGGGGTGATCGTGACCGAGAACGCCTATCACGGGGTGACCGCCGCTGCAGCGGAGCTCTCCCCCAGCCTCGGCGCCAACGTCCCGCTGGGCGTGCACGTCCGGACGGTGCCCGCGCCGACCGCGGGATCGGACTTCGCCGCGGGCGTCGCCGCCGCCATCGAGGACCTGCGGCGGCACGGCCTGGGGGTGGCGGCGTTCCTGGCCGACTCGCTCTTCTCCTCCGACGGGGTGCTGCCCGACCCGGCCGGGTTCCTCGCCCCGGTCGCCGACCTGGTGCGCGCGGCGGGCGGACTGTACATCGCCGACGAGGTGCAGTCCGGGTTCGGGCGGACTGGGTCGCACCTGTGGGGGTACCAGCGGCACCCCGGGCTGAGCCCGGACATCGTGACGATGGGCAAGCCGATGGGCAACGGGCTGCCGATCGCCGGGATCGTCGCCCGGCAGTCCGTGCTGGCGGAGTTCGGGCGCACGTCGCGGTACTTCAACACGTTCGGCGGCAACCCGGTCTGCGTCGCCGCCGCCACGGCCGTGCTCGACGTGATCACCGATGAGGGCCTGCAGGCCAACTCCCTGGAGACCGGTCGTTACCTCAAGGACGCGATCTCCGGCCTCGCGGCCGACCGCCCGATCCTGGCCGACGTCCGCGGCGCGGGCCTCTACCTGGGCGTGGACGTCGTCTCGGCCGACACCGGCGAGCCGTCGGCCGAGCTGGCGGCCGCGATCGTCAACGGAATGCGCGACCGCCACGTGCTCATCAGCGCCACCGGCCCCCGGGGCCACGTCCTCAAGGTCCGCCCCCCGCTCCCCTTCGCCCGCCCCCAGGCCGACCATTTCCTGGAAGCGCTCACCGACGTCCTCGCCCGCCTCTTACTCCCCATTACTCTGGAGGTGCGGCTGTTCATCGGGGTCGGTGACGCGGAGGCGACCGCGCTGGCGTTCGGGTTGCAGGGACAGGAGTTCCCGCGGCCGATGACGTACCAGTTCATGGCGTCGCTGGTCGCGGCGGCCGGGTCCGCCGTCCGGTCGGTGCGCGTCACCCGGGTGGCCGACGAGATCTTCTACGCGCAGGTGACGCTGCGCGGCGGCGCGGTGGTCGACGCGCGGCCCAGCGACGCGATCAACCTGGCGGCGGTCACCGGCGCGCCCGTCCTGGTGGCGTCGGCCCTGCTCGACCGGCCGACGGACCCGCGCGTCATGCGGTCTTGAGGTTGTAGACGCGGGTGGCGTTGCCCGCCAGGACCTGGGCGGCGGTGGTCTCGTCGGGCATCAGGCGGGCGACCGCGCGGGCGTTGGCGGCTATGCCCGGGATGCCGGGCCAGTCGGTGCCGAAGATCATGCGCTTGGTCAGCCGGGGCCAGTTCTGGCGGGCGTAGTAGTCGCGCAGCCGGGACGGGGGCAGGCCGGAGAGCTCGATCCAGACGCGGTCGTTGGACAGGGCGAGGAAGGCCGCCGCGTCGTACCACCAGCCGCGGCCGCCGTGCGCGAGCACCAGCGTGAGCGAGCGGAAGTCGCGCAGCACGTCATCGAGGACGACCGGGTCGGCGAACGTGTTGGCCGCGCCGGGGAAGGTCGAGGTCCCGCAGTGCACCACGACCGGGACGCCGGCCGCCTGGCAGGCCTCGTAGGCGGGGTAGAGCATCCGGTCGTTGGCGGCGACGCCGGCGTGCACCGGGTGGATCTTCAGCGCGACCGCGCCGAGCGCGAGCTGGCGGCGGACCTCCTCGTCGACCGGGTAGTGCAGGTGCGGGTTGACGTTGGCGATGACCTTGATGCGGTCCGGGTTGCGCGCGGCGATCGGGAGCATGTCCTCGATGACCTGCAGCCCCGTCACCTTCGGTGAGTACTCGGACATCAGCAGCGCGGTGTCGACGCCCTCGGCCGCCAGGTAGGCGTCGAACTCCGACGGCACCACCGTGCCTTCGCCGTCGTAGAGCCGTCCCATGGTGGCCGAGGCGGCGAACCCCTGCAGCCACGTCTCCCGGGGCAGCTTGAGCGTGGGCAGCCGGGCGGCGTGCAGGTGGACGTCGATGAGCGGCATTCCGTCGAGCATGACGCGGTGGCTACCTTACTGAGCTGAGCTGGGCTGGGCGACGTGGGCGGCAGCGCGGGTCAGCACGCCGGCCGCCATCGAGCGGAGGTCCACCCGGCGGATCTTCCCGGTCGCCGTGGTCGGAAACCCGTCGGTGAACACCACCGCGCGCGGTCGCTTGAACGACGGCAGGCCCTGTCGGCAGTACTCGATCAGCTCCGCCTCGGTCGCGCTGGCCCCCGCCCCGAGCAGCACGTAGGCGACCGGCTTCTCCAGGCCGTCGGCGTCAAGCGCGGCGACCACCACCGCCTGCGCCACCGCCGGGTGCGAGAGCAGCCGGGTCTCCACCTCCATGGGCGAGACCCAGATGCCGGACGCCTTGATCATGTCGCCGGTCCGCCCGAGGCACTCGTAGTAACCGTCGGCGTCCCGGACGTAGGTGTCGCCGGTGCGCAGCCACTCGCCCTGGAAGACCAGCCGGGACGCGTCGTAGCGGGCCCAGTAGCCGGTCGCGGACGACGGGCCGCGCACGTACAAGGTGCCGGGCAGTCCCGTCTGCACGATCGGCCGGCCGGTTTCCTCGTCGACCAGCTTCAGCTCGTAGCCGGGGACGGCGACGCCGGTGGTGCCGGGCCGCACCGCGCCCGGCGCGTTGGACAGGAAGATGTGCAGCATCTCGGTCATCCCGATGCCGTCGATGATGTCGATGCCGTAGCGCTCCGTCCACCGCGTGTAGAGCGCGGCCGGCAGCGCCTCCCCGGCCGAGGCGGCCAGCCTGACCCCGCCCAGCGCGTCCGGCGGCAGCCCCGCCCGGAGCATGTTGGCGAAGAACGTCGGCCCGCCGAAGAAGAGCGTCGCGCCGTACGTGACCGCCGTCTGCGCGATCAGGTCGGGACGGGACGGCGACGGCAGCAGCACGCAGGTCGCGCCGACCGACAGCGGGAACAGCACCGAGTTGCCCAGGCCGTAGGCGAAGAACGCCTTCGCGGCGGACAGGCAGCGGTCCGCCGGCGTGATGCCGAGCACCTGCCGTCCGTAGGTCTCGCAGACCACCGGGACCGACCCATGCCGGTGCATCGCCCCCTTCGGGCTCCCGGTCGTGCCCGACGTATAGAGCCAGAACGCCGGCGAGTCGGCCGTCGTGTCGTACACAGAGTCGTCCGGTTCGCACCTAGCCAGGTCGCCAAGCGAGTAAATGGGGTGACCCGCAGGAGCAGCAAGCGGCCCGGGGGGCGGCAGGGGCGCGAAGCGGTCGTCCCCCCGGAAGGGGGGCCCGGGGGGCGGCAGGGGCGCGAAGCGGACCACCCCCCGGAAGGGGGGC
>Ga0302326_10017174_pt1 | contig 15111 bp, 13 predicted proteins | sample Palsa_T0_3_FD_202264 | JGI IMG/M metagenome (GOLD analysis project Ga0302326, IMG submission 202264) | Peat permafrost microbial communities from Stordalen Mire near Abisko, Sweden - Palsa_T0_3 | ecosystem: Environmental > Terrestrial > Soil > Palsa > Peat permafrost | place: Sweden: Abisko...
CCTTGGCCGCCTGTGATGTCTTCTGCATGCCCTCGATGAGCGAAATCCTGCCGACTGTCTATTTGGAGGCGTGGTCGTATGGCAAGCCCGTCGTCGGCGGCCGAGCGCATGGGTTGCCCGAACTAGTGGAAGGGAATGGGGCTGGAATCGCCGTGGCACAAACCGGCGGCGATGTCGCGGCCGCCCTCATCCGGCTGCTCGCCGACCCTGCGCTGCGCACGGTTCTTGGCAACGCCGGCCGCCAACTCGTCGAGCGAGAATATTCCGTCACGGCCGTGACCGAAAAATTACTGAAGTTGTACACCCGGCTTGCAACGAACCGCGCGCCTGCTGCTGCTGAGGTCGTGGGCGCCACGTCACGATGAGATTTTTAATCACCGGAAGCGCTGGCTTTGTAGGGGGGAGCGTCGGCCGCTATGCCGTCGCTGGCGGGCACACGGTGCTGGGGGTGGCCCGCCGCAGTCAGCCGGATCGGGATTGGCTCGGCGGGCACGTTGCGATGGACGCTGCCCACGCTGATCTGGCACCGGTGATCTCCTCCTTCGCTCCTGACGTCGTCTTCCACGCAGCCGGCTCCGCCTCGGTTGGATCGTCGGTCGCGGCTCCCCTGGACGATTTCCGCGCCGCGGTCGTTAGTTGGGCCAACCTGCTGGACGGGGTTCGCCGATCCGGATTACGTCCGCTGATCGTTTTTCCATCAAGCGCGGCCGTATATGGAAATCCAGCCGCCATGCCGATCCGTGAGGACGCCGCGATCGCGCCGATCTCTCCATACGGGTTCCATAAGGCTGCGTGCGAGCTGCTGGCGCGCGAATACGCCAAATGCTACGGCCTGAAACTGTTGGTCGTGCGAATTTTCTCGTTGTTCGGCCCCTCGCAGCGGCGGTTGCTCGTCTGGGAGCTGTTTCAGCAGGCCATCGGACCCGATCCGATCCTCTGGCTGCAAGGCACCGGCGAAGAGTCGCGTGATTATCTTCATGTAGATGATCTCTCGTCCGCGTTGCTCGAACTATCGCGCGCGAAATCAGCCACAATCGTGGACGGCGTTTCCACCGACGGCGCGCCCGCTGTCGTGAATCTCGCTAGTGGTGTCGAAACACCCGTCATGGCCCTGGCAACAGAGATGCGGCGGCTCGTTGCGCCGCAGAAGGAAATCCGCTGTCGCGGCCTCAGCCGAGCAGGTGATCCCGTTCGTTGGCAGGCCGATGTGAGGGAATTGGTGAAGCGCATTCCGGCATGGCGCAGTCGACCGCTCGACGAACTTGTGAGCGAATGTGTCGCCTCTTGGAAACGCTGAGTTCGATTCCGCCGCTGCTGCCGATCTGTTATCTTCCGTGAGCTCCGCGAGTTCGCCGCCCCGAGGGCCGAGCCTCCACGGGCACCGTATTGACCAACCACTGGATCGCAGAATTTCCCGGAGGAGAAGGCAGTGGCATCAAGATTTATCCGATCAATCGAAGACTTCTCGCTCGCTTATAACTTAGGGATAATCGCGAAAATAAAGCTGATTCTGCATTATCCGCTCTTCAAACTATTGTGGCTCGAATCATATGGGAACGAATCTTCGCGGGCCATTTCTCGTCGTCTTTTGCCTCTCTTCAATGGATACGCCATTCATCTTCGGGTGGCCGCCAAAGACGGAACCGACGGACAGATTCGTGTTCCATTCGCCGCCAATGACTATGCTTCCTTTGCTGAAGTGATTATGGCGGAGGCTTACCGGGATGACTACCAAAACGTGGAGACCGTTGTCGATCTCGGAGCTAACACTGGTATGGCGTCGTTGTGGTTTCTATTGCGATTGCCCAGGCTGAAGAAGTTGGTGGCTGTTGAGCCGAATCCCCGACTCGGTTCGGTCATTCGCAAAAATGTCGAATCCTATGCCCGTGGGCGCTTCACTTTGGAGGAAGGCTGTGTCAGCGACAGCGATCAGCCTTTTGCGAACCTCCAGCTGCTTGACGACAACCATCGCCACACCCGGATCGGCTTCAGCGATCATGGGGACGTTCGCAATATGCGGCTCGCGGAGCTTCTGGATCGCCATGGATTGCCGACGGTTGATTTGCTGAAAATGGATATTGAGGGCAGTGAATACGCACTGCTAAACGATGCAAAGTCGCTGCGCCGCTGTTCCCGTATCGTCGCCGAAATTCATGGAGTCCCCGAGGATCGCGGCAAGTTTGTCGCAGCTCTTGGGCAAATTGGTTTCAGCGTCTGCCGGCCAGGTGCTGTTGGCGGCCCATGCGAAATGATTACTGCAACAAGAACCCGCTCGTCGGATTAGTAGAACGTAGAATTCATAGCAGCGATGTCTGTACACGCGGAAACTTTTAGGCCACTTCAAGACGCTCCGAATCGTCAGCACAGGCTGTCGATCTTTGTCCATCGCGCCTCGCAGTGCCTCACTGACTATGAGCCCCACGGCGACGGCCTAATATGCTTTTCATTGTTGAATGGCCTGGCACAACGCGGGCACAAGATCTACGCCTATACGGACTACGCCGCGATTAAGAATCCTCATCCGAACTTGATCGTCCGGTCGCACGCACCCCTCAGCCCGGCGAATGCATTGGTGCCCTTGGAGCACGCCTGGCGCGCGAATCGGTGGCTGCGAGCCCTTCAGTCCGAGATGGCGATCGACCTGGTCTGGAGGATGCATCCCTACGGAGACGGATGTCCGTCGGTCCCGCAGAGCGGAAAACTTCCGCTTGCCCTCGGGCCCCTGTTCTATTCGTGGCCATCCTCGGTTGTAGAGAGCGACGCGAAGACGAACGCCAGGCCTCGCTTTGGAATCGGTTTGCGACGCCTGGTCGAGCCGCTCGCGCAGCGAGGCTGGAATCGAACGTTGCGGAAGGCCGACCTGATCTTCTGCGCAACCGAGCAGCAGGCCAGGCAACTTCGGGCTCAGCTTGTCGGTAAACGGGTAGAAAGCCTGCCGGTCGCTGTCGACTGTAATGCCGATGCCGCGATGGCGGTGCCGCGGGACGTCTCCACATCCGTCCGGATGGTGTTCGTGGGAAATCTCTACCTCCGGAAGCGGCCATCCGTATTTTGTGAACTGGTGTCACGTCTCCGGGAAGCAGGCGTTGCGGTTGATGCGTTGATTGTCGGCGATGGGCCCGAGCGCGAAAGCCTCCAGAATTATTGCGACGTTCATGATTTGAGCAGCCTGGTCAAATTCTGCGGTAAAGTACCGAACAATCGCGTCCCGGAATTCCTCCGAGGCGCAGACCTGTTCGTTTCCACGGCGGTTGGCGAGCCGTATGGTAGGAATATCGCTGAGGCGATGAGCTGCGGCGTGCCCTGCCTTGCCCACCGGTCTGGGGGGCCGGCCGACCTCATCGAGCACAATGTTGACGGCCTTCTCGCCGACGACGTGAGTGCGAAAAGCTACGCCGACGTTACCCTGCCGTTTTGTCGCGAGCCCGGTCGGTTTCGCGCGCTTGGCGCCCAGGCGCGCGAGAAGGCAGGGGCGTGGACTTCGCAGAGGGTGCTGGATCGGCTCGAAAGCGCCTTATCGACTCTGGTTGATCAACGGTAACGTCGGGTGCAAGCAAGATGCCTCTTGGTCGTATCCTTTTCTGCAGCATTGCTTCTTTTTCGACGCGACTCGGATACACCAAGGTAACCTTGGAACTCGCGGAGGAAATGCGGTTGCTTGGTTGGGAGTGCGAGTTGAGAGGACCGGAGGATATTTGCGACAGCATGGTCCCTGATAAGAGAGACGGAGCCGCGTTCGCCGAGTCACAGCGTCGCTATCTTCGTCGGCGGGCGGTTGAGTTCGACGTGGTGGAGTATGGTCACGAGTACCTTCCTTTTTCCCGAACCGAGTTTCCTTCCGCGCCGCTGATGGTTGCGCGCTCGGTTTTCCTGACGCAGCACCTGGCGGCACTGCGGCTTCCGCTCAGACGCGGCCTGCGGCCTCGGCTAAGGCGGTGGGTGTATGGCCGTCGAGAGCGTGCACGGTTGAATTGGCTGATCAATAGCGCGGATGCGACCGCCGCGCAGGCCGATGTCGTGAATGTCTCAAATTATCGAGACAAGGAGGAGTTGATTCGCCGCGCAATTCCGTCAGCCAAAATCGCCGTCCTGCCATACGGGATTAGCCGTCAGCGGCGGCCATTGTTCGATGCGGTTCCCAGCGCGATACCCGCCGCGCCGTGTGTTGCGTTCGTGGGCAGTTTTGACCCTCGCAAGGGATGCCGCGAATTTCCGGAACTCTTTCGGCGCATTCGTCAGGCGGTGCCGGGCACGACGCTGCGTCTCTTGGGCACGAAGAGCATGTTACGAACCGCTGCCGATGTCTTGAATTCTTTTCCCCGGTCGTTACGCAGTGCGATTGACGTTGTTCCCACCTTTGAGCCGGATGACCTTCCACGTCTGCTCGCGCCATGCTCCGTCGGGGTGTTTCCGTCACACGTTGAGGGATTTGGTTTTGGCGTCCTGGAGATGTTGGCGTCGGCCATTCCCGTTTTTGCCTACGACGCACCTGGTGTAGACATGATGTTATCGTCGGACGAGATGGTTCCCCGCGGAGACGCGAACGCTATTTCTGAGAAAGTTATCGATCTTCTGAATCGCCCGGAAAAGCTGGCGCAAGCTCGAGTGCAAGCCCGGGAACGATCCCGCGACTTCGATTGGCGCGTCATCGCCGAGCAAACCAGCAGCTTGTATCTTGCTCGCCGGCAACTCAGGGATTCCTGAGCGGCCACGAGCTTGGGACGCAGCGGTGGTGACAGTTTATGAACCAGTTCATGATTGCCCGACGCATATGGCAGAAAGTGTGCTTTCGCTTCCGATTACGGGCATCGGTTCAATCGACAATCAGGCGCTTGTACTTGCGCGCCAGGGGTGCGCGGATTGGAGGAGGGACGTTCCTGCCACGGGCCAACATTAACTGGCCGCACCAGCTATCGATTGGAGCGAACTGTATTTTGGAAGATGACATTTACTTCAAATGGGACGGTCCCTGGCATCCAGGACCATCCATTATCATCGAAGACGCATCATTCATCGGACGCGGGTGCGAGTTCAACATCAGGAAGACGATCACAATCGGCGCAGAATGTCGGATCGCATCTGGGTGTAAGTTTATCGATCACGACCATGCAATCGAGCCCGCCGGGCGCTGGGATCACGTCAGAGGGCGAGAGGAAGCGATTCGGTTGGACAAGCAAGTGTGGCTGGGCGTGAACGTGGTGGTACTTCGCGGAGTCACGATTGGCCAGGGAGCAATTGTCGGCGCCGGTGCAGTGGTGACCAAGTCCATTCCCCCCAACGAGATATGGGCGGGGATTCCGGCGCGATGCATAGGTTGCCGGCCGGGCGCTGGATCGGTGAATCGCTAGAGCATCTCCACTTGGAGTGTAGCGGCCGAAATGCGCGGAGCCGCGGATGTACATCCGCGGCTTCGACCAGCAAGCGGTACACGTCAGGTGAAAACGCTCTAGGGATGCAAGATGCGAGTTTTGCTCGGACTTCATCAGATTCTAGATCCCGACTCCGGAGCGGCCGGCGTCACCGTTGCCCTCGGAGCGGCACTGCAGGCGTTTGGCTGCGACGTCGAATATTTCGATTTCAACGCGGCGTTCGGCAATGCCAGGCTGCCCGGCGGAAACTGGGCGACGGTACAATATCCCTGGCGGGTGGCTCGTTTTCTTCGCAGGCGAGCCGGCGACTTTGATGTGCTCGATATCACCACCGGCAACAATTGGGTGTGGGCTGCGCTCGGTCGTCCTGGTGCGAAATCACCGCATGCGCTGATCACCCGCAGCCACGGCCTTGAGCACATCGCCAACAGGGAGATTCGCGCTGCCCTGGCCGCCAACGGTGAAAAGCCGGGCTGGAAATTCCCGATCTATTGGGCCGGCTACCGCGAGTGGGAAGTCCGCCAGTCGCTGTTGCGGTCGGACATGAACCTCTTGCTCAACGAGCTTGATCGCGACTTTGCTTGCACGCATCTTGGCATTACTCCCGGAAAGATCACCGTCCTCCCCAATGGCATCGCGCCCGCATTTGAGAAGACGGTCGAGCCGACATACTCTCCCGCAGGGCCGGTGAAATTGGCGTTTGTAGGATCGTGGATCGAGCGCAAGGGAATCTCGGCAGTCGCCGAATCAGTCCGGCTTCTGGAAACACGCTCCGTCGACTGCCGGCTCACGATCTACGGTGCGCGGGCGGGCACCGAGTCTGTCTTGAACAGCTTTGCTGCGTCAGTCCGTGCGCGTGTCAATGTGATTCCGGCCTTTAAGCACGCGGAGTTGCCCGCGCTGCTGACCAATGAGCAGGTCCTGCTCTTCCCAAGCCGTTCCGAAGGGTTCAGCGTTGCCCTGATCGAGGCGATGGCATGCGGCCTGGCGCCGATTGCAACGCCTGTCGGCGCAGCGCCGCAACTCATCAAAGACGGACAAAACGGAATGCTGATCCCCGTCGGGGACGCCTCGGCACTTGCCGTGGCGGTCGCGAAACTCTCCTCCGACCGCGCCGCACTGCTCGCGATGCGCCGCGCCGCGCGCCTGACGGCCCTGGAGTATGGATGGGACCGCATCGCCCGTAAGACGCTGGACGTGTACGAGGCGGTTCTGCGCGCGGGCGTTCGTGCTCGTCAGTAAAAGGGGGTCTATGAAGCTAGCGATTATTGTGCCGGCTTGGCCGCCGCAGTTAGACGGCATCGGTGACTACAGCGCCAGACTCGCGTCCGTATTCTCGATCTCCAATCAGGTGGTTGTATTCACCGCCGAAGACCGTGTCGTTAGTCCGATTGAAGGGGTCCGGATGGTACAATGTTTTCAGTGGACCCACCCACGTTCGAACTGGCAGTTGCTCGACCACCTCCGCAACGAACGTCCTGATTGGGCGATTGTCCAATACAACCCCTTCAGTTGGGGGCTCCGGGGATTCAACATGCAACTGCCACGCGTCCTGCGCCGCATGCGCGACTTCACAAAGGTCGCCGTGATGTTCCATGAACGCTATTTCGCACCAGTGACAAATCTGAGGGGAGCGATGATGGCGGGCTATCAGCGTTGGCAATATCGTCAACTCGTCACCGTCGCCGATCTGTCCCTCTACTCCACCGAGCCGTGGCTCGCGGATCATCAGAGACGATTTCCCGCCAAGCCGGCGTACCATCTTCCCGTCGGCTCCAACATTCCGCTGGCCGATGGATCGCATGAAGTGACTCGCCGCACGCTCGGAATCGATCCCGACACGCTCGTGCTGGGCCTCTTCGGGTCGGCGCACGTTTCCCGGCTGTTGGATTGGATTCATTTAGCCGCGGGAAAGCTCCAGGCTACCGGAAGAAAGACGCTCCTGCTTTACATCGGTCCGCACCAGCAGGCCGTTGTAAGCGCCATGCGCGGCATTCCCGTTCGTTGCGTGGGCGTGCTGGCCGCCGAGGAAGTTTCGCGGCATCTGCGGGCCGTCGATATCTTTTTGTCGCCGTTTGCTGACGGCGTTTCCACCCGGCGCGGCTCATTCATCGCGGCGCTTCAGCATGGTCTCGCCACGGTCGGGACTGAAGGAGAAAGCACCGGTCCTCTGCTGGCATCACACTGCGGTCAGGCCTTTATCCTCACGCCATGTGATTCGCCCGACGCGTTTGTGGCTGCAGTCCTTCGCGTCGTTGCCGAGCCAGATTTGCGACGCAGTTTAGAACAGAAGAGTGTCCAATTGTTTCAAACGGTCTTTTCGTGGGAGCAGATCGCCTCTCGCTTGACGCAAATTCTTCAGCGCGGAGACACGCCACGAGAAATCGCCTGAGGTTCTGGCTGGATCGCGGCGTTCGATACCGCCAAGTGGGCGGCCGCTCGCCGTTGCAGCAGGAGATCCGAATGCTGCCCGGCTTGCTTGACTGTGATTTCGCCTGCCGGCAACTCGGCGTGTCACCGAGGCAAATCGCGGCCCTTGCGGCTCTCGACTTTTACGCTGCTCGGAAGCTGGCAAGATGTGAAGGAGTAACGGATGAAGAGTACCCGCTGGCATCAACGGTTCGTTATCGGAATTGCGCTGAGCACCTGTCTGCTCATTCAGACCGGGGGCCTGGGCAGCTTGGATACATTTCGCCGGCTGCAGGCGACCCATGCGTTCTGGACGAGCGCCCCACCGGTCATCGATACTTTCCGGCGTCACCGGCCGCGACGGGAAACTGCAGGTCATTGCGGGCATGGGGCAGAGCATCGTGATGCTCCCCGCCGACATTGCAGCGACGTTGGCGCTGCGCCATACGCATTTGCAGGCGGCGCTGAGGGACAAGCTACGTGTCATCTCGGTCGCGTACCTGACATTTCCACTGATTGACACAGCAGCGACGCTGGTTGGTTTTCAGCTTCTGTTCTCACTGGGAATGTCCCGCGCGTCGGCAGCGCTGGGGGCGCTGGGCATGCTCTTCCTCACCAGCTTTTTGCCTTACAGCCAGCACCATCAGGAGAACAACCTGATGCTCCTTTGTACGCTCCTGGTCTTCCTCGCGGCTTCGAGATGGCTTTCGGATGGCCGCTCCCGTTGGGTGGCGCTGGCTGCCACCGCCGCGGCGTTCAATCTCCTGATCCGTCTGCCAACGGTGCTGGAGCTTCCGTGCGTTTGCCTCTTCGTGGCTCTGGCGGCGCGAAAGCAGCCGAAGCCGCACCCACAATTATCTCGCTGGAAGCGGCAGGTCTTGTTGATCGCGCTGCCGATACTTCTGGCCGGCACCAGTATCGACCGGCTATACCAATATCACCGCTTCGGCTCGTTCTTCGGGACCTACACCGCGTTGTGGGGGCGCGAGCAGCGCGCGGCTAACCCGTCGCTGCGCCCTGGATATCCGTTTTCGGGCTCATTCGCCGAGGGATTTGCGGGGCCGTTTATCTCGCGGCGCAAGTCCATGTTCATGTACGATCCCGTTCTCCTTCTGGCAATTGCGGCGGCGATCTGTCTGCGCGGCGGGCCGAACGCCCAGACGCGTGCATTACTGGCAGCCGGGTTCTTACAGCTTCTGGGATATATCGCATTTCATGCGCGACTGGAGTTTTGGCATGGGGATTTCGCCTGGGGAGATCGGTATATCACGGTTCCGCTCGACCTGCTTGAATTGGTGGCGCTGGGAGTGACGGCGACGGCGTGGCCCGCGCTGAGACGGATGACCCGCGCAGCAGTTGCAGGACTCTGCTCCGGGGCACTTCTGGTGCAGTGTGCAGCCGTGGTTTTCCCACCGGGACTGGAACTGGTGCAGGAAATGACAATCGGCGGACCGATGTTTCTTCTAGGGCGCCGATTCCTGAATATCTGGCTACTAATCACCGATAGGCTCGCAGACGCGCCCCATCCGGTTCCAGATCAGCCCGCGATGTTTCGCGTGGCGTTTACGCCCTTTAATTTTCCGGTTTCCGGAATGCACGGCGCGCACCTCATACTGGCCGTGCTCTGGATGATCGGTGTCATCGCGGTGGCGATTTGTACGACTTGGTTCGTCCGAAAATTGACCGCAGAAAACTCGCCCACTCAGCTCAACGCGGCGACGCGCGAGCAGCCGACGGCATGCTTGCGGCAGTAAACGGTCGAAACGGCACGCCCGTCTGGCGCGTGGCGGAAAAATCGGGATGAGTGTCCTGATTGAGCAGGCTCGTGAGCGAGTCGCTACGGAGGCGGATTCGCCCGCCCAGCATCTCGACGGTCCCAAGTCCGGCCCAGAGCGCAATGCCCGGAATCGGCAACATCAGCTTTCTCCCCTTCCCCTCCGCCGCGGACAAAAGCTCGACGATTTGCCGCAATGTTCTCGGCTGATCGTTGGCGGCGATGATCGGCCCGCTCGGCACACTGACGCTGCTGTCGAGCAGCCGGATGACCAGCGCTGCCAAGTCATCCTGGTGGGCCAGGTAAAGGCACATTTTTCCAAGCCCCACCATAGGCATGATCAGCGGCAGCCGAGCTAGCTTTTTGAGCGACCCCACCATTCCTTGTGCCGCCGGCCCATAGACGAGCCCCGGACGAACCACGTTGAATCCCAGTTTGTCCGCTTCTCGCTCCACCGCCAGTTTCGCCTGACCATAGAGCGATTTGCATCCCTCAAACGCGCTCATCGACGAAATGAAGACGATGCGTGTCACGCCGGCTGAGCGTGCCGCATTGAACAGTTGCAGCGTCGCGGCCACATTGCTCTTCTGAATTCCTTCCGCATCGATTGACGCAAAGTCATAGGCGCAGTGCACCAGCGCGTCGATCCCCTCCAGAGCTTTCGGCTCAATCTTTTCGTTCAGTGAGAACTTGCGGAACGTTCCCGCCTCGGCGCTGCCGCGGGTCGAAGGCTTGCGCGAGAGCTCGATGAGGTTCCAGCCGGCACTTTGCAGAGCGGCGGCGATCACCCCGCCGACGTAACCATTGGCGCCTGTGACTGCGACTGTGGGCATGGGGCTCCTTATAGCAGAATCGTCAGTCGACCTGCGCGCTGGCGATGCGATTGGCATTGGCCATCACGGAAAGGGTGATCGTGGTCGCGGGAATGGAAGGGAATACTGTTGAGTCGACGACGTGCACGCGCTTGAATCCGGTTGGACGGCCGAGGATATCGGTCTCGAATTCCCGCGGGGCCGTGCTCATCGGAAACGTTCCGCCGCTGTGGAAACCTCGGCCCGGAGCGGGGACGTGAAGCATTGGCGTCGCGGCGATTCCGCGGAGTGAGCGCCAGTTGCTTCGTAGCGTCCGCGCGACGCGGCTGAGCAGCTTCTTCGTCGGCTCGCTCATCACCTGGCCCTCAAGGCGCAGCTCACGACGGTCGCCCCCGTTGGGTCGGCTTAGCGTGATGTCAATTGACGGGGAAAGATCTGAATGCAGATAGCCCTGCAGTACCAGCATCCGGCCCAGTATGGGCCCCGCGATGGGATAGACGGGTCCGAGCATTTTTCGCAAAGCGGCGACGTAGAGATCGTTGAACGTGTAGACCTGCAAATGGACGGTCTTATCGCAGACGGTCGGGTTCATGATCTCCAGGAAGACCTGCGATAGCGTGTGCAGTTGCTCGGTTGCCACGCCGGGACTGCCCGCAAGACGAAGCATCGGGAGCAGGAAATAGCAGCTGTCGGCCAGTGTCACCGGACGATCGAACGCCCCCAGAGATTCGAGCAGAATCTGCGTGCTGGAGATCGCGCCCGCGGCGAGGTAGACGCGCTCGCCAACGAAATCCTTCAGAGGTGATCCGTCCTTGCGGCGGGCGCCGATGCGCACCGTGCCGCCGGACTCATTGAGCTTCGTGACGATAACGTCTGGGACATAGTGGAAATTTGGGTTTGCCAACAGCACTGGCAGCGCAAACGACGAATTGTAAATCAGGTCGTTCGGGCAACCGTACATGCAGAGCCCGCAGTAGACGCACCCTGGCAGGTTGCCCCGGGTACCAGCCCGCACCGCGATGCGCGATGCGCCGAAGGCTATTCCCGCGCTGTCGAGGCGCGCCTTGTTCCGTCGCAGGTCCGCCAGGAATGATTCCGTCTGCCGGCTTGAGCGAAGTGGCACGGCACGTTCGGTGTAGAGTGGGAACTTGCAAGCCAACTCGTCGATCGTCGCCGAGACATCCATTCTGCCCAATACCGCCCGATAGTGGGGGGCCAGATCATCGATGGTGATTGGCCACCGTTGGATGTCGTCCTGCAAGTAGGGGAGCATCGCCGATCCCCAAACGTTGCTGAACCCTCCCTTGCCCAGCGAGGGCGTCGTATCGCTGTTGACCCGTGCCAGCGTGGCGAGGCTCTCCACGTGCCGGTACGGGAAATCGGAGCCGAAGACGTACTTCACTCCGACGCCCTTTCGATCGGGCGCGACGTTGTGCTTGAGGAACGCTACGCGCGGTCCGCGCCAGAGGCTCGGGTCTACCGCACGGAGTTCTTCGACGGCGCGCCTTCGGTGGGCTTCCAGTTCAGTCCCGGCATCCAGCATCGTGACCGGCACGCCCCGGTCGAGCAGCGCGGTAGCCGCCGACACTCCCGCGGGACCCGAGCCGATTACGTAGTTCATGGTCGGCGGTCCCGCCCATCCCTGCGGACACCCAGACCCAGCACGCTGAGAAAGAAGGCGGAGAGAATTCCCTGAAACCCCAACGTAACGCAGAGAATCGACGGGACCACGAGTCGCAGCATCTGGTCGACATCCAAGGCCCCGTATCCCTGGGATCTCCACCACAGCAACGCCGCCACGCTCCCGGCAAGACCCGCCAACAGCACGAGCAGTCCAAGGATCGCACCTGCTTCGAGCGTTACAACCCGGAACACTTTGCTGAGGCGTTCGTCGGGCGGCAACAGCCCCTGCGAGATCGCGTAGACCTTGGAGAAAATGGCAAAGGCAAGCGCCTGCGTGCCAATCTCGACCGCAGCGGCGCAATACAGCAGCGAGTGCACATTCAGCCGAGCGTGTCCGAGGTACAGCGGGCCGTGCAGCAGCAGAGATCCGAAGATCGCTCCCGTCAGGATGAGCAGCAGCCCCGGCACGAGGAAGAGCCAGCGCGGACTGTAGAGGAGCATGAAACGCAGGTGCCGCCATCCGTCGCGCCAGGGCCGCAAGTGGGGCGGCCGCGACCGGCCGTCGGGACTGAGGGTGGTGGGAACTTCGGCAATCTTCAGTCCCAGCAGCGTGGACTTGATGACCATCTCCGACGCGTATTCCATCCCCGTGGTCTGCAGGTCCATCCTGCGGAAGGCATCAATCGAATAGCCGCGCAGTCCGCAGTGAAAATCGCGCGCGGGGCAGTGAAAAAAGAGCCGGCCGATCGCGCTGAGAATCGGGTTTCCGATATAGCGGTTCTTCCACGGCATCGCGCCGCCCTGGACCCCGCCAAGAAAGCGGTTGCCCATTACCAGGTCATAGCCTTCCCGAAGCTTCTCGACGAAGGGCATGAGGTTGGTAAAGTCGTAGCTGTCGTCGGAGTCACCCATGATCGCGTAGCGACCGCGGCAGCCGAGCGTCGCATAATACAGGGCCGCGCCATAGCCGCGCAGCGGCACTGTGACAACGCGGGCACCGCATCGCTTGGCGATTTCCTGCGAGCCGTCGGTCGACCCGTTGTCGCCGACAACGATCTCCCCATCGAGCTTGTTCTCCGCTAGAAAACGGCTGGCCTTGCAAATGCAGGTTTCCAGCGTCTCGGCCTCATTCAGGCAGGGCATGATAATCGAGAGTTCCAACTCGCAGCTCGGAGCGGACGCGGCAGTTTCTGGTTGCAGTAGCGTTGGTGTCACTAGGAAATCGAAGCGGTACGAGCAAGAGATCGGCACGCGCCGAACGAGAGGAAATTTTACATCGATTGGCGGCAATCTCAATGCCGGAGCAAGTGCCCAGGCTCCAGGGCCACGTTGCCCTCGTAACGCCGCAGGAGTGAACATCCGAGCTGCCTCCGCTTTCACTTCACTATTCACCCTTCCCTATTCCCTTCCTCCCCCTTCCCTCCTCAAAGTAATACTCACGCTCCCCGCCGAACATTGTTATGGTCCCGCTCTGGACAGAATCCAGACAGAAGGGATCACCATGACGATCGTGTCGCCTTGCGCAATGAAGGCCAAGGGGCCAGACGAGCGTCGGAGCGAGCAGCCTCCGTGCCTCGCCCTTTCACCTCTCTCGCGCAGGTCTCCCCATGTTCCTCTCTACTGCCCAACTGTCTCCTTTCACCTGTCTCGCGCAGGTCTCCCCATGTTCCTCTCTCCTGCTCAACTGTCTCCTGCTCTCCCTTCTCGCGCAGCGCCCCCCCCGGGGGGGATGTAAGGTTTTGTCAGGTTTTGTCAGGTCTGACGCGTCAGGAGCCAGAAGTGTTACTGCTGGGAACGAAGGCACGAAAGCACGAAGGCACGGAGGCACGAAGGGACAGGGGGACGTCGCGGAGCGTGGCACGCGCAAGGGTGGGCGGCCACGCGGAAATTATTGCAAGTGGTGCTGGATCATCATCTTCGCGAAAGCAGAGTATGCGTCCGATGCTCCGGACGGTGCCAAAAGGTGCCAAAAAGTGCCATGCGAATGCGGGAAATTCGGCGAATAATGAGGATCGAGAGCCGGCAGCGGAGAAAACCCACACGGAAAGAGGTGGTTTGACCCTCAATTGGACCCAGGACGCTGATAGTGGACAGTTGATAGTGGATAGTTGATAGAGGATAGAGGATAGGGGGGGATAGGGGATAGTGGACAGTTGACAGTTGGTACCGCGTGCTGTTGTCTTCGTTTCGTCATTCGGTCATTCGTCATTCGGGCTTGATTCGGGGATTCGGGTTTCGTCATTCGGGCTTTTGGCAGTGGATAGTTGATAGTGGACAGTTGATAGTGGACAGTTGATAGTTGGTACCGCGTGCTGTTGTCTTCGTTTCGTCATTCGGTCATTCGTCATTCGGGCTTGATTCGGGGATTCGGGTTTCGTCATTCGGGTTTCCGGCCGGGCCAGTAACACTTCGTCGCGCGGCATACGCTCGCTATGGTCCTGCCCGAGCGGACAGTGAAGCCGGAAAGGCCGGTGATGATGACAATCGTGATTCCGTGTGCGGGGAAGGCGACGCGATGGGGGAAGGAATCGAGCGGGCATCGGCCGAGGGGGCCGGCGCTGCTGTTTCGGGCGGCGGGGAGGCCGATCATCGAGTGGGCACTGGCGGGGCTGGGCGGTTGGCCGACATCGACTCGGGTTGTCGTTGTGGCGCTGCATTCAGAGGAAGTGGAGGAGTATCTGATGGAGAAGTTGCCGGGGCGGCTTGAGTTTGGCCGGCTTCATGTGCATTTCAACGACCGATCGCGCGGCGGGGAGCTGGAGACGGTGCTCTCGGCACGGCATGCGATCATCGACGCCGACGCACCGCTGTTGATCGCGGCTTCGAACGTGTACGTGGAATCGGATATCGTTGATCGCGCGGGGACTTGCGATCTGGAGTGCCGGGCGATCGTCGTCGCGGGCAGGAAGGTGACCGGGAAGCTGGGGGAGTGCTGGACGAGACTGGGGGAAGCGGTGGAGGTGTCTCCGGCGGGGGAGCAGCTCTTGGGTGAAGCCCCTGGCGACCGCGTGATGGCAATTGGAGACGAGCAGGCCGGCGGGAACCTGGAGGCGGCCGGCACATATTATTTCGCCAGGGCTCGGGATTTCCTCGATGTCGCCTCGGATTTACAGAAAAAGAATGT
>Ga0302326_10017175_pt1 | contig 15111 bp, 12 predicted proteins | sample Palsa_T0_3_FD_202264 | JGI IMG/M metagenome (GOLD analysis project Ga0302326, IMG submission 202264) | Peat permafrost microbial communities from Stordalen Mire near Abisko, Sweden - Palsa_T0_3 | ecosystem: Environmental > Terrestrial > Soil > Palsa > Peat permafrost | place: Sweden: Abisko...
ACGAGGGAAAAGAGCCGCAACGCACAACGGTGAACTACGAGGCGCGGGGGAGCATCCATCGCGGCGACATCTACCTTCCGCCCCATCCGCGTGCCGGAATCCTGCTCGTTCCCGGCGCCGCGCAAGCCGGCAAGGACGATGCGCGTGTCGTGGCTTTCGCGAACGCTCTCGCCCGGGCAGACTTTGCGGTGTTGGTTCCCGATCTGGTGGACGTGCGCCAGTTGAAGCCCGGACCACGCGACGTGCGCGAGATCGCCGACGGCTTTGCTTATCTCGTCTCGCGGCCCGACCTAGCGCCGCAAGGCCGCGCAGGCATCGCGGCGGCCAGCTATGCGGTGGGACCCGCGGTGCTGGCGGCGATCGAGCCCGGCATTCGCGACCGGGTGCATTTCATTCTTGGCATTGGCGGATACTACGATCTGCCGGCCGTGATCGCTTTCTTTACCACCGGCTACTTTCGAGACGGCTCGCGGTGGCAATACCTTTCGCCAAATGAGTATGGCAAATGGGTTTTCGCGCTCAGCAACGCCGATCGGCTCAGGGATCCTGCCGACCGGCGGGCAATCCGAGCCATCGCAGTGCGCAAGATGGAACACTCCGATGCAACGGTCGAGCCCGCGGTCAGGCAACTGCATCGCGAGGGACTGGCAATGTACGAACTCCTGACGAACACGGATCCACGGCGCGTGCCTGGGCTGATCCAACGGCTGCCGGGACCTATTCGCTCGGACATCGCCGCGCTTGATCTTTCACGACACGATCTTTCGACATTGCGGGCGCGCCTTATCCTTGTCCACGGACGCGATGACGCGATGATTCCTTACACGCAAAGCGTGGCTTTGGCTCGCGCGGTACGGCCGGGCCAGGCGACGGTGTATCTCATTCATGGCCTCGCCCACGTCGACGTGCGCACCCTCGGGCCCGCCGCGGCGCTGAAGGTTCTGTGCGCGATCGATGCCGTGCTGGCCGAGCAAACGCAGCCCTCACGTTAAGAGACTGTCACAAAGGGACCGTGTTCGCCGCCTCGAAACTGATCATCCAGCGCCTACTCAAGGCTGCCCGCTTCCGCCGGGAAGAACTCATGGCCCTGCTACGGGCCGGCACCATAGAGATGTTCTTTGACGGCCTTGATGAGATATTCGAAGCCGAGAAACGTAGCGAAGCCATCGAGTTGATCGTTCAAACTCGCGAGAGACTATCCCAGCATTCGTATCCTCGTGACTTCTCGCGCCGTTGGCTACGGGAGGAGTCGCGCGTTGCACGACGCAGGCTTTGCGCACTGGTTCCTCGTCGATTTTAGTCGGCCGCAAATTGAGCGCTTCGTTGAACGTTGGGCGATCGGGGCTATTCGAGGTGCCTCTGCCCAAAAGGTCTTCTGCGACCGCATGAAGCGGACGCTCGGCAACCCAACGATCCGGCAGCTTGCTGGCAATCCCCTGCTTCTTACGTTGATGGCCGTGCTCGCTCGCACAAAAGATCTGCCCCATGACCTCCTTCGAATCTACGAGGAGGCCACCGACCTGCTCCTTGAGCACTGGGACAGTCTCCCGCACGCTCAGCTCCTCGAGCGTTGAATTCCAAGATTTTCTCCATCGGTCCCAAGGACAAACGCAAATTCCTGCGAAATCTCGCCTGGAAAATGCAAACCGGCCGATTGGGCCATGGCGGCAACCTTATCAGCGACAAAGAATTGGAGGCCGCAATTGATGCCGCGTTCGCGGACCGCATTCACGACAAGCGGCTACGAGATACTGCGACAGGGCTTGTTATCGAGCAGCTGGTCAAACGGAATTACATCATCTGCTACGCCGGGGACGCGAAATTTTCTTTTCTCCACCGCGGTTTTCTCGAGTTCTTCGCTAGCGAATATCTGGTCGAGATGGCCAAGCATAAAGGCGCTGTCGACGAGCTCGGCAAGACCTACCGTAAATATGCGAGAGTGGACAACTGGCGTGAGGTTCTGGTTCTGGCCGCCACCGGCTTCAAGGCCCCGTTAGCCGATAAGATTCTCTCGCCTTTGGTCGTCGGGGCGGACGAACAGGCTGTCGCGACCGCAGCTTGTTACAAAGATTCGGAACCCTTCCTGATCGCCGCTCGCGCCCTCGCCGCAATTCCCGAGCCAGGGAAGCTGCGCGATACATCTGCTTCCGTTCGAAAATCTTTGGAAAAATGGATCACCCGGAAATCCGATTTCATTGACGGTGACGGTTGGATCAATCTTCTCATCAGAATTTTTCCCGACGAAGACACCCACGCGCTCTTAACAAAAGTCGCGCTGCGAAATGAAATGACTTTCACCCGCCTGGGAGCCATCATCGGCCTTGCCGAGACGTTTCACGACCCGGAGAAGGGCGGCGAGGAGACGCGGGCTCTGCTCTTGGAGTTGGCCGGTCGCGACAAGCACGAGAAGAACCTGGATGTGCGCAATCCTCGCAAATTGGTGGCCGCCGCGCTCGTAAAATACTTCGGTGACGAAGGGACGCGCGTCCTTCTCACGGAGATGGGTTACAGCGAAGAAGTCGCTGCGGGACCGACGACGCTGGACGAATACTTTGGTCCCGTCGCCACACGCATTCGTCTGACGGAATTCGTTCGCAGCGATGAGGACACTGCCAACCGCCATGAGGCCATCCGGGCGCTCGCCGGGCGCTTCAAGCGCTTTCATGAGGACGCTACCCTCAAGGTTCTTCTCGAGTTGGCTCGGCGCGATGAAAATACCGGCGCCAGGGCGCAAGCAATTGCATCTCTAGCCAAGCATTTCAGCGACGTGCCAAATTTGCATGCCAAATTACTGACCGTCGCGCGGACTGACACCGGAAAGCAAGCCATCGGGCGGTCCACACGCGATTTCGCGAAGGGCGGCGCGAGAGGCTATCTCAAGGCGATCCAACGCGAAGCGAAAACGCGTTCCCCCCGACGCTGATCTTCAGAAGCAAGTCCTCTAATATCGTCCCAGACCTCCCCGCCCGTTGCGATCAACGGCCGGCCTTGGTAAACCCCGTTGACGCTTCCCCCGATGCCCCACCACCAAACCCATTGTCCGCGACTTTGTCTCGTACACCCGGACGACAAGGAGCTCACCGGCCTTTCTTCCGTCGCTGCGATTTCACCTTCCCGGGCGTGGCCCGCGCATCCCGCATGGCTGGCAAAGTTTCTGGATCTCCTCGGAACGCGCATTACGCTTTGAGGCGAGACCTCTTCAAGATAACGGTCCAAATCAGCGCCAATGCCGGGCGCAACGAAATCATCGGCTGGCAGGGCGAACGGCTGAAGATCAAGGTGAAGGCGCCGGCGGTGACGTTCTGGATACCGCGGTCTTGCAGATCAAAAATCGTTGCCACCAGTCCCATTGAGGGGGCATACCTCTATCAGAAGTAATGCGTTTCCGAAAGACCATCCCGTTCGGCGGTGTTTTGCTGGTCATGTTCACGAGCGTTTTCTCTACGTTCGCCTTTTTGCCGCCTAAAGACACCGCTGGCCCGTTGACTTTGTCGATTGCCGATCCAGACGAAATAACAGTGCTCGGCCAACCGTTACGCTTCAACGTTACGGTAAAGAACTCCGGTTTGACCAAACTCGATGGCACCGTGCGCTTGGCCGTCATCGATGATTGGCGCGTCAAAGATAGTGCCAGTAAACCGTTCTCGGTCGAGGCGAACGGCATTCAATCGCTCTTCTTTAGCGTCATTCCGGGTAAGGGCAGCTACGCCGCGTTGTATCCGGTCCATGCCTACGCGGAATTTCGCCAAGGCTCCGCCGATTTATCCGCGCACGCGATTTTGATCGCTTCGGTATCATCTTCCGCCGTCACCGCCGCCAGTCTCGCAACCACGCAACTCTCGGCATTGAAGCTCTCGAAGAACGGCCGGTTGCGGCTGGATGCGCCCAAAATATTTCGTCCCTCCATCGCCATGGAGGGTGTGAATCCGACCGCGAAGCCGATTGGCTGGCAGGGCTCCGATGAAAGCACGGGCGCATCGGTGCAGTTGCTGGACATCGATCGGGGGGATCAACGCCATGCCGTTGCCGTTCACCCGGCATGGCGCAAAGGATGGGGTGATGTGTTCGTCGATTACCGTGTCACGTTGCCGAGCCAGACGCCCATCGCCCTCGATTTCGCGACCGCCATTCGTGATAACACCGCGAAAGAGCCGCCCAGCGACGGAGTCGAATACCGCGTGCTCGTGAACGACGGCGGCGCCTTTAACACACTCTTCACGCGTTTCTCCGCCGCGAAGCGCTGGGAAGCGGCCCACGTCGATCTCTCGGCTTACGCGGGTCGTGAAGTTACCTTGCGCCTGGTGACTGATCCCGGCCCGGCGCACAACACCGTGTGCGACCAATCGTATTGGGCCGAACCGACGCTCGCTGGCGGCGTGTCACAAAAACCCGAGCCCGAAGCCGAACGTCTCGCGCGTCGTCAAAAAGCGTTGGAGCAGGCCAAAGGCGCGTTGCATGGCAAATCGTCCGTATGGAGTTGGAAACTGGAGAGTGAAGCGGGCGCCACGGGTGCGTCGATTGTGCCCGGTCCCTCCGGCCTCGCGGATGCTTTCATCGCATTCGCGGATGATCAACACGAACTCGTTTTCGATGGCTTCACCGTGCAGGTGGATGGCCAGGCCATCGGCGCCAATAGAACGGATTTGCCGTGTGAACGCGTGGAAAACCGTTTTGACGACGGGCGTGGCGCCATTACCAGTTACGTGGCGCGTGGCGATGCTTCGCTCGCCGTGCAAACCATTGTGTGGGCTGAGAAGGGCGCATTGCGAATCGCCTTTGCGATGCCAGGAGTGCAACGCGATGTGCGTGGCGAACCGCGCTTTACGGCTTTGGCCATCGGACCCGCTTCAGAAGTGGCGCATCGCATTTACGCCGGTTTCGGCAACGTGATTCAAGACCCGGCGCGTTTCGACTTGCAGGCCGGCGGTTTCACGCTTTGCACCCGTCACGTCGGGATGGATTTCAAGAACGGCCTCTCCCTGGTGCAGGCAAGCGACATTTTCCCCGACCGCTTTCATGTCGATCCCGAGCGGCGCACCTACTCACTCGTCGCGCACCATGACGCGACGTTGTCCTTCGTGCCGTCCACACATCAAGCCTTCGCCGCCGCGCGTGTTTATCACGACCTCGCCAACTTCAAACCCGCCGGTGGCGTCGCGAATTTGCTCGGACGCGTCTGTCTCGATCAATGGGACGGCGATTACCGCCGTGCCGCGCGGGACGTGGAAATGGCCGCGCATTACGGCGTCACCGACGCGGTATTCGTGAAGCACGTGTGGCAACGCTGGGGTTATGATTATCGTTTGCCGGACATTTATCCGCCGGCAGGCAATTTTGATGACTTCCGCGCAATGGTTGAGGCGTGCAAACGCCACGGAATTCTCTTTTGCCCGCACGACAACTACATTGATTTTTATCCTGATGCGGACGGCTATTCCTACGATCACATTTTGTTCAATGCTGACGGCACGCCGCAAAAGGCGTGGTTCAACCAAGGGCGTGAGGCGCAATCGTATCGCTGGTCTCCCAACGCTTTCGGCCCATGGCTCGAGGCGAATTTGAAACAAATCAAAGCCGGGTTCGCGCCCACCGCTTATTTCGTGGATGTCTTCAGCGCGATCGCGCCGATGGATTTTTACGATCGCCAGGGACGTTTCCACCCCAAGACAGTCACCGTGGAACGCTGGGGCGCGGCCTTTGATCGCATTCGTGAAATCCTCGGCAATAACGCGCCCACCATCAGTGAAGCCGGTCAGGACGGATTGATCGGCCATCTCGATGCCGGCGAGTCGGATCATTCCGGCTGGCTGCCGGACATCAAAGATCCGAAGGCGTATTTTCGCTGGAGCATGAAGGCGGGCGATGGCGAACGCATCCCGTGGCACGATATGGCGTCGCACGGCAGCTTTGTATTGCTGGGGGGCGGACTCGGCCCGCGTTACGCGGGCGGGCAGGATGAAGTCCTGCACGGTTACGGCAGCGACGATTACCTGAGCCTCACCGTGCTGGGCGGTCGCAACCCAATGTGCGATGGCCCGTTCTCGCGCCGCGCCGTGATGACCTACTGGTTATTGCACGACGTTTGTGACCCGCTGGCCCGCGGTGAAATGCTCGCGCACGAATTCGCGGACGATGACATCCATCGGCAGATCGTCCGCTTCTCGAATGGCGGCATCGTGCGAGTCAATCGCGGGAAAAGCGATTGGACAACGGACGGCCAGGTGCTGCCGTCATTCGGCTTCATTGCCAAAGCCGGCGGCAACGAAGCGGGCATCACACGGCGTGATGGCATTATTTCCGCCTACGCGAAAAGCCCGGGCATTTTGTTTTGGGACGCGCGGCCGAATGCATCCGAGGGCGAAGGGCAAGTGTCCGCCAAAGTGGTTCGCCTGGAGGATCTCGGCAATCGCCGCTTCCGTTTCCGCATCGACTGGCAGGTGCTGCAACCCGTGCCGGCCGGCTTCAAACCGTTCGTCCATTTTGTGGACGAAAAGAGCAGGGCCGTCGAAGGCATCGTGTTCCAGGGCAGCTTGAATCTGGATCCGGCAAAGTTGACCGAGGTGGGAACGTATTCCGTCACGGGAGAAGCGACCGTGCCCGCAAGTATCGCCGCGCCTGAGGATCTCGCTATTCGCTTCGGACTTTATAATCCGAGCGCGGATGGACGGCGCTTGCCCATGTTGGGCGCCGTGGACGGGACGGGTCGCACGCGGGGCGGAAATATTCACTTCGAGAATGCCGCCATTCGCTGGCAACCCGAGCCGCCCGATCCCGCCGTGGCGGAACGCTTCCAGCGTTTGAACATGAGCGGCAAGTTGGTCGATTTCGGCCCCGCGGCCACGAACGGCGCGTTTCGCCTGATCTATAGCGGCGCGGATTGGCAATTGATTCCACTGCCCGGTTCTCCCGCCTTCAAAGTGGAACTGCATTTGAATCAACTAAACGCGAACGGGCAAAAAGTACAAGCAATCGCAGCGGTGGACGCAGACGGAAACGCCGTCGGTCAGGTGAAATTCCGACAGGACGGACAAACTGTTCACTTCGATACCGCCGCCAAAGTGTTCGCCTATCGCATCTCGCGGGGGAATTAGAATTCTTGCAGGGCGTGGGTGTCCGTCTCGGAGACCTTGGCATCACCACTTCGATGTGGAGTTTCGATCGTACTCGATGCGATCTACCTATCGAGTGAGAAAAAGCAGGAAATTCCCATCGCTCGATGAGGACCGGGGGATGGCTTCCGGAACGGAAGGAAGAGAATTAACGATGCCTCTCGAACCAGAAGACCAGAATCACCTGACCGCCGCCCAGGGATACGTCGAACTCGGGATGTTCCTGGATGCGAATGCCGAATTGGACGAACTTGATCCCGGCGTCCGTCACCTCCCGGAGGTGCTGGGCGTCAGGCTCGAGATTTATCGTGGATCGTGGCGAGGAAATTGACCCATTACGACCCGGACGATGTCCAATGGTGGATCTCATGGGCCTACGCCACTCGGAGATGGGATTCAATCGAATCGGCGAAGTCCATCCTCCTCACTGCCCTCAAAAAGCTTCCGCTGGTTGCCCTCATCCCTTACAACCTCGCCTGTTACGAGTGCCTGCTGGGAGAACTGGAAGCGGCCATCTCCTCAGCCTGGTACGGCGTCGTGGTCGCTTGGAAACTTCGATCTGCGAGTTCACCGGGAGAAAACCATTCCTACTAATCCTGTCGCCGGACGATGCCCGGCATCCTTTGGATGCGATTCCACACAGCCGCCCAGGAAAGCGTCGTGAGCCAGTCGCTCCACTTCCCTTGTCGCCGCGTGTGCTCTAGAATGAATCGGATTCGTAGCGGATCTGCTGCTTCCGCAAGGGTCATCTGCGGACAGCAGGTCAGCAGATATCTCACGTAGAGCGGCATCTGGGGGTCGTCGCGCATTTGGCGCGCATCTTCCGGGTTTACGACGCAGATCACGGCCGGCAGCATTTCCAGTTGCCATCGTTGGACGATGGTCTCGATCTCTCTGAGCACGACACGGCCGTACTTGATCCCAGGAGAGACGACGAGGAAGAAGTGGGTGCAACGCAGTAGCGTTGATGCGATGTCCGCCCGCCACACCCCGAACGGGTCTTGAATCGAGCGTGTGTCGCGGAAGGATGGGATTCCGATGCTTCCCAGCACTTTGTCGAGATGCTCGGCCGTCTTTAGCTTTTCCGCGTCTTTCCAGACGTAGCTGACAAAGGCGCAGTCTCGCTGCCTGAACCACCGTCGTAGCGAGTGCCCGGCTGGACTGCGCAGCAAATAATCGAAATGCCTCAATTCTCGCTTCTGATCCTCCGTGAAGGCCACAACCTGTTCGTCATCGATACCATGAGCGCACCATGACGCGCCCGGGCGAGAGGTACGCGGGTAACGCTCGCCCATTCTCCGCAAGAAGGTGGTGGTCACGCCGCCGGCGCGCATAGCCAATTCTGTGGCCGTGAGCCACGAGGCTGCGGTAAACGTCGGGGTCAATACACCGAGCGCGAATGCAGGCAGCCATGCGAACACGAGCGGCCATGGAAAGCGTCCCGCGCCGACTACAGCCACGAGCAAGACTATGACCAGTCCCCAGAACACGTCCCACTCATTCTCCCTCCTCCGGTCAAAACAATTCCGTATCGCGTACTCAAGATGGGCGGAATCGCACGTTGTTTCGTCAGCGGCTAGATCGGCGGAGTATGCGGCTCTCTCTCGCTGAAAACGGCTCCGCTCTCGCAATAGGCCCAAGATGTCCGTCACTCCTTGAAAGAGGAGGCCCGAGACGAGGCCAATCGCGGCCAGATGGCGATCCCCCGCAAACATTGCCGCTGTTACTCCGTATGCGACTGAGGCAGCACGTATTTCGTAGCGTCGTCCCTCAGCTCGTTACGATCGTTCGCCACACGATTTTCTCTCCTGGGCTTATCTCTCAGGCCTCTCGGCATTAATCCCCAGTCACAAGGATCTGGGGTCCCGGTTGGGGAGTCCCTGGCACCAGGACGGACGGCTTGCCTCCTTGCACATCGACAGCCACCTGGCTCAGGTCAGGCTGGTCGGCGAACTGGTTGTTTAAGAGCAGGGCATCGTTCAGCGGCCCGGTCGGCATCTCCGCCCGGCAATTGTAGAAAAGATTCCGGACCGGCTTTTTCACAATCACGGCTCTAGTCGAGGTTCCGGGCGTAAACACGCATCCCTCGGCGCAGCTCTGGGAAGGCAGATAGCTCTGCGTGCCGGAACCGCCCTCGAAACGGCAGCTAATGAAATAGGACAAAAGATTACTGGCGACGACCGGGGCGCCCGCGTTGTCAATGAAGTCGCAATTATCGAATGAGCTCAAGGTATTGTTCACCAGCCTTGCGGCCCCCGTGGTGTTTCCCTGAAACAGGCACTCGATAAAGGCGTTGGTGTCATCGACATGATTGGCCGGGAAGTCAACGCCCAGGCCACATCGAAGGAACTGGCACCGGTAGGTGACCAGCTTGTCGATGAAGCCCCATCTTGCTTGCGGAGGCGTCGCCTGTTTCAAGCCGGAAGCGCAGTCAACGAAGTTGCAGAAAGAGATGTGATTGTTATCGAAGGAGTAGTCGCCCGCGCCCGTCATATCGACAAACACGCCAGCCACGCTCATGTTCCGGAACGTGATGTGGGTCAGGTACGTGTAGGACATCGGACCATGCACAATATCGTCGCCTCTCAGATGGACGCCGACGCCACCCCCTTGGAGGGTGAGGTTGGCCAGGGTCACTCCCCGGCGCACTCCCGGGATTATGACCTGTGGATCGTAAACGAACATGCTCATGCCCGGGTCCTTGGCGATGATGACGGTCTGGCTCATGCCCGCCCCGATGAGACCCTTGTCTATGTTGATGCGCAGCGGGGCCGAAATGTGGTACTTCCCCGCCGGTAGAACGACGATCCCTTCCTTGTCTATGCGGCTCTGCAGCATCTGCGTGCTGTCGGGCGCGGCCGCCACATCCTTTGCCCAATCGTCACCGGGGGGGGTGGGAGGAGGATCGAAGCTGGGTCGTGGCCACGGGTGCATCTCCCGGCCCGTTTGCAGGATCATGTCCTTGAGGGTCGTCTGTTGCGTTTGGTCCGCTCCCGCCGGTTCGACGGCGATGGGCGGGATTTCGGCGGGTTTGACGCCGGGACCCAACCCAACCGTGCCTTCCGGCTGCACGAAGGCGCGCACGCTCAGCCGGTTGGTGGCTGGCAGGGAATAACTATAGTGAAGACAATCGGCAAAAAGCGACCGCTCGTTCCCGTCGCGCAGCACGATCTTGGGGGGCAGGGTGTCCGGCGGTTGACCCCGGTAACCGCAAATGAGTCCATAGACCCGCGCTTCTTTCGCCGCCGAATCGATCAGCCCGGACGCCTTTCGGAAATCCAGGTCCTTGTCATACCGGCCGCCATGGACCGCGAAAAGGTTCAGGCGCTGCATCGGGCCTGTCACGAACAACGGCGTGGGCGCCTTCATGAGAGCGCTCCACATCTCCGCATTGACAACCGCGATGGTCAAATCCGGCACGCCGGCAATGTCAGTTGCCGGGCCTTTATTGGTGCAGGGGTTGACCCAGAGGAACACATTGCCGGTCGAGGGGCGGTCGGGGTTCGCGTGGAACTTCAGCATCTCACTCCCCTGCATCTGGCCCGGTGCGCGGATAAAGCGGTTATTTCGCAGATAGCCGCCGGTGGATACATCCATGTCAACGTTTCGGGCGTCGACGAAAAGGTTGTCTACCAGGGTGGCGCCCCGCACGATGATCGAGGCGTAGGTGCGGAGAATCGTGTTACCCCTCGTCATGGTATCGGATGCCGGGAACAGGACATTTGTCCGGACCATGCTTACAAGCGCGCCGGTCGTTCCAGGCTCGACCACGATTTCTCCGAGTTTCGTCCCCGGCAACCCGTAGAGTTCCTGGCCGCTGTGCAGAGTGACCGGTCCCGGTCCATAATTGAATGGAAGGAGTCGCACGATGCGATGAACGTCCAGCGCCTGCTGCAAGCCTTCGCTCCCGCCCACCGGGAACGTGTAAGCGCTGGCCGGATAGATGTCCGTCGGCAATTTTGCCTCCAATGGTGCCGCGCTCCTGGACACATCGGGCGGGGAATTCGCTGCGGCCTGCGTGTCGGCCTGACCCGGCGCGCACAACACCGTGAGGATGGCCAAAAATGTCACCGTCGGCAGGTGACTGCGGAATACGCCCGCGGTTTGGCCATAAAGTTTGGGGTGAATGAAGAGGTTCATAAATAGAATGTTAAGATGACTCATCGTTCGGCCGAAACCAGTTGGAATTGTATCATTGGCGGCGGGGGAGCTTTGTTGAGAGACTAAAGGAAATAGATTTTGGGGCCAACGTCAAAGACGGTGGGAATTGTTCAAGCGGCTTGAGCGACCATTTTCTCCTTCGCTTTGGCCTTGGCCCACGCTGCTGGCGTGAACTCTTTGATCTGGGTGATCTTGGCCGCTGGAATGCGCGTGAGCAAATCCTTCAGATAATCAAACGGGTTGATCCCGTGCCGACGGCAACTGCCCAGCAAGGTGTAGATCACCGCGCTGCGTTCCCCGGCCTCAGGATGGCCCACGAACAACCAATTTTTCTTTCCAAGTGCGATGGGCCGAATCGCATTCTCGATCAAGTTATTGTCGATCTCCAAATTTCCGTCTTCGACGAACCGTGTCAGGGCTTCCCAGCGATTCAGCGTGTAATCTATCGCCTGCCCGAGCAGACCTTGTGGGTAAGTCCGTCGCCGCACCCACACCATGGCACGGTGCAGCCGATCCAACACCGGTTGCGCTTGCCAAACCCGTATCGCCTGCCGCAGGGCCGGTCCGGCCTTTTGCTCGCGCAATTTCTTTTCCACCTCGTAGAGCAATCCAATCTGGTAAACAAACCACGCCGCCAGTTTGGTCTCTGCCAAGGCTTCGTGAAAACCCCGACGCGCATGTGCCCAGCATCCAATTAAAGTCAGATCACCACGTTCTTCGGATGGGCGCGTGCTGTGGTTGTTCGGCGACAGTTACATTGAGCAGTTCGACGCGAAAACCGGGACCGTTCCGTGCCTGTTCGACGCGCACAACGCCGCCCTGCTGCAAAGCACCGATGACTTATTGCACCCGCGAACATTGTGCAATTTCAAATCAAGAGACAAATCGCTCTTCCGTCCACCAGGGGTCAGGGAGGGAGAATTCTGGCCGTGCTTTTGGCCCGGTGCCGGCTTTCAGGAAGGTGACACGGTCTATGTTTATCTCACCGAAATCCAAAAAACCGCCCAAGGCGGCATGTGGGGATTCAAACCCATCGGCCAGTATTGGGCAAGATGGGTGCTCCCGGAAATGAAAGTCGCCGGCTATGTAAAACTGCCGTCTTTTAATGGCATCTATTTCTGGTGTGGCTTTGTCAAAGACGAAGAAAGCGGTTTCACTTATGCTTTCGGCGACAAGCGGAATTTCACCGCCGGCAATGTTTATGTCGCCCGTTTTCCGACGAAAAATCCGGAGAGCGATTGGTCTTTCTGGGATGGCAGAGGTTGGAATTTCGATGTGACCAGCGCGGCGGTCATCGTCCAAGGCGCGTCCACTTCCGTGAACGTCTGTAAAGTGAAGGGCAAATTTTTGCTGACGACTTCCGAATTCAGCGTGGCGTGCGACCAGGGCCGGGCAATTTACATTTCCGTCAGCGACAGTCCGATGGGACCGTTTTCGGCCCGCAAAGAGATTTTCGCTGTGGATGACACCGTGAATGGACATCATCCGTTCTTTTATTCGGTGGCGGCGCACCCGGAATCCATTGACGCCGACAACGGATTGCTCATCACCTATTGCATCAACGGCTACGAGCCTTGCATTCCCACCTGTGTGAACGGACGGATGAATCCGGATTATTATCGTCCCCGAGCAATTCGTCTTCCGTTGAACTGATCAACCGTGGGGCACAACTTTTTCTTACGACCACCCACTGCTTGTCCATCGAATTATTGATGGCAAGGTAAATTCCACTGGTTCCGGTGAAACGGATCTGGTTCCCGATAAGGGAAGAAACAGTTCGCATCCGGCAAAAACCGGGGGCGTTTCATTGAAAACCAAAGGCTAAAATAGTGAGATCGTCATGCGGTGTCGCGTTTCCGCGATGCGCCGCCTCGCCCTCCTGCAATTTCGCCACGATCTCACTCGCCGAGGTGAAGTGATTTTGCGACAGCAGGCGCTTCACGCCCGCGCTTTCGAGTAATTTGTTTTCCGGGCTGAAGGACTCGGTGAGTCCGTCCGTGTAGAATACGAGCCATTCCCCGGGCGAAAGGTTGGTCGAGGTGAGCTGGCATGTCAATCCGCCGAGGATCCCGAGCGGGGGTGAATTTTTAATTTCCAAAAGGTCCGCCCCGCCGTTCGGCGTGACGTGGAACGGCTGGCAATGGCCGACGGAGGAAAGTTCGACCAGTCGCAGCGAGCGGGTGATTCTGCCGAGAATCGCGGTGATGAACATGCCCCGGACGGTATGCCCGCACAGCATTTCATTCCAGCGGGTGAGAGCTTCCACGGGAGAAATATCCGGCTTGATGATGAGGCGCAAGGTGCTGAGCGATTGCGCCATCAAGAGTGCGGCGGGGATTCCCTTGCCGGAGACATCACCGACCACAAAATAGATTTCGTCCGGCCCGATTTCGAGCACATCGTAAAAATCCCCTCCGATGTTCAACGCGGGGCGGTACGTCGCCGCAAAGCCGAGGTCCGGCAGTTCGGGAAGTTTCTGCGGAAGGAAGCTGTTTTGAATTTCGCGCGCGAAGGCGAGTTCCTGATCCACCCGCGCCACTTCCTGCTGGCGCTCGATCGCGCGCAATCTATCTATGGCGTTCCCGGCCAGCATTCCATAAACCTCGAATGCCTCCATGTCGGTCTCGTCGAATGCCTCCTTTTCCCTGGGGTTCAGGACTTGCAGCACGCCGATCTCCTTTTGATTGCGCAGCAGGGGGACGCACAGGATCGAGCGCGTGCGAAACCCCGTCTTCTTGTCCACCTCCTTGTAAAACCGGGAATCGGCATAGGCATCCACCACCAGGGTGCTTTTGCGATTTTCCAAGACCCACCCGGCGATGCCGTGCCCGCGCGGGACTACAATGCGCGCTTGCGGCATTTCCCCGCCGCCGGAGCCGCGTGCGATCACCAGTTCCAGGTCACCCTCCGCATTGGTGAGAAAAAGCGAACCCGCCTCCGCCGACATCAGCCGGCGCGCCACATCCAGGATCGCGGCAAACAATTCATTGAAATCGGTGATGGCATAAATCAGGGTGCTGACTTCGACCAGGCCCCTGTAAAGTTTGAGCGCGCGCGAGGATTCTTCGGTTTCCAACGACATGAGCAGGGGAATAATCTGGCTGTTAAGAAAAGCACGAACAAGGCATGGAAAGGCGGCAAATTTCGCGCTACCGCGAACCGGCTAGGACGCAGCGGAATCCGTAGATGAGGCCGCGGGTGCCCGGAGGCACGCTGTTGCGATAAGAGGAGGATAGCTCCGCAGGGCGGTAATCGGCCCAGGAACCGCCGCGCGTGACCCGGTTCTGGCCGCGGGCGCCGTAGGTGTCCTCGCACCATTGCCAGACGTTGCCGGACATGTCGTAAAGGCCAAAGAGGGTGGGTGCGAAGCTGCCGACCGGAGCCAGGTGCGCGAAGCCATCGCTGTAGCCAGCGATGGTGTGCGCGCCCTTCTCCCTGGCCGAGGCGTCGGCGAAATTGCCTGCGCCGCGCGGCGGCGGCCATTCGCTGCCCCAAGGGTAGGTTTTCTTGATTCCTCCATCACGCGCTTCCGGGGTCTTGCCCTTTTCCGTCGGCAATCCTATGGCAATGCTCCATTCGAGGTCGGTCGGCAGCCGGTAGCTCTGGCCTTTGGCGAGGGTTCCCTCGTTGATTTCCCTTTTCGTCAGCCATTGGCAGAAGGCCTTCGCGTCATGCCAGGAGATTTGCACCACCGGATCGATGTCGCTCTCTTCGTAAAGGGCGCGCTTCCGCGGGCGTCCGATGGCCGCGCAGTACGCTTCGTAATCCTTTACGCGCGTCTCCCAAATGCAAAATTGAACGCTGCCGACCGGGACGAACTTCATGCCAAGACTATTCGTCC
>Ga0302326_10017177_pt1 | contig 15110 bp, 13 predicted proteins | sample Palsa_T0_3_FD_202264 | JGI IMG/M metagenome (GOLD analysis project Ga0302326, IMG submission 202264) | Peat permafrost microbial communities from Stordalen Mire near Abisko, Sweden - Palsa_T0_3 | ecosystem: Environmental > Terrestrial > Soil > Palsa > Peat permafrost | place: Sweden: Abisko...
AGGCGGTGTCTACATCTCGTGCTCTGTCTGCGATTTCTACGAAAAACTTTAAGTGTTAGTTTGATTTGAAGCATAACAGAAGGCCCAGCTGATCGCCGGGCCTTTTCTGTTTGGGACAGCCGTTTAGTTGGCTCTGCTTTTACTAATCCCCGTAGTTTGCAGCGGCCTGGGCAATGGAAGATCCGGCCTTGGCAAGATCCTGAGGGGTCATGACCGGACGCAATGTGACCTTTGCGTTGAACGCAAGGAACCATGGTTCAGCAACCGCCGGAATCTGAGATGCGTCCTGCAGATCGAACACGATGGAACCCGTCCGGTTGCCGTTGTCGTCCGCAAAGAAATAAACTGCTTCCGGCTTGAGATCAGCCAGAATCTTCTCCATTGTGGAACCCAGGGTTCCAGCCTTGGCAGCGGCATTTCCAGCTTCGACGGGAATCGATACTCTGAGCAACATGCGCATACTTTCTTCCTCCTTTAAGGAAGGACCATTCTTAGAGGAAGGTGCGCAAAGGTGTCAAGGAGGCCGGCCGGCGTTCAGGCCAGCGAGTGAGCGTTTGAGCTGGGCCGTTCAGATGGCTTCAGCTATTTCCTCGAGGATTGCATCGGCTGCGGCGGCCGGGTCGGGGGCCTGCGTGATCGGGCGGCCAATGACCAGGTAGCTGGCGCCTGCGCTGAGGGCCTCAGCCGGGGTGGCGATGCGCTTCTGATCACCGATTTCCGCACCGGCGGGTCGAATGCCGGGAATGACCAGGATGCCTTCTGAGCCGGTGACGGCGCGCAGGTTTGCGACTTCCCGCGGGGAACAGACGAAGCCGCGATAGCCCTGGGCCAGACCCATCCGGGCCAGCAATTCGACCTGGCTGGCTGGGGAGCGGTCAAGACCGACGGCGGCCTGCTGTGCGGAGTCCATGCTGGTGAGTACGGTAACAGCCAGCAATTCCGGCGGGTGAGCTAGGCGTTCAACGGCCTCGCGTGCAGCTGCCAACATGGCGGGGCCGCCGGCGGCGTGGACGGTGATCATGTGGACGCCCAGAGACGCGGCTGAGCGTACCGCTCCGGCAACCGTGTTGGGAATGTCGTGGAATTTCAGGTCGAGGAAAACGGAGTGGCCTCGTTTGAGGATTGGCTCAAGGACGGTTGGACCAGCCGCGACAAACAGTTCCAGCCCTACCTTGAACCACTGGCAGGTATCTTCCAGCCGAGCAACGAGAGCGCCGGCTGATGCGGCATCGGGAACGTCGAGAGCCACAATCAAGCGCTTGCGTGCTTCGCCGATCACGTTGGCGGTAGGTGAGGCGGCTGAATCGACGGCGGAATTCAGGAGTTCCGGCAGGGACATGCCTAAATCCTACGGCAAAACCGGGTTCGAGTGTAATGATTTGTTAAGTGCGGCTGTCGGGGTTGCAGCTGTTGAAGTACGCTTCGCTCAGGATGGCGGTCGGTTGAATCAAAGCAAAATCTCCGAAGTGCAAATGCAGGTCCTTCGGCTCCGCTGAATTGCGCTTCGCTCAGGATGACAGTTCATTTGTCAGGATGAATGCCCGTTTTGTCGTTAGGAAATTATGAAGGAGACTCAGGGTTGATATCGGGCTCGTTTTGGATGCGCGCGATTGTACAGGCAATCTTGCTGTTGGGAACAGCGGGCGTGTGTTGGGGTTCGGAGGTTCACACCAATCCGCTGAACAACGATCCGCTGGTGAAGGAAGCTTACGATCGTTTCTACTTGCTGGACTTTGACGGCGCAGTGGAGCGATTTGGCCGGTTCCACGCCATGCATCCTGGCGATCCGCAGGCGACCGCCATGTTGCTGGATGCGATGGTGTTTCAGGAGCTCTACAGGCAGGATTTGCTGGATACCACGTTCTATGCCAATGATGGATTTTTGACCGGGCGGCACGCGACGCAGGAAGATCCGAAGGCACGGGAGCGCATTCTGGGGCTGGCGGATGAGGCCATTCACGAGGCTGACTGGCGGGTTGGCCAGAACCAGAACGATGTGGATGCCTTGTATGCGCGCGGCTGGGTGCGAGCACTGGAGTGTACCTACGTCGCCATGGTGGAGCGCAGTTACGGCGCCGGGTTTCAGTTGGCGACGAAAGCCAAGGACGACGGCGCGCGCGTGCTGCAACTGGACCCGAATTACGTGGACGCGAAACTGCTGGTGGGAGTGTATGAGTACGTAGTGGGGGCGCTGCCGTGGCCCTTCAAGCTGCTCATCGGCTTCGCGGGCATTACCGGTTCAAAGACGAGGGGCCTCGAGATGCTGACCGACGATGGCAACCGAGGGCCGATGACCAACGTGGATGCGCGCACCGCGATTAGCCTGTTTCTGCGCCGCGAGGGACGGTATAAAGAGGCCATTCAGGTGGTGCGCAAGCTCAAGAGCGAGTATCCCAGGGACTACCTGTTCAGCCTGGAAGAGGCCAACCTGCGCAAGGATGCGGGTGAAGGCATGGGAGCGGTGGCGGCCTATCGCGCGATTCTTGAGGCAAACGCGACGGCGGGCTATTTTTTTTCTCCGCGGCTGGAGCTTGCCTACTTTGGGCTGGGCGACGCGCTGCGCGGTCAACGCCATTATGCTGAAGCGTCGGAGGCGTATGAACAGGCTGCCGGGGCGCGTAATGTTGGGCCGGAGCTGAAGATTCGGTCTTTGCTTTCCGCCGGCCAGTGCCACGACCTGAATGGTGAACGGGGGCTTGCGGTAAAAGACTACCAGGCTGCAATAGATAGTGGGCCAAACACATCCCGCGCCGATACGGCGCGAAAGTGCCTTCGAAAGCCATACACTGGTGGGTAAGGGCGGGTCCGAATTCCGACTCTAATCGTGGTCGGAAATGGTGTGGCTCGGGGCCTTATTGGTTTCCCACCCATTCCGCAGGAAAAAACGGAATGGATGGGGCACGGATGGCCTGAGCGAGAGCCCGACGTCCCGAACGCGGGCTGAATGGAACCGTTGCAGCCTTTTCGCCGTATATTTACTCTGATTGCCGAGTTTTGATTGGCAATTCTGGGGAGGATTGAACCATGGCCGTTTATTGCAACCAGTGTGGAACGGGACTGCCGCACACGGCCCGCTTCTGCTCCAACTGCGGCGCGACCATTGCGGCTACGCCGCAAATGCAGTCCAAGCCGCTGGTGCGGCCGCACGCGGGCAGGGTCGTCGCCGGCGTCTGCATGGGCCTTTCACAGGCGTACGGCTGGGATGTGGCGCTGGTGCGCATTTTTACCATCGTCGGCTTTTTCTTCTCCGGCGGGCTGGTGGCCGTGGGATACCTGGCAGGCTGGATTGGAATTCCCGAAGAGCCGATTGGGTACCCAGGCGCGTATCCTCCTGGTATATGAACGGCTGGTATGAATCGGATGGGGCGCGGCTGGGATTCAGGGACACTGGAACGGGCCTGCCGATAATTTTTCTGCATCCAACACCGCTTGACGGCGATTACTGGCGCCCGCTGATCGAGGACCTGGGTGGTGTCCGCGCCATTGTTCCGGATTTTCGAGGGCATGGACGATCGGAGCTGGGTGGGAATCTTCCTGTGGGCGGATTCGACCGTGTGCCGGACGCTCCTGTGCTGACCATGCGGCAACTGGCCAGCGATGTTCTTGCGCTCCTGGATTATCTTGAATTGCCGGAAGCCACCTTTGCTGGCTGCTCGATTGGCGGCTACGTGCTGCTGGAGTTGTGGCGCAGGGCTCCACAGCGAATGAGCGGGCTGGCTTTTGTTTGCTCCAAGGCTCAACCGGATGCAGAGGCAAACCTTGCCAAACGGGCGGCCAACATTGCTCAGATTCGTGGAGAGGGTACGGGGACGCTGTTCGACGGGATGGCGCAAAGCCTGATCGGCGCGACTGCGCGCGAGCGCCGTCCAACGATTGTGGCCGAGTTGCGGGCAGCCATGACGCTTACGGCGGAGGCGACAGTAGCGGTGCAGGCGGGATTGGCTGCAAGGCCTGATTCGCTGCCGACGATAGCTACCATTGACTCCCCGGTGCTGGCAATTGCGGGTGGCGAAGATCCCGCCATCACTCCAGCGGAAATGGAAGCTTTCAAGAATGCGCCGGGCGGGTGCGAATTCCACCTGTTGCCCGATGCAGGACATTTTGCCGCGTATGAGCAGCCGCGGAAGGTGGCTGCCTTGCTGGCCGAATGGCTGAGGCAGCCGGAGGGCTAAGGGTTTTCAAGGCTCGGCGGAAGATTCAATTCGCTGCGGGCACATCGCAGAGGCGTTGGTAGCGAGGTGTTGTTGCCATCAACTCATCGATTGCTTGAACGGGTTGGATGCCGCCTCTGGCGCCCGCGGCCATGCAGTTGATTGCGGCGGCGGCGCAGGAGAAATCGAGCTGGCGTTCCAGAGGCCAGCCATGCAGCAATCCATAGATGAATCCGGCGTGGAAGATGTCGCCTGCGCCTGTGGTATCGACAACGGGAACGCGATAGGCAGGGCGGTGAAGAAGCTGCCTTCCATCCCACGCCAGCACGCCTTCTTCCCCCAAGGTCGCGGCGGTCAGCCGGCATCCGAAGCGGCGTTGCATGCGGCGCAGGGCACTCTCCAGATTCGACTCCTGCATTAACCGGCAAGGGAAATCTCGGCTCACGATCAGGTAGTCGATATTTTCGATGAGCGATTCAACGCCTTCGTAGAGTTCATCGAGATCGGCGACGACGGGAATGCCGGCATCACGCGCCCAGCTTGCCGCGAGAGTTGCGGCGGCGGTTTCGTAGCCGTCCAAGTGCAGGGCTCGTGAGTTGATGATCCACTCGCGGCGCAGGTCTTGCGGCTGTAGCAGGAGGCGCTCATCACGACGGCAGAGCACGGTTCGCTCGCCGCCTTCGTCGACAAGGATCAGAGACTGCGGACTGGCAGCGCCGGGAACGGTTGTGAGTTGCGCTTCGACGCCGCCGAGGGAGAATGCGTTGCGATGCAACCTTGCCGCATCGTCTTCGCCCAGTTTTCCAATGTAGCGGGTGCTTAGTCCCCAGGTTTGGCAGGCTACTACGGTGCTGGCAGTTTGGCCGCCCAGTGTGATGGAGGGGTTGCGGTACTCCAGCTTGGAGCCGCGGGCTGGATAGGTCGACAGGGGGATTAGGGTGTCGGTGGCGTTGAGGCCCACGCCCACCAGGTCGACCATTGGCGACTCTGCCATTTGCTCATTGTAAAGGGAGGGGCGGGATTGTTTGCCGTCCCGATGAACCGCGCCGGTCCAGGTTCGTGGTTTCCCACCCAATTCGCAAAGAGCGCGAAATGGATGGGGCACCCGGCCGTTAGTCGAATATTCGGTTCATAGTTTCCGAAGTGCAAATGCAGGTCCCCGTTCGACTTCGCTCAGGGCAGGTCTTTCGATTCCGCTAAAGTACGCTTCACTCAGGATGAAAGGCAGTTTATTTGTTCGGAACGTTGAAGGCAGGGCGCTAGGAAAACCGGGTGGCTTTCCATAGTCCCCAACCACTCAGGAGCGCGGCTGCTACAAGAAGCACGACCAGCACAGAGAGCCACGCAAAGTCCATGCTCAGAGACGGGACTTTTGCGTTGCTGCCGAGGTAGATGAATGCGCCTACCGCTGCGGCGACTATGACGTAATCCCACCATGAACGCTGATCTTTAGTGCCCGTGCGGTCGTCCGGCGTTGAGCTGCTGAACGATTGCAGGACGCGGTCGTAGTCCAGGTTGTAGCGGCAACACTCGCGCAGCAAGGCTTCATTGATGGAGGCATTCTCACGTGCTGTGGCTACCGCGGTGCTGACGGCCACGGCGCCGAGGATCATTACTACCGAACCGGCTACTACAAGCAGACGATGCTGCCAGTCGGCATGGGCAAGTTCGCCGAAGACCAATGCGCCCCAGGCAAGGCCCCAGAGTTGGTTGGTGTTGGAGAGCGGGATGGCTCGGCCAATGCCCAGATACTTGGTGGCGAATTGCTGGAAGACATCGCCGATGACCCACACGAAGCCGCCAAGAAAGAGCCAGAAGATCAGGTGCATGGTTTCGGGCGAGTGGAAGATGGCGGCTTTTGTTCCTCCATCGAGAGCCAGAACCAGAGCAAAGCAGGTGACGAGTTCGCCGATGGTGAAGATGGTGACGAAAGAGAGAGGATTCATGCCGCTGATGTAGGCCTTGCGATAAGGGACGTACATGGTTCCCCACATAAGGCTTGCGCCGGCCGCGGCGAGGACGCCGCCGACGGCATGGCTGGCGTGAGTGCCGCTGCCTTGAATGGTGCTGAAGCCGAGCATGATGGCGGCTACGACAATGGCCACGGCTCCGAGGACGACCTTGATGACATTCTTGGTGCTTGCGCCTTTGAGCTCCCCGAACAGCAGCCGGCCCCATAGAATGCCTACCAGCGAGTTTGTATTCCAAAGAGGGAATGCGATGGTGAGGCCCACATCGCGGATGGCAAAGACGGTGAGAGTGTTGGCGACTGCCCAGAGCATTCCGGCAAGAACGGCGTTGAGGATCAGGTGCTTATTCAGAGCCAGGTCGGCGAAGACGTAACGCGTCCCTTTCAGCAGCGTCGGAACTGTCCATCGCGCGGTAAAGACACCGGCGACCATGCATAGAGAGATGGCGTAGGGCGAGAGGCCGGAGTTGACGAGCTTGGTGGGAGCTTCGGCCGCACCCAGCCAGACTCCCGCAGCCAGGGCGCAGGCCACGCCAATTCCGTGGACCGATTGAAAGCTGGCGATGGCGTTGGCCTTTGCTGGTGCTGTCAAACGGGTCGTTCCTCCATTGCCGCGCAGAGGCCTCGCGCGGCCCGATAGATCAATGCAGCATGATTAGAAGCGCGAGTCCAATGCAGAATACGATCAGCGGGACGAGGAAGTGAATGTCGGTGAGAATGGCTTTTTTTTGTGTGTGCATCTTCATGAGAGTCGCATCTATTCCTGATCGGTTGCTTGAAGTGAACGAACACCATCATAGGGGAGCGATGCTTGGTTTGTAAGGCCGCGAGGCAAGTTTGTTTCTTGGGGGAGTAATTTTGTGCGGCCATTGGATCGAAGGCGGCCCACTTCGTAGGGCTGGATGGCCCGAATGGCGCCTGCAAAATGCTGTAGGCTCAATGGAGAACTTGCTCACTGGAAGCCTATCTTGATATCCAATTCCAATCTCTCGTCTCGCCCGTTTCAATATCCTCAAAAAGGGCTCGCGCTGCACTGCGGCAAAGTATCGCTTGAAGCGCTCGCCAGGCGCTTTGGTACGCCGCTCTACGTGTACTCCGCGGATCAGATTGTGGAGCGTCTTGGCTTGTTTCAGAGTGCGCTTAAGAGCAGAGAGCACCTGGTTTGCTATGCGGTGAAGGCGAATTCATCGCTGGCCATTCTGAAGCTGCTTGCTGGGCGCGGCGCGGGATTTGATATCGTGTCCGGCGGCGAACTGGAGCGGGTGCTGGCTGCCGCGCCTGAGGCCGTGGAGCGCGTTGTCTTCTCCGGCGTGGGTAAGACGGCGGCGGAGATTGACCTGGCGCTCAACGCAGGCATTCTCGAATTCAATGTGGAGAGCGAGACGGAACTGGCGCTGCTGGCCGCGCGGTCGCGAAAATTAAAGCGCAAGGCGCGCTTTGCGCTGCGCGTGAACCCGGATGTTTTTGCCGACACGCATCCGTATATTTCTACCGGGCTGCGTGAGCACAAGTTTGGCATCAACATCAGGCAGGCGCGGCGGATTTACCAGAGCGTTGCCGGGAACCGCTGGCTTGAGGCGTACGGAGTGAGCGTGCATATCGGCTCGCAGATTCGGTCGGCGGCGCCGTTTGGCGCGGCTATGGAGCGGGTTTGTAAGCTTGTTGCCGAGTTGCGGCGAGATGGGATTGTGCTTCAGACGATTGATGCCGGAGGCGGCCTGGGGATTGACTACCATGGCGGACCTTTCGACGCGGCCGCCAAGGTAGCCGAATATACGGCGGCAATTGAAAAGGCATTGAAGGGGTTCGAGGGCCGCTTGCTCCTGGAGCCGGGTCGGTTCATTGTGGCGCAGGCTGGGGCGTTGATTGCTCGCGTGCTGCAAGTGAAGCGCAATGGCAGAAAGACCTTTGTGATTACTGACGCGGCCATGAACGACCTGATCCGTCCTGCGCTCTACCAGGCACATCATGACATTGTGCCCGTGCGGCCTCGTGCGGGAAGGCCTCGGACCGTGGATGTGGTGGGGCCGGTGTGCGAGACAGGGGACTTTTTTGCCCGCGACCGGAAACTCGGCCCCGTGGCGCCAGGCGACCTGGTGGCTCTGCTCGATGCGGGAGCCTACGGCATGGCGCAAAGCTCGAATTACAACACGCGGCCGCGTGCGGCAGAGGTGCTCGTTGAGGGCGCAAAGGCTCGGCTGATTCGACGCCGGGAAACTGTGGCGGATTTGCTGGGGCCGGAGGTGGTTTGAAATCCCCGCTACCGTCACTTCCCGAATCGCGCTATCATTTCAGCATGAGCAGCGCCACCGAGTCCCGCATCACCATGGAGCCTGGCAAGCGCTCCGGCCAACCCTGCATCCGCGGCCTGCGCATCACCGTCTGGGATGTGCTAGGCTGGCTGGGTTCGGGAGCCAGTCAGGAGCAGATCCTCGAAGATTACCCGGAACTCGAGCCTGAGGATTTTCCTGCTGTGTTTGAATTTGCCGCCCGGATGGGCCGGCGAATTGCGCTGTGAAGCTGCTATTTGACGAGAACCTCTCTCGCCGCCTTCCTGCTCGTGTCGATGATCTTTTTTCTGGGTCGATCCACTTGAGTGCTCCGGGGCTCCTAGAGACTCCAGATTCCGTAGTGTGGGACTTTGCGAAGGCACACGGCTTCGCGATCATTACCGCCGATGTCGACTTCTACGAATTGGCAACAACGATTGGCCCACCTCCTAAGGTGATATAGCTGCGCCGTTGCAACTACGCCACGGCTGTGGCTGAAGGCCTGATTCGTGGACAGGCAATTCGGATCGCTGAATTTCTCGAAGATCCGGAGAGAGCGGTGCTGATCTTGCAGCCGCACTGACCTTACAGTGCCGTGGTCAAGCTCTCAAATATCTGAAACTCCGACAGCGGCCCGCTCGTCCTGATAAGGTATTCCGCGGAGGATTTCTTTGATGCGAGTGGGAATGAAATTGGCGTGTGCCCTGTCGGTGGCCGGGTTGGCGTTGGGGTTGTCCACGGTAAGCTATGCTGACTCCCTGACGGTGAAGACGGAACAGGGGAAGGCGCAGGGCAAGACGATCAACGACGGCAAGGTGAAGGCGTTTCTTGGTTTGCCTTATGCCGCGCCTCCAGTTGGAGACCTGCGCTGGAAGGCGCCTGAGCCAGCTGCGAAATGGAAGGGCGAGCGCGATGCGACAAAGTTTGCCGCTCACTGCGCACAGAACCACGTCTTTGACGACATGGTCTTCCAGGATGCCGGGCCAAGCGAGGATTGCCTGTTCCTGAATGTTTACGCGCCCAGCGACTCAACCGACAAGAGCAAGCTGCCGGTGATGTTTTGGATTCATGGCGGCGGGTATTCCGGCGGCGGCAGCGATGAGCCGCGGCATAATGGAGATTTTCTGCCACTCAAGGGCGTTGTGCTGGTCACAATCAATTACCGGCTCGGCGTCTTCGGCTTTCTGGCCACCAGCGATTTGGCGAAAGAGGCCAATGGAACGGCTGGGAACTACGGCCTGCTGGACATGGTGGCTGGGCTCGAGTGGACGAAGAAGAACATCAAGAAGTTTGGCGGCGATCCGGACAACGTGACGATTTTCGGCGAAAGCGCAGGTTCGTTTGCGGTGAGCACGTTGATGGCTTCTCCCCTGGCAAAAGGACTTTTTCAGAAGGGGATTGGCGAAAGCGGCGGGGCCTTCAGCGATGTGTTGACACTGGACCCCCTGGCGACGCGCGAGAAGGTGGACGACGACTGGGTTTCCACGCTGGGGGTCAAGTCGCTGGCTGAGCTGCGCGCGCTGCCCACCGATAAGGTTCTTGAAGGGGCGAAGGCAAAGAAGAGCGGATTCTCGACGGTTGTGGACGGCAAGCTGCTGACCGAGGCGGTGCCGGCCACTTATGCAGCCGGAACGCAGGCGCATGTACCGCTGCTGGCCGGGTGGAACCGCGACGAGGGGAGCTTTCTGGCCAACGGCATGACCGCGGAAAAGTGGAAGGGGATGGCCGCCGGAATGTTCAAGGAACGCGCGGACGAGTTCCTGAAGCTTTATCCCGGCGATACTGACGTGCAGGCCGGGGATTCAGCCATCGGGTACGGCAGCGATGCCTTTATCGCGCTGAGTACCTGGAAGTGGCTGGAGGCGCATAGAAAGACGGGAGATTCGCCGGTCTATCGATACCACTTCGAGCTTCGGGCGACTCCGAGCAAATTTCACCCCGGCACATTTGCGTTTCACTCCGACGATATCGAGTACGTCTTTGGAACGCTGGACACGCGGCCTGGTTGGACGGTCCGGCCCGAGGATCGCACGCTAAGCGACCAGATCATGAGTTACTGGACAAACTTTGCAAAAACCGGCGATCCCAACGGAGCGGGGCTGCCGGCATGGCCGAAGTACGACAAGGATGACTCGCTGATTCATCTTGATACGACGATTACTTCGGGGCCGGATGTGCTGCGACCGCGGTATGAGTTTTTGGTGAAGGGGATGCCGGCGTTTCATTTCTAGAGTTTTTCGGGAGTAGTTCAGCCCTGAGCTTTATTGGTTTCCCACCCATTCCGCGGAAAGACGCGGGATGGATGGGGCACGGAGCAGAGCCATCCCAGGTCCCCAAATGCGAGGGACCTGGGCACCCTGAGTTGGGGTGCTCTAGTGGTTGACGCCAGAGGCTTGAACAAAGCCGGAGGCTTGCTGAGCGGGGATGGTGCTCACGGGAGGCGGATCGGCAAAAGAGGAGTTCTTGGCATTGATGGCGTTGGAGTAGTCGGGGCCCAGGCCCAGGGTTTTGAGGGCGCGTGAGTCGGGCATCAGCTTGGTTTGCCACCCATGGTCAGCCTGGTACTTCTGCATGGCCGCTTCAGTTGTCGAGTCCCACTTGCCGTTGGCCTCGGCGGTCAGATAGTGCTGACGAATCAGGGCTTGCTGGATTTCAGTGACGCGGCCTGGTTCAATTGCCTGCTGACCGTGAACCTTGTGAGACTTCGGCGCCGGCTTGTGCGAGGAACGCGCGTGACCGCTGGCTGTTGTGCGGTGAGTGCGGGTGGCAAATGCGGGGGCCGCAATGAGCGTCGCAGACAGAAAGAGGACCAGACTGGCACGCAATGATGGCACGCTGGTTCTCCTTATCAGGATGAAATCCTGGTCCGATTTGAATCCAAGTCTAACGTTTCGTCTCGCAATGTGACAATAACAAATCTGGGTTACAAACAAGATCAGACGGTACTTCGGGAATCAGCGCCGATCCCGGAAAGCCGCAATCGGCGCGCTTTGTTTCTACTCGAGTGTTCCGCCCAGGACGCTGATGCCATTGTCCGGGTGGCGTGGATCGATGACCTCGAAGACCACGTCATCCCCGGTCTTGAGCTTGTTAACAGCGGAATCGTACTGGTCCTTTGTGCCGGTGGGCTGCTTGTTGATGCGGGTAATGATCAACCCCGGCTCGAGTCCTTGAAGGTCGGCGAAGGATCCTGACCGGACCGACTGGACGATCATGCCCGGTACGTGGGTTTTGGCGGCGGTGGCATCGGATTCCTGGCGAACCACGAGGCCTAATTTGCTTTCGCCGGCGTCGCCCCCGTTGTCCGGCCCGGCACTGGCTTGCTGGTTGGCCTGTTCCGCAAAGACGCTGTCCAGGTCGCCGATGGTGACGGTGGTGTCTACCGGCTTTCCGTCGTGCTGGTATCCCAGTCGAATGGTCGAGCCCGGCCTGCGGCTGGTGATTTCGTTGACCAGGTCGTCGCCGTCTTTGATGCTGCGGCCATCGATGGAGGTAATGATGTCGCCCGCCTTGAGGCCGGCCTTATCCGACGGGCCGCCATGCACGACTTGCTGCACCAGAACGCCGTTCTTGAAGCCGTAGACGCGATTGACGGCTCCCGACAGACCATTATTGAACTTGATGCCGATGGAGCCGCGGGTAACCTTGTGGCTGGCGCCGATCAGGTCGTTATAGACCTCGACCACGGTGTTGGATGGCATGGCAAAGCCAATGCCCTGGTAGCCGGCGGACTGTGTGTAGATGGCGGTGTTTACGCCAATCACTTCGCCATTCATGTTCAGCAGCGGGCCGCCGGAGTTGCCGGGGTTGATAGCTGCATCGGTCTGGATGAAGTGCTGGAACTGCCCAGCGGAGCCGGGTTCAATGGTGCGGTGCTTGGCGGAAATAATGCCCGCTGTGACGGTTTGCGATAGGGCGAAGGGGCTGCCAATTGCCTCAACCCAGTCGCCAACCTGCGAGGAATCGGAGTTGCCCAGCTTGACGGTGGGCAGCGGCGAGGGGGGGTCGATCTTGATCACTGCCAGATCGGTGGCCTTGTCGAAGCCTATGACGCGCGCCGGGCGGCCCAGATCCTGCGAGTCGGGATCGGTCGAGAGCTTTACGTAAATCTTGTCGGCCTTCTCAATCACGTGGTTGTTGGTGATGATGTAGCCCTTTGGATCGACGATGAATCCAGAGCCAAGAGACTCGCGAACCTGGCCGTCGTCGCCGCCGTCCTGGTCGGGTACCTGGCCGCCGAAGAACTTGTTGAAGAAGTCCTGGAAGTTGCCCTGGCCTTGTCCCTGCTGTCCCTGGCCTTGTTGCGGGTCGTCTTCCTGGTCGTCGTCAGGATTCTGCGGATTGTTGGGCTGGGCGTGACCTTTCGGCGTGGGCAGGCGATGGAACTTGTTCGCCGATTGCTTGGGCAGGGTCTGGGTGTTGATATTGACCACCGCCGGGCCAACCTCTTTGGCGATCCGGACAAACTCATTGGGCGCGATGGCGGAGTTGACCACCTTGAGAGGCGTCGCGTCCGTACTGGAGTTCTGTTTTTCTTGTCCGCGCACTCCATGGGCAGCGAAGGAACCAGCCACAATTGCAGCGGAGAGCGTGGCAAGCAAGACAAACGTTGAAGCAAGACGGCGCGTGCGCAGCCGTTCAAAGAGCGATTTCATGCGTTCGGTGACCTCGTCGGGTGACCAGGAATCCTGGCCGTACCCTCTAACAGTATAGCCATTACCTGGCAAAGCCGTCTGGCCAGGGGCTCATTTCGGGTTAGATGCATGGGGATCCGCGCTGGCTGAATTGAGCTGTTGACGCTGCGATTCCAGGTGCCCAAAAGCGAGGCACCTGGGGCACTCAGTCTCAGTGACGGCGCTCAGTTCCCCCGGCAACTGGGCACCCAGTTTCAATGGCCGGCCGGTCCCTGTGATTTAGACGTGGAATCCCGGAAAGAGTCGCATCGGCGGCGTGGTAACATCCGGCATGGAATTCTTCAAGAAGAACATTCGATTCGTTGTTCCCGCGGCTCTTGCGGCCGCGATTTGCGCTCCTTTTTGCGTGGCGCAAAACCCGGCCCCGGCGCAACCTCCAACTATTCTTGACCGGCTCAATGCCATGATGGCCGGCGGCAAGAGCGCCTGGACTCCGGAGCAGTTGGCGGTGATGGAGCGCCTGCGCGATGCCGCCATGAAGGATCCCTATGCGCTGAACGAGCTGCGCCACCTGACAGACAATATTGGCCCGCGCATCAGCGGGTCGCCGCAGGCTGCGCAGGCTGTGAACTACGTGGCCGCGGAGATGCGGGCGCTGGGCGCTGAGGTGACGCTCGAAAAAGCTAAAGTGCCGCATTGGGTGCGCGGCGCGGAAACGGCCGAAGTGGTCGCTTGGCCGGGGCAGATGCAGGGAACGACGCAGAAAGTCGTGTTGACCGCTCTGGGCGGCAGCGTGGCTACTCCCGACGAAGGACTGACCGCAGAGGTTGTGGTTGTGGAGAATTGGAAGCAGCTTAATGCGCTGCCACCGGGCGCGGTGAAGGGAAAGATCCTGCTCTTCAATCACAAATTCGACAAGGAACTGGCGGCGCAGGGCGGCGGATTGGAGGCTTACGGCGGCGGTGTGGTTTATCGCGGCGCGGGGCCGATTGCGGGCGCAGCAGTGGGGGCGGCGGCAGTCTTGGTGCGCTCGGTTGGTGGCGCGGATTATCGACTTCCGCATACAGGAATGACGGAGTACGCCGAAGGCGTGACGAAGATTCCGGCTGCGGCCGTTGCGGCTGAGGACGCCGACATGCTCAAGGACCTGACCAGCCAGGGTCCGGTGAAGCTGCACTTGACGCTCACGCCGCGGACGTTTCCCGACGCGGAAAGCTACAACGTGATTGCGGACTGGAAGGGAACTGAGCATCCGGAGCAATTGGTGATCGTCTCCGGACATTTGGATTCATGGGACCTGGGCACAGGGGCAATCGACGATGGAGCGGGCGTGGTGGTCTCCATGCAGGTGATCCATTTGCTGCATGATCTGGGAATCCATCCGCGGCGGACAGTGCGGTTCATCGCCTGGATGAGCGAGGAAGAAGGGTCGGAGGGCGCGGCTCAATATATGGTCGACCACAAGGATGACGCGACCAATCATATTGGCGCTATTGAAAGCGATCTGGGAGCGGATCATCCGACGGGCATTTTTTATGCAGGCAAGCCGGCGCTGGGGCAGTGGCTGCGGCCTGTCGCACAGGTGCTGGATGCTATTGGCGCGGAGACCCTGACGGGCGCGCCGGAGACGGGCGAAGACATTGCCGGGCTCACTGAGAAGGGAGTTCCCAGCTTTGCGCCGATTCAGGACAGCCGCTTCTATTTCAACTATCACCACACGGCAGCGGATACGCTTGACAAAGTGGATCCAAGACACCTGGGTGAGAATGCCGCGGTGATGGCTGTGCTGGCGTTTGCGCTGGCGGATTCGCAGGAGGCCGCGCCGAGGTAGTTCTGTGCCCTCGCATGGGAGTCAGGCGGTCTGGGAATTGGGTCAGCTCGAAAGATCATTTGCTTAGGGGCTCGTGTGGTGAGTCGAAAGGTCATTAAATAATTTCCGAAGAGCAACCGCAGATCCTTCGGCTCCGCTGAAGTGCGCTTCGCTCAGGATGACAGGTCAATTTGTGATAAGAGATTCAGGGCGGGGATATGAGAGCCCTGGTCCATTTTGCGGCGCTTAACGCACGAGCTGAAGCCCGTACCCTTC
>Ga0302326_10017182_pt1 | contig 15105 bp, 11 predicted proteins | sample Palsa_T0_3_FD_202264 | JGI IMG/M metagenome (GOLD analysis project Ga0302326, IMG submission 202264) | Peat permafrost microbial communities from Stordalen Mire near Abisko, Sweden - Palsa_T0_3 | ecosystem: Environmental > Terrestrial > Soil > Palsa > Peat permafrost | place: Sweden: Abisko...
GCCAGCTGCCGGATGCGCCGGAGCAGGCGTCTGCTGAAGGAGCTGAGGCGCCGAGCGCACTTGCTGGCGTGGATGTGGACAACCTGAGCCCGGAAATCGCCGGCCAGCTCAGCCTGCCGCAGGATACTCGCGGCGTGGTGGTTACGGCGGTTGACCCGTCGAGCGCGGCGGCGGAAGCGGGTTTGGCGCGCGGCGATGTGATCGAGGAAGTGAACAGACAACCGGTGACCAGCGTCGACCAGTACAACCGCGCGGTGAAGGCCGCGAACGGGCAGGAAGTGCTGCTGCTCGTGAATCGCGGCGGGCACACGCAGTACTTGGCGATTTCGACCGAGCAATAGAAGCGCGTCGAAGGACGCGAAGGCCGTCGTCTCTATCCGGCGCGGGGAAGATGTTTTTCTCCGCGCCGGATTTTTTTGCGAAGGCGATTCAATGGCGCTCTCGCGGCGGCGAGGCCAATGAGCGCCGCGAATCATTTCTTCTTGGTTTTCCTGGGTTGCTTGATTTGCGCCGGGGCGCGATCGTGTTCGTGAGTGGCGTCGACGCCGGCCTTGATCTGGCTCTGCGGGGGCGTGCCTTTGACGACGTGTTTTGTAAGGTCGACGGTGAAAGTGTCGATGGTGGAGGTTTGGCCGCTCGATTCATCCACGCCGAGGGATTCGAGGAGGATGGAAGAGGGGCTGACGGTGAGGCGCAAGAAGCCGTAGGTGGTGTTGTTGTAAACGTCGAGCGTGAGAGGATTTCCTTCGCCGTCGGTGCCGGGCGCGCCGGGCTGGGGATCTGATCCGTCCTGGCCCAGGCGCGTTTTGCTGAGTTGTAGATAGCCGCCATTTCCCGCAACGACGTAGGGAATTTGAAAATTCGCGACGCTTGCAAGCTGAGTGTATTTCGAGGGGAGCGTGCGCGTGTATCTTTCGTAGAGGTGGGCGTGACCGGAGAGGACAATATCGGGCCAGATTTTGGCTTGCTGGCAGGCTTGATCAATCTGGGCGAGCATCGCGGGGCTCGGAAAGTGTCCACTGCTGAGCGTGAACGGCGGATGATGGACGGCGAGAATCAGCGCGAAGGGAGCGCCATTTTTTTGCGCGCGCTGGCTGGCGGCTTCCTGCAACTGCGCGAGGAGAAAAGTGAGCTGCGCGGTACCGGTGGTCGAATCGCTGATGACGCCGGTGGATTCGCCGGTATTGGAATAAAGGCCGATGATTTTGACGTACGGAGCGTTGAGCGTGAAATAGACGCCGGGCTGCGTCATGGTGGTGCGCGAGAAGCCTTGCGCGGCGGGATCCTTCACGGGCGTCTTGGAGCAGAAATTGTTGTAGAAGGCTTGCAGCGAATATTGGGCGACCTCGCTCGGAAACATTTCGCCATCGTGATTGCCGGGGATGGCGAAGATGGGGGCATCGTAATCGCGATAGGCGTCGTAGAACTGATCGAAATAGTAGCGTTCCTGGCCGAAGTAATAGACAACGTCGCCGAGGTGGTAGCAGAACGCGGGGCGGCCGGCGGAGTAGGCGGCGGCCTGGCCAACATCTTTGGCCATGGCATCGGCCACGGCGAATTGGTGCGTGGGAACTTTGATTCCGCCCGTGTCTCCAATGGAATGGAAAACGATCTGGCCCGCGGATTGGATTTGCTGGACAGCTTGCGGGCCGAGAACGTCGGCGAGGAACATTTCCTCGGGCTGCTTCCATGACGGGGGAATCGGCTCGGTGACGGGAGAGGCGGCGATCCCGGCGTCGTCGGCGTAGGCGTCCTTCGGGTCTGTGGTGTTCAAGTTGTCGGGCGAAGGCTTCGGATTGGCAAATGCAAAACCGGGTGCGGGCATGGGCGCCTCCTGGAAAAAGTCCGCCTAATGTATACAATATAAATTAACTTATCAAGTCGTTATGCAAGGCCGGCGGGCGGGGCCAAACCTTTGGCTGGTTGGCCGCTCGGCCGCGTGGCGGGAGCATTGTCATCTCAAATCAACCTTGTAAAGCGCGCTGGCATGTGGCGGCAGGGAAACTTGGATGCGATCCTGCTTGCCCAGGTCCTTGTGCGCCCAGAGATCGCGGAGCTTGGCGTGTTTCGCGGAAATGCCGACGTCGGACCAATTCAGCTGGATATCTTTTGCCGTGTCGCCGACGTTGAAGATGGCGACGAATTTTTCCGTGCCGCCCGGGGCGTCGGCGGTCCACGCGATGGTATCGCCCTGGCGATAGGATTGGCGGCCGCCGGCGGCGGTTTGATCGACGGCGAGAACCTCGGGATTTGTGATCAGGGCGAGGGTGAAGGCGTCGTCGCTGGGCAAGTCTCCGCCGAACATCAGCGGCGAATTGAAAATGGACCACAGCGTCATTAAGGTTTGCTGCTCATCGTGCGTGAACTGGCTCATGCGGTTATCGCCATTTTCGGCGCGGATGCCGATGTGGCCGAGCGGAAGCATGTCGGCGTCGGGCCAATGTCCAGGACGGGAAACGGATTGCCAGCGCTGCGTGATATCGAATTGGCGTTTTAGGGCGGCCCAGTTGTCCCAGAAATCGGCGGAGATGCGCCAAAGTTGCGACACCGCGGCGAGAAAATCGCCATATTCGGGAGGCTGCGCGCCGGGTGAGATGCTGAGGACGATGGGGCGGCCAGTTTTTTTGATGGCCTCGTGAATGGCGAGAATTTCCGCGGTGCGCGCGGGCGTGTTCATGTCGTCGGCCTTGATGTAGTCGGCGCCCCAGGAGGCCCAGAGTTTGGCTTCGGAATCGTAGTAGGCCTGCGCGCCGGGCTTGGACATATCCACGCCGTAGGTATCCTCCATCCCCTTCCAGTGGCAGACGTTGATTTTGTCGGCGATATCGGCGGCGTGGAACTGCGTGCCTTCGATGGGCAGATTTTCGGCGACGGCTTCGCGCGGAATTCCGCGCATGACGTGGAAGCCGAATTTGAGGCCTTTGCTGTGAACGTACGCGGCCAGTGCGGCGAAGCCTTCGCCGTTGGCGGCGGAGGGAAAGCGATTGGGCGCGGGAGTGAATCTGCCGAATGAATCGATGGTGACGGCGCCGCCGGGGATGTAGCCGTGGGCCTGCGGATTGGGCGTATACCATTCGATGTCCACGACGATGTATTGCCAGCCGAATTTGGCTAGGTTCGCGGCCATGTAATCGGCGTTGGCTTTCACTTCATCCTCGCGCACCGTCGTGCCATAGGAATCCCAGCTATTCCAGCCCATGGGCGGAGTGGGCGCGAGAAGCACGCTTGGGGAATTCGCGGGGGCGTCGGCGCCGATCGGATTGCACAGACCGATGGCCAAAAGTACAACGAGGAAAGAGCAGGCAGCGATTTTCACGATCGATCTCCTCCGGCGAAGGGACGCGAGCGCCTTGCGGGCCGGCCATCTTTCTACTTCGGGTGAGGCATAATGTCGAGGAGAAAGAGGGAGGAGCCATGAAAAACAAAACGAAGCCACGCAAAAAGAAGGCATCTGGTGCGAAGGACAACGATGCGGCGCTGCGCGAGCATCTTGCGGCGTTGCTGAAGGGCGGCGGCGCGCACGCGCGTTTTTCGCGTGTGATCGCGGATTTTCCAGCAGACAAGCGGGGGAGCGTGGCGGGCGGTTTGCAGCACACGGCGTGGCAATTGCTGGAACACTTGCGGATTGCGCAGTGGGACATTCTGGAATTCAGCCGAAATGCGAAACATGTTTCGCCGAAATTCCCGGAAGGCTATTGGCCGAAAACGGCTGGGCCCGCAGATGAGGCGGCTTGGGACCAGAGCGTGGCTTCATTCGAGAAGGATCTACGCGGGATGATCGCGCTAGTGAAGAATCCGAAGGCGGATCTGTATGCGAAGATTGCGCACGGGGATGCGCAGACGATCCTGCGGGAGGCGTTGGTGCTGGCGGATCACAACTCGTATCACTTGGCGCAGATTGTGGATTTGAGAAGGGCGCTTGGCGTTTGGAAGGCCTCGTAGATAGCGGCAGATTTTTATCGCGCGGCGAAAATGCCGTGGAGCGCATTTCTCCACGCGTCTCAGCGCCTCTGCGCTATCTTTTTCCGTGTGAGCGCTACGTACAGGCAAAGATAACGCAGAGACGCAGAGTACACCGAGACGCGCAGAGAAGTACCTAGCGTTTGGCGTCCGCCGATCGGAAAAATTAGATTGGAGAAAGCAAAAGGCCCTCGGCATTGCCGAGGGCCTTTTTGATTTTGAATTGTGAGTGAAGAGGCTAGTCGCCGGCGACTGGTGCGGCGGGCTCTTCGACGGCGGGCTTGGCGGTGGCGCCGTTGCCATTGCCGTTTGCGTGGCCGTTACCGTTACCGTTGCCATTTCCGTTGCCGTTGGGCTTGGCGCTCGCGATGCTGCCGGGAGCGATTAGGGCGCCGGGGACGGCTTTGTGGATGTCGGACATGGCGCCGATCTTCACGACGGGATCCTGGGGCTTCTTCAGGACCATTTCTTCGTAGATCTGGCGGACCTTGGCTTCTTCGGAGATGAATTGGGCGCGGCGGCGTGCGCGGTCTTCATCTGCGGCGGTTTGCGGAACGTCGTCTTCGTCCTTGGCGCGGACGCGAGCGGCGTCTTCGGGGTTGATCACCAGCGAATGCTCGTAGGTGCCAAGCGTGACGGCCTTGCCCTTGGCGTAGATTTCATGTTTGCCGTGCGTGCGGTACCACTGCGCGACGGTCGCATTCTTGTACATGTTCTCGATGATTTTGCGCCAGCCGATTCCCGTGTTGTAGGCGCAGAAGGAGATTTCGCCCTGCTGCGTGGCGTAGGGGATGATGCACATTTCGGTGCGGCGGAAATCGTAGTTGAACAAATCCTGGAACCACATTCCGGCGATGAACAGAAAGTTCCAATTGTCGGTCTTGCGGCGCTTCATGGCGTCGTCGTAGGTGCGGTCGGGGCCGGCGGTGCCGTATTTGGCGCGCTGATTTTTCGTGAGGCCGTAGGACTTATCGAACTTCTTCCAGAGATCCTTCAGGCGGAAGTCCGAAGGCGATTTGTACGAGTTGTAGTTCTTGAGCAGCGCGAGCGCCATCATGAAGTTGGAGAAATTCTTGCCACGCGCCGCGTCGGTGACCTTCTTGGTGTCTTCAACGAGCTGCGGCACGTTGAGGAACAGGGGCACGGGCGCCCATTCCTTGGTTTCCTTATTGATCATGAGCGCGGTGCCGACGCCGCAATTGGGGTGGCAGCCGCAGGAGAGCGAGCCCCATTGTTCCTGGGGGCCGTGCACGAGATCGGCGAAGGCCGAAAAGGTGCTGATGATCGAGATGGGGAACCAATCGCGCGTGGGCTCGACTTTGCCGATCTGGTTGCTGACGTCTTTCGCGAGATGCGAAAGCGTGTAGCGCTGCTTCAAGCGGCGCTCGGGGGTGATGTCTTCATCGCGGCCGGTAAAGGAGACGGGCTGGAAGGCGACGAAGGAGATTTTCTTGGGATTCTCCATCGCGAAATTCACGATGGCGCCCACCTGGTCGTTGTTCACGCTGTTGACGATGGTGACCACGAGGATGATTTCGATGCCGGCCTCGTGCATGTTTTCGATGGCGCGGAGTTTCACGTCGAACAGATTGCCGACCTGGCGATGGCTGTTGGCGTCGTTGCCGATGCCGTCGAATTGCAGGTAGGCGTAGCGCAGGCCCGCCTCGAAGGCTTTCTTCGAGAAGTCCTTGCTCTTGGCGAATTCGATTCCGTTGGTGGCGGCCTGCACGCTGTTGTAGCCGATCTTGCGGGCGTAGCGCACAGAATCGAGGAAATAGGGATGCATGGTGGGCTCGCCGCCGGAGAACTGCACGGACATTTGGCGGCGCGGCTTGATCTTGATGGCGTTGTCCAGGATTTCCTGGATTTCATCCCAGCCAAGCTCGTGCACGTAGCCGACCTGGTTGGCGTCCATGAAGCAGGGATCGCACATCATGTTGCAGCGGTTGGTGAGGTCGACAGTGAGAACCGAGCCGCGGCCGTAGCGCACGGTGCTGGAGCCGTGCTTGTGCAGACCTTCGTCGTTGTGCGCGGGGATATCGCGGCCAGGGAAATTCTGTTCGATCCAGCCGAGGAACTTTTCGTCCAGGGCCATCATGTCTTCATACTTGCCGTGGATCGGGCATTCCTTGATCATCCAGACGCCGCCATCGCGCTTGATGATCTGCGCCTTGATCTCGCCGACCTTTTCGTACATCAGGTCTTTCCAATCTTTATCGCCGTTGATGATTCCCTCGCGGGCGTCCTTGACGCAGCCGGGGCAGAGCGAATCTGTCTGGCGCGGCCAGCCGAGGGTCGGCTTGGTCTTCTCCCAGGACTTCAGCAGCGGCTTTTCCGACCATGCCGGCGTGAACGATGGATTCGGATTGCGCTTGTTCCAGATCTGGACGGTGTTGAACACGACTCCTGCAGTGCGCGCCACGGTGTAGTCGATGGCTTTCCAGGCTCGCGACTTGAGTGTCTTCGGCATATGCGGTTACCTCGCTTTTTTCGTACTCAAAATCAAAGTTGTCGTTCGCAAAACCAAATGCCAGCAATCGGACGACGCCAGGTCCTAAAAATGGCCCGCGATCAACTAGATGCGATTGCTGGGAACCCGTTTGCTGCGCCGTCTGTGAGGCCCTGCCCTGCACGGACAGACTACCCGGTCGCCTGCTAAGTCCAAATGCGTCCATAGTTTCCCGTACCTGTGGTTATTGGTCTACCGGGAAGCGGCCAAAGGGGAGAATCGGGGGGTGAACGGCGCTTTTCAGCAGCCAATGGAGGCCCAGCAATGACGAAAAAGGTCAGTCGTTTAGCGCCGGGCGGAGGATGGAGATGGCGAAGTGGGCCAGATGCGAGGCACCTTCGTCCAGCTGCAACCAGCGGACCACGCAGTAGTCCTTCATATACTTCGGCGCGCGGACGGCAGGAATGCCCAGATGTTCGGCCAGGCGAACGCGGACGGGCTCAATGTGCTCGGCGGGTCCCCGGCCACGGCTAGCCGTGCGGAGCAGATTGGCGATGCCAATGCGCAAGGTCTGGCAGGATTCGATGTAGTAGTAAGTGGTTTGATCGGAATCGGAGAGAAGGAACACTCCGGGTCCGGCCGGGGCGCCGGGCGCTTCTTCCACCGGACTGGGTGCGGCGGCGAGAAGGCGGCGCAATTGGGATTCGAGCGGCGCGAGCCGCGAAGAAAGCGCGGGATCGCCGGCGCGGGCTCGCGGCAGAAACGAAGTGGACGCGGACGCGGCGTCGGGGGCGCGCAGAAAGGAAGCCGGGGCGTCACGGCGGGGCGAAGGAATCGCGACGGGAACGGTGCGCGGAATTGAATCCTCGTCGTCGGCGCGTTCGGCGGGCGTTGTGGGCGGCGCAATCTTCGCTGTTGCGGGAGTGGTTGCTCCGGCTGTCGCGGCGCCGGGTTTTCGTCTGCGGCCGCGGCCGCCACGGCGTCCACGGCGGCGCTTGCGGCGCGCGCCGGCGAGGCTCGAAGCGTCGGCTGGTTTGGCTTGCGAATCTGGTGCCAGCTCCGCCGGTTCTTCGTGGGCGCTGAAGTCACCAGAACCAAATAGCGTGGGTTCGGCATCCGGCTCCGAGATATGGATTTCTTCGGAGTTCGGCTCATGCGCGGCGGGGCCGCTTGGATCGGCGGGCGGCGAGGATACTGACGCGCTTGATTCGCCAGCGGTGATCGGTTCTGTTGTCGCCGGAACGGGGGCGCCAAGGCGAACCAAGGCATCTTCGGCTTTTTTCTTCCACTCCGCGCGGCGGAAGCGTTGCACGGCTACTGTGTACCACTCGACGGCCTGATCGCGATTGCTGGCGCGCTCTTGCACGACGGCGAGTTCATAGGCCGCCATGGCATCGCGCGTGCGCGAATAGAGCGCGGCGAGCTGCGCGGTTGGATCGGCGCTCGTTTTGGCTTTGCGGATGCGTGCTTGGACTTGCTGCCAATTACCCACGGGCCAACATTGTAACAGCGCACCGCGCCGTGTGGTAGCTATGATGGCGTATCGAGGCGGCTTCATGGACTCGCAAATACCCATTGATGATCGAGGGCTTCGGGGCGACCGGCCGGCGAAACGCGCGGCGTTCGTTGTCGAGCGCGCGAAGCGGCTGGGCTTCGACCTCTGCGGCGTGGCGCCCGCGGAAGATTTTCCGGAATTGGCGCGCGTGCCGGAATGGCTGGAGCGCGGCTATGCGGGAGAGATGCGCTATTTGGCGGACCCGCGGCGGGCGACTCCCGCGGCGGCGATGCCGGGCGCGCGCAGCGTGATCGTTTGCGCGCTCAATTACAACACAGCGCAACCGCAATCCACCGAATCGGCGGCGAGCCTCGATCGCGGACTCGGATGGATTTCGCGCTACGCCTGGGGAGAGGATTATCACCGCGTTCTGCTCGAAAAGCTGGACGCGCTGATTGACGAGCTGCGAGGAGAGATGCGCGGCCGAGACGGCGAGAGCTTCGAGGCGCGCGCTTACGTGGACACCGGTCCGATTGTCGAGCGCGTGGCCGCGAAACACGCGGGGCTCGGGTGGCTGGCGAAAAATACGTGCCTGATCAATTCGGAAATTGGATCGTGGCTTTTTCTGGGCGTGATCTTGACGACGCTGGAGCTTGCGCCTTCGCTCGCAACCGCCGAGACGCCGCCGGCCGATCTGTGCGGAAATTGCCGCGCATGTCTTGACGCATGTCCGACGCAGGCACTGGTTGAACCGTACGTGCTGGATGCGCGGCTGTGTATTTCCTACCTTACGATCGAATTGCGCGGCGCCATTCCGGAAAAATTGCGCGAGCCAATCGGGCGCAACGTTTTTGGCTGCGATATTTGCCAGGACGTTTGCCCATGGAATCATCGTGCGCCGGTTGGAGCCGCGGCGGAGTTTGAACCGCGCGCGGCGCTGGGCGTGAAAACCGCCGGCGGGGAAAGCGAGCGGCTGGTTGCGCCGCGGCTCGAATTCTTGCTGGAACTCACAGAAAATGAGTTCCGCGAAACTTTTCGCTCAAGCGCGGTGCGGCGCACAAAGTGGCGCGGCCTGTTGCGAAATGCGTGCGTCGCGGCGGGGAATTCAGGGCTCGCGGCGGGCGATGCGGGGTACGGGGAAATTGTGCGGCGGCTGGAGCGTCTGGCGGCGTCGGACGATTCTCTAGTGGCTGAGCATGCCCAATGGGCGCTGGCCCGCATCCAATAGCCGTTTGGTGTTTCGCGCGTTATAATTGATTTGGCCGCTGAAAGTGCCCAACGAAATTCGAGTGAGTTGAAATCCCAGATCGCTTAAATCTTAGTCCGGAGGAAAGAACCCGTGCCCTTTACATTGCCGCCGCTGCCGTACGCGTTTGACGCTCTCGAACCATCGATCGATGCCAAGACCATGGAGATTCATCACGACAAGCACCACAATGCCTACGTCACGAACCTGAACAAGGCACTGGAAGCGCACCCGAATTTGCAGAGTAAGTCTCTTGAGGAACTGCTCTCAAGCCTGGATTCACTTCCAGAGGCCATTCGCGGCCCCGTACGCAACAACGCCGGCGGCCACTGGAATCATTCATTTTTCTGGCCGATGCTGAAGGTGAATGGCGGCGCGGGACCGACGGGCGATTTGGCCGCGGCCATCAACGCGGCGTTCGGCGATTTTACGACGTTCAAGACTAAGCTCGCCGCGGCAGGCGTTGGCCGGTTCGGCTCCGGCTGGGCCTGGCTGCTGGTGAAGGGCGGGAAGCTCGCGATCGATTCGACGCCGAATCAGGACACGCCGCTTTCACTCGGCGGAAAGGCTGTGATCGGCATTGATGTGTGGGAGCACGCCTACTACCTGAAATATCAGAACCGGCGGCCCGATTACATCGAAGCGTTCTGGAACGTCGTGAATTGGGACGCAGCCGCGAAGAACTACGCCGCGGCAAAGTAGCAGGCAACGCGCGTTTTCGGCTTTCGCCGGAGGCGCGAACTCGCTTCCGAAACGGCTCGCCGGGCGAATCAAGATTCGCTGCGGCGAGCCGTTTGTTTGTGCTTGAGCACTGCGAGCCTAGCGCGCGCCCGCATGGCGGTTAGGCAATCGAAAATAGCGCGGCCGTTTACGCGCGGCAGCGAATCCGACACAATCCTTCGCGAGATGGAACGCCAAAGCACATCGGCGCTGGGACGCAAGATCGCCTATTCCACGGGAATCGTGATGACCAGCGTGGCGCTGAGCCGCGTGCTGGGATTTTTTCGCGAATGGACCGTGGCGCACAAAATCGGCGCCAGCGGCATCACGGACAGCTACTATGCCGCGTTCACGCTGCCCGATTTTTTGAATTACCTCGTCGCGGCGGGCTCGCTGAGCGTGACGTTCATTCCGGTTTTCTCAAAATACATGGCCGAAGAAAACGAAGAGGAAGGCTGGCACGTTTTCTCGATCGTCATGAACGCGATGGGCCTGTTGCTGATCGCGTTTGTTTTGATCGCGGAATTTTACGCGCCGCATTTGGTTGCGCTGCTCGCGCCCGGATTTGGGCCGGCGGAAAAGGCGCGGGTGATTTTCCTTACGCGCGTGATGCTGCCAGCGCAATTCTTTTTCTGCATGGGCGGCATTCTGAGCGCGGTGCAATACGCCAAAGGCGAGTTCGTGGTGCCGTCGCTTGCGCCGCTGGTTTACAACGCGTTCATCATTTTGGGCGGCGTGCTGCTGGCTTCGCGCATCGGGATCACCGGCTTCGCCGTGGGCGTGGTGGCCGGCGCGATCGTGGGAAATTTTCTGCTGCAAGTTTATGGCGCGCTGCGCGTGGGCGCGAAATTTTCGCCGGCGCTGAACATCCGGCATCCGGGTTTCATTTTGTTCGTGAAGCTGGCGATTCCAATCATGCTGGCGCTTTCGCTTTCGTTTACCGACGATTGGGTGATCCGCTGGTTTGGCTCTTACTTGCAACCGGCTTCGATCACCTGGCTGACGTATGCGAAGACGCTGATGCGCGTGCCGCTCGGAATCGTGGGGCAAGCGATCGGCGTGGCTTCGTTTCCGGTGCTGGCGACGCTCTACTCCGAAGGGCGCTTCGACGAAATGAATCGCATGCTGCACGCGACGATGAAGGGATTGGTGCTGATGCTGGTACCGATCGCCGCGCTAACCATGGCGCAGAGCCGTCCGCTGGTACACCTGGTTTTTTCGCACACGCGGCTGCACGAATCGGATTTGAACGCGACCGCCGCGACGCTGGTGCTTTTCTCGCTGGGAATGTTCGGCTGGGGCGCGCAAAACATTTTGGCGCGCGGATTTTATGCCACGCGCGACACCATCACGCCTGCCGTGGTCGGAACGCTGATGACCTTCGCCGCCATTTGGCTGGATTGGGTGCTGGTGCGGCGCGCGCAGCATTTGGGTCTGGCGCTGGGAAGCTCGCTGGGGATTTCGATCTACACGATTCTGCTATTTGTGCTGCTCTTTCGCCGCACGCGAGACCGGCATGCGGGCGAACTGTTATGGTTTTCGGCGAAAGTGATGCTGGCCTCGGCCGCGGGCGGATTCGTGAGCTGGAAATTCTCAAATTGGCTGGGTGGACGCATCGCCTGGCGCACGATGCACGGAGCGTTCGTGGATGTGTGCATCGCGAGCGCCCTGGGGATTGCGCTGATGGCGCTCTTCACCTGGATTCTGCGCGTGCCGGAACTGACGATCTATGTGCGCAGGATTTATCGCGGAAGGACGCGCGTGACCGTGGGAGACACTAGCTCATAGCGAATGCCGCGCCATACGATTCGCCGCGTGGTGGCGGACACCAGATGATTCCACAGCGCGATGAGCGGAACGAGCGGAGCAAGCATCGTCCAAATCCATCCCTGCGCCAGAAGCGATTGCTTGCGTTCCGGCAGCAATTCGATCACCGCAAGCAACCGCAAGATTCCTCGCACCATTCCTAGAAGCGGCGGCAACAGCAAGAGCATCACGATCTGAAACATTGGCGCGCCAGCCAGGAAATTTCCGGCCGCGATGGTGATTCCCAGGACAAGCATTGCGGCGTAGATCGCGTGCGCCAAGCCGGCGCGCCACCACAGGCGCGGTTCGTAAACGCGCGTGAAGATGATTTGGCGGTTGGTGAACTGAAAGAAGCTGCTCGCGTTCACCGCCGCGATGCTTGGCACCAAACACTCCGGCACGAAGCGGATCGAGGCATTTGAATCGCGCAAGACGCGGGTGAGCGCGAGATCGTCACTGGCAGCGCCTTGCCAGGCCGCCATCACGTGCAGGGATTCAAATACTTCGCGGCGTATGGCCGTGCCTCCGCCCCAGCAAAATGCGCCCGCGTGTTCGCCCTGAAATGTGGCGATTGGCGCATTCCACGCGGAAAGCAACGCGCTCCAGAATCCGCCTTTTTCGAGGAGATACCAGCGGAATGTGGTGGACGCTCCCAGGCGCAGCTCCGCCAGAGGAGCGACGAGGCGCTTGAGCCAGTTGCGCGGCGGGCGTCCATCGGAATCGCAAAAGACGAAAGCGTCAAAGCGGTCGCCAACGCGCTCGACGGCTACGCGCAGGTTGTTCACCTTTTCCGAGCAGTTCTGCGCGCGGCCTGCGAGGATCACTTGCGTGAGCGGTTTGCTTTTCGCGGCGATTAGCGAGGCCAGAGCGTGCGCGGGATCGTCCACGCTCGCGAGGACGAAGAAGATTTCGTAATTCGGATAATCAAAGCGCGTGAGGGCTGTGAGATTTTGCTCCAGGCCGGGCTCGAGGCCTTTGACCGGGCAGAAAACGGCGACGGTGGGCGCGTAAAAACCGGGATGACTGGACGCGCGGCGCCGGGCCGCGGTGAGCCAGCGAAACGAGTCCCACAGGTTGTAGACGCCCTGGAGGATTTGCTCCACGGCAAGAATATAAAAGAGGTAGAGCATCGCCACGCGAGATCGAGAATAGCAGATACGATTCGCTCCGGACGTTTGTTGCGGCCTGATGCGCCTAAAGTCACAGCACGGCCAGAATACGGCGCGGGAAGAGCCGGGGCGCGGCTAAAATCGCCGCTGACGCTTTTGGAGTCGGAGGACATGCACATGTCTGCTGAAACGAATACATTGATCAATCAAGCCTTGGTCACCGGTGCTTTTGAATTGCCCGGCTACCGCGTCGTGCGGAATTGCGGGATTGTGCGCGGGATCGTGGTGCGCTCGCGCAGCTTGCTGGGAAATTTCGCCGCCGGCTTGCAGACCATCGTCGGCGGCAACATCACGGTGCTGACCGAGCTTTGCGAGAATACGCGCGAAGAGGCTTACGATTTGATGGTGGAGCACGCCGTGGAGCATGGCGGCAATGCGATCATCGCTATGCGCTACGACGCCACGGAAATCATGCAGGGCGTGACGGAAGTGCTGGCGTACGGCACCGCCGTGCGTGTGGAGCCGGCGAGCTAACGCGCCGCCCGGATTCCCAACCCGCGCGCCATGATTTTCCGGGCCGCGCGAACCAATTCGCCGTGAAACTTGTCCGCTGCACGGCGGGCCTTTTCCATCATGGAAGGATCGAGGAGCAGCGCACAGCGGTCCGGAAACGGAAAGCGGTCGGGCCGTGCCGTATCGCGACGTGCGGCCGCTTCTCGCCGTCCGGCGGCGTTGCCGCGGCGGCGTGCGCCGCCCGGCGCCGCGTGTTGCGGGCCCATGCGCGCGTAGAGTTCAATATCTCGCAGAAATTCCACCATTTCGTCGTCGGACCAGCGTTGCACACGGCCCAGAGTGGAGAACAATTGGTCGAAAAATGCCTCGACGGCAGCGGCTTGAGGCTCGGGCAATTCCGCGCCGCGGCGCTTGCCGAAAAATCGCGGCAATTGTTCGCGCACCTCGATGATCATGGAGAGGAGCGCTTCTCGGCCGATCGTTATTTCGAGTTCGTGCGCCTGCATGGCACTGGCGGCGACGGCCTTACGGTCAAATTCCCGGGCGTAGGCGGCGATGAAATTTCTCACCATGCCATCGTGCGCGAGCGCCTGGCAAAGCGCTTGCGCCACGGCGCTGCCGTAGGACGGAAATAGTTTTCGAGCAGTGGGCATCGCGCGGCGCACCGGAGAATTAGAAGCCGATCGAATACATTTTCATTCTATCGGTAGCGAAGCGAAACGCGAAGCGGCGCGGCGGGAAAATGGAGCTCGGAAATAAAAACGGGGCGAACATTTCGTTCGCCCCGTTTGGAGTTGGAGGTTGAATCGAGCGCGCCTTAGTGCACCGCGGGCGGCGTGATGGCTGGAGGCACTTGCCCCGGCTGCACGACAACCGTGGTCGCCGGCGTTTTGGAAAGCGCCCAATCCAGCGCCTGATCCACCGTGCGAGCGTAGTGGATCTCGATGCCGTCGAGCACGTGATCCTGCAAATCTTCCTTCACGTTCGGTTCGTTCTCCGCCGGAAGGATGACTTCGCGAATCCCCGCGCGCTTGGCGCCCAGCACCTTTTCCTTGATTCCGCCGACGGGCAGGACCACGCCCGAGAGCGAAAGCTCGCCCGTCATCGCGACGCGCGGACGAACCGGCCGCCCCGAAAGCAGACTGACAAGCGCCGTGACCATCGCGACGCCCGCCGAGGGACCGTCCTTGGGCACTGCGCCCGAGGGCACGTGCACGTGAATGTCCTGCTTGCGGAAAAAGTCCGGATCGATGCCATAGAGTTCGGCGTTGGCGCGGACCCAGGTGAGCGCCGCGGTCATCGACTCTTGCATGACCTCGCCCAAGTGGCCCGTCATCGTGAATTGTTTGCCACCGCGCATGCGGCTGGCTTCGATGAAGACGATGTCGCCGCCGGCGGGCGTCCAGACCAAGCCGACCGAAGTGCCGGGCCGCTTGACGCGGTCTTCCACTTCGCGCTCGGAACGGAACTTCGGCACGCCGAGAGTTTTGCGCACGATTTCCGGCGTGACCGTCAGCAAACCGAGCTCATTTTCGGCGATGCGCCGCGCTTGCTTGCGCACCAGTGTGGCGATCTCGCGTTCGAGATTGCGCACGCCGGCTTCGCGCGTGTAGCTGTGAATAATTTCGCGCAAACCGTCGTCGGTGAAAGTCACCTGCTCGCCCAATTTCAGGCCGTGTTCGGTGGTCTGCTTGGGCACCAGGTACTTTTGCGCAATGTGAACTTTCTCGACCTCGGTATAGCCCGGCAACTCGATGATTTCCATGCGATCGCGCAGCGGCTCCGGGATGGGATCCATCCAGTTGGC
>Ga0302326_10017185_pt1 | contig 15104 bp, 13 predicted proteins | sample Palsa_T0_3_FD_202264 | JGI IMG/M metagenome (GOLD analysis project Ga0302326, IMG submission 202264) | Peat permafrost microbial communities from Stordalen Mire near Abisko, Sweden - Palsa_T0_3 | ecosystem: Environmental > Terrestrial > Soil > Palsa > Peat permafrost | place: Sweden: Abisko...
AGCGAGCGCCAGGCACCTGCAAGCCGGCGAGCCTTCGAATACGGTCAGCAGCATCTTGCCGCCAAGCGCCAACGCCAACACCAACTCTTTCTTTCCTGGTTTTGCCACCAACGGCACCTTCATTGCACGAGCGGCGGCGACCAACTACAACGGCCTTCAGGTCAATGTAGAGCGCCGCTTTTCCCAGGGCTTCAGCTTGCTCGCCAACTACACTAATTCCAAGTGCCTGGGGGACGCGCGCGACATGCTGGACAATGAGATTGGCAGCTATCGGGCTCCCTATGTTCCCGGAGTGGGCATCGCTGCCGACTATGGACTTTGCGACATAGACGTCCGCCAGATTGTCCACGTCAGCGGAATCTACGAACTGCCCTTCGGCAAGAACAAGCCCTTTCTCACCTCCGGCCCGGCCGCCTGGATTCTTGGCGGATGGTCCACTAACTGGATCTTCTTCGCCCAGGATGGGCAGCCCCTCACCATTGCCTGCACGACGACCAACGCTGCAGGTTTGGGTTGCAACGCGTTGACAGTGCCGGGACAAAATCCCTACGCCGGGCATCACAATGCGGCGCAGTTTCTCAACCCGGCTGCGTTTGCCAATCCCCCAGCGGCAACCGCTACCTCGGCATCGCCTGCCCACCTGGGCGGCGCGCCAACCCAGGTCACCGGACCACCCTTCCGGCGGTTGAATCTGTCGGTAGTGAGACAGTTTCCCGCCTTCCGGGAGACGTCCTTCGAGTTTCGCGTGGAAGTATTCAACCTGACCAATACGCCCAACTTTGGGCAGCCGGGAAATTTGGACTTTTCCAACACCAACACATTCGCATCGATCAGCGCCACCCGGGATAATCCAGATGATCCACGCGAACTGCAGTTCAGTCTCAAATATTACTTTTGATCCATCCCAGCCGTAAGATAGAGAAGGGAGTTTGCATTGCCCACCAATCGACGCGACTTCATGTTGGGAACAGCTGCTGCCGCCGCCAGCGCCGGGGTATCCGCTGTTGCACCGCGCAAGGCCACAGCAGCAAGCGGGCAGGCGGAAGCGCACCCCGAGCAAAAGAAGAAACCCAACATCATCCTCTATCTTGCCGACCAGTTCCGCTGGGATTTCGTCGGAGCCAATCGGCTCAATTCTTCGACCAATACTCCCAACCTGGATGCGATGGCAGAGCGCGGCACTATATTCACGCACGCCGTCACCAACCAACCGGTGTGTTCTCCCTCGCGTTCCGTCATGCTTACCGGCCGCTACGCAACCGAGACCGGCGTGTGGCACAACGCCATGCCGATCGATCCCTCGTTGCCGACGTTGGCCGGCGAACTGCGCAAGGCAGGATATACAGCGAATCTTTTGGGCACGTGGCATCTCGCTCCTCCGACAGTCGAAGCAGGGGGAGGCCGCGGCTACGTCAAGCCGGAGCATCGCGCCGGCTTTCTCGATATGTGGGAGGGGGCGAACGAATTTGAGTTCACCACCCACCCCTACGAAGGCACGATCTACGATCGGGATGGCAAGGAGATCACTTTTAAAGATGAGTTCCGCGTCGATTTCGTGACCGATCGCGCGGAGAAGTTCTTACGCCAGCCACACGACAAGCCCTTCCTGCTCTACATCTCGCAGTTGGAACCGCATTTCCAGAACGACGCTAAGCGCTTTATCGCGCCCTACGGCGTGGCGGAGCGTTTTCAGGACTCATTTGTCCCGCCGGATCTGCGTCCTTTCCCGGGAAACTGGCAGTCCCAGTTGCCGGACTACTACGGCTGTTGCGAGTCCATCGACACCTCGGTAGGAAGAATCCGCAAGATCCTGGAAGAAGAGCATCTCGCGGACAACACCATCTTCGTTTTCATCAGCGATCATGGCTGCCAGTTCATGACCCGCAACGAGGAGTACAAGCGCAGCCCACACAACGGCTCGATTCGCATTCCATTGATCATCGAGGGCCCAGGCTTCAACGGATCGCAGCGTCTGGACGAGATTGTCGGCAATGTTCATATCACCCCCACTCTGCTCGAGGCAGCGGGTGTTGAGGTGCCATCTTCCATCAAAGGAAAAAGCCTGCTCCCGCTGCTAACCGACAAGAAAGCCCGCGACGAGTGGCCTAACAAGGAGCTGATCCAGATCAGCGAAGCCATGGTTGCTCGCGCGATTCGAACCGCGGATTGGGTCTATTGCGTCGCCGACTCGGGTGCAAACGTGCACACAGACAAATCCGGCAAGAAATATCAGGAGTATCTCTTCTACGACGAGCGCGGCGACCCCAGCGAGCTCATCAATCTGGCTGCCCGAAAAGAGTACCGTAAGCAGGCCGACACCTTGCGCGACGAGTTGAAGAAGCTGATCGTAGCGGCCGGAGAACCGGAGCCGGAGATCGTGCCGGCCAAGCTCTACACCTAGCGGGGAAGTGAATGAACAGCGACGCCACACCCGGCTCTTGTTGTGCTCCTAAAAGACAGCGTGAGCCGGCAGCGCCCCATGCAGGCGCAATTCCCGAGGCCAATGTTGCTGATGCGCGCCAGCCGATGGTGGCTCTTCCCGCCGCCACTTTTCTCATGGGTACGAACTACGGCTTTCCCGGCGACGGAGAAGGCCCAATCCGGCTCGTTTCTTTGCCACGCATCCTACTGCAATCGCTATCGCGTCGCCGCACGCACATCGAACACTCCGGACAGCTCCGCCTCGAACATCGGCTTTCGCTGCATAAGAAATTCAGCGCGAGCTTGATCTGTGCCGTAATCCTGGCCCTTTGCGTCCCATCAAACGCCGCCACCGTCTGTAATGCCGGAGCTTACGGAGCCAAAGCAGACGGAAAGACCAAGGATACGGCTGCCCTGCAAAAGGCTATCGATGACTGCGCCCGCAAGGGTGGTGGTACGGTGCATCTGGCAAAGGGAACTTTTCTTACCGGCCCCATCGCATTGAAGAGCCATATCACCCTCGAAATCGAATCGGGGGCGACCCTGCTGGGTAGCCAGGATAAAAGTGACTATCAAAAGATCACGGTGATGCGGGAAGACGCAGTCCAGCCCTTGATCAGTGCGACGAACGCTCAGGACATCGCGATCCGCGGCGGCGGGGTGATCGACGGCAACGGTCAACCCTGGTGGGCCGAAGTGTACGCCCATAAGAACTCTCCCGACTACGTTGCGGCGAAACGTCCCCGGTTGATTCTGATCGACCACTCCAAGCATGTTCGCATTGAGGGAGTCACCATCCAGAATTCTGCTTCCTGGCAGGTGACGCTCTACTACGCAGACGATGTGATCATCCGCGACGGCGAGATCCTTGCCCCCGAGCATTCACCCAATACCGATGGCGTCGATCCTTTTTCCTCACATCACGTCACCATCGCGCACATGACCATCGATGTAGGCGATGACAACGTAGCCATCAAGTCGGGTCAGCCGGGCTCCCCGGGCCCCGATGACCCCAGCACAGATATCGACGTCTCCGACTGCACTTTTCTCCATGGGCACGGCATGTCTATCGGCAGCGAGGTCGCCGGAGGAGTGCAAAATGTTCGCGTTGCCCGCGTGCAATTCAAAGGTACCGCCAATGGCGTGCGCGTAAAATCGAATCGAGATCGCGGCGCAGACATCGGCAATCTCGATTTTCGTGATCTGACCATGGAAGACGTAGCGACGCCGGTTCTCGTTACTGAGTACTATCCGCGAATTCCGGACCAGGACTCCGCGCAGCCTGTCACCCGGCTAACTCCACGCTTTCACGACATCCGCGTCACGAATCTGAGCGCTACTGGCGCAAAAATCGGAGGATTTATCGTCGGCCTTCCTGAGAGTCCGATCACCTCAATCTCTCTGACCAACGTGCATATCAGCGCAGAGAAGGGAATGACGATCAGCAATTCAACCGTCACCGTACATGATTTCTCCGTAAAGGTGGCGAGTGGCGATCCGCTCATCATGCTTGAGCACGCGAAGGTGGAACAAAAGTGAAGGGAACTCCCCACTACATCCGGGTCCACGTCCAGGACAATGTAGCGATTGTTGCGAATGAGGGTGGCCTGCCTGCCGGGACCAAATTCGATTCCGGCCTTACCTTGCGGGAGGCGATTCCCGAAGCACACAAAGTGGCGTTATCCGCGATTGCGCAAGGCGAACCCATCATTCGCTACGGTGTCGTGATTGGCTATGCCCAGGTGCCAATTGAGCCGGGCAGCTGGGTACATGAGGGAGTGATGAGTTTGCCGGTGGCCCCGCCACTAGACAAACTTCCTCTGGCAACGGCCGTGCAGGAGCCGCTAACTGCGCTCGAGGGGCACACGTTTGAGGGCTTTCTCAACGCTGACGGTTCAGTCGGAACGAAAAACATTCTCGGCATTGCAACCACGGTCCAATGCGTCTCCGCCACAGTAGAGTTTGCGGTCAAACGCATCAAGGCAGAAATTCTGCCCCGTTATGCGAACGTGGACGATGTGATTGCGATCACTCATCCTTACGGATGCGGTGTTGCGATCAACGCGCCCGGATCCGAAATTCCCATCCGCACGTTGCGCAATCTGAGCCTCAACCCCAATCTGGGCGGGGCCCCGATGGTGGTCAGCCTGGGCTGTGAGAAACTGCAGCCCGCGCAGATGCTGCCGTCGAGCAGCCTTCCGATTTTATCCAGTGTGCCCTACGTCATCCGCCTGCAGGATGAGCAGCATCGCAGCTTTGGTGACATGGTGACGGCCATCACGGAAATGGCGGAAAAGCGGCTGATGCAGCTGAACGCGCGCACGCGTCTGACTCGGCCGGCATCCGATCTCGTCGTCGGCCTGCAATGTGGCGGCAGCGATGCGTTTTCCGGGGTGACCGCCAATCCGGCCGTAGGCTATGCGGCCGACCTCCTGGTGCGCGCTGGCGCCACCGTGATGTTTTCCGAAGTGACTGAAGTCCGCGATGTGATTCATCTACTGACTGCCCGCGCCGCCAACCAGCAGATCGCGCGCGATCTCATCCGCGAAATGGCCTGGTACGACGCATATCTGCAGAACGGAGGTGCGGATCGCAGCGCCAACCCAACCCCCGGCAATAAGACCGGAGGCCTGACGAACATCTTGGAAAAGGCGATGGGCTCCGCCGCAAAAGCGGGCAGCACCGCGCTGTCCGGTGCCTTTGGGCCAGGAGAGCGTGTCACGACGAAAGGTCTCATCTTCGCAGCCACGCCGGCCAGCGACTTCGTATGTGGAACCCTGCAATTAGCCGCAGGGATGAACATGCATGTCTTCACCACTGGACGTGGAACTCCGTATGGGCTAGCCATGGTACCGGTGATCAAAGTATCGTCGCGCAGTGCGCTGGCAGACCGCTGGTCCGATCTCATCGACATCGACGCTGGCCGCATCGCCACCGGGGAAATGACCATTCGGCAAGTCGGCGACCAAATCTTCCGCCTGATTCTCGACGTGGCCAGCGGTCGCAAACAAACCTGGGCCGACCACTGGGGCCTGCACAACGAGTTCGCCCTATTCAATCCCGCGCCTATTACCTAGCCAGCGTCCCCGGCCCTCGCTGGTGAGCACCCGCAAAGGCGTGCTCCTACGGCATCAATTTCAGAAAACAACAGGAGCTCCTGCCTTGAAGGGTACGGACCATTAAATCCTCTGACGTTGCTTTGTATCAGGGCAACACTTTAGTCGTGCCGCAAAGGGTTTAAATAGAGTTGGGCTTTAGCGCCTGCGTGAGAACCGGGAGAAACAGCAGGTCCCTCCACTACGCTCCCCCGGATTTCCTGTGTAAGTTGGTGGCGTTGGTGCACTCCATGCGCCTTTCCCTTACAGAAAGACGCACACTCGGTCATGGCCAGTGCAGCGTGGCAGGAAATCCGGGTGCGCTCCGGTCGGGATGACACTTCATCTTGGAAACGACACCTAGCGTTCCCAAATAAAATTGTCATCCCGACCGGAGCGTAGCGTAGTGGAGGGATCTGCGGTGCGCCTCTCGGCTTTCCCGAATTCTTGAGCTTGAGCGCGGTGGTCTCACGCAGACTCTTTAGCCCCCGCGTGAAAACCCGAAGACTCCGGAATTGAGTCCTGCAATTGGCCGCGGGCATGAACATGCATGTCTTCACCACCGGCCGCGGAACACCACACGGGCTCGCCTTGGCACCAGTGATCAAATCCTCGCGTAGCGCGCTCGCCGGCCGCTGGTTCGATCTTACCGACATCGACGCCGGCCGCATCGCCACGCCTTCAGATAGGAGACTGCAGAGAGGGCGCTTCTTCACTGGCCCGGTTTTGCCTTGATCGCCGGGTCTTTTTGAAACTCCACGTTCATCCATGCTTTGAGCGCGTCGATGCTCTGTGGGCGGCCCAGGAAAGTTCTGACATATTCAGCTGCCTGTCCGGTTGCGCCGGGCTCCAGCACCGTACGGCGATAGCGCATGGCTGTAGGGCCATCCAGCAAATTCCGCTGGTCGAACTGGGAGAAGAAGTCGAGCGCTATCACCTTGTCCAACAAGTACGTGTAGTAATTGGACGCGTATCCCATCAGATGAGTAAAGGACGCGTAGAAGCGGTCACCCTCGACGAAGGTCCAAGGCATGAACCTCGTAGAATCTTCCTTCAGCAGAGCATCGAGGTTCACCTCGGACGGCGGCCGGTCATGCAGTTGCAGCGAATAAGTGGCATAGAACAGTTGGCGCTGCACCCAGATCCCGCGTCCAAAGGCGTCGGCTGCGTTCATGCGGTCCACCAGTTCGACGGGGATGGTCTCGCCGGTCATATAGTTCTTCGCGAAGGAGGCAAGAACCGCGTGGTCGTGGAAGATTTCCTCCAGCATCTGTGACGGCGCCTCGACAAAATCACCCTCGACATTAAAGCCGCCCGCCCCGGCCCACTGATGTTGCCCGCCAAGAACATGGTGCATCAAGTGGCCGAACTCATGGAAAAATACGACCACCTCGTAGTACTGCATCAGGCCCGGATCGCCCGCCGTGCCCCCGGGAAAGTTGCAGATCAACGCACCCTCCGGCAACTGCCGCCCGGCGATGCCCGGAACCAGCGGCGCGCTGGAGAACCACTTGTCTTTTCCCGCGCGCGGGTGCATGTCAAGATAGATGCGCCCCAACTTCTTTCCCCTGTTTGGAGCGGCCTCGTCGTAGATATCGAAGGTCGAGACAGACGGATCCCAGACCTTCGCGTCCGGCACAACCTCAAACTGGATATGAAAGAGGCGCGCCGCTGTCTTCAGTATCCCCGCCTGCACCTGGTTGTAAGGGAAATACGGACGCACCGACTGCGCGTCGAAATTGTAGGTCGCGCGGTTATATTGCTCCGGCCAGTAAGAGCGATCCGCCATGGGGATTTGCGAGAGTCCGGGTTGTCGCGTTTGCGCGAAGGCCAGCAGCAGCGCGTATTCCCTGGCCGCGGTATCACGTGACGCAACGTCCAACTGTTGCAGCAGCTTCTTCACGTTCTCCGACGAGCCAATCATCTGGTCGGCAGTATCGAGATCGGCAAAGGTCTCGTAACCAAGTGTTGTCGCCAGCTGCTGCCGCGCCGCCAACAGATCCATAAGCACCGATTTGTTCTTTGGATACCCACGTTGGTTGTCGGCGAGGTACATGCGAAGCCGTAGATCGGGGTTGCCGGCGAAGCTGTAAACCGGGCGGCTGTCGGGAGGGTCAGTGGTCAACGTATAAGTGCCATTGGCATCGGGTGTGTGGCGCGCAATATAGTCGGGCGGCAACCCATCGAGCTGCTCCCTGGTAGCGGTTACTTTGCGTACATCATTGTTGATGTTGTCGCTGAAGGTGAGTGACAGAGCGGTAAGTTGGTCCTGCAACTGGCGAATCTTCGCCCGGGTGGCGTCGTCCTTGTCCACGCCGGCGAGCCGGTATTCCAGCAGGGTGCGCTCCAGGTAGTGCTTTGTCGCGGGGTCGTTGACGGGCGGCGGCACAGCGTGCAGCGCACCATAGACCTTCTGGTTCAGGCTCAGATCGGTGGTGGCCGAAGAAACCTTCGACGTCATGGCCTTTGCCTTCTCACGCAATGGGGCCGAATCGGCGACCGCGAACATCACGTAAGCCTCGTTGCCGGCCATGGCCAGTTCGTTCACTGCGTCGTCGTACGTGCGTAGCGTGTTCGCGACCGTGCGCGGTCCGCTGACCGCGACCAGTTTATCCACGATCGCTTGCGCTGCGGCCAGCCGCTGCTCCACCCATGTTTCGAGCGAGGCCGAGTCCCCGCCTGCGTTCCACGCGTGCAAAGGATCCTGATTTGGAGAATTGGTGGGTTGAGCCTGCAGTGTTGGCGAAGCCAACAAACCGGCAACCAGGGCACTCATCAAACTAACGCTCGAAAAGCCGCGGCGCAATAGCAAACGATTCGGGACCAAGAAATTCTCCTGCGGAACGGTATGCCGCGAGATCCGATTCATGGGCCGTTCGCCCAGTATAGGCCACAGCCTCCGTGCTGTCGAAGGAGGCTTTTGCTTGAGCAGCTCAAATTGGCTTATTTCGATTTAAGGTGTGCGAAGGGATTAAGAACTCGAATCCCGGCAATCTTCTGGCCCGGGTTTAGGTCCTCGGAAAGAATCCGCTCTGCGCCTGCCTTCAAAGCCGCGGCACAGATAAGTGCATCCCAGAATCCGATACGGGCTTCATCCTCGATGCGAAGAGCGACGATGATCTCCGCAGATGTTGTGTCGACGCACCAGACAGCGTACTTGTCCACAACTTCGCGAGCATGCTTCTTCAATAGCGGCTTAGAGAGTTTTCTGGTCACGTTGACATAAAACTCCTGCAGCACCTGCGCACTGAGAAAGCCGGTCCGATGAGCCCACAGTTCATTCACGGTTTCCTTCGCGACCCTGTGCTTCTCTTTCGCGTCGACATCGTGAGCGTAGATCAAGACATTTGTGTCGACAAATGTCTTACCGTTCATGCAATTCCTCTCGGTCGACAGAATGAGTCCCACCCATGTGGAAGCCTCGCTCGATCAGATCGATCGCCGCTCGATGTGCGCTCTCGTACGCTTCATCCGCGTCCACCAATGCCTCAATTTGTGTGGCCACGAGGCCACTGATGGATGTGGAGCGCTTGGCCGCGAGCACCTTGGCTTTCTTCACCGTCTCGGGGCTGAGGCTCACGGTCAGATTTTGTTTTCGGATTTGAGGCATTTACGGTCCTTCCACGTGTAGCACGTATTTTACGTGCAGAGCGGCCGCCGGTCGAGGCTTTGGACAAAGAGCGGTTGCTGCAGGTTACGCAATCCCAAGCTTATGTTGCAGCTGTTCCAGCGTGATCCCTTTAGTCTCCGGATAAACAAACAGCACAACAAAAAACTGCAGCGTGGTCATCGCCGCAAAGAACGCAAACGGCAATCCCCCCGAATACTTAGCAAGCACGGGAAAAAGCAGCGAAATAATCGCGTTCATAATCCAGTGTGCGGACGACCCAAGGCTCTGACCCTTCGATCGAACGCGGTTCGGAAACACCTCTGCGATATAAACCCAAATCACAGCGCCCTGCGAAATGGAAAAGAACGCAATATACCCAACCAGCAGCCAAACCAGGCTCCCTGCGTGGGTGTGTGTGAAGAACACCGCAGCCACGCCAGACAAGCAAAGCGTCATCCCAACGCTGCCGATAAGCAGCAACGTTTTTCGTCCCAGCTTATCGATGAGCGACATCCCCAGTAACGTAGCGAACAGGTTCATCAACCCAATCAGCACCGTCTGAAAGGAACTGGACAGTTGGCTAAATCCAGCCGACGCGAAAATATAGTTCGAGTAGTAGAGAATCGCATTGATCCCCGCCAGCTGATTGAACAGTCCGATGCTGATGGCAAGAAAGATCGGCAAGCGGTACTCGCGTTTGAACAGCGGCTCCGCTGCCAGGCCACGCTCCATGTGAATGGAATCGACAATTTCCCGCAGCTCCGCTTCAGAGTCCGGGGAGCCCATCATCTTGAGGATCTGGAGTGCCTCCTCAGTTTTATTCTTGGTCACCAGCCAGCGCGAACTCCGGGGAATCCCGTACAGCATGATCAGGAAGAACAGCGAGGGAATCGCCGCGACCCCAAGCTGCCAGCGCCATTGCAATTCGCCCAGCTTGAGCAGCGAAATAAGGTAATTCGAGAGGTACGCAAGCAGGACGCCGACGACCACATTGATTTGAAACAGGCCGACCATTCTGCCGCGTAACTTGGCCGGCGCCAGCTCAGCGATGTAGACGGGCCCGAGCACGGAAGAACCACCAATCCCAATTCCACCAATAAACCGGAAGACCATCAGCGCAGGCCAATTCCAGGCGAAGGCGCAGCCCAGCGCTGAGACTGTGTAAAGAATGGCCATGATTCGCAGCGCCTCACGGCCGCCGATCCTCTGGCCGAGGACTCCGGCGGTCATGGCTCCAAGCACGGTTCCCGCTAGCCCAATAAACACGGTCAAGCCGAGAGTGAAGGGGCTGAGGTGGTACACCTCCGTCAACTGCTGGGTGGTGCCAGCAATCACGGCCGTGTCAAAGCCGAACAAGAGGCCGCCGAGTGCCCCGACAATCGTACTTTTCAAAAGATAGGAGGTCATTGCCATGCGTAGGGTCTCTTCCGCTCCGCTGTCTCACCAACAGCGCACAATTTAAACACAAATAGCTGGACCTGTCGTTCAACTGCCGCTGCACGTATATCCGACAAGTGGTTGGTTTATTATGTACTTGCCCTGTCTAACGATTTTGACACCGTGAGACGAAACCTGGCAGGGGCGGGCTAATTATGCAGAACGATGATGCCGCGGCTGCTGCGCGGTTGACTGCAGGTGAACCCGTGGCGCCGGTTGAATTTTCCTTGATCGAGCGTGCATGGAATTACTTGAGCCGATTCCCCAGGGACCCACCACAGAGAGTAGGCCACCTTACGGCCGTTGCCGGGAACAACCCGGATTTGCCCTCTCTCAACCCCGACCAGCGCATCGCATTCGCTCTCAGGTATTCGCTGCTGGATGCGCTGATCAGGGCAGGCATTCTCGATCGCTACATGGAGGATGCAACACTCCGGCACAGGTCTTTGCCGCGGCGGCCACGCTGCCATGCGACATAAATGACTTCGGCGAAGTAATGATGCTGATGCAGCTGCGCGAATCACCGCCCGATGCGGTGGAGAAGATGATCGAAGAGATGAGGGAAGCCGGCTACGATCCCGATCACCCGAGATTGGGCGAAAAATTAATCGCCTGGATGCACCACAACGTTTGATGGAGGAGGATCCCACCTACAGCAAAAAGAGCAAGAGCAACATGCACAGAGTAGCCGCATGTAAGAATACGTGCAGCGCGTTCGGCTGAATACCATTTCGTTCCTTCAGAAACGAATACGTCTCACCAAACAAGCTTCGATAGCGAGCTGCACGCTCCGGCTCGGGCCGCAAAAAGTACGGAATCCACCACGCATTCAGCTCTCCGGCAAATAGCGCACCGTAGCCCACCCAAAGCCAGAACACAAGGGTATGCGAGAGTCTGTGTAGGCGCACGTCTCGAATGCTGAAGGCAAACAGGAGCAGATAGGGGAGCGCACTGAGCACGGTCGTAAGAACGCGCTTCCGCACCGGATCGGTCGCCCGCTGGGCGCGAATGTCATTTAGCCGTCCAATTGGCACCCAGTCGTGTAACAGAAGGAAAGCGACATGAAACGCCTGCAGACCGAGGAACAGGCTCTCCGCGACCGGCGTCATTCAGTGCTCTCTGGAATTCCACGTAACCGCGGCATGTCCTGAGTTTATCGCTCCACTCGAAGAATAGTTCAGCCCGAGGAGTTCTGTTAGGCGTGGGGTTCCTGGGTCACGATGTGAACATCCACTGTAGGAGAATCACGGAGAAGTCCGTGGATAGAGGAGAGATATGGAAACCATCGCCACCCAGCGCGTACCGACCGCCCAAAGATCACCTGCGTGATGTGATATTCACGAACGAATTCGCGAATACCTTCGATCAACTTGCTCCCCGATGCTTGCACCACATGAGCGCCGAGGCTCTCTGCAAACCGGAGATTGGCCGTCAAACTCTTCCATTCATCCGGCTCCAATGTTTTGCCCAGATCGATGTAAAAAACGTACAACTCGCCGTTCATACCCTGAGCCATGCGCGAGCCGCGAGCGATCAGATATTGACCTTCGGGTCTCGCATTGATGCATACACCTATCCTCTCGAGAACCCCCTCCGTCGGTTGGCTCCCGTCTTCTTTAAGGTAGGCGTCGAGGCTGCGGTCGACCACTTGCGTGACCTGGCGTAGCGCCAACTCACGCAGTGCAATCAGATTGCCAGGCCTGAAGAAGTGAGAGAGAGCACGTTCTACCCGCTCCACCGGGTAAATGTCGCCGCGCGACATACGCTCTTTCAGGGCTTGAGGCGTCAGGTCTACTAGCTGGATCTCATCCACACGCTGCATCACCCAGTCCGGAACCGTTTCGCGAATCCGCACGCCCGTAATTTGCAACACGGTAGGGCCAAGGCTTTCAATGTGCTGGACGTTCATTGTGGAAACGACATCGATCCTGGCTTTGAGGAGATCCATCAAATCTTCAATCGCTGAACGCCTTGCCACTCTACGTGCAGGAGATCTTCTCTGTCCGCAGTGTTTCCATGATGGCGGCGGAACATCCTTCGGTTTACCGCTCTTCGCCCGATGCCGTGGTGGACGAAAGCCTGTTGCGCGTGACCCTCTTGCGTGGTGCAGGCGGGAACCGCGTATGTACCTCTGCGCCTCGGTGTGCGCACTGTCGGGGCGCTTGGTGTGACGGGATACGATCGGTCGCGCGAGACTTTGGATGCGATTGGGAGCCTCGCGGGTTTGTCCATCGAGCGTGTCCGTGCTCTCGAAGCTCTCAGCAAGCATCAGGCGCTGCAGGAGAGCGAGCGTCTGCGGTCGGCCTTGCTCGATTCTGTGACGCATGAGTTTCGCACACCTCTCACCGCCATCAAAGCCAACGTCACAACGCTGTTGTCGGGCGGCGCGCCTGGCGACCAGGACAGGCGGGAGTTACTTATCGTGATTGACAAGCAGACCGATCAGCTGAATCGACTTGTCGGAGAAGCGGCTGAGATGGGCCAACTGGATGCCGGCATGTTCAAACTCGACCTGCATCCGCATTCTATCCAGGAGGCACTCCAGCCGGCACTAGAGGACGCGAAAGCATCGACCGAAAATCACCCCGTGGAGATTCAGGTGCCCTCGGACCTGCCCCTGGTACGCATGGATACGCAACGCATTCGCGAGGTGCTGATGCGTCTGCTGGATAATGCCGGCAAATACTCAGGTCCGGGAACCCCTATCAAAATAACTGCTGAAGTGAAGTCCGACCGGCTCGTTATCAGCGTCGCTGACCGGGGCATTGGAATAGATTCCTTCGAACAAGCATTGGTCTTCGACAAGTTTTACCGTGGCGAACACCAACGTTACACCGCGCCCGGAGCGGGTATGGGTCTGCCAATCGCGAAGGCGATTACGGAGGCGCACGGAGGCGCCATCGGCGTGGTCAGCCAGTTAGGTCTCGGTTCGGTCTTTTCGATCAGCCTCCCGATCTACGGCAACCTGAAGACCCCCGCCAATTAAATTGGGCGGGGTTGGTGTATCTGACGAGGGGGGAGCTGGACTTCAGTCCAGCGGAAAAGTGCTTCCTCAGGGGTGGGCTTTAGAGTCTGCGTGAGAACTCCAGAATTTGGGAAGGCCGAAGGGCGCAACGCTACGCTCCGGTCGGGATGACAATTTTGTTTGGGAACGCTAAGTATAGTTTCCAAGATGAATTGTCATCCCGACCGGAGCGTAGCGTAGTGGAGGGATCTGCGGTGCGCCCTTCGGCCTCCCCAAACTCTGGAGTTCTCACGCAAACTCTAAAGCCCTGGATCTTCCAGGCCGGCGGAACATCGATGCTAACAATCCGAAACCTGCTGTTAGGTCACGGGTTCATGAAACTCTCTTCACTCGCCACGGAGTGCCAGCATGGGATCCGTTCGGGAAGCCCTCCTGGCTGGCAGCGCCGAGGCTGCGAGAGCCAGCAGCAGCATGGCCACGGCTGCAAGTGTAAGCACCACGGGATCGAATGGGCTGACAGCAAACAGGAAAGACCGTAGCAGGTGGGATGCGGCTACGGCGCCCAGCAAGCCGAAGACGCAGCCGATCGCCGCCAGTTTTACCCCAGAAGCAAGGATGATCGCGAGCACCCCCGATCGCTGACAGCCCAGAGCCATGCGGAGAGCCATCTCCTGTTCGCGCAAGGCGACGGAGAAGGCGATGATGCTGTAGATGCCGAGCACGCTAAGCAGGACGGCGACCAGGGCAAAACACGAGATCAGGATGGTGTTGAAACGCCGCGGCGCCTCGCTTCTGGCTATGGCGTGTTCCATGGTCTGGATATGGTAGAGCGGCAATTGCGGGTCGATCCCGTGCACCGTCGCGCGCATCGCATTCTCCATCTGCTCGGGTTCCATGTGGGTGCGGACCAAGATGTACCCGTAGTCGGCGTTTACTTCTCCGGCGCTGGCGAAGTCTCCTTCGGAAATGGGCGTTTGGTCTACCGGCTGATAAAACTGCTCCGGAGTTCTTTCATCCGGAGATCCCATCTTCACGCTATCCACTACGCCGACCACGGTCATCCATGGAGTCTTGGTCTCCGGCATCCCGCGACGGAATCTCTTGCCGATGGGGTCCTGGCCGGGCCAATGGCGCTCGGCCAATCTGCTGTTCACCAGGGCCACTAATTGGGAGTTGGCGTTATCGGCCTCGGTGAAGGTTCGCCCCCGCACCAGGCGGATGCCAAGCGCCTGGATGGGGTCGCCGCGCAGCAGCGAAACCATGGTAAGGTTCAGGCCGGCCCTCTTGGCGGGAACAGAGCCTTCGATGGTGATCGCGGGGCCGTCCCAGTCGCCGGTGGAGGGCAGGACCGTGGTAATGCCAACAGCTTCTACACCCGGCAACTGGCGGAGGGTGCGCAGCACTTGCTCATCGAACGTGTCGATGCTTGCCTGGGTTGCATATTGATAGCTGGGCAGACCGTAGAGCGCGGTGAGGGTATGGTCTGGGCGAAAACCTATGTCGACCGCGCGCATCTTTTCGAAACTGCGGAGGAGTAAGCCTGAGGCGGTGAGCAGCACCAGTGCAATCGCGATCT
>Ga0302326_10017187_pt1 | contig 15102 bp, 16 predicted proteins | sample Palsa_T0_3_FD_202264 | JGI IMG/M metagenome (GOLD analysis project Ga0302326, IMG submission 202264) | Peat permafrost microbial communities from Stordalen Mire near Abisko, Sweden - Palsa_T0_3 | ecosystem: Environmental > Terrestrial > Soil > Palsa > Peat permafrost | place: Sweden: Abisko...
CCTCGCCGCGCCCGCGACCGCTCGCAGGACGCCGTCCGAGACGCCCGCCAGGTTGCCGCGTTCCATCCGGTTGTAGTAGTCGACGCTGACGCCGGCCAGGGTCGCGACCTCCTCGCGCCGCAGCCCCGGGACCTGCCGCGTCCCGTAGCTGGTGAGGCCTGCCTCGGCGGGAGTGATCTTCGCCCGCCGCGAGGTGAGGAAGTCTCGTGCCTCGGTCTTCGGGTCCATGTCTTCGAGGCTAACCCCGTGCCCAGGTCACGGGGGTGCCCTGCGAGTACCTGGACAAGCTCGCCCTCTCGCCCTGCCCCGGAACCGTGCTTCCTTGGAGGTCCGATCACCAGCAACGGAGGATGCAATGAAGATCACCAAGAACGGGCTCGACACGATGGCTGGTCCCGGCGACTGGTTCGCCGGGGAGGTGCACATCGACGTTGTGAGCATGCCGTCACCGACCTCGCGGGTCATGGGCGGGATCGTGCACTTCGCGCCGCGCGCCCGCACCGCGTGGCACACCCACCCGGCCGGCCAGACGATCTTCGTCACCGAGGGGGTCGGCCTGGTCCAGCGCGAGGGAGGTCCGGTCGAGGAAGTGCGGCCGGGTGACCGCGTCTCCATCGAGCCGGGCGAGAACCACTGGCACGGTGCCACCCCCACCCGCTTCCACGCCCAGCTCGCCTACCAGGAGGCCGACGACTCCGGCAGCCACACCACCTGGGGCCGTCACCTCACCGACGAGGAATACCCGGGGTAGTTCAGCGCGCCGGGATGACCGCCGGGAAGCTGACCCGGGTCAGCCGCTCGGCCTCGGCCCAGATCCGGCTGGCCGAGTCGCGGTCCTCGGCGACGCGGTAGAGCTTCTGCTCGCTCGGCCCGCCGGTCAGGTGGGCGAAGCCGTCAGGGCCGTAGAAGGCGCCGCCCCGCGCGTCGGGACTGGTCGCCGCGTACAGGGTCGGCAGCGCCCCGGTCCCGGGCTGCTGCACCAGGAACGGGAAGACCTTCGAGGTCCGCCGGAACGCGGCCGTGCGCGCGCTGGGCTTGTCGCGCCCCATGTTCCAGCCCGAGGTCTGCAGGTTGGTGAGCGTCAGGCCCGGGTGCGCCGTGTTGGACACGATGCCCCAGCCAGCCGCGCGGCTGCGCCGGTCCAGCTCGAGCGCGAACAGCATCTCGGCCAGCTTGGACTGGCCGTAGGCCTTCATGGCGGCGTACTTGCCCCGGTACTGCAGGTCATCCCACTGGAAGGAGCCTGACCGGGCGGCGAGGGCGGACAGCGTCGTCACCCGCGCGGATGCCTCGCGCAGCAGCGGGAGGATGCGGGCGGTCAGCGCGAAGTGGCCCAGGAAGTTGGTGCCGAACTGCAGCTCGAACCCGTCCTGGGTCTCGTGGCGGGTGGGCGGGGTCATCACCGCGGCGTTGTTGACCAGGATGTCGACTGGCCGGCCGTCGGCCAGGAGTTCGTCGCCCAGCGCGCGGACCGACTCCAGGGACGCGAGGTCGAGCACGGCCGTGGTAACCCTGGCTCGCGACGCGGCGCCGCGGATGCGCTCGACCGCGGCCGCGCCCTTGGCCGGGTTGCGGACCGGCAGCACCAGGTCGGCCCCGGCCGAGGCGAGCCTGATGGCGATCTGCAGCCCCAGCCCGTCGCTGGCGCCGGTGACGACGGCTAGCTTCCCGGCCTGGCCGGGGATCTCGTAGGTGTTCGTGCTCATCTGAATCGACTCCTTGTCAGCTAGCGGAACGTAGGTGCTCGGCGAGGAAACCGGTGATGTAGCCGAGGGTTTCCTCGGTCGACCAGGCGAGGGCGGACTGGGGGTCGCCGAGCATGGCCGAGAGGTCGCCGTGCTTAGCGCCGGTCAGCACGTAGCGGGTGCTCTCGACGCCGTGCTCGAGCAGGGCGGTGTGCAGCAGCAGGGACTGGCTGGGAGGCACGACGTTGTCGGCGCTGCCGTGGAAGTGCAGGAACGGGGGGGTCTCGGAGGTGACGTACGTGCCGGGGTCGGCGGCCGCGACCGCCTCGGGGTTATCGGCCAGCGACAGGCTGGTGCCCGGGCCGAAGAGGAACGCCGCTGCGGGGGTGCCGGGTCGCAGCAGCGCCGGCCGCGTCTCTGGGTCGAAGTCGTCGACGAACGTCAGCAGGTTGCTGAGTCCGAACATGTTGATCGCGGCCTGGACATCGCTGCTGAAGCCGGGATAGTCCGGCGCTTCGAACGCGGCCATCGCATTGGTGACGGCGGCCATGGAGGCCACGTACCCGCCCGCTGACTCGCCCCAGACCGCGACCTTGGACGCGTCGAGGCCGTACTGAGCCGCGTGCGCGCGCAGGTAGCGGATGGCGCACTTCGCGTCCGCGACGGCGTCGCGGTACGTCGCGCCGTTGGGCACGGTGCGGTACTCGATGCTCGCGACCGCGAAGCCGGCTTCGGCGACGTAGGCCCGGCGCTGGGGTGCCGCCTCCTTCCTCGACAAGACGAAGCCGCCGCCCGACAAGAACACCACCAGCGGCTTGAGGCCAGGCGTCTCGGGCACGAGCAGGTCCAGGCGCAGTGGCAGGTCCCCGCCCTCGGCGTCGGCGCGGGTCGCGTAGACGACGTCGGTGTAGGCGGTGACGGCGATGGCGCCGGTCCGGATCTGCGGCCCGGCCGGAGCGGCGATGACGACGCTGGTGCTGTTGTCGCTGGGGGCGATGGAGCGGGCCTGGACTATCTCCGGGATCGCTCCCGGGCCGCCTGCGGGTGATGCGGCGACGGGCGCTTTCGGGCTTTGGGACATCATCGGCTCCTTGGTTGTCTGTCTGGTCAGTCATTTTTGAGGTTAAAAAAATTTGAGGTTAGAAATAAGGCCCCTAGCATCCCGCACAGGGCGGCGAACCCGGAGCGGCTGTGCTCGTCGGCGCGGGCGGGGTCGCCGGCCATGAAGTCCATCGTCGTTTCCGCGAGCGAGTCCACCGCCGCGACGACGAAGTCCATCGGCGCGTCCTGCAGCGGTCCGCGAGCGCGCGCCCGGTCGAGCATTCCCCCGAATTCCCTCATCGCCCGGTCTGCGGCGGCGCGGGTCTCGGGGGTGATGTCGTCGGAGGCGCCAAGCAGCGCGAGTGCCCGCCGCTGGCCGGGGTTCAACGTTCCCCAGCGCATCCAGTTCGACCACGCGCAGGAATACTGCTCGCGCACTGGAGCTTCGGCCGCGATCCCCTCCAGCGAGGCGGCGGCCATCCCCGTTTTCAGCGCGAGGTAGAGCTGGTTGAAGAGGTCTGCCTTCGTCTCGAAGTAGGTGAACAGCGTGCCGTTCGCGACGCCGGCTTCGCGGGCGATGACCGCTGTCGGCGCGCTGAGGCCCTGCGCGGCGATGACACGAGTCGCCGCCGCAAGCAGCGCGTCCCTCTTGTCCTCGCTCTTTGCCCGGGCCATGAAACGAGCATATAAATGAGTGGCCAGTCAGTCAAATCCGGGTGACAGCACCGGCCGCACCGAGCCTGAGTCGTTACCCGGTCTTCCGGGTCGCGCGGCGGTTGGCCAGCTCATCGGCGGCGCCGTTGCTGTCGACGATCAGGCCGTCCTCGGCGCGGACGGCGGGAAGCTCGGCCAGCTCGCCCGCAACCTCTTGCCAGACCCGGCCGAGCGCGATGCCGAAGACCCCCTGGCCGCCCGCGAGCAGGTCGTAGACCTCGTCCGGGGAGGTGCACTCGTAGACGCTGACGCCGTCGCTCATGAGCGTGACCTGGGCCAGGTCGTCGGCCCCGCGATCGCGCAGGTGCTGCACCGCCGCCCGGATCTGCTGCAGCGAGATCCCCGAGTCGAGCAGCCGCTTGACCACCTTGAGCACGAGGATGTCGCGGAATCCGTAGAGCCGCTGGGAACCCGAGCCGTGCGCCGCGCGGACGCTCGGCTCGACGAGGCCGGTCCGCGCCCAGTAGTCGAGCTGGCGGTAGGTGATCCCGGCCGCCGAGCAGGCCGTTGGGCCCCGATAACCGATCTCGGGGTTGCCATCGAAGAGCGTGCCCTGCACAGCCTCAGACCCACCCCTTGTTACCGACACGGCCACCTCCTGTGACTACCCCCGGCATTCGCACCGTAAGCCGTGCGGGCAGGTAGGTCAACGATCACGCCCGGCGAGTCGCGACAATCCGGACCAAAAAGAGACCAGATCAGGCTGACCAGCTCGGTCAGGCCGACCGGCCGAAGTCCTCCGGCGAGATGTGGTCGAGGAACTCGCGGAACTTCTCGACCTCGTCCTCCTGCTCGTCCTGCTGGTCGGGGATGGCGACCCCGGCCTCATCCAGGATCTCGTCCGTCGCGAAGATCGCCGCGCCGGTCCGCAGCGCCAGCGCGATCGAGTCGGACGGCCGCGCGCTGACCTCGGCCCCGTTAGAGAACACCAGGTCAGCGTAGAAGATCCCATCCCGCAGCGAGGTGATGTTGACCGTGCGCAGCTGCACGTTGAGCACCTCGAGGACGTCCTTGAACAAGTCGTGGGTCAACGGCCGCAGCGACACCATCCCCTGCTGGGCGAACGCAATCGCCGTAGCCTCGACCGCCCCGATCCAGATAGGCAGGTAGCGATCACCCTGCTGCTCTTTCAGCAGGACAATCGGGCTGTTGGACGGCATCTCGACACGGACGCCGACGACCTCCATCCGCCGCACTGGAGCTCCGTCCTCGTACGCGCTCAGCGGCGTCAAGCGACGCTAAGCGAACCGAACCATCTTCTGCCAAACTACACCCGTTATCGCCCGGAAGCCGAGCGCAGCCCCGGGGCGTCCCTGGGCTCTCCGATCGGTGTACCCCCGACCGGCGACTGTGATGCAAGCCCGGCTTCGGTTAGTCCGTCCTCCACCAGCGTCGCGTGCAACCGGGCGATATGCCCGGCGATGTCGTGCGCCGCCACCAGCGCGGGCTCGCGGCTGCCCTTCTGCCGGGTGAGCGGGGCCACCGCCTGCTCGACCAGGGACACCTCGCGCTCGGCGGCCGCCTTGACCGCCCGCAGGTGCCGCGGCTGGATGCCGTACTCGGCCAGCAGCGCCGCCGCCCGGACGACGCTCAGGGCCTGGCTGCCGTAGGCCCGCGCGCGGCGGACGAGGCCGTAGTCCTCGAGCTCGGCCAGCAGCTCCTCGGCCGCGCGGGCGGCGGCGAGCAGCTCGCTGCGGGTCATCGAGAGGGCCGGCGGGTCGCCGACGCCGCCGTCGGCGGCCCCGTCGACCACGTCGAGGCGCTCCTTGATCACCCGCAGCGGCAGGTACTCGTCGCGCTGGGCGGTGAGGATGAAGCGGAGCCGCTCGATGTCGGCCACCGCGAACCGGCGGTAGCCCGATGAGGACCGCAGCGGCTGGATCAGCCCCTCCGACTCGAGGAACCGGATCTTGGACGGGCTGATGTCAGGGAACTCAACCCGGAGCTCGTCGAGCACTTGGCCGATGCTGACACCGGCCCTGGTCATGCGTAGTCCTGCGCTCCGAGTCCGCGGCGCCTGCCGACCTCGGGACTGCGGGTCATGAACAGCAGCCTGAACTTGCCGATCTGTACCTCGTCGCCCCCGAACAACTCGGCCTCCTCGATCCGCTCGCGGTTCACGTAAGTGCCGTTCAGGCTACCAACGTCACGGACCGTGAAGCGGTCGCCATGCCGGTAGAACTCGGCATGGCGTCGGGAAACTGTCACGTCGTCGAGGAAGATGTCGCTGTCCGGATGCCGCCCGGCCGAGGTGAAGTCGCTGTCGAGCAGGAACCGGGAGCCCTCGTTGGGCCCGCGCAGGACGACCAGCAGGGCCGTGCCGAGCGGAAGCGAGTCGGCGGCCGAGAAATCAGGCGACGGCTCGTCGTAGTACTCGGGCTCGCCCCCGACCGGGGCGATGATCGACGTGGTGTCGCCGGGGCGCTCGTAGCCTCGGTCCGGCGCCGCGGCGAAGCTGCCGGTGGGGTTGGCGCGGCTCAGCGGCGCACCGCAGTTGGAGCAGTACCGAGAGCTTTCCGGGTTGGGCCGACTGCACCGCCCGCAATAAATACCAGCCATGGCTCCGTCCGCCCTCCCCTCTCCGTGCATCGTACCTTCCCGGACCATCCCGTCCGGGGCTGTTGCCAAAGGTACCTGCGGGGAGTCCTGCGGGTCCACGCGCCAGGCGAACAGCCGACGCAGGCCGCTTCTAGGCACGCCATCTTGTGCCTGACGTTTCCGCCACACGGCCGTTTCACCTCCGGGTCACGCGCACGGCGCAAGGTCGCGGTGCAAGGCTGGGAGGATATCGGCCCTGAGGGAAACCGACAACCTTTCCATGCATCGCGAAAGGGTACGTCTGCGTAGTTAACACAGATTACAGTAACGGCCTTCCCTAATCCGCCCGAGGCGAACAAGCGAACTGGGATCGGCCGCGGACCGGCTAGCCCTCGGCCTGCTCCACGATCGCGGCCCACTCGTCGATCAGGTACTGGGCGGAGTCGGCGTCGGAGCCCTCGGCCCACAGGTGGGTGACCGCGTCGGCCGGGTCGGGCAGCACCAGCACCCAGCCGCGGTCGGCGTCGACGATCCGCACCCCGTCGGTGGTGTCGACCGGGCGGTTGCCCGCCGCCTCCATCACCGTCCGCATGACCGAGCCCTTGGCCGCCCACGGGGTCGGCACCGAGCGCCGCATCAGGTGCGCCTGCGGGATCCTGGCGTCGATCTGGCTGAGCGTCAGCCGCGTCCGCGCGACCAGCCCGAGCAGCCGGACGAAGGCCGCGATCCCGTCCACCGTCCGCCCGAACTCGGGCACCACGAACCCGCCGCGCCCGTCGGCGGCGAAGATCACCTCGTCGGCCGCGGCCGCGTTGGTCAGCGCGTCGAGGGACGTCGGGGTCCAGGTCACCTGCACCCCGTGGAACCGGCAGACCTGCTCGGCGACCCGGGTGGTGGTGACCGGCAGCGCCACCCGGCCGCCGCGGCGCTCGGCCGCCACCAGGTCGAGCACCACCAGCAGCGCCCGCTCGTCGCTGACCAGGGCGCCCTTCTCGTCGACAAGGTGGATCCGCTCGCCGACCGGGTCGAACCGGACCCCGAAGGCGGCCCGCGACGACGACACGACCTCGGCCAGCCGCTGCATCCCGGCCCGGTTCTGCGCCACCGTCTGGGTCGGCGTCACCTCGTCGAGCCGGTTGTTGAGGGTGTGCACGTCCACCCCGATCCGGCCCAGCAGCGTCGGCAGCACCAGCGACACGGTGCCGCCCGCGCAGTCCGCGACCACCTTGAGGCCGGCCCCGTTGACCCCCTCCAGGTCCGCGCAGCGCAGCAGCTCGTGGGTGTACAGCTCGACCACCCGGGGCGGGTAGCTGAGCTCGGCGATCTCGCCGGGGAAGGCCCGGCGGAACTCCTGCCGGGAGAAGACCCGCTCGAGCTTGCGCTGCGCCCCCTGGGAGAGCTCGGCCCCGCGCTCGTCGAGGAAGATGATGTCGATCGACTGGCTGTCGCCGGGCGTGGTCCGCAGCGCGATCCCGCCGCTGTACTTGCGCCGGGCGGTCTCGAACCGCGCCACCGGCAGCGGCAGCGCCTCCAGGTCCATCACGTTGATGGCCGAGGCGTTCAGCGCGCCCTGCATGGCGCGCTTGAGCGTGCGGGCCGCCCGCGACACGTCACGCGAGGTGGTGACGGTGGAGCCCTTCTGCAGGGTGGTGGCGTAGGCCGAGGCCAGCCGGACCGCCAGCTCGGGGGTGACCTCGACGTTGATCAGGCCGGACACGCCCCGCTGCCCGAACAGCGTCCGCTGGCCGCGCGACTCCCAGATCACCGATGTGTTGACGACCGCGCCGGCCTCGATGGTCTTGAACGGGTAGACCTTGACCCCGGCCGAGATATAGGCCTCGGGCTCGATGACGCACTCGTCGCCGATGACCGCGGTCTCCTCGATCCGCGCCCGGCGCATCACGTCGGTGTTCTTGCCGACCACGCAGCCGCGCAGGGTGACCCCCTGGCCGACGAAGACCCGGTTGTGCACCACCGCGCGGTGTATGAACGCGCCCTCCTTGACCACCACGTTGGCGCCGATCACGCTGTACTCGCGCAGGTGCGCGCCCGCCTCGATCTTCGCGTACTCGCCGATCGCGACCGGGCCGGTCAGCACCGCGTCCGGGTCGACCTCGGCGCCCTCGGCGACCCACACGCCGGGCGACAGCTCGAAACCGGCGATGTCGGCGTCGACCTTGCCGTTGAGGACGTCCGCCTGGGCCTTGAGGTAGGACTCGAGGGTCCCGACGTCCTCCCAGTACTTGTCCGACACGTAGCCGTAGATCGGGGCGCCGCGCTGCAGCAGCTTCGGGAACACGTCGTGCGACCAGTCGACCGACTCCTTCGCGGAGACCTCCGCGAGCACCTCGGGCTCCATGATGTAGACGCCGGTGTTGACCGTGTCGGAGAACACCTGCCCCCAGGTCGGCTTCTCCAGGAACCGCTGGATCCGGCCGTCCTCGTCAGCGATCACGATGCCGAACTCGAGCGGGTCGGGCACCCGGGTGAGGCCCACCGTGACCAGCGCGCCGTTGTCCTTGTGGAACCTGACCATCTCGGTCAGGTCCATGTCGGTCAGCGCGTCCCCCGATATGACCAGGAACGTGTCGTCCTTGAGCGCGTCCTCGGCGTTCTTGACCGAGCCGGCCGTGCCGAGCGGCGTCTCCTCGGTCGCGTACTGCAGCGACATGCCGACGTCCTCGCCGTCGCCGAAGTAGTTCCGCACCAGCGCCGCCAGGAACTGGACGGTGACGACCGTCTCCTCCATCCCGTGCCGCTTCAGCAGCCGGAGCACGTGCTCCATGATCGGCCGGTTCACCACCGGCAGCAGCGGCTTGGGCTGGTTGGCGGTCATCGGGCGGAGCCTGGTGCCCTCGCCGCCTGCCATCACGACGGCCTTCACGACGTGGCCGCTCCTCTCACGAGGTCTCTGATCTCGCTCAGGTAGAGCAGCGCCGCCCACCAGTAGAGGGCGACCCCCCAGCCGGCGAAGGCCCAGCCGATTATCCTGACCACTTCGGCCGTGATCCCGCCGTGCGCGCCCAGGAAGAGCAACGGGAACGCGTACATCAGGCAGAGCGTGGCGGCCTTGCCGACGAAGCTGACCTGAAGCGCGTCGTAGTTGGTGCGACGGCGCAGCACGCCGAACAGCGCGAGCGTGACGATGACCTCGCGCGCCAAGATCACCCCGAACAGCCACCACGGGATGATGCCGCGCACGCCGAGCGCGACGATGGTGGCCGCGATGTAGAGGCGGTCCGCGAGCGGGTCAAGGAGCTGCCCGAGCCTGCTCGTCTGATTGAGCATCCGGGCCAGCTTCCCGTCCAGCCAGTCGCTAATCCCGGCCAGCCCGAGCAGCCCGGCCGCGATGATGTCGCCGGTGGCGCTGCGCGGCCCGAGGACGAGCCACAAAAACACGGGAACGCCGGCGAGCCGGGCGGCGCTCAGCGCGTTCGGCCAGGTTAGTATCCGGTCTCCCACGCTGCGATCGTAATTGAACACGTTCCGATCACCGACTTCGGGTGCGCCTCGACCGGCCGTTCGCGCCCAAAAATCCCCGGTCGGCGCGATCGCCGACTGTCCCTGGAGTTCGCTGCCGTCACCTCTTCCGCAAAATTCACGCCTGGAATAGCCCAGCGTGACCATCAATCCCGGAAGAGTAACCATCCGCATTGAGAAATTAACTTCACGTTACCCAGAATGCACGTGCGTTGCTGTGTTGTCCCGCTCGCCGCCGGGCGCTCGGGACCCCTGCCTGCTCCCTCGTCGCTCGGTCGCTGCGCTCCTTCGCTCCTCGGTCCGCTGGCAGGGGCGCGCCCTTTGGCTCGCGGGAGAGCCCCCTGGGGGGCTGATCCCGTTAAGACACATGCTGGCACCAACTGCCCTGTTGACCCTATCCTGAATGTTGTTCGGCATGGCTGAATGACATGAGCGGAAAGGTGTCATGATCCAGTCGGTGCAGCGCGCTGCCCAGATCCTCGACGTCCTCGGCTCCGGCACGCCGCGCCTCGGCGTCACCGAGATCGCCGACCGGCTCGGCCTGGCCAAGCCGACCGTGCACGGGCTGCTGCGCACCCTGGAGGCGTACGACCTCGTCGCCCAGGATCAGGCCACCGGCAAGTACAGCCTCGGGCCGGGCGTGCTGCAGCTCGGCAACGCCTACCTGGACGGCTCCGACCTGCGGGCACGGTCGCTGCGGTGGGCCGACGGGCTGGCCCACCAGGCCAAGGAGGCGGTCTGGATCGCCACCTTGTCCGGTGGCCGGGTCATCGTGCTGCACCACGTGTTCCGCCCCGACAACACCGTGCAGATCCTCGAGGTCGGCGCGGCGATCCCGTGGCACGCGTGCGCGCTCGGCCACGCGATCGTGGCGTACCTGCCGGCCGGCCAGCGCGCCCAGGCTTTCGGCTCGGCCCTGTCCCCGCTGACCGGCCGGACCAAGACCACCCGGGCGGCCCTGAACCGGGCGCTGGCCCAGGTCCGTGGGGCCGGCTACGCGGTCGAGAACGAGGAGGCGACCGTCGGCGACGCCGGCATCGCGGCGCCTATCCTCGGCCGCGACGATCTGGTGGCGGGCGCGGTCGGGGTGGTCGGCTCGGCCGAGCGGCTGCTCGCCTCCGGCACTAGGACCGACCTGGTGCGCGCGGTCGTCGCCGCCGCCCGCGCCATCTCCCGCGACCTGGGCGCGGGCCGGGGCGGCGTCGCCGCCCTCTCGCTGCTCTAGCGGCCGGGGACCGCCGGGGCGCCCCGGGGCCAACCGGGCGCAGAGATTCGCGGCTCCGCGCCCGGCCAGCCTCCGGCCCTCCCCCTCCTAGGGCCGCCCTTGGTTCCCCGTCCGCAGGTGGTCTTGAGACACTGAGTCTAATGTCTCAGATAGGATATTTTGCGGGATAGTGTTGCGATTGGGAAACACATCTCCCAGTTCGCAACTCTCAGTTCAGACGCGGTCACGGCAAGGGGTGAGGAACGGCCATGACGGCCCGGGCGGAGCGGGTACCGGCGGAAGAGGTCAGGCAGCGGATGCTCGACGCCGGACGCGAGCTGGCGATTGAGGCCGGGGCGGCGCTCACCATCGAGCACCTGCGGCTCGAGGAGGTCATCCAGCGGGCCCGGGTGCCGCGCAGCTCGGTCTACCGGCTGTGGTCGTATCGCGATGAGTACATCGACGATCTGCTCTGCTATCTGGCCGGCGCGGGCTCGCTGTTCGGCAGCCGGCCGGTGTTCGATCCCGAGACCTTCTCCGTCGCGAGCCAGGTCCTGGCCGACAACCGGCACCTGCTCGGCACCCCCGACGGGCGCCGCGCGCTGATGCGGGAAGTCGTGCGGGTCACCGCGAAGCGCAACTACCAGGCGCTGACCGAGTCCGCGCCGTGGCGGCTGCACATGGCGCTCGTCGCCACGCTCGGCTCGACCCGCAGCGGCGAGGCGCGCCGGCAGATCGCGGCCGCCCTTGAGGAGGCGCAGCTGCGCTCTCGTGAGTCGCTGGTCGCGCTGTTCGCCTACCTGATGGCGGAGATCGGCCTGCGGCTGCGCGACCCGGCCTGGACGGCCGACCACCTGCAGATCACCGGCGGCCTGCTGGTGCAGGCGCTGGCGCTGCGCAACCTCCAGGTCCAGGCGGCCGACGGCGCATTCGAGGCGGGGGCGGTCGACGCGCTGCTCAACGCGCCGGTCCCCGGGCCCGGCCTGAACGGCCAGACGGCCGAGTGGACCCTGGTCAGCCACGCCTACGCGGGCCTAGTCGACGGCTTCGTCGAGCTCGACCCGGACTTCACGCCGCCTGCGGCCGGCTAGCGCTCGCCCCGCGACAGGGCCATCACCCGGTCGCTGAGCACGGCCACCCCCGGAGTCGGCTCCGACTCGTAGTGGCCCGGCTTGCGTTTCCGCAGGAGCCCGGGACCGTTCGAAGTCCATTGGAAGTTTCTGTTGCCGAGAACGCGCCGGAAGACGGGATCGACGTTGTCAGGGAAGGTCGCCGCCATCCTGGTCAGCGGCAGCGGGGGGATGGCGTCCTCGCGCAGGTAGGCCCGGAGGACGTTGGCGTGCTCGCGGTCCTCGGCCAGCGCCGGATCGGCGAACAGGGCGCGCAGCATCCCGTACTCGGGGACCACCACGAACCCGTCGAGCTCGTCGTAGATGATCCCGACGGTGTCGAACTCGAAGAACCCGTCCGGCATCACGAACGTGGTCTCGCCCGCCTCGCTCACCGCCCGGTGCCTGCCCCGCGCGGCCAGGGCCGAATCGCGGCGGACCTTGTAGTAAGCATTGAGCCGGCCCTCGGCCTCCAGGATCGGCAGCACCAGCTCGTCGGTGCCGAAGAAGGCGACGAACTCCTCCCGGTCCCGCCGCATGTACATCCAGCCCTGCTCGGCCTTCTCCTGATTGCGGAAGACCAGGTCCGGCTCGCGGGTGGCCATCTCGATCGCCAGCCGCGCGACCTGCCGCCCGTCGTCGGGCGGGTAGACCGTCTCGCCGCCGGCCGCCAGCCAGGCGGAGTCGTCGCGGGCGAGCGGCAGCAGCGTGCCCGCGAAGAAGCCGCCGTCGGCCGGGCGAGGGTCGAGGCCGTAGACGACGTAGTCGAGGTCGTCGACCAGGTTGAGGGCGGTGACCGCCGCGGATCCGGCTCCCCCGGGCTGGCCGCTGGCGCCGCCGGCCGGGCCGCCGCGGACCTCGAAGATGCCCCGCACGCTGTTGTCGGCCCAGTCGAGCACCAGGTCCCGCTCGGCGCGGGTCAGCCCCCGCTGGGTGCCGATGAACCGTTCGACCACGGCCAGCCCGCCGCCCTGCGCAACCGCCTGGCGCAGCTCCACCGCTCGCTCAATCTGCTCTGGACCCACGGGTAAAGAGCATAAGGACTTCATCTCGAACGGACCGTGCGTTCTCCCCCAGCCCGGCCAGAATCACGCCCGGCACTGGCCAGCGCTCCGGCTTCTTGCTGTTATCGGGCGATGCGCTTGCGGGCCAGGTTCTTGATCTCGTCCGGGAGCGCGTCGGCGGCCAGCAGCCTGGGCAGCAGTTCGGGCTCGGTGGTGGCCGCGCGGAAGGTGACGGCGACGGTGACGTCGTGGTCGGGCCGGTGCTCGATCACGACCGGATCGCCGACCTGGATCCGGCCCGGCGCGATCACCCGGAGGTAGGCCCCCGGCGTCGCGGCCTCGGTGAACCGCCTGATCCAGCCGGCCCGCCCGAGCCAGCCCTGAAAGGTGCCGCACGGGATCCGCGGGCAGCAGACCTCGAGCAGCACCTCGTCCCCGATTCGCCAGCGCTCGCCGACCAAGGCGTCGTTGACGGCCAGGCACTCGGTGGTCAGGTTCTCGCCGAAGACGCCGTTGCGCAACGGCACCCCCAATTCGGCCTGCCAGCGGTCGAGGTCCTCCCGTGCGTACGCGTACACGGCCTGGTCGTCGCCGCCGTGGTGCTTCACGTCGTAGACCCGGTCGCCGGCCAGGCCGACCGCGCCGGTTCCCTTCGGGCCGGGCGCGGTCACCAGGACCGGCCCATCGACGGGCCGCTTGTCGATGCCGGTCAGCGCGACCGGCTTCCACGGGTTGTCACGGGGCTTACCGACATTGACCGAGAGCAGCCGCATATTGGCCAGCGTAAATACCCAGGCCCGCGGCTGGCCAATCGTTTTCCAGGCTCCCGCGGCGGCCGTCCGCAGGGTTACGTTACTTGCTGTTATCTAATGGTGACACGCCGGCGTGTCGCCCGTCGGTTGCGTCTCGTGACTGTTTACGATGCGTGCGTAAGCACGGGGAGCACCGTTTCTGGGGGGATTTCTGGTGGCGCAGGGAGTTCGGGCCGGCCGAGGGCTGGCCAACGGGGGACGTCACGCCAGGACCGAGCGGTACCGGGGTCGGCACCGCAAGGCCGGGGGGCAGATCGGGCTCGGCACCGGGATCCGGGTGGCCGTCACGATCGCGTGCGCGGCGCTGTTCGTGTGTCTGCCCCAGCCGAGCTGGGCGAGCCGCGCCGACGCCGGCACCGGCGCGGGCGCAGCGCACGCCACGGCGGAGAGCCGGGTGACAGTGCGGAGCCTGCCCGGCCCGTTCGGGCCGATAGGCGCGAACGGGCCGGGCTGATCCGCTCGGCCCGGCTGGGCTGATCTGTCCGGCTGAGCCGATTCCGTCTCATAGCCAACAACGGTCGACTAGCGTTGGCTATGTGCCTCTGACTGATATCTGGGAGACGCTGGCCGACGCCGGGCTGACCGGCCGGATCGTCGGCGTCGAAGAGCGACTGAAGGCGCCGGCCGGGGTCGACGCCAAGATCCGCGAGGATGCGCGCGTTAAGGGCAGCCATCTGCCGGGTCTGGCGCTCGCCGCGGTCACCGACGCCGTTCGGTACACCCTCGTCTACCCGGACGCCGGCTACGCGGCCGGCCTGCAGGCCGATGTCGAGCGCCTCGCCGCGCTCGGCTGCGAGCTGATCGACCGGACGGCCGGGCCTAGGGCGCGGGCGCAGACCGGCGTGACCACCGTCTGGCGCGCGCCCGCGAGCTCGAGCCTGTTCGAGGTCCAGTTCCACTCCCCGGTCAGCCACTCCGCCCGCGAGCGGTCGTTCCCGCTCTACGCGCGGCTGCGCGAGCCGCAGCTGGGTGACCTGGAGCGCGCCGAACTGGCGGCGGCGCACCACGCGATCTACCCCGCTGGCGCGGGCGCGCCGCTCCCGGTCCGGCTGGCCCGGGCCCGGTCGGAGCGGGAACGGATCACCTACTACGCGATCCGCGACGCCAGCGCCACCGCCGAGCGCCCGGCCGGCCTCGCCCGCCGGATCGAGCATCATCTGGGGCAGCGGGATGAGGCGTTCGGCTACGACCTGACCTGGCGGCACACGTTCCTGGTGTACGCCGCCGAACGGGGCAGCCTCGACAACCGGCTGGTGCAGATCAGCGGCAACGAGGCCGCCCGGCTGGTCGCCCTCATCCGCCGGGACGCCTGGACCCGGGCCAGCGTCGGCTGACGGCCCGGCCACGCCGGACGGCGCACATCAAACCGAGGCATTGTGAAGCGCATAATTCTCCGGCGTAACGAGCGAACGGGCGACTTGGTGCTTTCCTCCGCGCCGCTAGCGACGGTCGGCCTGACCCGTTCGCGCCGGCCCGCCCAGACCAGGAGCAGGGAGACGAGAGCGGCGGCGGCCG
>Ga0302326_10017189_pt1 | contig 15100 bp, 14 predicted proteins | sample Palsa_T0_3_FD_202264 | JGI IMG/M metagenome (GOLD analysis project Ga0302326, IMG submission 202264) | Peat permafrost microbial communities from Stordalen Mire near Abisko, Sweden - Palsa_T0_3 | ecosystem: Environmental > Terrestrial > Soil > Palsa > Peat permafrost | place: Sweden: Abisko...
TCCACGCCACGTGAACCGGCAGGAAAGCGACGGAACGACGTTCACCACTTTCCTGGTCTACGATCGCTGTGACGTGCCGCTGGTTCTGCAAGTGGGCGAGATGGTCACCTTCTGCCCGAAGACTGATGTCGTCGTAACAAGCTCCACCGACGCCGGAGCGTCTTGGAGCCCGATAACGACAGTGAGTGCGAGTGCCGGACAACAGTTTTTCGGCACAGTGGCCTTGGATACATCCACGAACACCGTCAACCTAGGTTACTATTCGACCGAAAACGACCGTTTTCAATTGCGGCCGCAGGTATTTCTAGCCCAGATCGCACCAGGCACCACAACGGTCGAAGAGCCTCACCTATTGACCTCAGCTTTTGGAGACAAGCAGGCAAGCCCGCCAATCGTGACATTTGGTCAACCGGTGGCCTTCGGCGACCGGCTCGGTATCGCTGCAAATGGTACGGGTGTGTCCGGGCAGAGCCGGGCCTATCTGGGCTTTACCTGGGATAGCGTGTTTGGCGTTTATGCCGGCGTTAACAGCGCGGACGTCAACAACCATTTAACTAATCTGCAGTACTAGGGGAAGCGACATAATGAAACGACTTACCTATACTCTTACAAGCCTTCTCATCTCTTCCGCGTTCGGCGCCCAGCAATCCGCAGTGCCCGAGGCATTCCAGAATTTCCGCGTCCCGCCTTCCGCTACACTGCGGTTCCTCGCCTCCGAAGAGGGCCGCGCCTTTCTAAAGGCCACCGGACATCCATTGGCGGCGCCGGCCATACTCGCCTTCGGCGAACCTTCAAAGACCACCGTGGTCCCACCGGCCTGGCTCGCGGATTTCACCACCGAAGCAGAGTCTTCCGCGCCCGCGCCCTCCCCTTGCGGCGGGCCCCAGGGCGCCCGGTTTAATCTGGAACCACGCGCCAACGCCGTTCCACAGAATCAGGCTTCAGCGGACTTTCTGCTGAACTGGGTGGGCCCCAACGAGGATCTCATCGTGCAAGCCGCGAACGACTGGCGCGGCAATCTGACATCGGACAAGCACTGGGATCGGAGCGTTAGTGGATACTACGTGCATCGCGCCGCAGCCGCCGATTGCAGCGTGCAGTTCGAAGGCGGGTTGCCGAAATTCTCGGCGCAAGGGAGCACCTTAATGGGAACGGGAGATCCCGTGGTTGCCGCCGATCCCGCTCGCGACGCATTCTTCATGGCCGATCAACGCATTGGTTCCGCTGCCACGGGCGGCGTAGGACTTTTCCGGGTAGCCGCGTCGCGTCTGCTCAACGCAAGCGCGTGTCCCTCCGGCACGCACACTGAAGCGCAGGCGGCATCCTGCTGGATGGCCACCGCGCCGGTGCTGCTCTTCGCTCAACCCAACTCCGATTCGATAGCCGATCTACCGCGCATCGCGGTGGACGAGCGGCCCACCTCCGCCGGCGTCGGTTCGGGCAATGTCTACGTGGTGATCGTCGAGTTCAACGTCCACACCTTTACCAATACGGTGATGCTGGCGTCTTGTTCGACCACGCTGGTATGCGCCGCGCCTGTGCTCGTCAGCGGATCCAATACAGAAGCCGGGTCTGCCGATGTGCAGGTGCGGTCCGACGGACTGATCACGGTTTCGTTCAGCAACGCGAACGCAGACGGAAGCGCGGACATCCTGTTTACCACCTGCGCGCCGGCCGCGGCTCCCAGCGCGCCCGTGTGCGGCAGTCCCACAACGGTCACCCACGTGGCGCATCCGTTGTTACCCTCCATTACCGTCTCCGTGCCCATGGTGAACATCACACTCCCGGTATTTACTTTTCCGAAACATGCCAACCGGACCAACACCGGCGGCAGTTTCACGACGTTCCTCACTTATGAGGATTGTAAGGGCTTTCTTAAGGGCGCGTCTTGTCTGGATGCGGAAGTGGTAATGGCTACGTCGGCCGATAATGGAAGTACGTGGACCGCTCCGGTGTCGGTGGATACAGCCAGCGGACATCATTTCTTTGAGGCGATTTCGACCGATACTTCAACGGGAATTGTGAATCTGTCTTATATGAGCGCGTCGGCTGACAAATACAACCACGAGGTTGAGGTAATGCGCAACCAAATCGCGGCCGGCGCCACCACGCTGGGAACGCCGCTACAGGTGACGACGATACTCGATCCCATCGATAGCAATCCACAAAAGCTGGGCTTATTGCAATCGGATCTTTACATGGGCATCAAGGCTCGCGGCACCGGCACAGTGGGACAAAGCCGCCTTTACACGTCGTTCGACTCCACGTTTGTGCCCGGCACTTACAACGGAGTTCCGGACAACGAGCTAAATAACACCATCGACAAGTCTATGTATTAAGTATATTAAGTATGCAGGGGTAGACAATCACCACACTCTAAAACACAAGGGAAAATGTAATGAACTTGACAACGCCTGGATTTACCAGCAATTGCACCACGTGGGTTATGACCTTCGTTCTCGGCTTGTCGCTGGCGGTAACCGCCCGCGCACAGAGCCCGGGAACCATCGATCAGCTATTTGCTTTCACCTGTACTAATGGCACCAGTGGCGAAACCTGTCCGCAAGGAGGGCGGCCCGATCTCATCATTCAAGCCTCGGACGGAAACTTCTACGGCGCGGCGCAAGTTGGCGAGGAGGGCGTCTCCGATCCCCAGGGCGGCACACTTTTCAAACTAACCCCCGCCGGAAAGTTCACCCGACTCTTTACCTTCACGCAGGGCACCAGCGGGTTCCTGAACGGCAACAACCCTGCGGATGGCTTTGTGGAGGCCAATGATGGATTTCTCTACGGCACAACCTTTAACGGCGGCAAGCAAAATGACGGCGTGCTCTTCCGGATTAGCAAAACGGGCGCCGATTTCAAGGTTCTCCATAACTTCTGTTCATCCGCGAACTGCGCCGACGGCAGTATTCCCGACGGCCTCTTGCTGGGGCAGGACGGCAACCTTTACGGGACCACACAGGGAGGCGGATCATCGGTTAGCCCGTGCCCAAGCTCCGGCTGCGGCACGATCTTCCGCTTCGAACCGACGACCGGCGCTTTTACCATTCTCCATAGACTCACCGACGCTGCCGATGGTCTTGAACCATCGGGGATGATTCAGGCAACCAACGGCAACTTCTATGGTGTCACGGACGGACTTCCTCGTGTCACTGGTGGCTTCAATGAGGATATCTTCCAATTCACTCCAGCGGGTGAATTCACGGTTCAGTTCAAGTCGCCAAATCACGATACCCCCATTAGTGGACTGACACAAGGCGCCAACGGCAATCTCTATGGAGCCTTCGAAAACATTCCCGCGGGCCTGATCGACGTTTTTGAAGTCAGCGCCGAAGGCACCGGCTTCGTGGCCTTTGCGCCATTCACTGGGCTCGCGGGAACGACGACCATTCCTTCGCTCTTCCTGGCTTCGGACGGCAACCTGTGGGATACCAACTTTGAGGACTCGACCGCTACGCTGGGCAGCGTCTTCTCGATCAACCCGCAGAATGGAGCGGTGCTCCAGACCTTTGCGTTCGACGGCGCCAACGGAAACCAGCCCGAGGTTGGCGTAATCCAGGCTGCGGACGGCACGTTCGTGGGCACGACGACATTTGGCGGCACAATCTCCGGCGGGGGCCACGAGTTCGCCGACGGCACAGTCTGGACTCTGAATGCGGGCCTGCCCGCGCCGGCGCCTGCCATCATTCTGCTTGACTCGACCAGTGGCAGTGCAGGCTCGACGGTGTTGATTAATGGCCACGACTTCATTGGCACTACGGCGGTCGGTTTCAACGGAGTCGGCGCTTCGTTCCAAGTGCTCAACTCCCAGTTTGTCAGCGCAACAGTCCCGTCCGGCGCCACCACGGGACCTATCACAATCACGAATTTGGGAGGCATGGCGACAAGCACGCAGTCATTCAACGTCAACTAACCCGGTGGCGATTCGCCAGTTGGTTTAATGGTCCGAGTCATCCGAGTCAAATCGCAGGCTCGACACTAACCTGGCCGACTCGGCTAACAAAAGCTTGCGGGGCGGGGAGACCTCTCTTCGCTCCGCAACAAGTAAGTGGCCGACCGCTGGGCTGACAATTGGAGCGCTAATAGTCTACTGGAACGAGGTGCAGATCGTACGCACGACGAACGGGAGGAGGTAAGGGGTGGAATGCGAAACTGATACCTTCGGTTCGCTGGACGCTCGTCAGCCGTTCGCTATCCTTGTTGCCGTCCACCGGCATCTTGAGAATATTGGCTTGCCGAAGTTGGCACAAGCGTTCACCGCCTTTTCCCGGAAGTTCAGTGGATCGTCCTCGCTTATCTTCTCGCCATCCGAGAACCCCGCAGCTACCGACTGGACCGCCGCGCGTCCAGAAATGGCGCGCCCAGCTCCCCGGCAAGGAAGCGATGCTCACGCCTGTCGATGAACCGCCGATCCGTGCTCTGAGGGTCGCCGCGCCTTGTAGGATCGCCGATATCGGAGGCAGTGGCGGCGGGACGACGGTGGAGATCTTGCGCCGGGCGCCGGCGGGAAGTGTCGTTCACGGCCTCGATCTCTCTCCGGCCTTAATCGACTTAGCTCGCAGCCGCAAAAGATTCGATGAACGCGCCATCGCCTTTGAAATTGCGGATGTGGCGACAGCGACTGCGCCGGAAGACCCCTATGACCGACTGGCCTCGCGCCTGGGCATCCGGTTCGTTGACGATCCGCTTGCCGCCTTTGCCCATCTGGCCCGCTGGCTCGTGCTTGGCGGCCGGCTCGCCTTCGCGGTGTGGGGCCGGGCCAGCCGAAATCCGTGGATGACAAGCGTACCAAGTGGTGGCCGAAATCATCGACTTGCCGCCGCCCGATCCCGATGCTCCGGGGCCGTTCCGCTATGCCGATGCCGACAAGTTGCTCACCATGCTCGATCGGGCCGGTCATGGCGAGCTCGATCTGCGCGACTGGCGCGGAGTGCTCCCGATTCGACGGTAGGCTGCCAGGCGGGGAGGCGGTGAACTTCGCACTGGCATCCTTTGCTTCATTCGGCGAGCTGCTTGCCGAAGCAGGTTAACGAGGTGCTTATTGCCGCGCGCCAATCATTGACGGCACGCTTTTCCCGGCATCAACAAGACGGTGCCGTACGGATGGACGCGTGCGTTCACATCTTCGCCGGCGCGCGCCTGGGGTAAGGACCCCTTGCTCCACCAGAAAGCCGAAGAACGAGATGAGGTCGGAGCCGGAGGTGCGAACTGGTCTGCAAGCAGGCTGCGCTCAACTTATGATAGGGCTGCCGTCACCAAAGCGATACCGCCCGTTGGATTGCTCAATGGCGGTCAAGTGGATTATGGCTTTTGTCGAGCGTCACGATTGAGTGTCCGGACTGCTGGCTGGGACTTTGGGAGTCGGTTAGCCGCTACTGGCGAAACGAGCGCCCTCCGCCGTATCAACAGGCGGGGACGCCGTCCGTCAGCTACGATCTGTCGCGCGGGACAAAGTGCAAACGAGTGATACCGCCCCGTCCCGCGGCACAAGTCATTACGAGCCCGCTGCCATAGAAACCGGGACCGCCATAGCCGGTTCGGTGCTCGCGCGCAGAGCCTTGTTCCTGACTCTTTTTGTCACGCCAAATGCAAACGATTCGCCGAGCAAGCCGGAATCAAACGCCCGAATGACATTCGTTCCGCCAATGTTGGCGACATCCAAATAGTTGTGCGCGGACTCCTGCGTCGACGTGGCAAACGCGAAAAGCGTTGCGTTGACCCCTTCGCCGCTGAGATGGATGGCCGGAACGCGCAAGATGTCGTGCGCCTCCGTGCTCATCGAGATGGTATACCGGCCAGGCTGCAAAAGCGTGTTCCCCCAATAAGTGGCCTCGATTAGCTCAAAATACCATTGAGGCCCGATTGGGCGTTAGCCTTAACAGGAGCAAGGCCGAGCGCTAACCCGGCGAGCGCCAAGCCGGTCGTCAAGTGTTTCCGTACGTTCATAATTATTCTCCTATCACAAGGCTAGCGTTGGGCGCCGTGACAAGTGGTCAACAGAACGTAATCGTTTTGTGAATTAGTCAGGGGGCCACAGCCAGTTACGGAAGGCGATTCGGCCGGACGCCCTTGCGGGGCGCAATGAGACAAGGAACCGGGGGCTTTCGCAGGTTCCAGGTCCTCGGACTCGGTACGAACCGGCGCCCGCAGAACAGGTTGGGCCGGCTCCAGGCCGGAGAAAGACTTGTAAGCCGGCACCCGGCTGTTTGCCCACCGCCAGTTGTGATTTTTTCCATAACACCTCTTCTGCGCCTACCAAATGTGGTGGACGGCGCCGTGTTGCTTTGCCGATCGCTCGCTTTTGGGGAAGGTAACGCCAAATTCTCAGAACTGGCCGGGCCGCATAGACTTGTGATCGATTCGACGTGCCTATGGGTTCTCCCGATCTTCAATCCGGAAGACAATCCTGTGATTGGCATGCCGACTGCTTACGATTGCCGCATCGTTTAGCGAGCGGATAAGCCTGAGGCCGGACGGCAGGTCGAGGAGCACAGGATCGAGGAACTGAGGGTGTGCTCAGCTTCGGCAGGAAGCGTCCGTTATCGCTGGCGCACGTCTGACCGATGTGCTACACCCATTGCGGAAGTAGACTGGAGAATTCAGAAATGACAAAAAGTGACTTGAACAGATACAGAAGCGTACTGGAGGCTAAGCAGGCAGAGTTGGTACGCCTGATAGGCAATCGCGACGGCATCGCCATCGAAAAGTGCTCCGATCCTCTCGATGAAGTGCAGCACGCCACCGAGCGCGAGCTGGTGGTCCGCAATCTGGACCGCGACTCCAATCTGTTGCGGAACGTCCGCGGAGCGCTGCGCTTCATCGCGGAGGGTAACTTCGGCGTGTGTGTCCGATGTGAAGAGGACATCAGCCCCAAGCGTCTGGCGGCGGTGCCGTGGACGCCGTTCTGCATCCGGTGCGCAGCCAGGGCGGAAGCGCCGACTACCCCGACACGTTGCTGGGCAACGCCGCCTAATCCCGTATCCGCTAGATTGCCGGATATGCCTCCGATCTCAGCCCAAAACTCGTGCATCAATCACCGACTCATCCAGGTGAACGGAATCAAGATGCACATTGCCGAGCAAGGAGAGTGCCCGTTAATAGTGCTGGCGCACGGTTGGCCCGAACTCTGGTATAGCTGGCGGCACGTCTTGCCCGCCTTGGCCGCTGCCGGTTACCACGCAGTGGCCCCGGATATGCGCGGTTACGGTCAAACCGACGCTCCGTCGGCCATCGAGGATTATACGCCAATCTGCCAGCCGATCTGCTCCGCATCGCTTCGGCCACTCTGGCTGAACACACGAGCACAGCGTACTGCTGCTGGTTCTGCTCGTGGAATGGCTACGGCTGGCTACACGAGACAACATCGTTCCATCTCGCTAGGCAAAACCACGCGGGCCAGCCCTTTTACATGCAGACCGCGCCCGGCCGCTGCCCTTGACATCGCCACCTCCAGCCACCGGTCCCCGAACTTCGAGTTCAATTCGCGTTCGAGAGCAAGGCGAATCGAGAACCTGGAGGCGGCATTCCAGAGGGCGATGGCGATCCCGCCCGAAGGTCGGCGGCTTTCCGTACCTGGCCGAGACATTGCGCCAGGCGGGCGTTACGCTCAACATCTGGTCCCTGACCGCATGTCAAAGCTCGTATTTGACGGAGCTTGGACCAGTTGTGACGATTGGCGCGCCGTTGGCCTCCGGCACGGTTGCTGTTCCGCCATTCGACCGCGACGCACTGATTGCGGCGCTTGCGTACGGACCAGGCAGGGAACAGCACCTTCCCTGAGTTTCTGGCAGCATCGTGGCGCGCCGGGGTCGTTCGCTACGACGTCGACTTTGCTCCCCGCACCGTCGCGTACTACGGCTGCAATGGAGAAAAGTATATCGAAGCCTATACTGCTGTCGATCTGAGATCCTAGACCCGCGCGTAGGCATCGGCGTAGAAAATCGCGCGCCTTCTTTGCTGCTTATCGATCGAACACCGCGAGCGCAATCCTCGCAACTTGACGCAGGGCGCGGCGGTCGGACTTGAGCCGCGCCATGGCCCGCATGCCCTGGATCGTCGCGACAAAGAACTTCGACAACGCACCCGCATCAGTTCCGGGGCGAAGCTCGCCGCCGCGCTGCCCCCGCCGCAACGCCTCGGCAAAAATGAATTCAACCTCTGCCTGATTGTCCTCCAAGAACCGGGCGATCTCCTCGTCATCAACCGCGCGCTCCATGTTCGCACTGAGCAGCAGGCAGCCGCGCGCGTGTTGTTCCCGCGACTCCGCGACCAAGCCCAGCAGCACCCGCGTGAACCCCTCCTTCACCGTCGGCGCGGAGGAAAGCGACTCGCGCAGGGACGAGTTCGTGCGTTCGCGGTAAAACGCCATGGCCTTGAGGTATAGCGCGCGCTTGTCGCCGAAAGTGTCATACAGGCTTTGCCTGGCGATGCCCATTCCGCGCATCAGGGCTTCGAGCGACGTGTTTTCATAGCCCTGGCGCCAGAAAACGTCCACCGCCGCGGCCAGCGCGCGTGTTTCGTCGAATTCCTTGGAGCGAGCCATCTCTTCATTGCATAGTGTATCGGGCTGCTTGACTTGGGTGGATTCTAGACTGTATAGTCTAGAATATGAAAACAAGATTAGCCCGAGCGCTGCTGCTTTGCACCGCCATTGCGGCAAGGGCCTGGGCCGCCGAACCGGTCGCCGCCCACGATGCCGAGGTGCAGGGCGTCAAGCTGCACTACCTGACATCCGGGCACGGTGCGCCCGTTCTCCTGCTGCACGGCTACGCGGAGACCTCTCTGATGTGGAGGCCCTTGATGCCATCCCTCGCGGAGCGATTCACTGTCATTGCTCCGGACCTGCCAGGAATAGGCGACTCAGCCATACCCACGGACGGGCTGGATATGAAAGCGGCGGCTGTCCGCATCCACGCGCTGATGTCTTCCCTCGGTTTTCAGAAAGCCGAGGTGGTGGGGCATGACATTGGCCTGATGGTCGCTTACGCCTACGCAGCGATGTACCCGGCCGAGACCACCAAGCTGGTGGTTATGGATGCCTTTCTTCCCGGCGTCGCCGGATGGGAAGCCGTCTACAACAATCCGGGCATCTGGCATTTCCGCTTCAACGGGCCGACGCCGGAAGCGCTCGTGCGCGGGCGAGAGCGTATTTACTTCGACTATTTCTGGAACGACTTCGCTGCCGACAAGACCCGTTCCATCCCCGAAGCTGATAGGAAAGCTTACGCGGCCGCCTATGCGCGGCCGGGACGGATGAAAGCGGGCTGGGCCTATTTCGTTTCCTTCAATCAGGCGGCTAAGGACTTTGCGCAGCTTGCGCGCACGCCGCTGACCATGCCGGTCCTGGCGATCGGTGGCGAGAAGTCGCTGGGCGAGGTGCTCGGCGCGCAGATGAAGTCGGTGGCGCGAGATGTGACCGTGATTGTGCTCAAGAACACGGGCCACTGGATTCTGGAGGAGAACACCAAGGAGACAACCGAAGCGCTGACGAAGTTCCTGTAAAACCGGGCGCTGATTGGATCGAAAAAACAAAATCCATGATCCTGAATGCCTTGACGATTTTTCATGTCGTCCTGAGCCTGATCGGAATCGGTTCGGGCGCGGTTGCGATCTACGGCTTGCAAAAGTGAAAACGCCCGTCGACCGGTCTCGGGGTTCCGCAGCCATATTTTGCGCAGTCGATCCTCGACGGAGGCGTCGCCAAATTCACCACCGGGGAAGTCGCTGAGCAGGTGATCGGCGGACCACTCGGAACGATTCATTTCAAATGCGAACGCCTCCGCGCAAACCGGCTCCTGCCGACCGCCTTCGTTGATGTCGAGGCCTACTGGACGCTGCCCCTCCACCTGAAGCACACAGGGATTGCCTTGTTAAAGACACGAGCCATCGGCCCCTATGCCTTGAGCAGAACACGATGCTAGGTTTGGCCTGCATGGATGTGTTCTCCTCGAATACAGGTTAAGGCAGTCGGCATAAGCTGTTCTTGAGCGATTTGGCCTCTTTTGTCGTTTCCTATCGCGCCATAGGAAACGGGAGCGTGGGCTGCTCGACCATGGCTCGGATGTCGCGGTTCTCGAAAACCCGGGCTCCAGTCTCCCCTGTTTCCCGGACGGCGACATCGATCATCGCGCGGGCCAGGTCATCGGCCGGAATCACCTGATTGGGGAACAGCAACTGAAACGCCGGGTAGATCGCGCGCAACAAGCGGTAGCTGAAATTCGGCTCCTTGCGCGGCTCCACGGGGTAGATATACGCGGGCCGGAATATGTAAACACGGGGAAAGCCATCCGCGAGCAGCGCCCTCTCGGCCTCTCCCTTGTAGCGCGCAAACGCCATCCGGCTTCGACCCGTCGGGTCCGCGCCGTTCCCGCTGAGTAACGAGAAAGCCGCGTTGGGGCTGCTATCTTGGAGAACGCGCGCGAACTCGACGGTGTAATCGACGGTTATCTTGCGGAGCTCTGCGTCCGGGACGGAACCGGTATACGTACCGAGGCAAAAAACCGCCGCATCCTGGCCCGAGAGCGCCCCCGTGAGTGCGGAGCAATCCGCGAAGTCCCGATGTAGAACCTCGTCCAGTTTGGGATGCGATATGCCAAGCTTCCTGCGGCCGATCGCCGTCACACGTCCGACCGCGGGATGGTCTAGCGCGAAGCGAAGGGCGTATCCGCCGACCATTCCCGTCGCGCCGACGATTACAAGACGTTTCTGGCCCGCCGCCGGAACGCTCATGATAGTTTGCGCTCCTCAATCCAGTCGACGTAGAGCTTGCGTTCCGCAAACAGCCACTGGGCGTCCGTCTTCACGAAGGTATCCATATAGCGAAGAGCGGCAATCATCATGCGCCGGCTTTTACCGTCGACAGTGAGGTGATGGGGCATGCAATAAGTTTCCCCCGTGCCTCGGTCGCCGGTCAGCGTCAGAATCGTTGTCTGTCCAAGGAAGTGCATGGTCGCGGCGTACTGGTTCAGGTCTGCGAAGACCGAAGCGAGTTCCTCGCGCGAGTGCAATTCCTGTGTAGGCGTCGGATCTTTAGCGTTCATAAACACCACGAAATGGGTGTCTACGGTAAAGAGCGACATTTGACCCTTTGCATCGCGACGATCGGCACAATGCGCGTAGGCCTCGACAAGCTCCCGGATGGCGAGGCGATCCGCGGCTTCTTCCGGTGAGATGTTAACGTGTTTACCCATAATCTGGTCTCCTTGGTTTAAAGTCCCCTATGCCCGGCAAGAGAGCGATCATTCGAGGATTGCCCGTGTTTTGAGAAACGCCTCGATTCCGTATCGGCCGTATTCACGGCCAATGCCCGAGTATTTGAATCCTCCCCAGGGTGCCTGCGGATCATCCGTCATGTTGTTGATCACGACGCGACCCGCCCGTATCTGAGTAGCCACTCGACGCGCGCGTGCGAGGTCGGTCCCGAGGACGGCGGCGTGAAGACCATATTTAGAATCGTTGGCGATTTGGATCGCTTCCTCCTCGAAGTCATAAGAGATGACAGAGAGCACGGGGCCGAAAATCTCCTCCTGGGCGATTGTCATGTCGTTCTTCACGTTGACAAACACCGTGGGCTTCACGAAGTAACCGGTTTCGAACCCTTCTGGATGACCCTCGCCGCCCACCAGCAATTCAGCGCCTTGTTCGATGCCCTTGCGGATATAAGACTGGATCTGATCGTACTGTTTCTGCGACACCATCGGCCCAACAGCGGTCTTGGGATCAGCCGGGTCACCGACGGGGAACGAAGGCATGGCGTTCAATATTGCTCGCTTGACTTGGTCGAACCGACTCTTCGGCGCGAGGAGGCGCGTCCCCGCGGCGCACGCCTGACCGCTGTTCATGAAGGCCATGACAAGGGCCGACGGGATCGCCTGGTCGAGAACGGCGTCATCGAGCAGGATGGTAGGCGACTTGCCGCCCGGTTCCAGCGTGACACGCTTCATGGTTTCCGCCCCGTCGCGCATGATCGATTTGCCAACGCCAACCGACCCTGTGAACGAGATCTTAGCGACAGCGGGGTTACGCACCAACTCGGCGCCGACGACATTGCCGCGCCCCGTGACCACGTTCAGGAGACCCTTCGGGAGATCGGCCTCGTGCAGCGCCTCGACCAATACTCGGGTCTGGAGTCCCAGCTACGTGTCAATGGGAGATCCTGGAGCGCCTGCTCGGCGGCCAGAAACGCGCCGATGCCCGACTGGACAAGGAGACCGGCGAACTGGACGATGCCTCCATATTCCTCGACCATCGCAGATGTCAGATCGTCAACGCGCGCGGAGGCGGCTTCATGCAGCCGGCGCAAGATCTTCGCGCGCTCTTCCTTAGTCGAGCGGCCGAACGTGGCGAATGCGCTCTTGGCTGCGGCGATAGCACGCTTTGTGTCCTCCTCATCTCCAAGCGTTACGCGGCCGATCACCTGACCGTTGGTCGGCTTGACGATGTCCATGACTTCGCGGCCGTGAGACTCAACGAACGATCCGTCGATGTAGTGGCTGGTGAGTGTCTTGATTTCGGCATTGCTTGTGGCAGTTTTCATCGCGGGTCTCTCCTTATATGCTCGCTGTCAGAACGACGTGACGACCACTCTGTTGAGGGATCCGTCTTTGAGCGCCGCGTAACCGTCATTGACGTCGCGCAACGCAATTCTTTTCGAAACCAGGTCATCCAGCTTCATGCGGCCTTGCAGGTACAGCCCCGCGTACGTGGGGATATCGCGCTTGAAGTTGGTCGAACCGAAGTTCACGCCCTGGACGCGCTTCTGGCCGCCGATCGCGTCAAAGATGTTCAGATCGATACCCACTTCAGGTTTCGATACGCCGACGAGGTACAGACCACCGCCTATGCCCAGCATGGCAAGCCCCTGCTCCGCCACAGCCTTCAGTCCCACGAAGTCGAACACATGATCGGCGCCTCCCCGGAGAAGGTCGCGGACCGCTTCGACAGGTTTTGTTGCTGTGGAGTCGATGACGTCGGTAGCGCCGAACGTCTTGGCCGCTTCGAGCCGCATGGGCTGAATGTCGATAGCAACAATCCGCGACGCGCCGGCGACGCGCGCGCCGCTGATGGCGTTAAGCCCCACGCCTCCGGCACCGAAGATCACGACGGTATCCCCCGCAGATACGCTCGCGGTGTTCAAGACGGCACCAGCACCCGTAACCACGCCGCATCCCAGCAGCGCCGCTTGGGCAAAGGGCATCTCCTTCGGCACAAGCGCGAGTTGGTTCTCGTGGATGAGCGCTCGTTCGGCGAAGCCACCCAGCCCCAAGCCCTGATATAAGGCTTGCCCCTTGCGGCTTAACCGCGGCACATCGCTCGACCGTCTTAATGTCGCCTCCGGGTGTTGGCACTGGAAGGAACGACCCGACTGACACCGGGGGCACGAACCGCACGACTGAGCGAGAGAGCCGGCGACGTGATCCCCAACACGGAATTGCGTGACATCAGGGCCGATTTCCGCCACGATTCCCGAGATTTCGTGGCCAAACACGGCTGGCGTCGGAAAGATAGGATTGGCAGCGAAGAGCAGGTCCGTGTGACACAGACCGGACGCTTGCACATCGATCAGAACTTCGCGCCCCATCGGCGCGGCGATGTCCACATCCTCAAAGTCGAACCCGCGACCGAGTGCGTTTAGTACAAGTGCTTTCATGTGTGGCCTCCTTGCAGTTGCCTCCGAACCGATCTAGGGTTCCCAGCCGGCAGGCAGAGAACCATAGTCTGGCGCTTTGCCGGCTTCGGGGTTGGCCGTTTTTCCCGGAATCGGTTTGGTCTTTGGCTTCTTCTTGCCGCCCTTTGCCTCTAATTTGGCAGAGAGGCTCTAATATGTCCAAGACATCTTTAATATCGGACCAATCGCGATAAAGTATCAGAATGGAGTTACGGCATCTGAGATATTTCGTGGCGGTCGGCGAGGAGCAGCATTACGGGCGTGCGGCGCGGAGGCTGCGAGTGGCTCAGCCCGCGCTCTCCCGCCAGGTTCAGGATTTGGAGGAGGAACTAGACTTCAAGCTTTTTGCACGTCTCCCGCGCGGCGTGAAGTTGAGCCCAGCCGGCAAGCTATTCCTGGAGGATGCGCGGCGTATTCTCCAGGACGTAAAGGAAGCGGCCGCGCGGGCGGGTCGCGTGGCTCTCGGTCGTTCAGGGACGCTGCGTGTCGGGTTCACCGAGAATGCGTCCTGGCGGGGCGTCGTTCCGGAATCGATCCGGCGGTTCCGGGAGCTGCAACCCGATGCGGAACTCCAACTTCAGCCATCGGCGAGTTTGGAACAGTTAGAAGCTGTGCGGTCCGGCCATTTGGATGCAGGCTTCGTATTCAACATGCCCAAAACCGATCCGGAATTGGAGCTGCTTCCAGTCGCGGTGCAGCATATCGAGTTGGCTGCGCTGAAGGGACACCCCCTCACGAAACTCAAGAAACTGCGCCTGCGTGACCTGGCCGAGGCGACATTTGTCTGGTTTCCAAGGCGGGAAAGCCCGGTGCTGTACGATCGCCTGATGCACGAGTGCTTTCGCGGCGGATTGAAGTCTCCCCGCATTGTTCAGGAGGGACTAAACGAGGCAACAATCCTAAGTCTCGTAGCGACCGGCTTGGGTGTGGGATGGGTCCTTGGAACGGCACGTTGGCGGTGTCCAAAGAGTGTCGTCATCATGTCCGTGGTCGACTTGAGCCTGCCACTGCCGCTGGCTCTCGCTTGGAGAAGAGACAATACGTCTCCTTTGCTCGCAAGGTTTATTGGCGACGTACAGCGCTTGCCAGACGTGCGAGCGCTCAAATAAAGGGTCAAGGCGTCGGGTTTGATCGACGAGTGGAGCGGCAACGAATCGATTCCGATTTTGGGGGACAGTCCACATCAGCGAGTTGCTTCATACCCGTAGAATCGGTGCAACACACGACCTTTGAAAATAGCCAATTGGAGTTTCGGCCAACTTCCCTTAACAATCCGCTGGCGCTTGCCGAACCAGTAGGGGCGTTGTCAGTGCCGGGATAAAACACCCGCAATTTTGGCGGTCTTGCCGGTCCGCGGTGGCGGCGACCTGGGCGGAGACGCGGTAGGTACTCTACAGTAGTTTCTAAATCTTTCCCTTTCACACGGCGTTG
>Ga0302326_10017192_pt1 | contig 15100 bp, 13 predicted proteins | sample Palsa_T0_3_FD_202264 | JGI IMG/M metagenome (GOLD analysis project Ga0302326, IMG submission 202264) | Peat permafrost microbial communities from Stordalen Mire near Abisko, Sweden - Palsa_T0_3 | ecosystem: Environmental > Terrestrial > Soil > Palsa > Peat permafrost | place: Sweden: Abisko...
GGAAACGCGATTCGCGTGAGTTCCCGCATGGCGGCCCTGTCCTTGTCGCCGAGGACGGTGCCCGCATCCTCTCCCGCCTCGGGAATTTCACCGGGGGGAAATAACTGCAAAATGTGCGAGCTCGATCTGACCCGCCAGCCCTCGGGCAGAGAATGGGGGCAGGCGCCCACGAAGTAGACCTGCTCGCCCAGGCCGCGAACCCGGGCGGATTCTAGATCCGGCAGGACGCCCGCGGCCGGGATGGCGGCAAAGGGCGCGATAGACGGCGGATACCAAGCCAAGTCGCGCAGCCGGCCGGCCAGGTTCTGGTGCGGACCGCCGAGCGCGGACCACACCGGGTTGTCGAGTTGATCGATCGCCAGTCCCCCCTCGCCGTTTCGAACGGCAGCCGGCTCAGGCCGGTGCCGCAGACGGAATTTTATACCGCGGGGCTGGGTGCCGGTGCGGGAGATTGGGTCTTATCCGATCCCGCGGGTCGCGCAGCCGATGAGCACGGCCATCAATATCACTGCGAACCAAAAATAGTCACGATGGTCTCGGTTCCATGGTGCGCCGTCGATTTTCTTTCGCATATGCCACACACGTGCGAGGGAACACGCGATACAGGCTAGTGGCCGTCCTTACATGCTGGAAGTACCGATGCGGCATTTGCATATATCAATTGTGCATAGGAAGGCCGCGGCTCCCGCCGAGGCTAGAATCCCACGGCCGCGCCGGCCGGTCGTCGGTCATCATGGGCACCGTAGACGAATCCCGGCAGCATTTGCCCGCTTACGGCGGAGTCATTCTTCACCGAGTTCCTCGCCGGTCAAACGCGCAACGAACGACTCGTGCCATCGAGAGATCGAATTAGTGCGGAGCGCCTGCAACATTGACTCATGGCGCGAGCGTCGCTCTGCCAGCGGCATGGCCAGTGCCTGTTGCAGGGCCAGGGCAACGGCTGCCTTATCATAGGGATTGACCAGCAATGCACCGACGAGCTCTTGCGCCGCGCCCGCCAGACTCGATAACACCAAGACGCCGGGGTCCTGCGGATCCTGCGCCGCGACAAACTCTTTCGCCACCAGATTCATCCCGTCGCGCACGGGAGTGACAAATCCTACATTCGCAATGCGGAGAAAGCCGCTCAGAGTAGAGTGCGAAAAATCCTTGTTGAGGTAGCGTATCGGTGTCCAATCAGTATCGGCAAACTGTCCGTTGATGCGGCCGGTCGCGCGTTCCAAAGCGTCGCGAAGGTCAGCGTATGCCGCCACGTCGACCCGGCTCAGGGGTGCAATTTGTATGTAGGTGATTTGCCCCTGAAGATCCGGAGTGGATTCCAGTAATGCCTGGTAAGACGCGAATCTCTCCAGCAAACCCTTGCTGTAATCCAAGCGATCGACGCCCAGCAGCAGCTTTCGCCCGAGAAGGCCTCGTTGGAGCTGTTTGACCTGCTCGTCGTCGCGCACCGCGTCCTCAGCCTGGCGCGCAACTACATCCACATCGACCCCAATGGGGAACGCGCCTATCGCAATCTGCCGGCCATCGAGTTCCACCCGTGTCTCGTGGAACTCGGCTTCGTCGGGAAACACCGCTTTGACCGCCGACCTGAATCCGTCGACGTCCTCGCTTGTCTGAAAGCCGACCAAATCGTACTGACACATGTCTCGAACCAATTCGGCATAAGTGGGAAGCAGGCGCAGGACGGCGATATTCGGATAGGGGATGTGCAAGAAAAATCCTATGCGCGCCTTTATACCCGCCTGGCGCAACAGACTGCCGAGCGGAATGAGCTGGTAGTCGTGCACCCAAATCACGTCCCCGTCCTGCACCAGCTTGACGAGCGCCTCGGAAAAATAGCGGTTGACCGCCATGTACGCAGAAAACTCCTGCGGATCGTAGCGGAACGTGCCGGGGAAATAATGATGCAACGGCCACAGGGACCCGTTGCAGAAACCATTGTAATAGCCGTCGAAGCTCGCGCTCGGCAGATCGACGGTCACGAATCGAATATTGTCTTTTTCGTGGACCTCAGGATCTGCACTCGGTGATTCCTGCGTCTTACCGCTCCAGCCGAACCATATTCCCCCGTCCGGGCCATGCAGCGCCGCGAGCACGCCGACGGCCAGGCCGCCGGCCGGCACGCTTTGGTCGGGAAGCGCAACGCGATTCGAGACGACAATCAACCGGGCCATAAATCTGTGCGGCTTTCCTATGGGGTTGGGACGGTGGCTGCAAGCTTGCCCGCTCGATGCTCGCACATCATTCGGCCGAACCCTGTAGATGAGGCGCCCGAAGCTATGTAGTTCCCGTCCTACGAGACGCAGCGCGCCCGGAGGCCGACATCGCAGGCTCTAGGCTTACACGGGTTACGGCTCAATTGTCATCTCCGAATGCAATACTGGCGGCGCCACGGCGGCTACCCAGGAGAAAGTTGTGCTCAATCATCTCGATCCGGCTTCGGCACTCGCTTTCGGCCTGCTGATCTTCTCGCTGCTCATGGTCGTCATGTTTGAGGCGACCAACGGCTTCCATGATGCGGCGAATGCCGTCGCCACCGTCATCTATACCAAATCCCTCGCGCCGGGCCAGGCAGTCGTTTTGTCGGGTTTCATGAATTTCGTCGGCGTTCTCGTCGGCGGAATCGCTGTCGCCTATGCCCTGGTCGAGTTGCTGCCGGCCGAAGTGCTGTCCCCGCCGGATGGTGGACCGGCGGTTGCGATGCTGCTGTCGCTATTCATCGCCGCACTGTCGTGGAACATCGGCACCTGGTGGCTCGGTCTGCCCAACTCAAGCTCGCATTGCTTGATCGGTTCCTTGATAGGAGTCGCCTTGGGGAATGCCTTTGCGCGTTCACGCAGTCTCGCCGACGGCGTGCACTGGCCGCAGCTTTGGAAGGTGCTCGAAGCGCTCGCGCTGTCTCCCATTTTGGGGCTGGTGTTGGCGGGAGGCCTTTATCTTCTGTGTCGAAGGACGCTACACGATAAAAACCTCTACGAGCCCGTCGTGGAGAAGCCGGTTTGGTGGATGCGTGCGATTCTCATCCTCACTTGCTCAGGCGTGAGCTTTTCGCACGGCACGAACGATGGGCAAAAAAGCATCGGCCTCATCATGCTGACCATCATCGGCTTGTTTCCAGCGACTTATGCGCTCAATCCGGCGGGCAAGGAACCGATGAGTGCGTTGCCCGCGATCATGCTCCAAGCCGCGCCGCTCATACAAAAATACGGCGACGACGAGAAGGCGGCGGCGCTGGCCGCAGTGCGCTCAATCGAAGGCGAGAACAGGTCGAGGCAAGCCGGTGAAAGTCCCATTGAGTCTGCAACCCGACCAACCCAGGGTCTTCCCAAGCTCGAGGCGGGGCCGACGCCCGCGGCCAAGCGGCGCGGCGGTGTGCGCGACGATGTGTATCAGGTCATTTCCGAATTGAAGCACACGGAAGAGGCTTCGGGCATCTCGGACGAGGAGAAAAAGCAGGCGCAGCAACTCGGCAAGCAATTGGGGCAATTCGTCGAATACGCGCCGTTGTGGGTGCGCCTATTGAGCGCGGTTTGCCTAGGGGTCGGTACGATGATCGGCTACCAGCGGATCGTGAAAACCTTGGGCGAGCGTTTGGGCAATGTCCATATGACCCCGGCTCAAGGGGCTTCAGCCGAGATCGTCGGGGCCATCCTGATCGGAACGGCGGGCTTCACCGGCTTGCCGGTCAGCACCACGCACATCATTACCGCGGGGATCGCCGGTACTATGGTGAGCTCCGGCGCAGGCCTCCGCTACGGGATGATTTCGCGGATTCTCATCGCTTGGGTGCTCACGCTGCCGATGACCATACTCATTGCCGGCGGTTTGTACTATGTGTTCACCAATCCCGGGTTTTGAAGACGAAGCGGGGCGGACCGCGGCGTGGGGCCGTTTCTGTGCAAACCGGATACTTAATTCGATTCAAGTTTCCCGATGTTGTCCGCAGACTGCCTGCCAAGCGACGGAAGAATCATCTCGTCGCGCAACACACAGCCAAGGAGCAATCATGAACAGCTTTACAGTAACCGCCGTCGGTAACCTTGCGAAGGACCCGGAAGTTCACGTCAAAGGGGACACGACCTACACGAAAATCTGCCTGGTAGGCAACGACTATGCAGGCAAGGACGAGCACGGCAACGCACGCGAGGCGGTCACCAGTCTATGGTTCGTGGCCTTCGAAAGTCTGGGAGAGGCGATCGCCAAGAATGTGCGCAAGGGTGATCAGCTGATTCTTCAGGCGCAGATCCGTTCCAACAACTGGACGGACAAAGAGGGCGAAAAGCAGTACGACTATTCATTTGTCGTGCAGACGTTCCGTTTTGGAGCGCCGGGCAAAATCAAGCGCGAAGAATTGGCGGCGCGTCGGGATGAGAGAGAGGGGGCTCTCGAGACCGAAATCTAAATCGCACATAACGGCATTTGAAGGAAAATCGACCGGCGTGCGGAATAGACCGCACCCGCAACAACTCGGAAAAGGAATTCCGCCGTGCATCACCCCCATTACTATCGTCTCGGTCCGCAGCACGTCATGCTGCCTCTATTGCTGATCATGTGCGCGATCGGCGCACCCGACTTGGCAATGGCGCAGGCCTCGCCCTTCTTGACGGGAGCGACCGCGCTGCAGACCAACATTCTTTCCTGGCTGACACCGATCGCCATCATTCTCGTCATGGTCCTCGGGGGCATGGCGATGGCAAATCGAATGTCCTGGGGGTGGTGCATCGGCGCAATCCTGGGCATTGCGATCGGCTTCGGGGCGCCGCAGATAGTGACCTGGGTTCGCGGTCTGTTCGGCGTCTAGGAGGCAGACGTGAGCGAACGCAATCCCGGGCTCATTGCTGACCCCCTATTCGTCGGCGCGACGCGGCCTTCCATGCGCTGGGGTGTGACCTATTCGGCGCTGCTGTTCAACATGGTATCGACAATGGAGGTCTTTCTACTGACGAAGAATCTGCTGACATTGCTGCTCTGCGCACCGATTCACGGCGTGTGCCTGCTGCTCTGTGCGCGGGATGCGCGTTTCTTCGATCTGGTACTGCTTTGGGGGCGCACCCGACTGCCGGCGCTGTTCGCAAACTTGCGCGTGTGGAAGGCCAGCAGCTACTGCCCGCTGATTCTCGATTTGCCGACCCGCCGTGGCCGCAGGCGGCAGGGGTCCGAAGAGCATATGACGGCGCCCTGGATATAACGGATCCAGTTCTGGCGTCATGAGTTGACGTAGCGCGGTGCGTTGCTGCCTCGGGAGGGTAAAACGCGCATTTCGATATTCATCGACAATGCCGTACTTCAGGCATTTCGTGCCGAGGCGGAGAAACGCGGTACCGGCTATCAGACGATGATGAATGACGCCCTCCGCAGCTATTTGGCGGAGTCCAGTCAGCCTCTCACCAAGGCGGACCTCTTGCGCATAATCCGCCAAGAGATGCCAGCGTTACTTCGAGAACTAACAAATCGTAACTCGGCCGGACGGCGGTCGGCATCGAGCGCCAAGACCTGACAGGACTTCTTTAAGCCCTTCACTTCGGCGATGAGACTGATGCGGTCGCCTGCGGCGCGAAGAGTTCCACCTTCAGGCCTGCGCGTCGCCAGGCAGCAGGGTTGGCTGCTGCCACATACCTTGAAATCTTGGCAGCGTTGGGTTCGACCGAAGACGTGCGCGTCCCGCGCTTGCCAAGTTTGCGAGCCAGTGAAATACTGCCGCCAGCGTTCGGCTCAAGGATCGACCTGCGTGGCCCATCGTTTGCGTCTTCTCGCATTCTTGGCAGTAGTCAGCGCAATTGCCATGCAATTACCAGCCAATCGCGCCCGGTCCGCTGAGCCAGCGTCCCAAGACGCGGCTATCCCAGGGCCTTCGCGTGAGACTCCTTCAGCGCTCGATACGCTCACCGTCCAAGCGCGCAGGGATCGGGAGATCAAGCGGCAAATCACAAAGTTCGTGTCCGGCGGCGTCGTCACCTACTTCAATGATTCCCTTGAGCGGTGGAACCAGCCGATTTGCCCACTGGTGGCGGGCCTGCCGAGCGAGCCAGCAGAGTTCATCCGCGCACGGATTTCCGAGGTCGCCAGGGACTCACACGCGCCGTTGGGGGCCGAACACTGCAAGCCCAACCTGTTCGTCGTGATCACTAATGACCCTGATCTATTGATCGAAAAATGGAACAAGCGCTCCGGAGGCTTGTTCAACACCTGCAACGGTTTGGGGCCGGTCAAAAAATTCCTGCACTCTCGCCAACCCGTACGCGTCTTTTACAACGCAAAATTCACCACGGCCGGCGGGCTGGACGTAGGCGCGGGTGTAGGCGCGTTAGTCCTGAATTTCACCTTCATAGGCGATTGTCAGGCTACGCCGGCCGTAGGCACATTGTTGCGCCGTGGGGTTGTGCAAGCACTGACATCGGTAATCATCGTCGTGGACGGCAGGCAGACCCCAGAGATCAACATGGGGCAGCTTGCAGACTACACCGCGATGATTGGACTTGCACAGATCCGCGTGCAAGCAGATACGGGCACAGCACCCAGTATCCTGCATCTATTTCAAGGATCTGACCCGCAACCACAGGGACTGAGCCCATGGGATGAAGCCTTCCTCCATAGTCTTTACACCACCGACCAGTCGAGTGTCCTTGAGGTGCCCATAATCGAGGACCGCATGTTTAAGCAGATTGTCGGACGCTAGCGGCGATCCTGAACCTATCTGCCAGCCGACCCCAGCTCCTCCTGCGGCGTGAGACCAATTCGCTGCTTCTTTCTCTTCAAACGGGACACTTAATTCGATTCAAGTTCCCCTGCGCTGCTAGCAGACTGTCTGCCACGCGACGGATGAATCACCTCAAGCCGCGCAACACGACAGCCAAGGAATCGGCATGGACAGTTTCACAATACCCGCCGTCGGCAATCTCACCAAGGACTCGGAACTCGCTGCCAAAGAACACATGACCGACGGGTGCCGGACGGCGCCGCGGGGCGGCACCTGATCATGGCTCTGCACAATGGCGTGGCCGCCATGGGCCGAGAACTCGCAGCGGCGGATCGCATCCCGTACACCGCCCATGTGGCGCCGACGGTGGTGAGGACTGCCTTCGGCGACTATCTCCAGGTGTTCAGGCTAGGAGGCACGAGCTTCGAGAGCAATGACGACGAGGAGCTGAACAACTGGCACGAGCGGCTCAATGTGTTATGGCGCAATGTCGGTAGTCCCAATGTGGCGCTTTGGACGCAGGTGATTCGCCGCCGAGCTGGAATTTCCCCGGACCCGGATAAGGTTGCCGCCCAGCGGGAATCGGGCAGCCCGTTCGCCGCCGATCTTCACGCGAAGTATCGAAGCCGCCTTGCGAACGAGACTCTGATGATCAACGAGATCTACCTCGCCACGCTCTACCGGCCCACCTCGGGCGTTGCCACCGGCCTGGCGTCGAAGGTGCTGGAGAGAGCGCGTCGCGAGGGGTCGCTGATGGCCGCCGCGGATGCGCTCGATGCCTGCGAAAAATTGGCGCAGACCCTACAGGCCTCTTTGGCGCGATACGAGCCAGAACTTCTCGGTACCTACCGATCGGCGAACGTTTGGTGCTCCTCGCTGCAGGAGTACCTAGGCTTGCTCATCAATGGCGAGTGGCAGCGCGCTGCGTTGCGCCCGGGTCCGCTCTGTCATTCTCTGGCGACTACGCGCCTATTTTTCGGCACCGAAGCCCTCGAATACCGCTCGCCGTCCGCAACTCGCGTAGGCGCCATGCTCGGCATCAAGGAGTACCCGACTCCGAGCGTGGTCGGTATGTACAACCGGCTACTATCGGCACCATTCGCGTTCGTTCTGACGCAGTCCTTTTCATTTTTGACGAAGGGCGCGGGTCAGGCTCTGTTGCAACGCCAATTCAATCGCATGACGAACGCCGGTGATTTCGCCCTGTCTCAGGCGGCGGAACTCAAGGATGCGCTGGACGCACTCACCAGCAACGAGTTCGTCATGGGCGATCATCACTTCACGCTGCAAGTCATGGCCGACATCCCGGACTGCGATGCCGATGCCGGCGGCCGGTTGAGGGTGCTCAGCGATCACATCGCGCTGGCTCGCAGTCTCCTCGCAGACACCGGCATGTTGGTCGCGCGAGAGGACCTGGCCCTGGAGGCGGCATTTTGGGCGCAGCTACCGGGCAACTTTCCCGTTCGGCCACGCAAGGCGCCGATCACGTCGCGAAACTTTGCCGCGATGGCACCGTTTCACAACTATCCCACCGGGCGAGCGACCGGGAATCATTGGGGCGAGGCGTTGAGCTTGTTCGTGAGCAGTGCGCGCTCGCCCTATTATTTTTCGCTGCACGCAAGCGACCCCACCGATCCCGACGGCGGCAGCCGCAAGGATACCGGCCACACCTTGATTTGCGGCCCCACAGGCTCCGGCAAGACGGTGTTCATCGGCTTTTTGATCGCCATGCTGGACCGGCAGGGTGTGACTCAAGTGATTTTCGACAAGGATCATGGACTCGAAATCCTGGCTCGCGCGCTGGGTGGCGAATATCTTTCCTTGAGGAACGGCGTTCCCACCGGCTTCAACCCCTTACAGTTGCCGACCACGCCGGGCAATGTCGAATTTCTCAAGGCGTGGCTGGGCGAGCTCAGCGCCGGGCTCCCACAGGCTCGGAGCGCCGTCCCCGCGCGCGAAACGGCTGATCTCGATCAGGCGCTGCGGGGTACTCTCGCGTTGGATCTCGAGGCGCGCCGCCTGTCGCGCCTGGTTGAATTCCTCGATCCGACCGATCCGGAGGGCCTACACGCGCGTCTGTCACGCTGGTGTGAGGTGTGCGGCGGCGATTACGCTTGGGTCTTCGACAACCCTCGAGACACCGTGGTGTCGCGGTTGACGCGCCGCTCGATCATCGGATTCGACGTGACGGAGTTTCTCGACAATTCTCTGACCCGCTCGACCATCACTCTGTATTTGTTTCATCTGGTGCGGCAGCTTCTCGATGGCCGGCGGTTGGTGTGCTGGATGGACGAATTCTGGCGCCTGCTGGCCGATCCGGCCTTCGAGAATTTCGCGAAGGACGGTCCGAAGACCTGGCGAAAACTCAATGGCGTGATGTGTCTTGCGACGCAAAGCCCGAGCGATGTGCTCGACAGTCCCATCAGCCGAACCCTGGTTGAACAGACGCCGACGAAGATTTTCTTTCCGAACGCCGATGCGGATTTCAGGGAGTACACGCAGGGATTCGGGTTGACCGAGCGTGAGTTCAAGCTCATCAAGATCGAGCTCGAGCCCGGTTCACGCATGTTCTTGGTCAAGCAGGCGCATCACAGCGTGGTCTGCCAGCTCGACCTCAAGGGTTTCGATGCCGAGTTGGCCGTGATTTCCGGCCGCGCAAGCGACGTGAAGCGCATGCATCAGATCATTGCCGAGACGGGACCCGACCCGGCGGCATGGCTTCCCCTATTCATGGCCGCGAACGGCCGCTGACCCTTAGTGAATCATCATCGACAGGAGATATTCATGCCCATTCTCAAAGCTTTGGCCATCACGGCATGTCTGGCGGTTTCCGTTGCAATCGTTCCCACTGCCCGGGCGCAGTGGGCGGTCGTCGATGTGGGAGCCATTGCGCAGCTGATCCAGCAGCTGCAGACCATGGAACGACAATTGACGACCTCGCGCGGGCAGCTGCTGTCGGCCCAGCAGGCGCTGCAGGCCATGACGGGCGACCGTGGAATGGAAAACTTGCTCAGCGGTACCCCGCGCAATTACTTGCCTACCAATTGGACCCAGCTGCTCAACGCATTGCAGGGGCAGCGCGCCGGCACATACGCGGGACTCTCCGGCAGCATGCAAAGTAACGTCGCCGCGAATGCCGTGCTGTCGCCGCAGCAGTTGGCCACTCTGTCGTCGTCCGATCAGCAGCAAATTCAGGCGGCGCGTCAATGGAGCGCCATGCAGCAAGCCGTTACCCAAGCGGCGCTCGCGAACGCGAGCGGCCGGTTCGCCGCGATTCAAACTCTGATCGCCGCCATCCCGACGGCGAAAGATCAGAAGGCAAGCCTGGACTTGCAGGCGAGGATCACTGCCGAACTGGGCATGCTGCAAAACGAGCAAACCAAGCTTCAGGTGCTCTCCCAGGCGATGCAGGCGCAGGAATCGTCCTTGCGGCAGCAACAAACCGAACGCGCGATCGCCGGACAGGGGAATTTCTCGACCCGCTTTCAACCGACTCCCTGAAGTCTTGTGATTTACGGAGCATGACATGGGATTCTTCGCGACGTTTTGGACTTGGCTCAACGGTCAGCTCGCCACCTACATCGGCACCAACACCGCGCTTCTGGCTTCCACTCTCGAGCCTACCGTGGTCATGCTGGCGACCGTCTATGTCATGGCCTGGGGTTACTTGCATCTCATGGGCAAGATCGACGAACCCTTCCTGACCGGGGTGAAGCGCATTCTTGCGCTGGGCCTGATCCTCGGCGTGGGTCTGCAGCTGTGGCTGTACAACACGGTGATCGTCGACACCTTCTATAACGCGCCGGCACAGCTCGCCGCCGCCATCGTGGGAAGTTCGGATCCGGTGAGCACGATCGACACCATTTGGGAGAGCGGCGGTGCGGTGGGCGGCAATCTATGGAACAGGGGCGGACTCTTACCCAGTAGCTTCGGGTTTTACATCGCGGGAGTCATAGTCTGGTTCCTGATGGGTGTGCTGTGCGTGTATGCCATGTTTCTGATTGCTCTTTCGAGCATCGCTTTGGCAGTCTTGCTGGCGCTCGGACCTCTGTTCGTGGCAATGCTGTTCTTCGATGCCACTCGGCGATTATTCGTCGCTTGGATCGCCCAACTGACCAACTACGCCCTGATCACGGTGCTTACGGTGATGGTAGGCGCTTTATTGCTGCAAATCGTGCAGTCGTACGCCGCGCAAACCGCGGCTCGCGGCTCGGCGATCTTGACGGTGGATGCGCTGCACATGGTGCTCATCGCCATGCTCGTGTTTCTCGTATTGCGCCAGGTCATGCCGATTGCGTCGGGACTGGCTGGCGGCGCATCGCTTAATTCCTTCGGGTTCGTGAGCCGCAGCGTCGGGGGGGGATTGCGGGGCAGCGGCAAGCTGGCGGGTCCGTTAGCCAAAGCGGCGAAGTATGTGGCACCCCGCATTGGCGGCATGGCGCGCGGCGCAGCCACGACTCTGCGCGACAAGGCCGCTAATCTGCGTAGCACGGTCGCCCGAACCAATCCCGGGCGGACCGACGCCGACTTCGAAGCGCTGAGCCGAAGATTGCGAGACGTGAACCTTTAATGAGCGATACACCAAGGAGGGTGACATGATGCGTCTGATCGTTTGTTTGATACCACTGCTATGCGCGTGTTCTACGCCGGCTGTGCGCTGCGATGCTCACCTGCAAAGGATCAATCCACCCGGCGTGAGCGATGTCCCGGGGACGGCGGTCCAGGGTGCTCCGGCGCGGAGAGCGCCTTGATCGCGGCGCCGGCGGCAGAGGAGTATTTCCGCGAGGCCGAGTCGTGGGACGCGGATCGCGCGGCGCAGTTTCGCCGCAGTGCACGCACGGCGTGGTGGGTTGCCGGCGCCGGCTGGTCATGCGCCGTGGCAAGTGCACTGGCGCTCGCTCTGCTCATGCCCCTGAAGCGCGTCGACCCGTTCGTGGTGCGGGTGGATAACAGCACTGGCATCGTCGATGTGGTGCCGGTATACGCCGGCAGTGCGACCCCCGAGGAAGCGGTGACGCGGTACTTTCTGACGCACTACCTGACCATATGCGAACGCTTCAATTTCGCCACCGCGGAAAGCGACTACGAGGAGTGCGGTGCGTTTCATTCGGCGCAGCGCAACCAGGCGTGGTACGCCTTGTGGACCTCGACCAACCCCGCCTCACCGCTCAATATACACAAGGACGGCAGTACGGTGCGCGTGCAGGTCAATTCGGTGAGCTTCTTCACGCGCGCTAGCGGCTTATCCGATCTTGCACAGGTGCGGTACCTGAAGGCGGTGCGCCAAGGCGCCGGATCGGAAGAGTCGTTCACTCATTGGGTGGCGACCATTCAGTACGCCTACGCCGATCCGGCGAAGGATCCCAAGGTTCGCCGCTGGAATCCGCTCGGTTTCAAGATCGTCGATTTTCGCACCGAACCCGAAGTCTTGACGGAACCGCCGGCTGCGAAGGAGCTGCATCATGAACATTAGGACTCAACCGCACGGTATTGCACGGCGATTGCGGGCGCCGGCATCCGGACTCTGCGCCTTGCTGTGTTTCAGCGCGGCGTGCGCGGAAACGGTGCCGATGAAGGGCCGTATCGACGGCCGCATACGGACCGCCGTCTACAACGGCGACGAGGTTTACCGGCTGCACGGCTATGTGGGCTATCAGATCGATATTGAGTTCGAGCCCGGGGAGACTTTCACGGGCCTCGGCGCGGGCGATTTGGAAGGATTGTCCTTCGTCGGCCAGGATAATCATCTGTTTCTGAAGCCCAAGGCAGCCGGGGTGGCGACGAATTTGACCGTGCTTACGAGCCGGCGGCACTACCAGTTCGACTACACCGCGCTGGCGCGACGTCCCGCGTCCGACGATCCCGCCGTCGTTTATGCACTGCGATTCACGTATCCGCAGCTGCTTACTCAATCCGCTGCCGAGGCGGCCGCAAAGAAGCTCGAGTCGCAACTGCAGAGTGCCGGAACCGAGCGGCCGCGCAACACCGACTATTGGTATTGCGGCGGCCCAGTCCTGAGGCCGATCGCCGCCTCCGACGACGGTGTGCACACGCGCCTGCGGTTCGCCGCGAATTCCGACCTGCCGGCAATTTTTGTCCGCAATGAAGACGGCAGCGAGTCGCTGTTGAATTTCAACATGGACTCGGGCGACGTCATCGTGCATCGCATTGCCAAGCAGTTCATTCTACGCCGCGGCAAGCTCACGGGCTGCGTCGTGAATCATGGATTCGCGGGCGGCGGCATGCGTCTGGATTCCGGAACGGTCACCCCTGAGGTCGAGCGCACGGTTCCCCGGAGCGTCCCATGAGCAGATTCGAGTCTTCGGAGAATGCTGTACGGGGCGAGCGCGATGCCACGGCCGTCAATCGTCCGCCCTCGATTCAATCCCGCATCAGCAACCTTTTGGCGGTCGGCCTCATGAGCCTTCTCGGCTTGGGCATGCTCATCTGGTACTACGCCAATACGATGACCCGTCAGAGCCGGGCGCGCCAGCATGCACAAGCGGCATCGATCAACCGGGCGCAGGGCGATATGCCCTTGCCGAGTCTGGGACGCATCGACCCACCGCCGCCGCCGCCGGCACCGACTCTCGATTCAATGCCCTGGACGCCGCCGGATTCTGCGTCATCGCCGGCTCTGACTCTGACTACCTTGCGCGAAATTCCGCTGGAGACCAGCCAAACGACGGGTACTTACGGCGCGCCGCAGCCCAAGACTCCCGAGCAGCTGACTTTGGAGCGCCAGTTGTCGGGTGTCGTGTACTCGCCGCAGAGTGCGGCGTCGGCGTCGGCGTCGGAGGCATCGGCGGCGCCGGCAAACCAGCCTTCCGGCCCCCTCACGCTCCCGCCGGCCGGCCCGCAGGAACCCGGTGAACTGGGAACATTACTGCGGCCCGGCGTGAGCGCGGCCGTGCGCGCGCAAGTGCTGCCGACGCAACGCCTGCTGCTGCCCAAGGGCGCCTTCATCGATTGCACATTGGAAACGGCCATCGATTCGACGCTGCCCGGCATGACCACGTGCGTCATGGCCACGGATACATTCGGCGCCGACGGTCAAGTGGTGCTGCTCGAGCGCGGCACCAAGCTGATCGGCGAGACCCGTGGGCAGGTGCAGTTAGGATCGGCGCGAGTATTCGTTCTATGGACGGAGGCTCGCACGCCGGTCGGGGTGATCGTGCCGTTGGCCTCCCCCGGCGCGGACGAGCTCGGACGATCGGGACTGCCCGGCACGGTGGACAATCATTTCTGGCAGCGATTCGGAGCGGCCATGCTGGTCTCGGTGATAGACGGTGCCGTGCAGGGCGCCGTGCAATCATCCCACGGCGGCAACGGCACAGTCATCATCGATCCCTCGGCCACGCAAGGCGTAGTGACCGAGGTGCTCAAGGGCACCATCAATATTCCCCCGACCGTGATGAAGCAGCAGGGTGACCGCATTCAGGTATTGGTGGCGCGCGACTTGGACTTTAGGTCTGTTTATGAGCTCCGATCCGTCGCAACCGCCCGCTAGCGCCAAAGAGAGCACCCGGGAGGAGGTGTCCGCGCTGGGCCTGACGATGCGCGCGTTGCGGCCTCTGCTCGCGAATTCCGATGTGATGGAACTGTGCATCAATCGGCCCAAGGAAGCTTTCGTCGAAACGCGCGAAGGTTGGCGACGCGAGGCCTTACCCTTCGCAGATTTCGCATGGTGCAGCCGCCTCGCGAAGCTGGTCGCCAATTCGACGCAACAGCGGATCGATGCCACGGCTCCGTTGCTGTCGGCATCGCTGCCGACCGGCGAGCGTGTGCAGATCGTCATACCGCCGGCCACCACGGCGGGTTGTGTGGCGATCGCGATCCGCCGTCCGGCGGACCAGGTATGGAGCATAGAGGAGTTGGGCCGGCGCGGCATTTTTCGCGGTACCCGACAGTGCGGCCAGAAGCTGGATGGTGCCGAGGAAGAACTGCTGCGGCTCCTGGCGTCGTCCGACTACGAGGCGTTCATGCGGCTCGCGGTTCACAGTCGCAAGAACATTCTGGTGTCGGGACCGACGGGATCGGGAAAGACGACGTGGACCAAGGCGCTGATTCGAGAGATCCCCAGCGATGAACGGCTGGTTACCATCGAGGACGCGAAGGAACTGGTGCTCGATCGGCACCCGAATCACGTGCGCTTGTACTACTCCAAGGACGATCAGGGCGTCGCGCGCGTTACTCCGAAGCAGTTGCTGGAATCCTGCCTGCGCATGAAACCTGACCGGATACTGCTCGCCGAACTACGGGCCGAAGAAGCCTTCGACTACCTGCGCAACGTCAATTCCGGACATCCCGGATCGATCACCAGCGTTCATGCGACCAGCGCCGAACTCGCCTTCGAGCAACTCGTGCTGCTGGTCAAACAGAACCCGGGCGGCCGGGAATTGG